>TARA_B100001093_G_scaffold265270_1_pt1 | contig 91773 bp, 77 predicted proteins | sample TARA_B100001093 | Tara Oceans TARA_B100001093 (sample SAMEA2623116) | marine metagenome | biome: marine biome (ENVO:00000447); feature: surface water layer (ENVO:00002042); material: "saline water (ENVO:00002010), including plankton (ENVO:xxxxxxxx)" | depth 5 m | reverse complement strand
ACGCTCTACCTGACTGAGCTACAGGCCCAAAATAGCAACTTGGGCTTCTTCGCCGACTTTACCTCCACTCTTATATCTTCCGCAAGAAAGATTTCTTCTCTAATTGGAGAGTAGTCCAATGTTTAAAACGAGTTTCGAACAACAGAAATCACGCATCAAGGCTCGCAATGCTCGATTCTTTCGTATCGGATAGGAATAAATGCTCGCTTACGTTGGCCACGAACGAATCAAATGGCTCGAGACACATTCTTCGTTCCAAGCGATGCCGAGGACGAAATCTCGCGGTTGTCTCGGCCCTCAAAACAGGTGGTTTGGACAACTCCTGAAGGCCGTTTGATTCCCGTGACTGTCCCACCGACAGTGTACCCGCCAAAAGAGGACACCGACCTCCTTGCCAAATGCGTTCACAGGCTAAAATCGCCGAAAGGAAAACGGCTGTTAGAGATTGGTTGCGGGTCAGGAGTTGTGTCCATGTTCGCTGCGCAGAAAGGGTTCCATGTCACCGCTTGTGACATCAATCCGTTCGCCGTCGCTGCGACACGTGCATCCGCGCTGGAAAACAAGATTCCGCTTCAAGTCAACGAAGGAGGACCTGGACCACGAGATGATGGGTCTACAGGGCAGTGGGCTGGGAATCAACCACATGATTTCATCGTCTGGAACCTTCCTTACCTAACACCACGTATCGGCGAACAACATCTTGGACCTTTGGAAGAAGCTGCACTGCTCGACACCGACCATCAAGGCCTCGTTAAACGATTGTTACAGCAGGTTCGCAAAAATAGACTTCTCAAGCCTGACGGTGTCGTCTTTTTAGTCGTATCAAGTGCTGGAACCGGCGCAGCTTGCCAAGCCACATGCATCAGCCAAGGATTCGCCAGCCGAACAGTAGAATCAGCATCTTTCAGCGATGGTGAACAGTTGAACGTCATCGCAGCCTGGAATCCTTATTCAAATTCAGAATCTGAACATGTTGAATCAATTCCTTCGACAAGTTCGCATCTCCTCCAAGGCGAACATGGCGTAGGAACCTTGTTGACCGCAGACGTTCAAACCAGCGGGCACGGGAGGAGGGGAAGGCAGTGGGTGCATGGCACCAACGCTTTTGCGGGTTCATGGGTGCTTCATCATGGCACCACTAATTTGGCACCCGGCATCATGCAACTACGGGCTGGTTTGGCACTGCAAGAAGCAATTCAATCGCTCACCCAATGCCCCGAACGAGTACTCCTGAAGTGGCCCAACGATGTTCTGCTCCAATCACCCACTCACGTGGGTAAAGTTGGTGGCGTACTCATCGAAGGAATGAGCCGTTCCAAGACGAACAGATTTGTTCTCGGAATTGGCTGCAACATGACCACGGAAACCTTTGGAAAGGTTGAATTCCAATACGCTGCCCTTGATGAACTTGTAGAGGGGTGTGATCTGGATGTATTCACACGAACATTGCACGCTTCTGTCGCCTCATGGTTCGAACAAAAAGAGGATGTCCAACCAACTTCTATCGCCTCGACAATCCGTCGTTTCGAGCAGGCACTATTACCGAGCCTCCAACTTTCAAATGACCTGCTCTATAGAGGTAAATCAGTTACCTTTTCGAGCATCAGCAGTGAAGGACATATTGAGCTGCAATTGTTTGACGATACCTATCGAACAATTGACGAAGGCGAAGATCTTGAGTGGCAATTTTAATCGCTGATTTCAACTTCGAGAACGGCGTCGATTACGCCTTCATCCAGGTTCTCCTTACGCTTCACAATTCCGAAAGCCAAGAGAAGAGCCCCAATGGGATACAGCATAAAATCGAGAAACAGTTGGCGGTCAACATCGACCATTACAGAACCTTGGCCTTCGGTGAAGGTTACAGTGTAAGTGTAGAATCCTCCCGTAGTTGCCTCAAACAAATGGGTTTCTTTGTCACCTGCCGCGAACAGGTTTGAGTACTCTGAAACGACAAGATCGTTTTCATCGGCAACTTCTAACGAAACATCAGAGGCGTTGGTAGCCTCAATAACGAATTCCATAGAATCTCCCTTTAACAGAGAAGCGCCACTCGTGTGTGAAGCAATCGTATCTTGTCCTTCTACTGCGTCGAGTTCAACTGGCGGTGGAGCCCAAGCGTGCATGAAAAATGCCCCGAGAAGGATGCATGCGCCGACCAAAATGAAGACGTCGCTGAGTTTCATTGCAGGTGCAGTTCCGCCTCCAGCCATGGGTTGACCAACAAACGAACTCACATGAAGATGATGGTCTCATCGTTTGCGTTGAGGCTTGGGTAGAGAAAGACGTTCACGTACTAGGCGTATTTTACCACTCATGGTTAAGCTTTGAATCCCGTGAACTTGCATGGAATCATCTCTTCCAATTTCGCTGCGGACCACCTCCGTAGCCGGGTGGGGAATTTGCAGTATTCCAAAACCAAACGAAGTTGGTGTGATGTCCAGAGCCTCGCTCACTGTCTTCGCATCGTCACAACCCGCAGGATAAAAGTCCATCACTCGGATTTCGTCGCAGTGTACGTCTCCCTCAAAAATGAGTTTTAACTTCTGACCGATTGATTGCCGGCTGGTGTAATCCGTAGAACATTGGAAACCCAACCATCGACGCTTGCCTCGAAGAGCCTTCGACAATCGCTTAGCCATGGTTGCGGGAGAAACTCCTCCTTCAATACATTTCACCGTTCGATTCGCACATAGAATGAAATTAGAGGAACGCGAGGACAGCCCGTGGAAGAACTTGTACATGTGGAACAGTCGCAGGATTCCTCCGGCACAGTTCTACAGGATTTAGCAACCAATGAGACCTCGTTGCTTCGGCTGTTTACAACACTCCTGGCGCCTCGAACCTCACCTCACATTATCCTCATCATTGCTGTGTCAATCGTACTGTTCATTCTTGCCGGTACTGAACTTGGAAACGATGTCGCAGCTCTTGGGTTCGTGTCAATAGCAGCAGGCTACGCCGTAACAGGGGTGTTCTCGTCGAATCAACGAGTACGAAAGTGGACTCACCTCACATCAGAATCAAATGATGACCTCGTTGTCTCAAGTTCCGTCCTTGGCAGGATTATTTCTCCTTTCAGAATCTGCATATTCCCACTCACAATGGCTACCATTGTTGCAGTTTTCATCGTGTTAGTCTTGCCCTCCGAGGACGGGTTGCTACCTGCCTATGTTCCTTTCATTCTTGGTTCAATGTTCATCATTTGGGCCGTTGCTCAAGGTCGCTCGTTCAGCACATGGGCTTCATCAATGGCAGCAAAGCAGTTACCAAAGCGAGAACGAATTGACGCCAAAATAGTCCCGCATGTTCTCTTTCAACTCAGTGCAGTAACGGCATTTTCGATTCTGGGGGTTCTTCTCTTTGCATTTCTACAAATTCAAACTCTGGAGGGGGAAAGCAACAATGTTGGTATGTCCTCACTTCTTGAAAATGCAATGTTCATAGGAATCGTCATCGCACTGTACGGGCTAACCGTTGCTTGGACGTTTGAATTCAGAAAAATGGCTCTTCGGGACCGGAGTCTAAAGAAATTCACATCGAGGTGGACCCTCTTTGCTCACCTGTTCGCGACGTGGCACTTGCTGACTATTTGGCGCTATGCATTCATGCAACACAGTACAATGGAACTGTTGATTGAAGAGTTAGCACTGATGATATTGACGGTATTCATGGCTATTTGGAGCATCACCTCAAAATCAGTGGGTAAACAACTCAAACTCCTTTCAACAGAAAATGCGCTGCCATGGGGACTGGCGTTTGGCTATGCCTATGCAGGCAGCGTCGCCATGCTTGCAAATGAATTCAATTCGATTACCAATGTTATGGTCATTGGGCACCTCATCGTGGTACTCACCGTCACATGGATGCAAAAGTCCGTTCTAAAGCGTGTCTTCGAAAGCCACAACCTTTCAGTCGAGATAGAGCGGCTTTCTCATCCCGCCGAAAGTTCCGCTGAAGTACCTTCAATCGAATTTGAGCAGGTACGCAAAAACGATTCTACTGGGCTTGAAGTCGCAGAAGAAACTGAAGTTGAAAACATCGACTGGGATTCTGAAACTCCGGATGCAATCGATGAAAAAATTGAATGGGACGACGTCATTGAAGTAGAGGATTAAACTTCTTTGGGAATACCTGAAAGCAGTGTTACGACTCGAATTGAATCTTCCAAGTCTTCGCTCACTCGAGCCCCGAGAATCACCTGTGCATTCGGATCCAATGCTTCAGTGAACATGTTTGCAACTTGATCTACTTGACCAATGGTCATTCCGACTCCGCCCTCTACTTGAATCAAACAGCCTTGCGCACCGGCGACATCCAGGGCGGCAAGAGGCGCCATCATGGCCGATTTGAGGATGGCTTCGGGGTCGTCGGGCTGTCCAGTACCCACCAACAATGTCGCTTCGCCTTCCTGGTCCACAACGGCTCGTAAATCCATTAAGTCAAGGTTGATGAGACCCATTCGCATGAGGGTACGGACTAAGCCTTCGACCAAATCTTCAACCCATTCAGCACCCATATGCCAATTTGTCCCTTTTTCTCGTGCTTGACGTGCGAGACGCTCGAGAGACAGTCGAACGGTGACATGTGCAGTACGCTCCAATCGTTCAAGTCCCTTTTGTGCAATTTCACCACGGGTTGTTTGAACTTCAAACGGCAAAGCAGCCACAGCGATAACAATCGCACCAGATTGACGAGCTTGTCGCGCAAACTCGTGGGCTGCACCTGTACCAGTACCTCCCCCAAGGCCAACGAGAAGCAGGACCAGTTCGACTGGTTTTAGCACAGTTTGAGCCAGAGCGGAATAGCCGCGCATTCGTTGCTCTGCAAGCGGAGGAAGTGCAGCGCATCCAAGCGAGTCAAGGGCATGTCCAAGACGTAATACGTGGGCTGAATCACACGATTCAAAACTGGAATCATCAGCATCGACCAGCACGATATCAGCAGTCCCGTCACAGCGAGCAAACGCTCCTTTGGCCCACGAACATCCCAGACCACCAATACCCGCAATGAGTATTTGTGAAGCCTCCATAGCCTACCATTCGGCCGATGCTCAATGAACTTTGCAGTCTGCCATCATCAGAGATATCGGAGATATCGACGTCGAGCGTCTCTCGCCCAGGCATTATCTGGTTCCAATTCGAGGACTTGGTTGTAATAGTCGACTGCGGTTTCAAATTCAGAAAGGTGGCGGCCGTAAAGATGGCCAAGATTCGACAGAACTGGGATGCATTGACCATCTGATTCAAGCATTGAAAGCAGGAGCCTTTCTGCTGCCCCTAAGTCGTTTCGAAGCATCATTTCTTCCGCATCATCGAGTTGCTGTAGTTGCTCGTCGCTGAGTTCATAGGTGTTTTCAAAGTGAGCAGCCATGCATTTCCCCAATCTCCAACTGGGGCCTTTCATTCATCAAGTCTCTGTCCGATAGTGTTGGATTTTACCCCCTAAATCTATCATCGATGGATTATCAAAATCCAAGCCCTTAATAACTCCCCCTTTTGCGGCTCAAAAACGAGGGACTGCATCTCATTTTTCTATCACCAAAGTTGGGAATGTTTAAGGGGCACTTGCGAGTCGCTTCAAACAATTGGGTGATACAATGGGCGTCAGCACTTTGTCAATGCGGTCTCGGCTGGTGCTGGGGCTCGTGATTTTGTTGGTCTGCCCGGGCCTTGCATCATCCTATCATGGCGGAATTGGTGGCGAGCAAAATAACGCCGGAGAAACAATCGACGATGTCGCCAAGGGCGGTTGCCTCTGCCACAATGGTGTGGCCGACAACACCGTTCAAGTCATTCTCGACGATGTCCCTTATGCGTGGATTGGTGGGGAAACTTACACGATGATGCTTCAGCTCATTGGTGGCCCCGAAGCCACTGGGACATACACTGCCGGATTCTCAATGCGTACCACTGCCGGAATCCTTTCCGGCGAAGATGTTCAAAATTGGGAAGATGATGTGACAACCCTCACTCACACAGAATCCTCAGCCGATGGAGCAGAGCGAATGTGGATAATCACATGGACCGCTCCTGAAACCGGCACTGGAGTCGTTGACTTCTGGATTACCGGCAACTCCGTCAACGGCGACCAACTTCCTGGTGTCGAGGATCGTTGGAACCAACTCCTCTTTGCAATGCAAGAAGGCAACGAAGACACAACGGCTCTGGGTACACGGACCTTGTTTGCAGGAGACGGAAACGTCAGTCCACCTGAACCATCTCACCATGGCGTCGACCTCCACCACATGGGAGCTAAACTCCGTGCACACTGGCTGGGACTGCTTGGATTTGGCGCTGTTTTGCTCGTCGTCGCATTCGCAGGATTTTTACTACGCTACAGTTTCTCAACCTCGTACTCGGGGCGCACCAACCAACTGCGCCTTCGATACAAGCTGATGCGAAGAGGTGATCAATGATGGACGACACAATCACGGTTTTGCTTCGCAATGTTGCGAGTGGAAAGGTGAGCGTTGAAGATGCGCGTGAAGCTCTCGAAGATGCCTCGATGACCGAAGAGCAGATGCAATCTGCCATCGACCATGGGGTGTTCAACCTTGCCGAATCGGGCACAATCGTGAGTGCATCGCTGGCTCCGTCAGGCGCATCAAATCTCATCATCATTTTCTTCACATGGGGCATCTTTTGGTCATGCTTCTGGGTGTTCTCAATGATTTATGGCCTCGCCAAAGGGTGGGACCAACAGCAACTCGCTTACCACTTAGCTATGATGCTTGTCACGCTCTGCTTGATGGGCATGGCTTACCTCAAATTCGTCCTACCCAATACAATCATCGTGAAGCACGGCATGAACAAATTCATCCCAGAGCACCAGAAAGATTGGCGGGAGTACAAGTGGTGATGTAGCATGGCTCGAGAATACGATCTCAAACCCGCGCCTGCTGTTGGTGGCGCAGACGGTACGTCCACGACAGCGACTGTGAACCGTCGCCAATTTCTCCGATACGGATTCAACACGGCCACTGGCGTACTTGCTGCATCCTTGGGAGTTCTTGGATTCGCATCCATCCTCTTGCCGCCCGGCGGCTCGACTGAAGGTCAACTTGGCGTTCTGTTTTGGGCCAAGGGACGTGAAGATTCGGCGTGGTATGGTTCGAAACACGAGGAACCAATGCTCAAACAAGATTTCGTCGATGAAGCTGCAAAATCAAACACTGGTACGGCTGGAGCATCGGGTATTTGGAACGGAGTCCCAGTCATCGTTACCTACGTCGACCACGCAAAGAATGCCGGCACCCCTGAATCGAACGGCAAGGCACGATTCCAATTCACTGAAGGCGTCGATGAAACCGGTAAAACGATTGGCCACTTCGAGGACTTGAGCGACGTTGACCCCCGACTTTTCCCTTCCGAAAATCTCGTGATGATTTTTGGACGCTGCACCCACCTATGCTGTATTCCAGGGTGGCAACTTGTATCCAATTCATTCACCGATGACACCTGGACTCCGGGAGGCGGAGACGATGGCGGGACCAAACTATTCTGCATCTGCCATTCTTCAAGATTCGACCCTACCGTGCTTGAGATGAACACGAATCGGAACCGCTCAAACGGTGCGACCTTCAACTACGCCGGTATTCGTAAGGCAGGAGGTCCCGCTCCTGTTGGTCTTCCAATCATTCCAATTCAGCTCAATGGAGATTCCATTGAAGGACTTGCAGACTACATCGATTGGTACACGTACTGCGACTGAGGTGATATGATGACAACTATGTTCTGGATTCTTTGGTTCTTCATCGCCTTTGTGGTGGTCCTCGTAGCGCTTACGCTACGTCAAGAAAGCAGTGATACTCCTCGCCGGGAAATCCTTCGCGCAGTCGAATCGACTGGAAAGATGGGGTTCGCTGAACGACTCTTCTTGTGGGTATTTTCTTGGCTCGACACTCGATTCAGGTTGCAAGATTACTGGAACATGTCGAAAGGCGCATACTACAACATGCACCGACAGATGCCACTGACGCACGCTGAAAAGTACAAACTACGAATTATTTGGTACTGGTATCCACTGTACTGCCTCGGCGGAATTTCGTTCCTTTCGTTCATCATCTTGGTGATCACTGGAACCGTGCTTGGAATTTACTATGTCCCAGGAGGAGAAGGCGACCCGTCTCCCGCCTACGCAAGCATGCAGTTTATCATGACTGAATTGCCGTTCGGATACATCATTCGTGCAGTTCATCACTGGTGCACGCACTTCATGGTAGCCAGCGTATTCCTCCACATGTGTCGAGTCTACTTTACCGGTGCATACCGCAACCCTCGTGAACTCAATTGGCTGATTGGTGTGGCACTCATGGCACTCACCATCGTCTTCGGGTACTCGGGCTATCTGTTACCGTGGGATTCTCTTGCTTACGGAGCTGCTGTTATTGGAATCAACCTTGCGAATTCCAGTCCATTGGTTGGAAAGTACATCGCTACACTACTGTTCAGCGGATCATCACTCACTCCAAGAACCGTGACTCGAATGTACTTCATACACGTGTTTATTCTACCGGTGATTGTCACGACACTGATTATTATTCATCTGTTTATAGTCTGGGTACAAGGAATTGCGGAGCCGCATTGATATTTGAGGGTGAAATATGGGACTGATCGAGAACTTCGGAAGAGTTGCGAACTCTTACATGGAAGAAAAAGAGGAACTGCGTAGCGTTGCTGAAAAGCGTTCACGCACGCGAACCGGCCACGGGTTTTGGCCGCATGAAGTCTTGAGAGACGCCATCCTTTTCGCCTTCATGGGTGCAGTACTCTTGTTTTATGCATGGCTTATCCCTCCACCACTCCACAGTGCTGCTGACCCATACGCACAAGCAGGGTTCGTTTTCCCGGATTGGTATGTGTTGTTCTCGTACGGCTACCTTCGCTGGGGTGAATACCTACCCCAGTTCACCGTTCCAACAGGATTCATCGGTGAAATCGTTGGTCAACCCGTGTTCCCGTGGAACGCTGCATGGTGGGGCGCTGCTCTGACCGGTATTCCAGTCAGTATCTTGGCACTGCCTCCATTCCTCGGAGGACGAGAGAAGCGTCCAGTTGAAGACCCATGGTTTGCAACTGCAGGTGCAGTCTATCTCGCACACATCTGGTTCATTTCAGTCTTTTCAATCAATATCTTCCTCGAATTATACGGTAAAAATCGTTCAGATTATTGTAAACTCGATAGTCACGGAGATCTTCTTTGTGGTACTCGAGACCCTTGGGTTGCTGAAGCATTCAATTCAATACCGTGGGTTATGACGGGGGTCTTTGTTTGGATATTCATTTACTTCATTGCTCGAGGCTTGATGGTCAAAGCTTGGGGTGCTGGGTTCAAACCGAGTCACGCAAAGCAAATCCTCATCGGAACGCTCCTCATTTCAACTGCCGGAACCGTAGCCACGTGGGATACTTACGACAAAGGATTCTGGGACCAAGGCGGTCTGCTCACTATCAAAGGTTTGACCCATGACTTCTATCCTGAACTCGAAGCCATGCGGACGCAACCAACCGATGTGCATGTTCATGCGACCAACGAATTCACCGATGACAGAGGCTGGAGTGAATCAGAAACTGTACCAACGACGGCTTGGCTGGATTGGAACATATACCAACCTGCCAGATTCATCATCATCGACTTTACAGATTCAAACGGCCATCAAGATGCTGTAAACGGAGTCAATGCTGCTGCTGGGACAACCACCTTTAGCGGTGGAGAGGGATGGAGTACATCGGGTACGTTTGATGTTACTGAAGACCTATCACTCTTCCCAGAAGGTCACCATGATTCAATTGAGACACTAACAACCGACTTGATGTGCGAGTACCGTGCATCAGAGCGTAAGATCAACGACATCAACACGGCTACGATGATTTCAACAACGCTCACTGTCACCGACAGCACCGGATCAACGGTTTCAAGTTTCGACAATTGCCTCGGTGCAACCGTGGAACTCCCAGTTGGCACCTACGGATATGACTACGAGGTGACCGTTGCTGGTGCTCTTGCACTCAACAGCAGCATCCAAACCGAAACGTCGTTCCAAATCGCATCGTTCCAACCATTGCTCGTGTGGGATGAAGCAGCACCGAAACATCTCGCTGGCACAACTGTCAATTTGAGCAGTTCAGAAGACATGGCTGCCGGAGGCTCAATGTTCAACTACATCGAAAATCCGACCTACCATACAAATCCAAAATCTCTGGATGCGAAACTCACGTACGCTATGTTCATTCCTTGCCTGACGTTCGGAGCAATGGTCTTCGTTCTGCTCCGTTCAATGGCCCGTGGCTATGAGTTCGAGATGAACAAGTGCTACGGTTGCGATTTGTGTGACGATGCTTGCCCAGTTCGCTTGTTCAATGCAGGTGACAAATTGAACATTATTTACAATTCCTGGAACAACGAAGACGACGGAGTACCGCTGTATTCATGTTTGACCTGTACGGCTTGTACCAATGCGTGCCCTCAATTGGTTAATTACGATTCATACATTGACATACGACGTTCACTCATCGTTGGAGGTCCTCAGGCTGAGATTCCACACACCGTTCTTCAAGCGGTTCTTGCTGCTGAAGCGGAAGAATCAGCAGATTCAGAATTCATACCTGTGGAAGACTATCCGCTCACATCCAATATCGGATACTACCCTGGATGCGTTGACTATCTTGACCAAGAGATGGTCTTCTCCCACATCAATGAAGGCGAGATGAATTTAGGAAACGCTACAACATCAGCTTACACACTGTTTGATGAAATGGAAATGGATGTATCGTACCTTGGTCGAGATTTCCTCAAGTGCTGTGGCCACGACCAAAAGTGGCAGGGACTGGATGAAGTGTTTGAAAAGCTCAAAGCGTACAACCAAAAGAAAATCGAGCAGTCTGGAATTGATACACTGGTTTCGTCCTGCGCCGAATGTTTCCGAACCTTTGCACGTGATTATGAACTCGAAGGCGTCAAGGTCATGCACACCACTGAATTCCTCATCGAAAACGGTTTCGACATGGAACTGAAAGCAGAGGAAGAAACGACCGTTACATACCACGACCCCTGCCGACTTGGTAGACAAATGGGCATCTATGAAGAGCCAAGAGAACTCATTGCAGGCGTCGAGGGTGTCGAACTTGTTGAGATGGAACATCACGGCGAGGATGCAATGTGCTGTGGCGTATCGAGCATGATGTCGTGCAACGAAAACGCCCGTGCACTACGTGTGACACGCATGGAAGAAATTCGATCGACGGGAGCAGACACCATGCTCACGTCTTGCCCGAAATGTGTTTCGCACTTTGAATGCCTCAAGTTCGAGGGTGATGAGCGTTACGCTGACATTGAAATTTTGGACGTTGTGTCCTTCTTGGCACGCCAGGTAGACATCAAAAACTCAAAGGTTGACGCTCCTGTATCGGTTCCAAGTGGAATTGAAGCTTGAGTCGAACAACGGGTAAACACTTATCCTTGAGTATGCTCGACGTGTGAATATGGATTATGACAGTTTAACCGTTCTTCAATTAAAAAATCTCTGCAAGGAACGCGGACTGAGGGTTTCAGGAACCAAAAGTGAGGTCGTTATTCGTCTGATGGAAGACGATGAAAGTACCATGCCTCCTTCACAGCAAATTCTCGACCAGTCAAACGTTGCCATGATGCAGCAACAAATGGAAAATATGCAAACAATCATGATTCAAAATCAGTCCACTCGGACCAATGCAGTGGCCATCATCGTTGGAGGATTCTTGATTCTATATGCAATGTTTCGAATTTTTATTACATTCCAATTCATGCCCTTTTTCGACGGCCTGGGCTCTGGGCTCGCTCTTTTGATGGCATTTGTAATCTGTGGTGCATTAATCTATTCGGCAATCCTCATACTGAGGAATTATCGTATCGGATCGTATCTGGCACTTGGAGTTTTGACAGTATCGGGAGGATTGAGTATACTTTTACACAATGAAGATTTCAACCCACTCTCCTTAGGATTTGGCGGATGGGTACCGATTAGTTGGTCCGCCTTTTGTTCAGGCTCATGCATGCTAATTGCACTGCTGCCATTGCTTGACCAAAGTATGAAGTCAGAACTTCCCCCGGAATTTGGAAGCGGTGGTTCAAGTAAATCAAAGACGGGGACAACCCGTCGAGTATGCACGAATTGTCGTACTGCACTCAACATACCAGCGGATTATACCGGAATGATTCAGTGCCCAAAGTGTCAATCCCAAATGGAAGTTTGACTATGAATTATCAGGTGGGGATTGCCCATCATCCATACCCACAATTTCGTAGTTCGAAGGAAACAAGGCAATTGCAACACCGAGAACCAATGAAAGAAGCCCCCAACCAAACATCTGCAATACAAACAGCATCTCAAGAGCGAGGACGACAAGAATCATTCCGCCGATGTTTGAAGTCCAGACGAGCGTCTTGAAGGTTGAAAGAGAAACTCCAGGGGTACCTTCCTTGCGGTAGGGTCCAAATTCTCCCCCAAACCGCTGAGCCGTGTCTTCTTTTCCTTTTTTTGACATCATTTCACCTCAACGGTCAATCATCGCAATCGCGTCGGTTGGACACGCCAGAACGCACAGCCGACACCCAGTACAATCATCTCGAATAATTTTGGCCTTTTGATTTGATTCAACTGTCATCAAGGGACTGGCCATCGGTACTTTGTACACTTCAATGGCTGAATCATCGCAGACAATGGTGCACTGATCGCACCCAATACAAAGACGCTCTTCGACAAATGCCACAGTATGTTCACCGCCCTTGACCGATGCACGCTGCTCGCCACGTAATCGATTGAGGGAAGTTCGAATGCGTACCGCCTCCTTTTGACGGCGTTCACGCAGTTCATCCGAAGACGTCATACATTCAACTCCAAGTGGTCCTTCCCTTCAAACTTGACGACTGCAAGATTCACCAGTAGGTCGCCTAAACAATAGAAAGAGCCGACCAGTAATGGGGGATTCCAAGCGGTCAAACCAGTCCACGGAACTTCGTTTGCCCACGTCCAATTTCCAAGTGACGTACCGAGTATTTCCATCGCCAGCGCTGCCCAAACCATGACTGCATACAATCGAGGTTGAGGGCCCCAATGGGTGAAGGCAAGTACGAACAAGAGAAGGAAGAAACCAGACGTATCTCCACCAGTCCATACACCGTAAGCTACCAATGGAACAAACGGTAACAGCAACGGCATGGCCCAAGCCTGTTCGATCTTTGAGGATAAGATACGGCCTAGGTCAAACAAGAAATAGTGTCCAGCGGGAACGAAAAGAGGCATCAACCCTCGCTGATATTCATAAATCAACCACACTTCTGAAAAGAACAATTCCATTGGCGTTGCAATAGCGATAACGGTGAGCATCTCAATGCGAACTTTACGATCACCGTTGCGAAACAGCCATGCAAACAATCCCCAACACCACAGATTAACTGGCCATTCGGCAAGTCCGTCTTCGATTAATCCGTTACATGCCGTTGCTGAAAACCATAAACCGATGGCAATGGTTCCTGTATAGACCCATGCCCTGTTCATGTTTGACCGAGGTGGTCCTTCACTTAGGGGAAACGGTTGGTTCATGACCGTATGCGAGGAGTTCTTTACCCATCGCCAACATCGAAAGTTCTGCAACCAATGCATGCCATCCATGTGCATGCGCTCCGAATAATCCCCCAGACTCGCTGAAGGATTCAAACCTAGCACTTGGTGAATTGAGATTATCAATATCTGACTTTGATGGATTGACCCGATAAAACCACGAAGCTGCCTGCCCATCGATAAGATAGACAACCGGCTCAACTGGTGCACCTGATTCTGTGTTCAAACTTGTAGGAATTCCCTCTTGAATCAAAAAGTTTTCAACGTCAGCACCGCCTTTCGAGTACATCAATTTGTTCATTTTTCGGTTCGACAACTTGAGTAATTCACTTCCACTTTTTACCGCCATGATACCAAGACCGTAAGTCCCGCGATCGTTTTTAATAAAAACAACAGGCTCTCTTTCGATACCTATCTCGTCGTATTTCGATTGGATTTTGTCGAGAAAGGCATCGACTTCAGCTGAAAGTTCAATTCGACAGGCTTCTTTATCGAGGCATTTATCCTTGGAAACGAACCAATCCGGCATGAGATGCCACGGTTCAATCCCAATCAGTTCACTTATCTCATCGATATAGGCTTGAAGCACTTCGTAATGCTGGGATTTTCTGCGGCGATGCCACCCCATTGAAGCAGGTGGAGAGACTATTTGATTTCCAAGGCCACCGACAATCCCCGTCGTCAAATCGTTATTCAGAAGAATAAGATCGGGTTGTTCACCATCGACAAAGAGCGTGTCAACCTCATCAACCATTCGTTCTTCAACCTCATTCAACTTTAGTGGCTTCGATAGACCTGCAAGTGAACCAATTTCTGCCAAAGCAGGAGAGCCAACCGTGCATTTGAATCCAGCCAAGATAAGAAGTTCCTGTAAAGTCGAAAGATTCTCGATGTATCCCTGATTACGAGTATGTGATTCCGGATAAAGATGAACCCAATAACATTCATTGTATTCCCGAGTGATGTGGTTTTTCAAGAGGCTCGCCAGAAGAGGCTTGTCCTCCTCGGCTACATTGTTGAACCCGGCAGGAAAGTGATTGGCATCGACAACACCAATTTTCCAACCTGAGTCACGTATGTCAACGCTGCCATATATTGGAAGAGGAACTTCAAGCCGTTTAGCGTTCATCCAATCAGTAATCTCTTGACGCTTACTTTCAAGAAGCGATGTCAACTCGTGAACAACATTCATCCAATCACCCTGTCCAACAAGTCAGTTGTTGACCCTTGAGGTTTTTTAACGCCTCTGTCAAGTATGTGAGTTGCTTCGAAAAGCCCCAAACCCAGGGCTATTTCAGGTTGGGTTCGTAGTGCACCTGCAAACGGCTGGTATCGTTGGAAAAGTTCTTGACAACGGGGCTTGAGTTCCTCGAGTAAAGTTTTGATCAGTGAAGGCGAGGTTGCGGTACCTGCAGGGAGTTTTGGCCGCCGAACAATGTGATGTGGCAACGATGTCAGGGAAGCAGCTGCTCGCAGCGCCGCTTTCTCCTCCAAGGTACTTGGAAGACGCCAGTCCATCGGTAGTGCATGACTAGCAGTGCGGTGTGACTTTGAGAGGAACGGAACCCGAACTTCGAGGGAATGTGCCATTGAATGACGGTCAACCAACCGAAGTTGGAAATTAGAAAGTTGTCCGTGGTCGAGTTCAAACTGCAAGAAATCCTGTAAAGATTCAGTATGAGCCGAACCCGAATGGTCTGCCGCATACCACGCATCACCTACGGGGAGTGAACCGTTTTCTATTGTTCGTGCGAAGGGATGTTCAATCGATGAAAGACGCTCATCAATCATTTTCGCATGCGATTTGAGGTCTCCGTACCGCGGATATCCAGCATGCAATTCATCCGCACCCTGTCCACACAGTCCAACCGTTACGTGGTGTGACATTTTCTCAAAGAGTGGTTGGAAGAACAGAACGGTGAGGTCCAAATCTTCTCCGTGCCATGCAAGGTCAGGTAACCTTGAATCAAACGAGTCTGACTCCAGTATGTGCTGGTGATGCTTCAAGTCAAGAACCGATGCAACTTCTTCCGCTGCAACCCAGTCGGGATTGTCTTCACTCTCTGCAACAGTCCAACATGCAGGAACGGGTTGGTTCGCGCGCTCGGCAGCTTGGTGAGCTACTGCGGCTACCAACGATGAATCTAAACCTCCTGAAAGTACAATTCCAACCGGAACATCAGCCATCAAGCGTTCCGATACGCCTTCAACAAATGACTCCAGCAAATCCACTGCCTGTGTGGAAGGATTCCACGCACCATGCGGTTGTACGGACTGGCGTTCAATGGTAGCTTTTCCTTGCAGGACTGCTTGACCAAAAGAATCAATTGACCAGACCTCAACTGTGCCGGAACGGACTTGATGTACGTCTTTTAGCAGCGTAGTGCCATCAAGCGGGTACTCCCAAGCAAGACGCGCTACGAGGGCTGATTCGTCAATTTGGGGAATGTACGCTTCATGTGCGGGGAATGCTTTGATTTCACTTGCGAACAAAAGGGAACCATTAATCGAAGTCCGAATCAGTGGTTTGATTCCCAACGGGTCTCTAGCAAGAATCAGTTGTCTTGAATCCGCATCCCACAAAGCAAACGCATACATTCCGTTCAACTGTTGAATCCATCGAGCATGGTCGTTTGCACTCAAAGTTCCGCTTTTTCGAGCTGATTTAGCGTGGTGATGAAGTGCTAATATCGTTTCTGAATCACCTTGGGTTTTCCAGTGATATGACGGGAATTGTTGGCGTATTTCTCTGAAATTATAGATTTCACCGTTCGCTATCAAGACTTCACTCTGCGTGCCAAACAAGGGTTGTGGGCTTCCTTGAAGATCAACGATTGCAAGGCGGTTGTGCCCGAGTGCAACATGCTGGTCACTCCAAACTTGAGTTCCGTCAGGGCCTCGATGTAACAGGACTTGAGTCATGCGTTGAACTACAGCTGGGTCTGGTTGACCTAGCATACCGCTTATTCCACACATAGTCACACCACGAAGTGGTCCCTTCTTCAACCATCGCTTTAGAAGAAATTAAAATTACCACAGTTTGTATTTAACCATGGTGATGGCCAAGAAAATTATGGCGATAGAAAATACGACAAAGTACGTAATTTGAGGTGGTTCGGAACCTTGGCCTTCGTCACTCATCATCATACCCAACCTTTCCAACCGTCACCATCATTTGAACATATTGAACATTCGCTATGCTTCATTGCTACAAAATATGTAAAAACGGGTCGGCAAGAAGCAAACCGCACATCGGAATGAGAAGCATCGTTGCATTATCATCGATATACCGCAATCGGGGCCATTCTGATGCAGCACAGAGAGGAGCGAACAGGAATGCAAGAACCAACGGCGTCTCAAACCAGTACCAACATAGAATCCAAACACCTGTCAAAAACAAGGAAGATGCGAGAAAAACGTGCCGTGATTCGAGACCTCTGCGGCGTAACTCACCCATCAATGGGTCGCCCAGTGCCAACGAGAGGATAAGCGGCCAAGCGTATTCTTTGACCGGCACGACCAACAGCACAATACCAATTGCTAAAGCACTCCAACCTACGGCAGATATTTGCGATGCTTCGTATTCACGCTGCCCAAAAATAGTGATGCCGAGACGTAGGCGCAATGCTTCAAGGAGAATCAGGAGCATGACCACACTGGATACAAATTGTGATAAGGTGAGGGAAAACCATCCTGCAATCGTTTCACCGTAATTGAAATACGCAAATGGAATGAGGCACATTCCTACGTGAATCATTCGGCGAAAGACGTGGCCAGAAAAACCGCCAACTGAAAGATCTACGGGATTCGTGAGTTCAACTTGATCACTCATGTGCGTCACCAATAAACGATAACGCATCCTTAAACTCAATTGAACCCTTCGCCAATTCTAGCAATAATTCGTCCAGTTGTGGAGATTCCAAAATTTTTCGCTCATGGAAGGCGAGAAGCCGTTCTCGCCAGCGAGCTTTCGTCGAACGACCTGAAGCGGGAAGGCTAAGCAGAAGATTGGCAGCTGCCTCAAGACCGATCCCATGGAGTGCTGATGTGAGCAACACAGGAGGAGGAGCACCTAACCCCAATTGGTAGGATTCCCGCAGTTCATCAGCATGAAGTTCAGCACCGGGCAAATCAGACTTATTGACAAACACTGCATCAGCAAGTTCCAGTAATCCAGCTTTTTCAGCTTGTATGCCATCGCCTCGTGCAGGCCCTTCAACCACCAATATCCGGTCGGCAACTGCTGCACAACGGACTTCGGACTGACCTGCTCCAACGGTTTCAATTACGACCTTATCCCAGCCGAGCGCCAGTAAAAAATGCGTCATGTCTTCGACGATAACAGGAACACTCCCCGAGGATTTCCTCGTAGCAATTGATCTGAGGTAGATGTTGTTTTTCAATGCGGCATCATCAACCACCGTCATTCGAACCCTGTCTCCAAGCAACGCACCTCCTGTACGTGGGGAGGAAGGGTCAACCGCAAGAACTGCAATTCGAAGACCCTGTCCAGCCCATTGGCGTAACAAACCGTCCAGCAGACATGATTTCCCAACACCTGGCGCCCCAGTAATGGCGAGTGTTTGCCATTCGCCATCATCGACAACTGGTCGAGTGCCTACAACCGAGAGAGCCTGTTCGAGCGAAAGTGTCCGACTTTCAAGGGCCGTTAAACTACGGGCCAAAGAACGGCGACATCCCGTCGTGGCTTCTTGGAGGTATTCCATTGACAAACGATCACCTCACGAAGTTGAGGTCCAATGCCAGTCACTCTCTTGTCCGACACCCGAATTTTCTCTCTGGGTCGATATTTCAATGAATTCAAGTATCTCTGAGGTCGGCGTTCCTGGACCGAAAATGGCTCGTATGCCACAATCAAACAAGGCTTGACGATCGTCGTCAGGAATAATGCCACCTCCAAAGACGATAACATCGTTCAACCCTTCAGTACGGAGAAGTTCGCACACTTTGGGAAACAGATGGCCGTGAGCACCGGACAGTGAAGATAATCCGAGAAAACGTGCGTCTTCATCCCGCACGGTATCAACAATTTGCTGAGCGCTGCGACGCAATCCAGTGTAAATTACTTCATTACCCGCATCTCGAAGAGCCCGCGCTACGACTTTAGCGCCGCGGTCATGGCCATCGAGGCCGGGTTTTGCAACGACGATTCGCCATGGTTCGCCCATGTATGTTGGAGAGAGAGCCTCCCTATCAACACACCCCTTGAAGGAGGCATTTCCAATTCAACGGGAAGGCAACGCATAAGGGCGGCTTCAGTGTAGAGGCTAATGGGAAGCCTATGGCATCAACAGAAGAACGACTCCAAGATTTACGAAATCGGAAATCTCGTAGCGAGGCCGGAGGCGGTCAAGCGCGTGTTGATGCCCAGCATAACAAGGGCAAAATGACGGCACGAGAACGACTCGAATCGTTGCTTGATGACGGGTCGTTTCAAGAGATGGACGCATTGGTCGAACACCGATGTCGAGACTTCGGCATGGATAACAATGTCATTCCTGGTGACGGTGTGGTCACCGGTCACGGGACAATCAACGGACGCCAAGTATTCGCTTTCGCTCAAGATTTTACCGTGTATGGGGGTTCTTTAGGAGAAATGCACGGACTGAAAATTTGCAAAGTTCTTGACATGGCGCTTAAGACTGGCCGTCCAGTCATCGGATTGAATGATTCAGGCGGTGCACGGATTCAAGAAGGCGTTGCTTCGCTCGGAAGTTACGCCGAAATTTTCTTCCGAAACGTCCGAGCATCTGGCGTAGTGCCGCAGATTTCAGTGATTATGGGACCGTGCGCTGGAGGCGCTGTCTATTCGCCAGCAATCACTGATTTTGTCATCATGGTCGACCAAACTGCACACATGTTCATCACCGGCCCTGAAGTTATCAAAACTGTCACCAATGAAGTTGTTTCATTTGAAGACCTTGGAGGTGCAATGACACATGGAAGTAAATCCGGAGTGTCGCACTTCACTGCTGAAGACGATGAAGGAGCGATACAACTAGCTCGCGACCTTTGCGACATGTTCCCTCAGAACAATTTAGAACGACCTCCAGACAAGAAGACCAGCGACCCCACTGATCGCCTTTGTGAGGCTTTGGACGGAATAATACCTGATGAAGCAACCAAGCCATACGATGTTCTCGATGTCATTTCAGAAATCCTCGATGATGGAGCATTCCTTGAAGTTCAGTCTGACTGGGCTCAAAACATCGTTGTTGGATTCGGCCATTTAGGAAGCCATACAGTCGGTGTGGTTGCAAATCAGCCAAAAGTATTGGCTGGCTGCTTGGACATTGACGCCAGCGATAAAGCAGCCCGGTTCATTCGATTCTGCGACGCATTCAACATTCCTATCATTACACTTGAAGACGTTCCGGGATTCTTGCCAGGCACGAATCAAGAATGGGGTGGAATCATTCGACATGGAGCAAAACTGCTGTTCGCATACGCTGAGGCGACTGTTCCAAAATTAACCGTCATTCTTCGAAAGGCATACGGAGGAGCCTATGACGTCATGTCTTCCAAACACATCCGAGGCGACTACAACGTTGCTTGGCCGACCGCTGAACTTGCAGTGATGGGCGCAGATGGTGCGGTTGAAATCATTCACCGCAAGCGGATATCTGGAGCGCGAAATGCAGAACAAGAACGAGCAAGGCTCACCGACGATTTCAATGAAAAGTTCGCTAATCCCTACACTGCTGCCGCTCTCGGCTACCTCGATGATGTCATTGAACCCAAAGAAACACGCCGTCGTTTATGCCGCTCTCTCGAGATGCTGTTGGATAAAGAAGAACTCCGTCCGGCCCGCAAACACGGCAATATACCTCTGTGAGATGATTGATTTGACCAAACACAGCGATGAAATTCTACGCATGGCTGCAATTGCCGCAGTCTATTCAATGCTCACGGAAAGCGGGTCTAATCCCGGTCAAATCGCCCGACAACCCGGTCTTCCGTGGTCTCAAGACCATCGGCGAATGAACATGGGTATGTCTTCGCTCATGCACGCGCGCTCTAGCCGCTCTCCTTGGAAGTGAAACAATGTCTGAAACACGGAAAGTAATCGTCGACGGTATCGAATTTGAAGTTGTGATCGAAGGTGAAGGAAACACTTGGGAAGCGACGGTTGAGGGCAAGACCTTCGCTATCGAAATCCCGGATGCAGCACCAGTGTCCAAGAAAAAACGAAGCGGTGGGGGTAAGAAGAAAAAATCCGGAACTGTTTCTGCCAACATACCTGGCAAAGTCGTTACCGTTGAAGTCAGCGTTGGGGATACAGTCGACGAAGGACAAGTCATTTTAATTCTTGAGGCTATGAAGATGCAGAACGAAATTCAGGCACCAATCACCGGCAAGGTAGTATCCATTCAATGCGAGGAAGGCCAAGCAATTGAAGCCAATGTTCCCCTTGTCGTGATCGAACCTGTGGCGGCTGAGGACGGCGATTGAACACGATGTTTTTCAGCAAATCATGCGACTCTTAAAGACCTCTGACCGATTAGTTGCTTTATGGCCGGAGCCCCAGTTTGTGATTTCCCCGGTTGCGGACAGGTAGGGGAGATTGTTTCTCGCCTCTCCCCGGAAGGTTTTCTCGTTGCAACTGGGAAAAAAGCATACTCTTTTCGTGAAGCTTACCGTCGCTTCCACTATTGTAGCACCCACCATGATGAACTGATGGGCGGTGTGTGGTCACGTGTTCGCAAACCAGACGACAAAAAGGAAGGGCATGTAGCTCCTACTGCAATCTAGTATCAATTTATGATACGAGAGTATTTTAAACCACTACAATTACATCGGTCCATGACCTCTTCCTCAGAGACTCAACTGTTCCTTACCACGCGTTCGTTCGTGATTGCACTGATGTTGATCATGACAACTCTCTCGATGGCCGTGCCGACTGTTGCAGCAATCGGCCCAAATCAAAATGATATTGCAATGGGTATGGATCTTCCAGACAACTCAACAACAGTTTCGAGTTCGGGAGCCACCATGATGCTGAACGGCTATGCACCGTATTCATCGAACACGTCGTATGGAGAACTTGATGTAGGCGATGACCAGGATTGGTTTGCCATCTCTCTTAACACCAACGAAAGCATCACCGTCCAGATTGAATACAATTACACCTTCACATCGTCCAACGGCTCGACATACTACAATGACTTTGAATTGCATCTCTACAATCTTGATTCCGCTGGAAATCTCTTCTTATTGGATTCATCAATAACCAACAACCCCGAAGTTGTCACTACCAATTCTTCAACAACCCCTCACAGTGGAACAGTATATGTCAAGATCCTACGGTACGACGGGTATGGCACATATGCGCTTGATGTGTGGACGCATACCACATCAACAAGTAACGGAACGGGCGGTAACGGTACAACGAATCCAACAAACTGCGTCGGTGCCGGTACGCTCACAACCGATATCCTCGAACCAAACGATGCCACAAGTACGGCCACAGTTGCATCGCTGCCTTTGTTGTGTACTGGGCTTTCCATTTATTCGACCGGTGATTACGACTATTTCGAAGTCGTGATGCTCACAGGAGTCACTTACTACGTCAACATCACGTTCAACGGTGCTAGCGGCGATATTGACACACAATGGACTTCAGCAACAGGTTCGTACCTTGCAAGTTCTGGCTCCACAAGTAGTATCGAATCGATGACTGTTTTTGCTTCTTCGAATCAGACAACTTACGTCGAAGTATATGGCTTCAGTTCGGCCACAAACGTCTACGATATTTCGATCACGACTGACCTGCCTGGTGGAGGTCAAAGTTTTGAGTCAATCGATGTCGAATTCGATAATTTAACCTCTGCGACAATTCGTGTCGACGGCCTCACCGTTGGTCAAAACTACTCCATTAGCCATTCAACTTTTCAGGAAATCATGAACGGCTCAATGTCTTATTCAAATTCCACAACCATCTCATTCACTGCAACCAATACTTCCATGATGTTCAATATTACAATGAACCAGCCGAATTTTGTGGAATCGGTCCATTCAGTATCTGTGCTGTTGCAGGACGTCAACGGTTCACCTCTTAATTCTGGGACCGATTCAACGTACATCGAACTCGTGGAAACGTCCGTTTCCTCGTCGACAACAGGGGAAATTTCAATGACCAATTTGACGGTCGGTACAGACTACTTCTTGGAATGGATTGTCGTTGATGAAACGGTGTTTCAAAATTCGTTGATGGCCCAAAACGATGTTTATACAGCACTCAACGCATCACAAATTGACCGAAATACAACTTCGTGGATTGCAGGGTCTTCTTCGAACAATATTCAACTCACATGGAACGGTCCAACGACCCTGAACTCACACTTCTTAGCAGCAATCCTGTCCATCAACAACACTGTGACCAACCATTCAACCTCTGATGGATGGATTGGATTCAACGATTCCATGTTTATTCCCCAACTTCCGACTCTCCTCATCGACAGTTACTCCATCAGCAGCACATCGACAACAAACGATGTCATGACCAAGGGTTACGATTTGGTGATTGGTGACCAATACCAGTATCAAATTCGAATCACAGATTCGAACGGCGCATCTTTTGCTGCTTCAACTTTGACCGCGTTCAATACCTCCTCGACCAATATGAGCATGCCAATGTTCACCTACACCACCCCGAACGCAAGTGGAACATACTGCATTTATGCCGACCTGTATTCCAGTGTCAATGTTCAACTCATAGGTGACTCAGACTGTTTTAATTTGATTATTGATGATGACAACGATGGAGTAGCCAATGAATACGACCTCTGTCCAAACACGACGACTGGGGCTGCGGTTGATATGGATGGATGTGAACTTTCACAGAAAGATTCAGATGGTGACGGATACAACGACCTAGTGGATGATTTCCCAAGTGATGCAAGCCAATATTCAGACATGGATGGAGACGGATTCGGGGACAATCCAAATGGAAATTCACCCGATGCGTTTCCGCTAGACAGTTCACAATGGACCGACCAAGACGGTGACGGCTATGGCGACAATCCAAACGGAAACGCGTCCGACATGTTCCCCTATGACCAAACCCAGTGGGCAGACCAAGACGGCGATGGATACGGAGACAATCCGAACGGGAACTACGCAGATGAGTATCCTACCGATTCGACTCAATGGGTCGATTCAGATGGAGATGGATACGGAGACAATTCAAATGGAACCAACGGAGATGCATTCCCGAATGACCCAGCCGAGTGGATGGACAGTGACGGCGACGGATGCGGCGATAACTCTGACCTCTTCGCTTTGGACAGCACCCAGTGCACGGATTTGGATGGTGACGGCTATGGCGATAACCCATCTGGAAACAACGGCGATGCTTTCGTCAATGAGCCCAGTCAGTGGTCCGACCAAGACAACGATGGATACGGAGATAACCAAGCTGGTAACCAACCTGATGCGTTTCCTGCAGACGGCACCCAATGGGCAGATGCGGATGGTGACGGATACGGTGATAATCAGAACGGCAACGCTGCTGACCGATTCGTTGATGACGTAACGCAGTGGTTTGATGATGACAATGATGGGTTTGGAGACAATTCTAACGGGAACAATCCGGACTCTTGCCTTGCCACACCTGCGGGAGAAGTTGTTGATGCGACGGGGTGCTCCTCATCCCAACTTGATGATGATCTCGACGGAGTAACCAACAACAACGATGCTTGCCCGAGTACTCCTGCCGGGCAATCGGTCGATTCAGCTGGCTGTTCAAGTTCACAGGAAGATTCCGATAACGATGGCGTGAACGACGCATTTGACCTGTGCCCTGGAACCCCTCTAGGCGAAATCGTCGATAATGCTGGTTGCGCTGATGAACAACTGGACGGTGATCAAGATGGTATATCTGATGAAATCGACCAGTGCCCAACAACTAACCCCGGTGCTTTGGTCAACGGTGTGGGCTGCTCTTCATCTGAACGAGATTCCGACGGTGACGGAGTTGTCGATATATTCGACATGTGTGGACAAACACCCGTTATTGAAGTCGTCAATGCTGATGGATGCTCAAACTCACAACTGGATGATGATAAAGATCTGTTCACCAATGATATCGATCAGTGTCCGAACACTGAACTCGGTGTGAAAGTCGATACCGTTGGATGTGCTGCTGAACAGTACGACGATGATAACGACCTCATCGACAACACAGTGGATGAATGCCCGGCCACACCAAGCGGTGAACAAGTCGATGCTTCGGGGTGCTCTGATTCTCAATTGGACCAAGATAACGATTCGATTTCGGACAACCTCGACCTTTGTCCTGATACAAATGAAGCACATGGTGTAGATTTCGATGGATGCTCTGAACATCAAAAAGACGACGACGGTGACGGTGTCATGAACATCAACGATGAGTGTGCCTTCACGGCAGAGGGCGCAATTCTGGTTCAAAGCGGATGTTCATTGGACCAGTTGGATTCAGATGGCGACGGCGTCAATGACGCAGAGGATGATTTCCGATATGACCGGAATGAATCTGTTGATACCGACGGCGACGGTGTTGCAGATACCTACGATGCCTACCCAGATGATGCATTCCGTTCAGAACGTGAAGCTGAAGGCGGCGGAGGTACACTGATTTTCGGAATACTCGCACTCGCTATGTTCAGTGGAATAGCTGCACTGTTGGTTGTTCGAAAAAACAAAGATGAAGACGTTTCATCCCCTTGGGCAACCACGAACCAAGTCGACCAATCGACAGAAACTCACATGCATCAGCAGGTCTCGAAAGAACTTCCAGCAATCGGAACAGAATCCCAACAGTGGGAAGAAAACGGCATAACTTGGTCGAAGTCTGCAAACGGTGAACTGTCATACTACGACCAAACTACATCGACATGGATACCCTACGAGTAGACCATCGTTCGAGAACTCAGGGTTCCTGAACTGAGACATCTCTTTACAGAGGCACTCTGCGTCAAATGGTCCTTGATTGGAATCAGAGGATACCTTGTGCAGTCATCGCATCAGCAATCTTCAGGAATCCTGCAACGTTTGCCCCAAAGACATAATCGCCAGGTCGCCCGTACTTTGCAGCAGTTTCCGACGCATTCTTGTGGATATCGACCATGATTTGGTCCAGCTTCGCATCCACTTCTTCTCGAGTCCATCCATAGCGAAGTGAGTTTTGAGACATCTCAAGGCCGGATGTAGCAACGCCACCTGCATTGCTGGCTTTACCGGGTGCAAACATAACGCCGTTCTTATGGAAAACTGTGACTGCTTCTGGCGTACAAGGCATGTTTGCTCCTTCTGCAACGGCCATGACTTGATTGTCAACCAACATCTGTGCTTCTGCACCGTTGATTTCGTTTTGAGTTGCACACGGAAGGGCGACATCAACGTTGACACCCCACAGTCCGTTAGAAGATGGTTCTGGGGCGGAAGCAGTGAATGATGCGCTTGAAAAGTTCGAGGCATATTCAGAGATTCTTCCACGGCGATTGTTCTTGAGGTCCATAATCCAAGCCAACTTTTCACGGTCAATGCCGTCGGGATCGTGAATAAATCCACTTGAATCAGACATAGTCACAGGTTTTCCACCCAAGTCAAGGACTTTCTCACACGCGAATTGTGCGACATTACCTGAACCGGAAATTGAAACTGTTGCTCCTTCGAATGACTTCCCCTGTGATGCAAGCATTTCACGAGCAAAGTAGACCAATCCATATCCGGTTGCTTCCGGACGAATGAGAGAACCACCGTACGAGAGGCCCTTGCCGGTGAGTACACCCGCTTGGAATTCGTTTCGCAGTTTCTTGTACATACCAAACATGTAGCCGATTTCTCGACCACCAACGCCAATATCTCCAGCAGGAACGTCACAGTTGTGACCAATGTGTCGCCAAAGTTCCATCATGAAGGATTGACAAAATCGCATCACTTCATCATCTGAACGGCCCTTTGGATTGAAGTCAGAACCACCCTTTCCTCCACCCATTGGGAGTCCAGTTAGAGAATTCTTGAAGATCTGCTCAAATGCAAGGAACTTCAAAATCGAGGCATTGACACTTGGGTGGAAACGGAGTCCACCTTTGTACGGTCCTATTGCTCCATTGAACTGAATACGGAACCCACGGTTGACGTGTACATTACCTGAATCATCAACCCAGGGAACTCGGAAATGAATCAAACGGTCTGGCTCAACAACTCTCTCGACAATCGAGCGATATTCTGGGTGTGACTCAAGGACTGGTTCGAGCGATTCAAGAACCTCCCATACAGCCTGGTGAAATTCCGGTTGATTTGGGTCGCGAGCGACCACTGACTCATAGATTTCTTTTGTAACGCTCATTATGACAACATCCAGTTTGTATTAGACTCGGCGAAGGAAACTCCCCTTCTAAGCATTGCCTAATGAATCGCTCTTAACAACGGTTTTGATTCACCGAAATCAGCCTTCGGTACTAGTATGGGCAGACGGCATTGAATCGCTTTAATCGCTCAAGACGGCGCTCTCCATTTGAGTCAATATCCGCCATTGCATGAATCGCTTCTTCGATCATAAAGTGTTGATCTTGCTGTATCCCAACAATAGTTCGAAGCGACGTGAGCATTGACCATTCATCTTCGCTGATGACTTCATCATCAAGCGCGGCGATAAGAGCGGATTGATAGGTCGCAACATCACCCATGTGATGGCCTGAATAGTCAAATTCAGTTCCGTCAAACGGATTAGCTTCTTCGCCTCGAACCACAGAAAGGCATGTTGCCGTGTCGCTCGGGCGTACGCCCAGAGCATCGGCCAGTACGTGCAGAATATTGGCTTCATCATGGGTAATGATGTCGTCGTCCATGGCCTGCGTGAGCGTTCTCAGATAGAGATAGAGGCCTCGGGAGGTTTCGAGTGGCATGACTTCGCCTGTACGAACCCGTATTAGAACATTCTACAACCGTATACAGAAACTCTTGCTCGATTCATGGTTTCAACGCTACTGCAGTCCCCGATAGAACGCAGTGACTCGTTTCATCGAAATGAAGTGTTGTAATTGTTTGTCATACAAAATGACATCATAAAGAATACATTGATATACCGCCTTAGTATCCCTAGAGTTACGGAGGAATCAAAATGGCCGCACCAAGCAACCTCGTCTCACTTCGGATTACCGAAGAAGACCTCGCTCTACTCGACGCACGAGTAGGCAGCGATGGAAGTCGAAACCGTTCGGACGTCATCCGACTCGCCATCCAGCAATTCCTCAGCGGTCAACCGTTGCTGCCTGGTATGGATTCTGTACGAATTCCTCTCGGTCATGGAGACAAGATGCTTCTAGGCCAACTGTATGAACTTCAGGGAACAACCCCTGAGATCGCCGCCCAAGAAGGGCTTTCACTCTACATAGAACGTGCCGTTAAGGCCCGTTCTGAAATGACACAACAACTCGATGAAATCTTGGCGCAAGCCAAGAGTTCAACGATGCGACGCGAAGAATACCACGAGTGAGTGGGTGAGAGTGCAGGAGGGGATGGGAATGAATTGGCAAAACGATGAGGATGAGTCACGTGATGCCACCTTCAATGCCGTGCGGGATTTGTCCAGTCCGTGCGGATTTGCCGCTTTGCGTCAGCGTGCCCGTCTTGCACGCGCTGGACTTCGGGGTTCAACCAACCCTAACCCAACACACCTCCCCCCGAAAGACGGGCGGGGGGACTCCGATTCCACTCCTGCTTGCTAAGTAGGATGGTTCCCACGTGCTCAGGGCCCCACATACCTGGGCACAATGATTCACAGCAGTGCAACCGCTGCATCCATTCAAGCCCCCAATCCTTTAGAGGTGTCGACACAGAACACCACCCATGGGTGGAGGGGAAAGTCAAGCAAGTGCTCAGGAGTTCCCATTTCTTGCTCATCAAAACCCACGCCCTGGTCAAACAGAAATGATTCAAGAATCTAGAGAGGCCCTTCGAAAGAAGGGGCATCACCTCGCTGCAGCGCCCACAGGGATTGGAAAAACCGCTGCATCACTGGCTGCAGCAGTAGAGATTGCTCGAAGTTCGACTCATCCCCACAAAATCTTGTTTCTTACAGGTCGGCAGTCACAACATACCATCGTTGTTGAAACTGTTCGAAACATCAACGCTCGTCTAACCAACGGTGAACGACCGATACGAATCGCAGATATTATTGGAAGAGAGTCGATGTGCAAGGACGTCGATGTGTTATCAGGAAAGTGCTTCTGTGAACAGGGAACACCGGACTCGTCGAAACTCTCCGGAAGAGAAGAAGTGCGAGATTTTATTTTACAATTCCCACGCCACGTCGAGGAGATAATTGACAAAAGCCGTGTGTGGGGTGTATGTCCGTGGGCAACCTGTCGCTCAGCTGTTAAGGATGCGGACATTCTTGTCTGCGATTATAATCACGTCTTTGCTGAAGCAGTTCGAGAAAGTTCCCTCAGCGCCATGAGCGTCAACTTAGAACACTGTATTTTGATTGTCGATGAAGCTCACAACCTTCCCGACCGTATACGAATGAGCATGGAACGAGTCGTTACACCGACCATTGTTCGAAACACGGCCATGGAACTTGAGGAATACGTCGGCACCCTTGAGCAGACCTACCAAAAAAACACGTCCACCTCCACAGCCATTGAACTTGATATAGCAACATGGGCTTGGGAAATCAGTAAACTTGCCCGAGCTAAAATTGCCGACTTATTCAGACAACTCCACACCGACCTTCTTGCTGATAAGGACGAATCCTATGTCGAAGTTCAACGTTTGACCGACATCATTCATCGGGCATGCGACGAGTATGAGGGTATTACGGGTCAGAAAACCCTGACAGATGCGCCAACCGACGAAAACCGAAGCGTTGAACGAAGCCATCGACTTCCACGGTTAGCAGATCTGCTTTTGCGGGTTGTGATTGAACAAGACACCGCAGATGACGAAGATGAAATGGAGCCGGATGCGCACCGGCTTGGACACATTCTGAAGTGCATCGAAACATTCGGTGACACTACGGCGCTCAGCCTCGTATTCAGTTCAAAAGGAAAAGAGGGGAAAATTACCTCGCATCTACTCGACCCTGGGCTCGTGTCTGGTCCCTTATTTTCGACCGTTCAGGGCTCAATTTTGATGTCAGGGACACTGTATCCACCCCAGATGTACGCCGATATTTTGGACTTGCCCAAAGAGAAGACAACAAAAACAGCGTATGCATCACCGTTTGCAGGAGAGCGTCGTCCGGTGCTGGTAGCCGGCAATGTCACAACAAAGTACACCCAACGTTCACCCCAAATGTGGAATAAAATTCGAGCTCATATTCAAGCTTTGATTGATGAAACACCCGGCCACGTTGCTGTTTTTGCTCCATCGTACAAGATGATGGATGACATTCTTGGAGATACCTTTTTCAACGGAGTTACGAAAGTGACTGAGAGCAGGGAATGGAGTAAAAACGACATCGATCAACTCGTGGTTAATCTTCGTGAGAAAAAAGATACAAATCAGCGAATCTTGCTTTGTGGCGTCTACGGAGCCCGACTTTCTGAAGGAATTGATTACCATGGAGGCATCTTGGATGCCGTCGCCTGCATCGGAATTCCAAATGCGCCTCCCTCTGTTCTTTCCGATTCGCTCAAGGCCTACGCTGGAGATCGGTTTGGTAAAAATAATGCGTGGAGATATACGGTCACCCAACCTGCTATCAATGCTATTCTACAGGCGATGGGTCGACCTATTCGCTCGATTGGTGACCGAGCCTTGATCGTTCTTCTCGACCAGCGGCATACCGACCGAACCTACATGAGTTGTTATCCAAACGACCTACGGATGAATTCCACCAACGACCCTAAAACCACCGCCAGTTTTGCTCGTCGCTTCTTTTCCAGGGTTCACACCGTTCAAGAACAGTGAACAACATCCATTCCAAGGAGGACGAAGGTTCATGGAGGCCGCTCACAACCGCACTGACATGGCGTCATGGGAACCCCTTCACATGAAGACTGAAATTGATGAGGGCGAAGGTCACCAAACAAAGGGACAAGCGCTGACTGGCTTGGTTGCAGAACCTTCCCTTCTGCACGAACAGTTCCATGATTCTGCAGAACATCTAGCAGAGGTCCAAATGAACCACCAACAGGTTCTCTCCGCTGCAGGAATGCTCCCTGAAACCCACATTGCCGAAGTTGAACCAGAACGACGACTTGCGTGGATGGTTGACCAATTGCATGGGACACTCAACCCAGATGGATTCACAATACCTCTGCACGGTGCCGATGTGAACGATATCCAACTGTTCACCCTTCACGAGCAGTCACAGCGGCAGGTCAAAATCTCAATCCGTGAACTGGGTCACACCGATTTTGAACGGGTGTTACCGCTTCCTTCTGATGCTGAAGAAGTTCAAGCCCATTTCATCAACGGCCGACTCCACCTAAGATGGTGATTTCAACGGTTTGGAATGGTCGCACTCACTGAAGAGATTTCTTCCGCCATTCGGCTCAATGCAAGTTGAGCTGCTTCTTGATGCTGCGGTCCCATCTCTTCACGACTGTAACGTGCTTGCTCAAACATGTTGTCCAGTGCCAGCAGTGCTTCATCAGAAATCTGAGGCATAGCTTGACGAATCGCCATTTCAAACTCACGAACGGTTTCAAAGTCACGGCGAAGGAATCCGTGCTCTTGGAAAGTTGAGCAAAGACTTTGATAGCAGGTGAAAATTGCTTCCCGAATTGAATCGCCAGCAGCGAGGAGTTCCGCAGTGTATGCAAAGATCTCTGCTGCTTCCTGCATCAACTCATCTGCTTGACGGCGGCGGTAGAGTACTACGGCAGAACCACCGAGAGCAACAAGCAACAAAGTCAGAATGTATGCCCAGCTTGGGATTTCACTTGCTTCTGTCTGGTATTGGTACGAAGGTGCGAATGCTTCGGTTGACTGCAGTGCAAAGTCATCAAGTGATTGTTGTGAAAGCCGAGGATCGTTGACCACAATTTCCATGGTCAGTTCACCCCACACAGAAGCGTCACCGTATGGAGGGTCTGAGTTGAAAGCAAACGAAGCAATTCCGTTCTCATCCGTTAGTGGTTGAAGTGGATTAGATAGTTGCGTTCCGTTCTCTGAATACAGATACACGGTCACCGTGATGCCGTCAATACCGAGGAGGGTGTCCTTCGCAGTGATAATGACGTTACCTGAAACTTCTTCCTGTTCATTTTCGATGATATCATCAACTGAAACGAGGATATCCGCATTGACCTTCACATAAATTGGATGACTCACGCTTGCAGAATTGAGATAGAATGAATTGTTGCGAGGAGTTTCCAAATGCAGATACTGTGCACCGGTTTGAAGGTATACAGGTGCGGTAGCTGTCAGTGAATAATTCCCATTTGACCATTCGACAAGCAATCCATCAAGGCATCGAGCACCGTCTTTCTGTGCAGCGCAGTTAGAACCGTTTCCAAGATACAGTGTAATGTTTTCAAACACTTCTCCCAGCCCACCAACTTCGGAAATCGAACCGGTGAGAACGATTGGAGCGAAGGTGGAATCCGAACGGACAACAATGTTTGCTGAGGTCCCATCGATGTTGATCTGCGTGTTTGCCCATACCGTAGCAATAGCGCTTGTTTCGGTTCCAATGTGTGCCTCGGTTCCTTCAAAGAAAACGGTAAATGTATGGTCACCACGCGTCAAATCCATCGTTGCGGGAACGAGAACAGACCAACTACCATCAGTGGCAGTCTGGAACGTATCGACTTCAACGCCATCTAAACGTAGACTCAACTGCATGTCACTCAGTCCATCGTTGTTGACAGAGTCAATATCGTACAATCGGCCGGAAAGAGTCCACAAGTTTCCACGTGTTGCATCTTTTCCATCGTCAAAGACGAGTGTCACTTCTGAACGATGTGCGAGGAAGAAACTCGTATTACCACTGTTGGAGCGGTAAAATCCTTGCGATTCAACGTTTGCAAACAAAATGTGGTCACCGAAATCAAAGGTATCAGGGATTGTCCAATCAAATGAGAAGTCACCGTTTGAATCGGTAGCGATTGTCGCAATGATGAGTCCTTCCACTTCGAGGTCTACCAAAAGACCGGACACGCCGGAAAGTTGGTTATCAACAACTGAGCCCGTGACGGTCGTGTTTTGTCCAACAGCGACCGGTGATTCCATCGAAACTGCGACCAGAATTGGGCTATATACCGTCCAAGAACCAGTTGCATTACTTGGAAGGTAGAATGTCGTCCCAGTGAAACGGGTTTCAAGAGACAGCTGACCGAGCGGTGAATCGGCTGGGACTGGATAGATTGCGGTAAAGAACCCAGACTCGTCGGTCGTAACGTTGGTAATCCATTGGCCACCAAGCCAAACTTCGATGGTGAGATCGGAGAGTGGAGCATCGACCAAGTCAAGCAAACTACCCTGAATGGTCATGGTTGACTCTCTGTCAACAGTACCACCTGGGGTGAGCAGTAGAATCTTCGTAGGCACGCTGACGTTGAACTCAACTTGGTCACTGCTTGGCAGATAGAAGTCAGGGTTTGCGGGGTCACCAACACCAATTGGGTCAACCCAATCCCGTCCGCCCAGGAAGCGTACTTCAATCACGTGCGCTCCAGCAGAAACGTCTTCTGGAAGCGTCCATCCAACAGTGAAATTACCCGATGTAGCATTGGTCTCAACACTTGAAACGGGTACGCCGTCGACCAAGAGGTGGACAATCGCCACTGAAGGCACACCGTTTACGGCCAAAGGTAAATCCAAGTCATCTGATAGGATTCCAGTAACGGTGAAGGAATCTCCAGCAATGAGCGTCGATGGAGATGTTTGAATAGACACAATCGTATTTCCGAGCACTGCAAACGTTGTGGTGGCGTTCGAACCAAGCAATCCAGTTGTTCCAGAAATACCTGCAAACGAGGCAGTAAGGTCATTGAAACCTACGCTGAGATTAGCAGGCACAGTCAATGAGCCGAAAGCGGTCCCGTTAGCGAAAGTCGTTAGCGTGGTGCTCACATCGGTACCGTTCAAGCGAACGATGACTTGTTGGCCGTCAACCGGAGAATCGGTGTTGTCCCTCAACAAGACTTGGACATCGACAACCGAACCTCGTTCAGTGCGGTCGTTGAGCGACGGGGAGCCTATGCCATCGAGCGCAGGTTGAATGAACAAGAGGGTCGTGAATCCACGGCTGTCAAAAGTCGAGTTACTGGTTGAACCGATGTAGTAATTGACATTCGGCACATACGATGCTTCAATCGAATGAGTTCCCGCTTGGAAACCTTGACCGAGTTGAAGAGTGGCATTCCAGAAACCACCGGTACCAACCACGCCATCAGTCAACGTGAATCCGGTTGGGATTCCGTCAATTGTGAACAAAATATTCGCAGGAAGTAAACTTCCGTCACGCTGCTCAAGACCACTGCCATTGTCACTCACAACTTGACCCGATACAATGAACGAAGTTCCCGCAACGGGATTGTCGGTGATTGCGTCAACGACCAATACAGTCGTAGAGCGAATGGTGATTGAGGACAGATTAACGTCGGTCGAAAGAAGGTCGGATGAACCGTTGAACACCAAAGAGACCACAATCAAACCGAGAGGATGACTCATTGGAACTTGATGAGTGAAATTTGCGAACCCTTCTGCATCGGTTTGCGTGCCCGGCAACCACGTTTCATGGAATCGAATATCGACATCGAATCCACTCAACGGATCAAACAGATTTGAAGATTCTAAAAGACGCGCAGTGATGTTGACTTCATCACCACGATTCACGGTGACCGGATTCAAAGGCTGAATGTTTTCGAAACTACTGACACCCATCACCAAGATACCGTTCTGAGAAGAAGCTGTCAGGTAAAAGGGAGACGAACCTTCATTCACGCTGAGTACCAAGACTTTGTTACCACGCAGCGTCCCATTACCGGCGGTATCCGTCGGGATACTCATGTTGAAAGTTCCGTTTGAAGAAGTCGTATAGGCTGCAACGAGTGTTTCATTTGGGTTGCTCAACCAGAATGCAGAAAGCTCAACTGGTGTAAGAAGTGGGCGGTTGAAATTGTCCCCATCGAGGACTTGACCGAGGACGTTGAAGTTTAGACCCGCAGGCGTTACAGAGGGAATGGTATCGATTCGAATTGAACTTTGAACCTGAACCGTGAGGTTGAGAAGCGTCGAATTACCGGTTCGGCGAGAGTTGCCTTGCGTCAAACCAGCAGTAAGATCGTCGTTGACAAGCATCAGCACATCATAATAGCCTGGAGCGATACCTGTGGGAGTCCATTCAAAGATGGCCAGACCATCAGCATCGCTGGATGCTGTACCAAGCGATACGTTGGTATTACCCCAATCAAATATGAATTCCACACTTGTGCCAGATATGTTTGATGAATCAGCGACATCGGTTATCGTAGCATTGAATTCTACGGTCTGATTCAGTTCAACAATTGCAGAATCCCTCGGAGAAGTCACGACGAACTCCGATTCAAATCCAACCAAAGTCGTTGGCAAAACCGGATTGGCAGGTGGGATGGAACTGTCGACCAAGCGATAGTATGCGCCACCTTCTGGAGCCATTGAATCAAAATCCATGTTGAGTAGGAACTCATAGACATTGGATGGACTCGTAGTTGGCACAGTGAAACTAATGTTGAATGCACTCGTAGAATTGTTTACGAAACCTTGAGCAAGGTCAATCGGTTGACCGTCTGCGGTAAGCATCAGGACTGAGAGCATGGAAATGTTGTCGCCAAGAACACCGACGTTGGTATGGACTGCATCGAAAATATCGCCGTAAAGGTATGAAGTGTTGCCAATGTGAGTCCAATCTTGACCCAGGCTCAAGTTCCAACCGATCTCGGCTGCAACGCGAACCGAATCGCTGAACGCTGAGGGCTGATAGAGGTCTGAACCGTTGTATGAGATCTCAAACGAGTAATCTCCGGCAAACATGTTGGCGTCCAATAGCCAGTTAATGGTCAGTGTTTCGGATTCTGGGTCGACGGTCGTGTTAACCCAACTTCCATTGAATATGAAGTCGAAGTTACCCGATGCAAGAAGGTCGCTTGCGACGCCGCGGTGGTCAACCATCGATACGAGGACCGTTGATTCGGTTCCACGCAACTGCGAGGCTGCTTGTACTTCGAAGTCAAGAATGCCCTGCAAAAGGTAGGGGGCGCCCGCTGATACATTGGCATCATCGGTTGCTTCAATGGCATCTGGGAAGAAGCGAACCAATACCTCGACAAGACCTGCTCGAATCTGGGCGTCAGCAGATGCAAGGTTGTGCTGAACGCTGAAGACACCGTTAACGGTTGTGTTCGAAACTTCAGACCATTCTTGATTCGTACCATTCTCGCGCAGTGAGACCGATAGGTTACCTGGCATTGATACCGGATTGGCACCGGTAGTTAGGGCAGTGCCGTTGATCCAGATATCGCTATCAATGAGTAGCAGGCTATTATTTGACAGAGGCCCTTCAACCGTAGCAGTTACGTTGGGAGCGTCACGAACGTCCAAGAGAATAGGCTTCGTTGAAGGCAGCAGGTGGAATTGAACCGGCGTAATCGACGGCTCTTGGGTATCTTGCCATCCCGAAAATCCAAGGGTTGCTGAAAGATTGGTTTTGGTTTCAAGAGGGTCAAGTTCCAATTCAATACTCCATGAACCGTCGAATCCAATAGTGCTGGAGAGGTTGAGAGGTCCGTCGATAGACGATGTGAAGGAAAGCCAAATTTCGGGAGGAAGTGGGTCGTTCACGCCAACATTCGCAAGCGCATTCGTTGGCGTGTTTTCGAGAGAAATGAATCCTTCAATGACCGTTGTAGCTCCTGCGCCGACAATTGGAGCGTTAATGGAGTTCGGTGCAGTATGGTTGATGACCGAATCTTCTGTAACGTTAACAAAGCCGTCAAAAATGACGCCAGAATCTGCTACATAGCCCGATTGAGTAAGTTTGAGGACCACTCGATACATTCCAGGTCCTTCCAATTCTAACGGCGTCCCGTTGAAGTTGAACGTTCCGTCTGCAGCGGTGAGGTTAGAGGAAATCAAGAAGTTTGGAATTTCAGCAGGGCCGGGAATATCGTTCTGTGATGCCAGTGGTACAAGGTAACCGATTACAGCTAATTCAGAGATGGGTGTACTGTTTTCAGTGTACCGTACTTGACCGGAAACGGTGAGTTCAGAACTACCATCGCGATCCCATACCAACGATGAAATGGATTGATTTACAACCTCAACTTCTTCGGCAGCGGGGCAGGCATCGAATGGAATCCAACCGAGGTCCGTATCGCCATTAGCAGCATTCTGTTGCAGTCGAACTTCACCCCATGTCGAGAGGTGTATGGGGTACACAGCATAGCCGTCACCGGTCCATATCCCACCGGTGAATCCAGTAACCATTCTGGCAGGAAGGCCTGCAAGACGGGCCATTGTAACAAAGGCAGTATTGAATTCAGAACAGGTTCCCTCATTCGTTGCTTCGACCAGTGTCACACTCAAATCCTCAGATGAGGGAATACCTGAGCCGTTGTAATTGCGCTTGAAATCGGTTGTAGCATTACCGTTCACCAAGAAATCTTGCAGTGCGGATGCGGTAGAATACGCGTTGGTTGCCCCCGATTCTGAAACAATGGTATTGGTTGTATTCAGTAGATATGAATGTGGATGGGTCACATCGGTGAGGGTATTAGGGAGCTGGAGCTCGTAGGGTAGGTTAGCCCCTGGCACGGTAGTGGAGGCAAGTGAAGCCCAATCGAAGTAATATTCAGGCTCCTGAACAAATGCTTCCTGTATGGGTCCGGTGGTGACAAAGATGTTGTGGGTGTCATTCGAGCGCTGAAGCTCTCCAGCCGAATCGACAAAGAAAGACAGGTTCGACATTGAAAACGGAACGGGTATGTTACCACTGAGAGAGGGGTTGTTGTATCGAAGCAGCCATTCTATTGTGTCATTTGCGAATGCATTGTCTGCGAGATGCGTGGTGTTCACATATGGGAGAACCATCACTTCCGACGGGTGAACATCAGCGAGATGTGCGTAGGTGGTACCCGTGTAGAAATCATTGGTGTTCTGTCTCCAACGATGAACTGAATCAAGTTCAACCGTACCGCTGGAATTGTTCGCCCAGAAGACAACTTCAGACGATATGAGATCATCGGTAGGGTCAAACGGATCGAACGGGGAGCCGATGCAATTGACAATCCAGAATTCTTGCGTGCATTCCAAACCGTCAATCATACCACCACCATCGGTGTCGGGGTTGGTCCAATCAGTTCCAGTTTGGTTCTCTACCGCATCAGGAATTAAATCGCCGTCAAAATCTGCAGGCAGAAGGTCATCTGTTGGATCGTTTTCGGGATTAGTCCCGTCGAAATATTCGTCTCTATCGTTTACACCGCCTGAATCGGTATCGAAAGCGGCATCATCCGTAACCCACACATCGGTGGAACCGTTGAGTATTCCAATGAATTCCAGCGGGCAACCCGTGGAAGTTTCGAAATAATTGTTCAACCCATCAAGGTCGTCATCAAGCAAATTCACGCAAGCCTCGTTTGGGTCCGTATTATCGAACACTTCATCGAAGTCGCTCACACCATCACCGTCTGTATCACTCAGCGTCGGATTTGAAAACCATCCAAAGGTGCCGAGTAACTCCTGCCAGTCTGCAAGTCCGTCACCATCAGAATCAGAATAATCATCGTCACAGTATTGCTGGGTCGTACCGATTGTACCTGCATTGATTGCATCTGTGTGGCAAAACGAACCATTTCGATTTGAAACTTGAACGACACCAGCATTGGGTGCAGCCGAGACGCCTTGAATCACGTTGTTCACAACCCCTGCATAGGCGAATGATATCCAAGTCCCGGATGTGTTGTACCACCCAACACCACCGCTGGGATTGAATCCTGAACCGTCTGCGACTTCTAATCGGCTTTGACCGCTGTTCCATTGAACAATCGTTGTGATGAAATCGATGAGCGAATCGCACGCATCGGTACCGTGCGAGACATTGTATTCATCACCATCATTGATGCCACCGAAGTCAGTATCGGCGACGTCCCACAGTGTGCATGAGAGGTTTTCTTCCCAATTCTGAATTCCGTCATTGTCTTCGTCACCAGAATCTTCCATTCGAGTTGGGTCTGTTTCGCCGGCGTCAATCACACCGTTTCCGTTGATGTCTTCTTCGCCATCATCAAAGGCATCCCCATCGGTATTGTTGTCTCGAGGGTTGCTCGCAAGTGCTGGGTTTCCATAAGCACCATTCACTTCAACACCGTCGGAAATTCCGTCGCCATCGGTATCCGATGATGTCGGGTCGGTGAGGAGAGTGAGGGCTTCATAGGAATCGTTGAGGCCGTCATTGTCGGTATCGGCACGCTGTGGATTGGTGCTGGTAATGCCGTCCACTTCTGCAACCAGTGTTGCACAACCACCAGGTCCAGCACCCGACACAGGGTCACAAGGCGAGGTCGTCTCAGTGAATGCTCCATCCGGGCCGTTGCGGAAACAGGGAGACGTACCACACATTGTGTTCCATGATGGGTTGACGTATTCCATGAGGTTCGTGAGGCCATCACCGTCGGGGTCGCCATTCGGACCATCGTTGTTTGAAGCGGATGTCGCATTCAGGCCGTTCGCTGCTTCCCAGCCGTCATCCATTCCGTCGCCATCTGTATCCCAGCCAGCAACGTCTTCGTCGGCAATTCCATCACCGTCGTCGTCGTTAGAGGAACAGTCTGCATCACCGTCATTGTCTGGATCTGCAGAATCGACAAGACCGTCTTTGTCATCATCAAATCCATTGGTGCAAATATTTCCGACCGGGTCCTCATCACAGAGGATGATTGTACCGGTTCCGTCAGCTCCACTGCTTCCACAACTTGGCCGATTGTATTGGAGGGCATCTTCTTCATTCCAGTCGTTAACGGGAACTGTGCCATTCCACCAAACGCCTTGATCAAGTACACCGGGTGTCGATGAGCTGTCCCAGTTTTGGGGTTGAAGGTAGGAGTATTCTTGTAAATTCGACATACCATCGCCGTCCGGGTCTCCAACCGCTCCGTCAAGACCGTTACTCGAGAGCGGATCAAGACCGTAGAGCCACTCCCATCCGTCAGGAAGGCCGTCGTTGTCAGAATCTGGGTCATTCGGAGCAGTATTCATGAGATATTCAAGACCGTATGTCAAACCGTCTCCATCCTGGTCTGTTGCAGCGAGTGCCTCGAAGGAAACATACTGAATTGAAGCGAAGGTTGACAACAACATCAGAAGAACGAGAGAGAGAGATTTGACGGTATCCCGGTGCTCGAGAATCTGTAATTGGAAGCGCGGCTCGGAGGGGGATGAAGGCGTGCGCATACGAATCACAAACTCCGGCTTGTTTGATGCCTCATAAGGGAAATGGTGCGATGTTCATACAATACATCATTTTGAGAAGTGTTTCCTATCACTCAAAAATCAACTGAAATGTAACGCAGTACCCTTTTCCACACGGAGTTTAAGAGTGAATTAAATTCAAAGATCTTCAAGTTCGTCTAAAAGTTCTAAATCGTCGTCTTCTTCGACCTCAATCTCCTCGACTTCAGCCTCAACCATGGGTTCCGTTACAGCCTCTTCTTCTTCCAGATAGGTGATTGCATCGAATTGTACACCCGAATTTTGACCGCGCCGGTACACGGCAAATACCATGACGAATACAAGACCGATACCGAGGGCAAGAGTCTGTGGCTCAGGATTCGTCAATTCGTTGACAATGCAAGAAACTCCGAGGCACTGGGTTTGGTATGAGAAGGTCGAGGTTTGTGTGTAGTCCGCATCGTAAGGCACTTCTTCATCCATTGGTGTGACTGTGAGCAGGAAATCAATGGTATCACCGTCTTTGAGGTTTGAAGGAGGCGACATCACAACGGAGAAATCCTTGCTTGAATAAGCAGGGAGACTGAGCAGAAGGAAACTTCCGCCAACTTGGTCGGAAGATGCACGAATCAGCCCTTCCCAACCGTTGGGTTCTTCAAGCGTGATTACTACATCCAAAGGAATGTTGTTCTGATTGTCAATCTTGAAATTAATCGTACTTTCTTCACTCGACTGGAATTGAACTAACTCACTGCTTGAATCCGTTATTTCAAGGCGGCCAGGTTGAACATCGTCGCGCACTTGGACGGTAACTGGTAAGTCGAAATATCGAGCTTCATCGGAATCAACACCTTCCTCAATCACCCGGACATAGACAGTGTGGTTTCCAGCCTCTACCTTACTCCGTAGACTGACGTCAAGTTTCAGGTCAACATACTCGTCTTGCTCAAGATAGACCACCACAATATTGTTTTCTGAACCATTGGAGATTGTATAGTCCCAGTTGCCGTAATCAGGGTCTTCATCGATGTTGCGAGCGAGATCTGATGGATTGATAATTTTCCACGTCGTTTGGCCAAGCGTTTCGCTCGAATCAGTGATTCGAAGATTGTAGTACATGGAGGAACCAGGCGAAACTGGACCTACGTTCCCAAGCACCCCACCATCGGAATCAGCAATCACTTCAACCAGTATGCCAAATGTTCGATGGACGGTAAAAGCAACATCTGTTTTGAGTTCACCATCGCTGGTACTTGAAACGGAGAATTGAACCAGGCCAATGTCTTGAGCATCACGTTCGCTCGGAGGGAACACTTCCATTCGGATGGTAAGAATTTGATTCGAACCAATGTCGGGGGTTAAGGAGTAGATTCCTTCTTCAATTAATTCAGCACCGGTATCGTTGTCATAGAATTTGTATTGCCAAGCATCGGGCAGGTCAGTGACTCGCATGCGGAATGAATCAGTGATGAAACCTGCATTGATGACATCCACATAGAACTCACCTTTGGTATCGCCAGCATCAACGTAGTGCGAAAGGGTTTCGTCATACGCATCGGGGCGCGTTGAGTCTGCGATTTGGATTTGATGTTCGCTGTCTTCAAACACCGAAACGCGAGGTGGTGCGAGGACATCGGATTCCTCGATGGTGAGTACGATGGTTTTGATCGCTACTTGGTCGCCATTTGCGTTCTCAGTGTCTGCATAGGCTCGGGCTTCAATTTCAATGCTGCTTGGAGCAGATGTGAGGTCACCTTCAGGCACATCAATCGAAAGAATCGGACGGGCATAGGTACCTCCACCGTTCAATTGGTACACAGACTGGTCCCACACAGGATCAGACCATGTTGAAGGAAGTGGCGACCCCACCAAGTCAAAGGTCACATCAATGGCAGATGAACTTGAACCAGTGTGTTCAATGAGGAATTCGATGCTCGAAGTTTGCCCAGGGGCGATTGGGATGTTATCGGGTTGAGTCGAAGGAAGCGTGAGGTAAATGTCATGTTCGATGAACGTGATGCCTCCGTGCTCAAACACCAGCGTGTGACCTTGAACGTCACGGATTTCAAGTTGCAGTGGGTATTCACCAGCTGCGATACCGGAATCGTAAGTGTAACTGTAATTGCCGATGAGGCCTTCATTGTCAAGCTTCAGGTCATCGTCTTCAAACGATTTATCAAACACGGAACTGGCACCATTGGGCTTGACCAAAACCAAATCTACTGCTTGGATGTCGTCTCTTCCAAATGCGTCTCGGACATCGACTGTGAATTGCATGGTTCGGAATTCAGGTCGGTGGTTTGGAGACCATTCAGTAACTTCTACATCAGTGAAACTTCCACCAGGACGGTGTACGCGTACTGACGAGTCTGCGAGTGCATTTGCTTTGAGTTCAAGTTTTGAGAAACCGTTGGTTTGTTCAACATCGCCAAAGGCAACATCAACATCACATGTTCCTCCGCCAAATCCACCGCTGTTGCCCTCGCACGATGCTTGAGCATCAACGCTAAGTTCGATTCTTTTACCATTCTCAACGGTGAATCCATCGGAGGAAATTTCAAAATCTATAACGCTGGAAGTCCAAGAACATCCTCCGCCCTGTCCAAATTGACTCGTACATGGGTCGTCCAAAGTTTCTGAAACTGAATCGATTTGAGTCCCTCCGGATTCAAGCGAAAACGTGATGTCAGCGGTCGAGCCTTCCGAGCCGCGGAATTGCATGTAGAGCGTGAGCGTGACCTTGTTGGTGTTGTCACGCCCGTAGACTTCGAGGTCTGAAATCATCTCATCGCTGCGGAACAATACACCGCCAAGAGCACTCAGTTCTTGGTGTGAGCCAGAGGGTTCTTCGGTGGTGATTGAGCCGTCGCCTCCGCTTTCAGAATTGGATTCATCAAGGTACAAGTCGTACGATTGGCATGATGTGCAATCGGAACCCGCAGCAAGAACCTCGGGTTGCGATTCAAGCTTAGAGTGCGCTTCCTCGACGTGAAGGTCCATAGGCAGAAGCGAACCAAGCATGATGGCCACAAGAACCAGTGGAAGAAGACGGTTTACTGATGATGTTTGACCTGCCGACACACTGTTCACCAAAGTGGCCTGTTCAACCGAGTGTTAAACGGTTTTGCATTGAATGTTCGGAAAAACCCCCCTCTACGAGGGGGATGGACTGTGCTGGAATGTGGTGCAGGGGGTGGGATACGAACCCACGAACCCATACGGGACCGGATCTTAAGCCCGGCGCCTTTGACCACCTCAGCCACCCCTGCAGTCCTCGGAGATGCATTGATGATTTGAAGACAACCCTTCGACTGGTTGCTAGGAGGTCAACGACCATCCACCATCAACGCTGATGGTTTGACCGGTAATGTAGGGCGAAGTGAGTAAAAAGTGGACAGCATTCGCCACATCGATGGCTTCACCTGCACGTCCAAGAGGAATCTTTGGCATCAGTGATTCGAAGTGTTCGGCTTCCCAATCCGCTGCCATGATGGCGCCGGGAGCGACACAATTCACCCTGACATCAGGGGCAAGTTCGCCTGCAAGATTGAGCATTAACTGACGCAGTCCTGCCTTGCTGGCCGTGTAGTGGGAAAGGCCTTCCCATGACTTTCCAAGCGAGGTATCTACCATGCCAACAACCGACCCAAGAGCAGCTTGTAATTGAGGTACGAGTGCTTGCGTCAAAAGCAGCGGAACTTCAATGTGTATTCGATTGTTAAGACGGACATCTTCAAGTGAAACAGATTCGAAGTCTTTGGAACTATAGATTGAAGCATTGTGAACAAGGCCGTGCAATCCACCGCCTCCAACCACGGCAGGATGCAGTTGAACTTGGGAAATAAACGCCTGAAGTTCGGCATCCGAATTGAGGTCTGCTTTAAGTATGGAAGCAGACGGTTTTGAACCGTGCTTCTGCTCGTATTCAAGCAACTGTTGGTTCGCCTCAGACTCTGAAGAACGTACGTGCATTAAAACGAACCAACCATCGTCCAATAAGCGAGTAGCCGTAGCGGCTCCAATCCGCTTGCCGGCACCGGTAATCAGTGCAACTCGTTGCGCCATGGTACAACCTGTAACTCGTCCTTCATCAATGCTGTTCATGATTCACAGCGTACGGGACTATCGAGGAATTCCGTCATTTGCAATCGAGCGTCTTGCAAACCCTGCGTAACGAAGACGGCACACCTTTTTGATGGGCATAGCATGGGGATATATGAGGGGGAGCGGTCATGACTGGTAAACAACTGACAATGGCAACCTCTTCATCTGCATCATCACGTCCCAAAAAGAAGCGGGAGCGGTTGCCAAGTTGGTTCAAAACAACCCTACCAAACGGCAAACAGCAAGCCATATTCAACGAAACTAAATCGGCTGTCAAGGACAACGCCCTCCACACGGTTTGCCAGGAAGCCAGATGCCCGAACATCCATGAATGCTGGGCAAGCGGCGATGCCACATTCATGATTGCCGGCCAAGAATGCACTCGGGCGTGTAAATTCTGCGCTGTTGGAACCACCCGTGCACCTCCACCACTTGACCCAGTCGAACCAGAACACCTCGCAACTGCAGTTGAATCGATGAACCTTCGACACGCGGTCATCACCGTGGTCAATCGAGATGATTTGCCGGACAGCGGTGCGGACCACTACAAACGATGCATCGCAGAGGTACACCTTCGCCAACCACATGTTTCGCTTGAGTTACTCTGCTCTGATCTCGCAGGTGACCATCAAGCACTCGCTCACTTACTGGAAGATAGCCCGTTATCTGTCTTCGCACACAACGTCGAGTGCGTTCCTCGTCTGGACCGATTGGTTCGAGACCACCGAGCTTCATTCCAACAATCGCTAGGAATTCTCCGTCAAGCCAAAATCTTACGTCCAGACATCATCACAAAATCATCACTGATGGTTGGCGTGGGTGAAACCGATGAAGAAATCAGCGAAGCATTGCACATGTTACGAGATGCGGGGGTTGACTTGCTCACCATTGGCCAATACCTCGCACCATCATCGAAGCATCTTCCAGTGAGTCGCTTTCCTGAACCAGAAATGTACGACATTTGGGCACAGCAAGCGATAGACATGGGCTTTTCTGGAATCGCAAGTGGACCTCTGGTTCGCTCCTCGTTCAAGGCCGGCCTCCTTCTACGAAAAACACTCGAACCGAATAACGATGAAACCATGCTTGGGGCGTATGTTTACGTTGCAGGTGAGAAAAACGAAGCACCGGCACCACTTAAGGCGCAGGTGAAGTGAGGTGGAACAATGACGGACAGAACGACAGCGACTACCAAGCCGTACACCATCGGCCGTCCTCCTTTCAGGCCCGGTGATGAAGCAGACTTTGGGGGCGCATTCACCGAACAACCAGAAGATCTCAGCCGTCCAGATCCTCTCACTTGCTCCGCACAAGACACCGTTGAACACGCTGTCGGACTGGTTCGAGTCCTGAATGACAAACACGAAGCCAAAGGAGATTGGAATCCTGAACTATCATCTGAGACACTCATTCAAGGACTCGAATACATGATGCGACTGCGAATCTTTGATGACAGAATGATCAAAATGCAGCGAACGGGTAAACTCTCCTTTTACATGCGATCGTTTGGAGAAGAAGCCATTGCAATCGCCCAAACCATGGCACTGGAAACACAAGACTGGATTTTCCCATCCTACCGCCAACCAGGAGCGCAATTTGTTAGAGGTCGTGACATGGTCAGCATGATTTGCCACTGCATTGGAAACACAGAAGACAACGTCAAAGGACGACAAATGCCCGTCCACTACACTTGGAAAGAAGGGCGTTTCATCTCGATTTCCTCACCCGTCGGCACTCAGTTTTCCCAAGCGGTTGGTGTTGCCATGGCAAGTGCGTACAAAGGCGACGACGAAGTCTGTATTTCTTGGCTTGGAGACGGTACCTCCGCACAAGGTGATTATCACTATGCACTCAACTTCGCTTCGACTTTTAAGCCACCGGTTATTCTCAACGTCGTCAACAATCAATGGGCGATTTCAACGCATGCCAACCTTGCCACTGGTGGACGGACCTTTGCTGAGCGCGGCTTGGCATACGACATTCCTTCAATCCGTGTCGATGGAAACGATTTCCTCGCTTTGTACAGTGTCACAAAGTGGGCTCGAGACCGCGCAGGTGCTGGGCTTGGTGCAACGCACATCGAAGTCTACACCTATCGTGCTGGTGCCCATTCCTCTTCGGATGACCCGTCGGCATATCGACCGAGTGACGAGTTCGAATGTTGGCCTGGAGGCGACCCGATTGAACGGCTGAAAAGTCATCTTATCACTGCAAAGTTGTGGGACGAAAAGCGCCACACTGCTCTTGCCAAGAAAATCGATGACGAAGTGATGAAGTCGTACAAGGAAGCGTGCGAATTCGGCGACTTAGCCAGCGGGCCGTATCCGCCAGCATCCACCATTTTTACTGAAGTGTACGAATCCGTACCCTGGCACGTGCAAGAACAACGTGAGGAATTAGGTAAGTGAGGTGGTTGAATGGCTGATATGAACATGATTAAAGCACTCAACTCCGCTCTGGAAGTCCAACTTCAAAAAGACAAGAACGTCGTTATTTTCGGAGAAGACGTCGGCTATTTTGGCGGTGTATTCCGAGTCACTGACGGCCTCCAGAAAAAATTCGGAGAGCATCGCGTCTTCGATTCACCACTGGCAGAAGGAGGCATTGCTGCTGTGGCAATGGGAATGGGACTCAATGGTTTGCGACCCGTTGCTGAAATCCAATTCGCAGATTACATCTTCCCCGCATACGACCAAATCGTCAATGAAATAGCCAAGGTTCGCCATCGCTCTGGGGGTGAATTCACCGCACCGCTCACCTTCCGAACTCCAGCTGGTGGAGGAATCAAAGGTGGACACCACCACTCACAATCCCCCGAAGCGCAATTCACCCACACGCCCGGACTCAAAGTGGTGTACTGCTCAACACCTTACAATGCGAAGGGTTTGTTGACCTCGGCTATTGAGTGCAACGACCCAGTCATCTTCTTTGAACCAAAGCGATGCTATCGCGGCCCCTTTTACGGTGACCCCCACAACGTTCCAACATGGAGCGGGCATCCAGATGCGGAAGTACCCACAGAGCACTATACCGTCCCGCTTGAACAGGCACGCGTGGTGCGTGAGGGTGCAGCATGTACGGTGATTGCATGGGGAACAATGGTTCACGTGTGTGAACAGGCCATCAAAGATTCCGGGATTGATTGCGAACTCATCGACCTGCAAACACTGGTTCCATGGGACCGAGATACCGTCGTCAATTCTATCGAGAAGACTGGGCGATGCGTCATCGTTCATGAAGCACCAAAAACAAGTGGTTTCGGAGCTGAGATGAGTGCGTCAATTCAAGAACGTTGTTTCTACCACCTTGAAGCACCAATTACTCGAGTAACGGGATGGGATACACCCTTCCCGCACACTACAGAATGGGATTATCTCCCATCGACAGAGCGAATAGCGAAAGCAATAAAGAACACACAGGAGGAATAAATATGGGAACATTTGCATTTAAAATGCCAGATATTGGAGAAGGCGTCGTGGAAGGCGAAGTTGTAGAATGGTTAGTCGCCCTAGGCGATAACGTCAAGGAAGACGATCCTATTCTTTCCGTGATGACCGACAAGGCAACGGTCGAAATCCCATCTCCTGTTGATGGGAAGGTCACTAAAGTCATTGGAGAAGCTGGTGACATCCTCCCAGTAGGCGTGGTTTGCATCGAATTTGAAGTCGATGGCGACGGCAATGCCTCTGCTAGCGAAGCGCCCCCTGCGCCACAAGCTGAACCCGAGCCAAAGGCTGAACCCGCTCCAGAGCCCAAAGCAGAGCCGGTCGCGAAGGCAGAACCTGCCCCTGCACCCGCAGCCGCTCCGGTAGCCCGGGCTGCAGGAACCAAAGCACTCGCAAGTCCAGCCGTTCGACAACGTGCACGACAAGCCAACATCCACCTCGACCACGTCGCCGGTTCAGGTCCTGCTGGACGAATCAGTCACGCTGATTTGGATGCGCACATCGCCGGAGGGGCGCGCGGCGCTACCGACTCTCGACCAATGGGGTCGACCCCAAGAACGGAACTTAACGGAACCGAGGAAATCAAGGTTATTGGCCTACGCAGAAAGATTGCTGAAGGCATGATTGCTTCGTATTCGACCATTCCTCATTTCTCGTACTTCGAAGAAGTTGACGTTACTGCTCTTGAGGAATTACGACAGCATTTGAATGCAACACGTCCGGAAGGTGCACCAAAGTTGACCTACTTACCGTTCATCATGCAAGCATTGGTGAAGGCACTTGAAGAGCGTCCAGAATGTAACGCTCTGTACGATGATGACTCGAATGTCGTAACCCGTCATCAGGCCATCAACCTCGGAATCGCAACCCAAACTGACCGTGGATTGTTCGTACCGGTCGTTCAGCACGTCGAAGCAATGGACATTTGGCAGTCTGCAACTGAAATGACCCGCGTCACTTCTGCAACTCGAGACGGAAAGGCAACTGCAGAAGATCTGTCAGGTTCAACGTTCACCATCACCAGTCTTGGACGACTTGGCGGACTTGGTGCTACCCCAATCATCAACAAACCTGAAGTTGGAATTCTTGGAGTCCACAACGCGAAAGATCGAGCAGTGGTCAGGAATGGAAACGTCGTGATTCGCCGAATCATGAACCTGTCCTCATCGTGGGATCACCGCGTTGTCGATGGGCATGACGGAGCAAGTTTGGTTCAATTGGTCAAAGGATACCTTGAACACCCTGCGACCATTTTTATGTGAGGAATTGAAATGCAGACCAAAAAATGTCAGGTACTCGTCATAGGAGCAGGCCCAGGTGGCTACGTAGCAGCGATTCGTGCAGGCCAACTCGGTCTTTCCACCATCATTGTTGAAGGTGAAAAAGCAGGTGGAACGTGTTTGATTCGAGGTTGCATTCCATCAAAAGCCCTGATCCATGCCGCTCACCAGTTTCACAAGTTAGCAAAGCATGCAGAGAAAGACGGCCACATGGGAATTTCAATCCCCGGACCCGCTGAACTCAACATGGCAAACCTCGTGAATTGGAAAGAAGGAATTGTAAATCGCCTCAATAAGGGTGTTGAACACCTTTTGAAGACTGCTGGAGCAGAGCTCGTCACCGGATGGGCGGTTTTTCAAGATGCAAAGACCGTCAAAGTCGGTGAAGGAAAGGACGCAACCATCATACAAGCAGAGCACGTCATTTTGGCGAATGGTTCAATTCCAATTGAACTCCCGTTCATGCCCTACAATGAACACGTGATTTCATCTCGCGAGGCTTTGTCGCTCGAGCAATTACCCGAACATGTCGCCATTGTTGGCGGGGGTTATATCGGGCTTGAACTGGGGATTACATTCAGAATGCTTGGTTCAAAGGTAACAGTCGTTGAAGCAATGGACAGTGTGTTGCCGATTTTTGACAAAGAAATCCGCCGACCTCTCGAAATTTCAATCAAGAAGCAAAAAATCACGACCCATCTTGGTGTCTTCGCCAAAGGTGTTGAACCAACCAAAGATGGAAGAGCTCAATTGAACTTCATTGACAAAAACGAATCAGATGAATCAAAGATGCAGAACATCGTAGTCGACAAAGTCTTGGTCACTGTTGGCCGAAAACCGAACTCGGTTTCACTGGAACCAACCGGTGTTGCACTCGACGAACGTGGTTTTGTGAAGGTAAACGAACGCTGTGAAACCAACATGCGCGGTGTCTACGCAATTGGTGATGTGTGTGATTCTGGAGAAATGCTTGCTCACGTTGCTTCCTTCCAAGGAGAAATGGTTGCTGAAATCATTGCTGGACACAAGCGAGCATACGACCCAGTCGCAGTTCCTGCTATCGTATTCACCGAGCCTGAAATTGTATCTGTCGGACTTTCGCCCGAAGAAGCAAAGGCTGCTGGTCATCCAGTTATTATTGGCAAATTCCCACTGGGAGCGAACGGTCGAGCATTAACGCAAGAAGCGGAAAAGACTGCTGGATTTGTTCGAGTCTGTGCTCGTGAAGACGATCACAGAATTCTTGGAATCCAAGGGGTTGGAACGCACATCAGTGAGTTAGTAGGTGAATGGACGCTCGCTCTTGAGATGGGTGCACTGTTGGAAGACATTGCTGGAACGATTCACGCGCATCCAACAATGACCGAAATGACCCATGAAGCGGTTCTTGCAACGCTTGGTCACGCAATTCATACTGTTTGAACACGTCTTTATTCGTTTCACGATTTGAAGAACTCTGCTGTGGTATGTCCTTGATCCTTCTAAAGTAAATGGATGCACATTCTAGGGCCTACGGATGAAGTGAAACGCGAGAAGAAAACGCACTCGAGGCTTCACCCGCAGGACTTTGATATCCTCGAGTAGTAGTTTAACTGTCGAGAGGTAATAAACTCGAAAAAATTAGGAGCCACAACTCAAACAATCGTCGGGGGAATCAAGCGAACACGCAATCGCTTCAAGACTGGTGATTTCATCGGCTCGGTCTGCCAAACCATTCACGGTTTGATCTTGGGCTTTCTTTGCTTCAACAGTGAACTGAATCGCATCAGCAGCAGCCTTTGTTCGAAGATAGTACATACCTGTTTTGAGACCCTGTTTCCAGCCGTAAAAGTGCATTGAAGAGACCTTAGCGGCGTTGGCATCGGTCATGTGAATATTCAATGATTGGCTTTGGTCGATGTAAGCTCCACGGTCAGCAGACATGTCAAGAACGTGGCGCTGTTTAATTTCCCAAGTGGTTTTGTATAATTCCTTGATGGAATCCGGAATTCCGTCAATGTACTGGATGGAACCCTTGTGTCGGAGGATTTCGTCTTTCATCTCAAGACTCCAAAGTCCACTCGAAATTAAGTCACGGACTAAATGCTTGTTCAAGACAATGAATTCACCAGAAAGTGTACGACGGACGTAGAGGTTCGAGGTGAATGCTTCAAAGCATTCATTGTTCCCTAAAATCTGCGATGTCGATGCGGTAGGCATTGGAGCGACTAACAGTGAGTTGCGCATGCCGTGTTCGACAATTTCTTCTTTGAGGGAAGTCCAATCCCAGCGACCGCTGTGCTCATCCATTCCCCAGAGATCAAATTGAAGTTGGCCTTGACTGGCAGGAGAACCTTGGAAGGTGGAATAAGCTCCTTCTGTTATTGCTCCATCTTTTGATGCAGTGCAAGCAGCAAAGTAGATTGTTTCGAAAATCTCCTTGTTCAGCCGGCGAGCTTCGGGACTTTCAAATGGCATCTGGAGAAGTGCAAACGTGTCTGCAAGACCCTGCACACCCAAACCAATAGGGCGATGGCGCATGTTTGAATTTCTGGCCTCTGGGACTGGATAGTAATTGACATCGATAACTCGGTTCAGGTTACCAGTAGCGTGATAGGTGACATCATAGAGTAATTGATGGTTGAACGTTTGAGATTCAACATCAACGAAACGGTTCAACGCAATTGAAGCAAGATTACATACTGCAACTTCGTCTTTCGCTGTGTATTCCATGATTTCAGTGCACAGGTTAGAGGAACGAATAGTACCGAGGTTTTTCTGATTTGATTTGCTGTTGGCAGCGTCTTTGTACAGCATGTAAGGAGTTCCTGTCTCAATTTGTGACTCGACAACTTTGTCCCAAACAGTTCGTGCAGGGATTGTCTCGCGAGCAAGTCCTTGAGCTTCATATGATTCATAGAGTTCTTTGAATTCTTGACCATATGCGTCTTGAAGACCTGGGCATTCATTTGGACAGAAGAAAGACCAGTCGGCGTTCTGCTCAACGCGCTCCATGAACAGATCAGGTGTCCAAAGTGCGTAGAAGAGGTCTCGAGCACGAAGTTCTTCCTTACCGTGGTTCTTCCTCAAATCGAGGAATGCGAGGATGTCTGGGTGCCACGGTTCAAGGTAAATTGCAATCGAACCCTTTCGCTTACCGCCGCCCTGATCGACATACCGAGCGGTGTCGTTGAAGACCCGAAGCATGGGGACAATCCCATTGCTTTGCCCGTTGGTACCTTTGATGTAAGATCCCTTCGAACGAATGTGATGGATCGAAAGGCCAATTCCACCTGCAGATTTCGAAATCAATGCGCACTGCTTGAGTGTATCATAAATTCCATCCAGTGAATCGTCTTGCATCGTCAGCAAGAAACACGAAGACATTTGAGGGGTCATTGTTCCAGAATTGAACAGAGTTGGTGTGGCGTGAGTGAAATAACCCTGGCTCATCAAATCATAGGTTTCAAGAGCCTTGGAAATATTCTCGTGGTGAATACCAACCGATACGCGCATCAGCATGTGCTGGGGGCGCTCAGCGATTTCACCGTTCAATCGAAGAAGGTAGGATCGTTCAAGGGTCTTGAAACCGAAGTAGTCGTAGTTGTGGTCACGTGAGTAATCGATGTGATTGTTGAGAACTTCAGCATTGTCCATGATGATTTTGTAGACTTCAGGAGAGATGAGAGGTGCGTGCAGACCGGATTCAGGGTCGATGTATTCTCGAAGGTCGGTGACGACATCACTGAACACGGTCTTGGTTGAACGATGGAGGTCATCAACGCAAATTCGTGCAGCAAGTCGGCTGTAATCTGGGTGTTGGGACGCGAGAGAGGCAGCGGTTTCTGCTGCAAGTTGGTCTAATTCACGGGTTGTAACACCGTCATACAACCCTTCAATGGTTAGTTTGGTTACGTGGCCGGGGTCAATCCATTCGTTGTTGAGCCCGTGCGTCAAAGTCTTCAGTTTGTCGTGAATTGCGTCAAACCGAACATCTTCGCGTTCTCCTTTCCTGTTGATTACTTGCATTGTCATCGCTCTTCCTCCATTTCGTGTTCCTTCGCACTACATTCATTTCATCGCGTACGGTTCAAAAGTCTTCGTCCATCGAGAAGCGCTGTTGGATGCTTCCGAGGTTGCCGCCGTCTTTTACGCCGGACTTTTGGTATTCGCCAACTCTCTTCTCAAAGAAGTTGGTCTTACCTTGCATGGAAATCATTTCCATCCATGGGAATGGGTTTGTTGCATCGTACAGCTTGCTTGCGCCAAGGGATACAAGAAGTCGGTCTGCGACGAATCGGATGTATTCTTGCATCAAGTCTGCGTTCATCCCGATGAGCGAGACTGGGAGTGCTGAGGTTACAAACTCAATCTCGATTTCGACAGCTTCAGAGATGATTCGATGAATCATGTTTTCACCCGCACCGCGAATCAGTTTGTTGTGAAGCAGGCAAGCAAAGTCACAGTGAAGTCCTTCATCACGAGAGATGAGTTCGTTTGAGAAGGTGAGGCCGGGCATGAGTCCGCGCTTCTTGAGCCAGAAGATGGCACAGAATGATCCAGAAAAGAAGATACCTTCGACTGCAGCGAACGCAACCAAGCGTTGTGCAAAGGAACCCTTCTTTCGAGAAAGCCAGCGAAGCGCCCAGTTGCCCTTCTTTTTGACAGAGGGGACGGTCTCAAGTGCGTTAAACAGGTGGTCTTTCTCGTTCGGGTCCGTGATGTAAGTGTCGATAAGAAGTGAATACGTTTCAGCGTGAATGTTCTCCATCATAATTTGGAACCCGTAAAAGCATCGGGCTTCTGCCCACTGTACTTCATCTGCGAAGTTGGTGACCAGATTTTCATTGACAATTCCGTCACTTGCTGCAAAGAAGGCGAGGACGTGCTTTAGGAAATGCTGTTCGTTTGCGCTGAGGGTTTTCCAGTCTTTGGCATCCTCAGCGAGATCGATTTCTTCAGCAGTCCAGAATGATGCAGCATGGAGTTTGTACATCTCCCACACTTCGGCTTGCTCGATAGGGAAAAGAACAAATCGTTCAGGAGTTTCTTGGAGCATTGGCTCGATATGCTCTTGAGTAAGATCGAGTTCAAATCCGTCTGCAGGCTGTGATTGATTACTTTGTTCGATGACCATTTTCGTTCCCCCTCAATTGTTTCATGCGCTGGAATTCTTTTGCCCTCCGAGATAGTGTATAATCTAATCCCTTGAAACTCCAGTCCGATGCACGATTTCGCAAGTGATTGACGCGCGCTGAAAAGGGCCTCAGTCTCGCGTTAATCGCCGATTTCCTCCACAGAGTATAAAGGCTGGTTTTCCGATGTAAAAACTACACCTGCTCAACCGCCATTTCCACTCGAGCTTCAAACGAATTTGCCGAGTTCAATTGAAAAGTGGTTGGATCAATCTTGAACGGTGATTCGATGACTTGATTCAATCCATGTTGCATAGTTTTTCTCTGCACCTACGGGCCAATAAAGTAGTTCGGGCACTTCATACGGGTGTACGGCATTGAGATGCTCGAGTATATTGTCTCGGCCAGCTGAACCGGTCTTGATTTGTAACCGCCATTCATTCGTGGAATGGATGGAACCTTCCCATGAATACATCGATTGAACAAGGTGATAATGAACGCATACTGCGCCCGATTCAAGGAGTGTTTGACACAAAGAACCAATCTTAAATTCTTCATATGTACCTGGAAGCGTTGTTTGAATGAGAGTCACCTGTTGGCTCATACACACCCCAGTAGATACTGCATGATGAATTCAGCGATGGGTGACTACTTGGTAAGGAAATAATAGGCAAGAACGACCACTGGCAGGAACATTACAAGCGTCTGCAACACCCGGAACCACCATTTTTTTTGTTGTGAATCGATGATATCTGCTATGGCATCAGCCGTAGCAGGTGACATAAACAACTCCTCGCCAACCATGTTCAAGCGTTGTTGTAACCGTATATCAATACTTCACCGACAATTCAACTACGGGAATACCTAAGAAGCGCAGGAGGTAGGAAAGGTCGAGGGGCCTGTATGAAAATTCGACTTCATCAATTCCTGTCTCGAAGCGGCATCTTTTCTTCCAAGAAGATGGTCAAAGAGGCAATATGGAGCGGAAGCATTAGTGTTAACGGCTCAATCGTCAAAGACATCGCCTTTCAATTCAACCCTGCAACCAAAGCAGTTGCATACAACGGTGAACCGTTGACTCTCCCCGAATCTCAGGCTCACTACCTGTTAAACAAACCTAAAGGATACATTTGCTCTCGTTTGAGCGCAGAGGAAAAAAACCTCGGTAAGCAATCGATCTATGAGTTGTTTGAATCCTCAGTAAGCCAGTCTGTGTATGAACGATTGGTCACTGTAGGACGTCTTGATGAAGATACGACCGGATTTCTCCTCGTAACCACCGACGGAAATATCGTCCACAAAATCACCTCACCACAACAGTTGATCTCCAAAACATACAGGGTAGAAACGATGAATGTCATTTCTGAATCTGATGCCGTACAGATTGAACAAGGAATGGAAATATCAGTCGAAGAGCAGGGTCGAACAGAAACCTACACTACCCGTCCTGCCCATCTCCAATTTGAAAGTAATCGAAGCATATACCTCACCATAGATGAAGGAAAAAAGCGTCAAATTCGTCGCATGTTTTCACACCTAGATAACGAAGTAGTAGAATTACACCGTGTCTCTACAGAACGAATGCAACTTGATGACTACGCACTCGACGAAGCCGAATTTTGCACAATCTCGACTGAAGACATTCACAGATTGATTCTGGATTGAACCATGAGTTGATGAGCGGTGACTTACTCGAATTGCCATGGGCGACTTGCACAATGTGGAAATCGTCCAAATGGGTATTGTTTCATATCCCGAAACATTAGAACTCATGAAGCAATTACAGCAACAGCGAATCGCTGATGAAATCCCTGACACGTTGTTGCTCCTCGAGCACCCAGAAATTGTCACGATTGGGCCACGAGCACGCAACGACGGAATTCTTCCTCCAAACGACTACCCAACCCACGCTGTGGACCGAGGAGGTGGACTAACTTGGCACGGACCAGGCCAGCTTGTGGCCTATCCAATTTTCAAGTGGGACCTCGAAGAAGAAGTATCTGTTGCTGCCATCATCAATTTCTTAGAAGCATGGATTCTCAAAGCGCTCGAAGTTTCTGGGATACGGGGGCATAGAGATGAACGCATGCAGGGTGTATGGGTTGACGAGAAGAAGATTTCAAGCATTGGACTGTCGTTTTTACGTTGGACATCGCGCCACGGATTTACCGTAAATCTCGATACTCCTTACAACCGAGTCGAAGCACTGGCAGGGTGTGGCCTGGACTCAAGCACCACGACAAGTTTGACACAACTTGGGTACACACTTGAGCGCCAAAAACTGATTGAAGCATTACTGTCGACCATGGAAGAGTGCATTCGCAGAACACCAAAGCACCGGTACAATTTTGCTAACGATGAACCCAAATGAAACCACAATTCAAAACAAGTGCATAAAAGGCAGAACCTTAACCTAAAGCCATGGGCGAAATCGTTGTCGGTATTTCCGGTGCTTCCGGTGCCGTGTATGGTAAGCGACTTGTCGAAGTACTACGTGCCAAAGATATTGAAGTCCGGTTGGTCGTCACCAATGCTGGAGAAATCACGCTCAAACACGAATGTGATACGACCAAAGAAGCCATCGCTAAGGCAACAGGTGCCTTACTGGAAGATGACGCAAACATCGGTGCGAAGTCCGCATCTGGATCTGCGAACATCGATGCTGTCGTACTGTGTCCATGTTCTGGAACAACGATGGGTAAACTCGGTGCAGGAATCGGTGACAACTTGATTACCCGCTCTGCAATCGTCGCCTTGAAAGAACGACGAAAACTGATAATCGTCCCTCGTGAGGCACCGTACGCAACCGTTCACCTCGAAAACATGCTCAAACTTTCACAATGGGGAGCTGTTGTCATCCCAGCCTCTCCCGGATTCTACAATCATCCGGTGACACTGGATGATATGGTCGACTTCGTTTTAGCTCGAATTCTTGACCACATCAACGTAGAGCACGACCTAGGAAAGCGCTGGACTGGGGAAGAGATAGAGTGAACGGCGTACCGCCGCATTCTTGAACCATAACCACCTAAGGGTATCATGGACGAATCGCAATTGTCACAGCGTTCGGTAGCAGAACTCAAAGAACTACTCCGCACACAGGGTCTACCTGTAAGCGGAACGAAAGCCGTCTTGCTTGAACGGCTCACTGCCGCAGACGAGGAAAACAGTCTCAGTTTAGAAGACGATGATGCAATCATTGAGCCAATCACCTTCCAGCAGCGAATGCGAACTCCCGTATACGGTCCGCTCAATCTTGGTGCCCTCATCGCTGTGTTCCTAGCTGTCATCATGGTTACAGCAACGATTCTTGTGTTCAAGCCGACATGGCTCGGTTTCGAACGCGAATACGATTATGAGTTGATTGATTTTGACCAAACTCAAGCACGAACATTTGCCCAAGAACTCGTTGACTTAGGACACCCAGTCTGGGAAGGAAGAATGAGTGGAACCACTGAAGAAACCAACACCTCGCAATACCTTAGCGACCGGTTCCAAGAAATGGGATACACCCCTGAAATCAATGAATTTCTCGTCCCAATGCATCACGTGAACTCCGAACCAAGTTTCAGGCTGTGCGTACAGGGACTCGGCGGAATCTCACCCTGTGACGGACCCGTAGCAATCGGATCTCAGATTACACCATTCCTGCACCGCGTCGACTACGTCATTCAAGGATTTTCGGGCCAGTCGAACTACATGTTCAATGAAGACATCGCCGTGACTGATTTAGGGAACGGAACCGATGATGCGTTGTGGCAATCCGCCACGGGCACCCTCGGCTATGTCAGAGGCGACAGTTCGAAGATTGGCAACACTGAGTTGTTCAGCAACGCTGCCATCAACGACCTTGCGGGAATCATTAGCGTCAACAAAAACTACCAGTGCGGCAAGATTGAAGGAAACGACTGCGTTCCAATCTTCAAAGGAACAAATTATGATAGCATCGTTGCGGCAAACGGTGGAAGCGTTCCGGCTGACATACCGTTTATTTCCATGTCCAAAGATGCAGGAGAAATCTTCGAAACAATGGTGATTAACGCCACTGAACCTGCATCTATAGAATTATTCATCGATGTAACCAACGACCAAGAGAGAACCATATACGTCCCGTGTGGAACACTACAAGGCCGTACATCTGAACTCGTGATCGCTGGTGGCCATCATGATACTGTCTATCAAGCACAAGGTGCAGTGGATGATTCGTCAGGTACGTCAAGCATTTTAGAAATGGCTCGACAAATTTCTGAAATCGTCAACGAAACCGGCACACCAGAACGCACAATCAAGTTCTGTACTTGGGGCGGCGAAGAAGAGGGATTATGGGGTAGTAGAGCGTATGTAGAACAGATGCAGAGCACCCTTCGAGAAAATCTAAGATTGTACATCAACCTGGACATGAATCACGTCGATGCTGATTTTGCCAACCGTGGCAATGCCCTTACATTGTTCACCAACAATGCGGACGACTTCGGTCACATTCAGCGGATAACTGATCTCTACAAGCAAGAAGAAAGCGAGATTGCAGACAAATATGATATTCGGTTAAGTTTACTCGATGGAGCCCAAGGTGAGGAGAACCAAATGCCCTGCAATTCCGACCACTGTCCGTTTGTCTACGACTTGGGTGGGAAGAACGGACGCGCCGCTGTATGCTATGGTAGTGGAAGTTGGGAATACCATACCTACCTCGATACAATGGACAGGTTCAACGAAGAATCACTGGCTGTTTCATCGACTATTTACGGAACCTACATTCGCTTACTTGCCTACGACTTAACCGTTTGATTGCGAGAGTTTCAATACCTAAAGGCGGTGGGTCAGTCATGGTCGCTTCAAGTGCATGGGCATCACATATTTTGGTCCCTTCAAAAACTGAGGCGATTCAAATCCGCGATAAAGTGAGTAAACTGAAAGATTTTCAGAAACTCGCTCGGAAAAAAAGCACGTGTCCTTCAAGCCAAAAGGGAGGCGACCTTGGTTGGTTTCGAAAAGGACAAATGGTTCGGGAATTCGAAAATGCAGTCTGGAATCAACCCGTTGCGCAAATTGGAGAACCGGTTAAGACACAATTTGGCTACCACCTCATTTGGGTCCATGAACGCGATGAAGAGGTGGCGTGATGTCTGTTAAAGTGGGGTTAGAACGCTACACGGTCATGGCCAAGCACGGATACTATCCTCACGAACATGAACAAGACCAACCCTTTGTGTTCACGGTTTGGGCAACGCTGGAGCATGGCATTATCAACGAACTTGACCAAACCCTCAACTATGCAGATTTACAGACCGTCATCGATGAGGTGATGTTTAATTCCTCTTCACCAATCGCACTGATGGAATCCATGGCACAACGCATCATTGAAGCGTTGAAAGACAACTTGAGACTCGCCAGCCTACATGTACGAATCGAAAAACCTGAAGCTCCGCTCCCGCATGAAGGTGGATTAGCGGTAGTCGAAGTAGAATGGCAGCGAAACTGAGGAGCCTTCAAACCCAACAACATCCACGGTCTGCTATGGCCGGTGAACTCAACAGAGTCTACGTCCCCTCTGCATTGGAAGAGGACGGTCGGTCACTGGCACTTGGATGTTTTAGTTCAGAAGAAACTGCTTGGCAGGTCTTGCGCACATTCCTCAAAAAAAGCGACCAAATGTCTCTGAAGTCTGCAAGCGTGGTGGTGTGGGATGTTGATGTGGTTGGAGAAGACGGTGTCACCATACTCTCGACAATGGAATGCAAAGATTGCCCGGTATGTGGGCGTCACACTTTCTGGATGGACCTTGAGAATTTCTCTGCACTTTGCCATGGAGATGCCTGCGCAGCGTGGGTTGAAGAAAGCACCATTGAACCGGGTGTGATCGATTGCGGATGGCCTCCAGTACGATTCATGAAGCAGACCAAAGACATCGAAGAAGCATTCGCAGAGTTGTTCAAAGTAGGTGACCAAATCAACGCCGTAGCCAGGACTGCGAACATGCAAAAGGATGAGTCTTCAAAATTGCTCGACGAATTTGACCAACGGGCCTCATCACAGGACTGATCTTAGAATGATTGGTCCAACAAAACTGAAGGCAAACAATCCCAAAAAGATGAACATCCAAATTCGCATCTGTCGCTGATTACGCTCATCTCGAAGGTTTTTGTCAATGCATGCTTGGTCGTTGCAGACACGAGGTTCTGCACTCATTTTGATGGTTGTGAAACAGACCCTGCAGTGCTTATGCGGTTGTATTCGACCCGAGGCAGCATTGCTGACCTTACTTGTCATACGGGCGATATTGTCCTTCACTTTCCTTGCATCAACCATGATCTTACGCTCCTTGAATGAGGGTCCCTTCAAACGGCTTACCGTCCAAAGCTTGTTCCAAAATTTCAATCTTGCGACCGTCGAGAACCGCCAAACGAAGTCCGGCATTCTTTGCCCACCCGACGGCAATCGGGTCGATTACCGCTGAAGCACCCGGACTGAGAGGCTCACCAATTCCAGTAATCGCAGACAATTGATCATAATTCATAGAACTGAATGACTGCGCATCATCGTGATTTCGAGGGTCCTTGTCAAACACGTGACTCACATTGGTTGCGATGATGCAGTGACTCGCACCTGCATCTCGAGCAAATGCAACAGCCACAGCATCGGTTGTATGGCCAGGCTGTGTGCCACCCATTACAACCAAGTGGTGCTTGTCCAAAAGGGCTGATGCTTCAGAAGTTGTGGAAGGAATGGTTGGGGCTACGTCACAGCCGATATCGAGGAAGATTTGTTGCACAATGGTTGCATTCAAGCGTGTCGCTGCAATCCCTACCTCATCGAGACGGGCGGCGTCTGAAATCATGGTCTTAGCAAGTTCAATGCCTTCTCGGGCAGGTAAGCCACCACCTACTACGATACCGAGGCGACGGTCGTTCCCTTCGAGGTGGACTGCAAGTTGTCGCAATTGACCAAACCATGAGGTCCTTTGCTCGGCTTCTTCGGGTCGAAGAAGACTACCACCCAAGGCTACAACATGACGGACTGTCATCAACCCTGCCTTTCGCCCCCATACTTTGAGACTATCCCTCAAACTCGGTTCCTTTCGTCGTTCCGTGGTGTCGAAAGATAGGGTGAAACGCTTGAAAGTGAATAAGAGAGTTGAAGACCCCTCAACCATGCCCGTCATTTGAGGCCAAGTCAATGTCAGATGATGCTGAACTTGCCACGCGACGATTGCGCCTCAAATTAGCGCTTGAAGAGTTGCGTGAAATGCGAGGATTTGGGACAGAACTCGTCACGATTATTATTCCACCAGACCGCCAAGTCTCCGATGCACGTGGACTGCTTCAGAATGAGCACGGCCAAGCTGCAAACATCAAGTCCAAAGGCACTCGGAAGAACGTCCAAGGCGCTATTGAATCCGCCCTATCAACCCTTTCACGTTACAAAAATGCTGGAGAAAACGGCATCGCTCTCTTCGTTGGTTCAATCATTATCGGCAACAACAAGAATCGAATGGTGAATATTGTAATTGAGGAGCCACCTCAACCACTTATCTCGTTCCGGTACCGATGTGATTCAGTGTTTGAACTCTCGCAACTTGAAGACATGTTGGTCGATAAAAAGTCCTACGGATTATTTGTCATTGACAGGTCAGAAGCGGCGTACGGTATAGCTTCAGGAAAACGAATTCACGTTCAAGAACATCTGGTCTCCAATATCATGGGAAAGCACCGCCAAGGTGGTCAGTCAGCACAGCGGTTCGAACGCCTCATCGAAGAAGCAGCACACAAGTTTTTCAAGCGAGCAACTGAACATGCATGCTCGTACTGGCTACCAAATCTTGAGAATATCCAAGCCATCATCATCGCTGGGCCAGGCGCTACGAAGGATTTTGTCGTGAAAAACGATTATTTCCACCATGAAATTGCAAAAAAGATAGCTCCTACTACGTTCGATGTGGGCTATTCCAACGAAAGTGGAGTCCGTGAGTTGGTCGATAATGCAGGTCAAATGATGGGAGAAATTGAACTGGACGCCGAGCGAAAGGTGATGAATGAATTCCTATCCGAGTTAATCAAAGCCAGTCCAAAAGCAGCCTACGGCGAAATGATGGTGCGTGGAGCGCTTGAACAAGGGGCTGTAGCGAAATTACTCATCTCAGAAGGTCTTCGAAAGAATTCAGTGGTGCTTGCCTGCGGTTCATGTCAGCATGAATGGAAAGTAACAATTGGGCGCATGGAGCCCTTGCCTAAATGCCCTGCTTGCAAGGCAAGTGGGGATGATGCCAAGGAACTGAGCAGCATTTCTTTGATCGATGAACTCGGGGTCATGGCTGCCAAGAGCAACACCGATATAGTCTATATATCAACAGATACAGAAGAAGGAGCTCAATTATTCGAAGGGTTCGGTGGATTAGCAGGAATTTGTCGATATCCTATTATGTGAGGTGAGGAAATGGAGATTTTACGAACCGTTGTGGAACCTCTTCTCACAGAGGCCTTAAAATCAATCGGGGTTCAAAACGCTCACTGGAAAAAGATGCTCGTACCTTCTCGAGAACGTGATCAGGGAGACCTATCGCTTCCCTGCTTTCCGTTCGCAAAACAATTGGGTCAGGCTCCCGACACGATAGCCGAAAAAATTGCTCAAGCGTTGCAATCTGCACCCGCAATTGGTGAAGTCAATGCGGTTGCAGGTTACTTGAATATCAAAGCCAACCCGCAGTGGATTGCTTCCAAAGTGATTGACGGTCAGATTCGAATTGGTGATGCACGCGGAAACTTGTCATCCAATGACCGGGAAGTGCTGATTGAACACACGTCTGCAAATCCAAACGGCCCGTTCCACGTAGGCAGGGCCCGAAACGCAATTCTAGGAGACACATTGGTTCGATTACATCGGTTGTACGGTAACAAAGTCCGCGCAGAATATTATGTTGATGATATGGGCAAGCAAGTTGCCGTTCTCGCATGGGCGCTTGAGAACATGACCAAGAGTGAAGTCGATTCGCTGCTCAACAACGATGATTCGAACAACCCTCAATGGGCTGGAAAAGCAGACCATGAGCGCGTCCGATGGTACCAAGCAGCACAATTAGCTCGACAAGAGCGGGATGATAAACAGGCCATTGAGGATGAAATAAGTCGAATGGTTCACGCAAGTGAAAACGGAGACCAGCAGGTATTGCAATCGTTTGAAAGTGCCTATCAGCCTGTTCTTGACGGGATGTTGACGACATTGGAACGGCTCGGAATAAAGTTTGATACCTTCACCAAGGAGTCAAAGTTCGTAATCAATGGCGATGTTGCTCGACTTATGGAGCAATTCGCTGGACTCGAGATTCACGGCACGGCGGATAACGGTGCACAATTCTTGGATTTAGGTGCCAGGGGATTGAAAGGAAAAACAGAATTCTTTTTCCGTAGAGGCGACGGTTCATCGCTTTACGCTACCCGTGACATTGCATACCACATTTGGAAATGGAGTCAGTCAGACCAACTTATCAACGTCCTTGGTGAAGACCACAAACTGCAAGCAAAGCAAGTCGGACTCACCCTCAAAGAACTGGGCCAAAAGGCGCCACAGGTTATGTTTTATTCCTTCATCAAACTTCCTGAGGGGAAAATGTCTACTCGGAAAGGAAACGTTGTTTTCATGGACGATCTTCTTGAAGAAGCAAAGGCACAAGCTGCGGCTGTAGTCGCTGAACTGCGTCCAGATTACAGTGCTGAACAAGTTCTCGAAATCGCTGAGGCTGCAGGCACATCCGCCGTTCGATTCAACATCATCAAGGTGAGCCCAGATAAGGGATTCACGTTTCGCTGGGAAGAAGCCCTTGCATTCGAAGGTGGTTCGGCCCCATTCGTCATGTATAGCCATGCAAGGTCTTGCTCTATAGCCAAAAAATGCATCGATAGTGGCATCGATATAGATGCAGTTATGTCGCAGGACGCTATCGATATCCCTTCCGAAATGCCGGTTGGATTGGTCGAGTTACTGCGCTCGATTGCAGTTCACAACGACATATTGGAAAAGGCCGTGATCGACCGGCGGCCTCACCTTTTCGCTAACCAATTGCTTCACCTTTCAACCGCATTCAACAGTTTTTATCGTGATTGCATGATTCTTAACGATGGAGAAGTGAACAAGTTCAACTTCCGCATATCACAGACTGCACGTGCTCTCATGCGGACTGCAATGGAAGGACTCGGACTGATTCCACTCGAAAAAATGTGATCACTGGTCTCGACGATACCATCCCTCTGGTAGTTCCATTGGATCATTCGGTCGAGCAATTTTAATTCTGCGAACGATTTCAAGGCGCATGGCGTCCATTCCAACAAATTCGGTTGCAGACATCGTGACTCGTCCCTTGTGGTCTGTGAGCAGGGGAAGTTCAGGTTCCCCTTCACTACCTTCTTCCCTCCATTGACTTTCAGACGCTGCTACCTCATCCCACTTCTCGGGGCGTGGAGTTAACAAATCTGCTTTCGAAGTGACCACCATTAAGTCAGTTCCCGGAAGTAAACGTTGTACGTCTTGTAAAAGGTGCTCCTGCTCTTCCAATGATGTACCACAATCTTCGCTCTCATCAACCAAAAACAATACCAGTGAACCGATGTTTTCAAGAGCGGCAATCGCTTGTAATTCGATGGTGTTTCGCTGTTCGATTGGGCGGTCGAGCAGACCTGGTGTATCGACCAATTGGTGTTGTAAACGACGATGGTCGAAGTGACCAACGTGAATTTGTTTGGTGGTAAAGGGGTAGTGATTCACCTCCATGTTACCCGAACTCAGGGCAGAAATGAAGGCTGACTTACCCACATTCGGAGCACCACAGACCACGATACACGGCAGCATCTGGTCAATGGTGGGCAATCGCTTGAGCGTTTCTCTCGCCTTACTGAGCCACATCAACGAAGGGCCGACTCTGCGCATGATGGATGAGATTCTCCCGTATGCTTCACGTCGAGCGTCATGCATGAGCTCGGTACGACCTGTTCGAACAATTTTTTTGCTGTTTTGTCCAGCGATGTTAAGCACTTGCTTACCGCCCCACTGCAGCATTGAGAGGTGATGCCGATAGTCATCACAGCCTACACAGGCGTCAATCATCGAAACGTCAAACTGAGGCGATTGATCCAACGATGGCCAGAGATTGACGGTATCTTGGAACGTCGTAGCAATAATGTCTGCAGCCGTCTGGACCATTCGGTTCATTTGCTTTCGGACACGGAAAATTCGGTCGTTGTCATCAACTCTATCTGCTGCTTTCTTCGCACGTGAGAACGCTTTATCCAGCACTTCATCTTCGAGTAAGACGGTTGGAAGTGTTCGCCAAGATACTTTCATGCGCTTCTCCCCATGATTGGCCGGTCGTCCACACTTCAAGAAGACATCCGTTGAAAGAAGCCGATTCTCCCGTTCCATCGAAACAAAGAGCGAGGTTCAAGTAGCCTCGGCCCGTCTACGATGTATGGCGAAGAAGAAAAAGCAGGCAGTCGAACTTCCAACTTGGGCCAAACCACTCTGGGAAGAGATGGGTTCTCCCGACCTTTCCGATTTTATTGACATCTACAACGGTGACCTTTTGAAGCGCCGTCACGGGCTTCGAAAGGACGATTTTGTTGAAGTCTTGCTCGACTCGCGTTCGATGGTGAACACTGAAGAAGCCTGGATGAGAGGACGTCTTCTTTCATCAGGAAAGTCAAGCATTGAACTCTTGTGTGAAGACGGTCGAATCATTTTCCTTGCCCGCGATATCATCGCACAAATCGTGCTGGTAGCCCACACCCGACCGGCCTACATCGATGACAAAGATTTACTCGCCTTTGAACGAGCTGACATGAAGCGTCGCTCAAACCTTCACGAAAAAGTGGAAAAAGAGAGTAAAGGCAGTGACGATTCTCATCTCTGGGGTTGAACCATGCAACCTCCATCCGGTTGGGAAATCATTGACGGCCGTTTGATGTTTGAACGTCAGTTTGACACATTTGCATCTGCAAAAGAGTTCGTTGATCGCATCTCTTCGATAGCAGAAAAAGAAAATCACCACCCGGACCTGCACTTTGGATGGGGGTATGTGGTCATCGAACTGTTCACGCACGATGTTGGGGCCATCACCGAAGCTGATTACTCGCTTGCACAACTCATATCGCAGCTGGAATAAGTGATTACATGTCCGATGTATTGAGCACTATTATTGCCCGACGCACCGTGTATAAATTTCAATCGAAAGCGGTCCCAAAAAGTGTCTTAGAAGATGCATTTGAAGCCGCCCGACATGCTCCATGTCACAAACACACACACCCCTGGAAATTTTACGTCCTCGGGCCAGCAACTCGAAAAAAGCTAATTCCAGCAGTGGAACGTTTAGCCAAACTGAAAGCAGGTTCATCGACAACAGTATCTCCAGAAGTCATCGAACGGGCGCGTCAAAAGATGCTTTCTCCGCCAGTAATGATTGCCGTCACTTCAAAACGAAGTGCCGATGACGCTTTTCGAGAACAGGAAGACTACGCCGCCTCAGTATGCGCATTGCACAACGCAGTGTTGTTTTTTTGGGACCAAGGCGTTGGATGCCAGTGGAGCACTGGTGGTATAACCAGAGATGAAGACTTGTACGGTGCATTGGACATCGTCCCGGACAGTGAACGGATTATTGGATTGTTAAAAGCAGGCTATCCTGAATCAATACCTTCCGTGAAAAAGAAGGACGTTGACGAGATTCGATTCTATCTCGAATAGATTGAAATCAAAGTTTCACTGGGCGAGTTGCACCGCACGCTTGGCATTTCAACAGCGTGGTTCGGTCTTGCTTGATGAAGTGTGTATCAGGTGCCCCGCATTGACTGCACTTAATGTATGAATTGACATAGTTCACGATGGTCTTCTTGATTCTCTTTGGAGGTATTCGCCCCTTGAATCGTGCACGAGGACCATCACGTGAACCAGAGGTTCCCAGTTCGTTGAGAATGTACTGATACACGTGATTATCGTCGCGTTCCATCATTGAAACAACTTCATTGAAATTCCGAAAAATAGTGTTTTGTCCCTCGATGAGAATTTGCGGCTCAGGCAGTCTCCAGCGAGACCGAGAAGAAATTTCTTCAGGGATGTTTTCCCTTGCTCGGTCGAGAAGTGACTCATAATCAAAGTCGGTCATGCAACGAGGCCTGCATCGCTCTTTCTTGAAGCCTTTGGAAAAGGCCGGTAAATGGAAGCAATACATTGAGTCCAAGCAATGGTTTGAAGTGCCACCCCCCTTACCAACAAGCGAGTACAATGGCACTAAGCATTGAAGAGTTACGAGCACAAGCATTAGGTTTGCGAAAAGAAGGGCTCAATTCACAGCAAATTGCCGATGAATTATCCCTTTCCCAAGACACCATTGCGTGGCTTCTAGCCGAGACAAAAGGCGGAGAACGACCCTCCGATGTTCGAATCGGGTGGAGAAGCATCGGCGTTAGTCCAGACCGAATAGCTTCGGTAGGTTCGATTATGGCAGATGTCGCCGATGAAGAATTAGGATTGGGAGACATCGATACAGTTGTTGGAATTTCCATCAATGGTGTAACCTTCGCACACGAAGTAGCCCGATGCATTGGGTCCGAATTCACAATTTTCCGCAACGTCGATGGCGATGATGGAAAAGGGGTTCTGTCAAATAAATACGGTCAAGTATCTGGCAAGAAAGTCGTCATCATTGACGATGTGTTATCATCCGGAACCACTATGAAAAAAACAATTGAAGCAATTCGAAACGTAGGCGGAGAAGTTGGTTTAGTCATTGTTTTGGTCAACAAGACAACTCGAAATGAGATCGAAGGCGTACCGCTACGTGGTATCATTCGAGCCGTACCTGTTTGAGGTGGACCAATGCACTGGGCTGATGTAACTGCACAGGCTTTGTCCCACAAAGGCAACAAGCACATTGTTTCAACAGGCATCACGCCAAGCGGTGAGTTCCACATCGGTCACTTGAGAGAAATTCTCACCGGGGATATGATTGCTCGAGCAGCGCACAACGCAGGACTGGATGTCGAATTTGTGTTCATTGTCGATACCGCTGACCCGTTGCGAAAGGTGTACGATTTCCTCGGGCCAGAGTATGAACAATTTATCGGCCATCAACTCGGTTCAATCCCCGCACCAAACGATGAAGGCAACCCTGACTGGAAGCGTTTTGAACAGGAAGGTTGGACCTATGGAGATTCCTTTCTTGAACCGTTTCTTGAAGCCCTCAAGCAAATCGGTGTACGGCCGAGAATTATTAACAACCTTGAGTCCTATAGAAGCGGCCGCTTCGCTCAACTCTCGAAAATTGCCTGCGACCGGGCTGACGACATTCGAGAATGCATCGAGCGTATTTCTGGACGAGAATTACCTACAGATTGGTTTCCCTGGAGCCCACTGGACTCGAAAGGAAGTTTGGATGGGGTCAAAGTCACCGGTTACGAGTACCCGCTTGTCCATTGGGTTGATTCGCATGGTGTCAACGGCTCATCCGACCTCCGCAAGGGAGAGGGGAAATTGCCTTGGAGAATTGATTGGCCAGCGAAATGGGGTTGGATTGGTGTCACGTGCGAACCGTTTGGAAAGGACCACGGGGCGGCTGGAGGATCCTATTCGACCGGTAGAGAAATCGTCCAAATTCTTGGCCATGAACCACCCCACCCGCTCACCTATGAGTGGATCAGTCTGAAAGGAAAAGGAGCTATGTCTTCATCTGCTGGCAACACCGTTGGGCCTATCGAAGCACTGCAATTAGTGCCCCCCGAAATTTTGCGACTGCTCGTAGCTAAATCGAAACCTAACAAAGCAATTGAATTTGATACAGGAATGGGTTTGGTCACTCTCGCTGACGAATTTGAACGCATGGCTGCCCGAGACTTCGACGCTGAACTTGAAAACCCAGAGCTGAGCCGTCGGCAACGTGTGCAAATCGAAGATGCAGCTGGCGCCATGAAGATGGCAGCGGTAGAAGCTGGAACCAAGGCCCAAGCGACAGCCGTTACATTCCGTCACTTGGCCTTGCTTGCTCAAACGAAATCCACCGACGATGATGTGTGGGCCAGTCTGGTACAATCAGGTGCTCTTGAAGCGGTGACCCCCCAACTCCATGACCGACTGAAACGCATGCGCCATTGGATACAATCCGACCACTTCCCTGAGGAAATGAAGGTCAACATTTGCACAGAACCTGACACTGGAGCGCTTCGCCAACTCGATGAACTTGAACAAAGCATCCTCGTTCACCTCTCGCAATTACTCCAACATTGCAAGTGGAATGCAGATGACATCGGCCGATGTATTCCGCAAGCAGCAAAGGATCTTGACCAGTCACCGAAATTGGCTTACAAGGCAGCATATGCTGCTTTGATGGGAGCCGAAAAAGGACCGCGTCTTGCACCGATTCTTGCTGAAATGAAGAAAGATACAATTCTCACATTACTCAGTGATTGCACCACATTCATTCAAAATGATACCGAGTAAAGAGAATGGCTTAATTTCACGCACTTTTGGGCACTTCCGACCGTCACACTTGAAAAGTGGTGGGCAACCATTGAACATCATGGCGGGAGTATACTGTCCGACTTGTGAAGCCGGCGTAGAAGCGGCAGCAAAATTCTGCCTTTCCTGTGGTCACGACCTCACCGGCCAAGGACCCATCACGTCAACAGGCCATGATTTGAACCAACTCAAGGAAGTCATTCGCATCCGTGATGACCTTTCAATGGCTGAAAAGTTTGACATGATTGCCAAAATCGAAGAGGGGGCCAACCCCATTGTCCTTGGAATCGCTGCGCCTGCGGAAGGCGAAGATGTTGACCTTTCGGATGCATTCAGCGGCGAGATCTTGAAACCCTCATCAAGTTCAGTATTCACGAACTACGAATGGGGTCAATCGCCGGCTGCTAATGCCGCAGTTCGTGCAGTTGTCCGTGGCACCAACGGCTGGGATTTAATCCAGACCGGCAAACTTGACCTCAATGAAGGATTGTTCAGAGAGGCAATGGACAATGGTATGGAAGCATCTACTCACATTCACGACGTAGCGAGCGGAGAGCACGAAGGAATCGACCCTGATTCCATGCGTGCGATTCCGGTTCTCAAACCACCAAAGCGAAGTTTCTGTCCAAAATGTGGCTCAGATATTCATGCCAACACCATGTTGCAGTGGCGAAAGTGGCGGGATTCATCCAGCGAGGTTGTATCAATGCAGTTAGAAGCGTCGATGGAGACTTCGTTGATACAAGTCGCTGCACATTACATCAACGTCATGCAAGCAATCCAAGATGAACGGGACGATGCTGTGCTCAAACTCTCAAAGACCGACTTAAAGGTGATTGAAGACAAATTGCGAACCAAGATGGAAAAAGAAATCCGATCCGATTTGGAAAAGGAAATTCGGGCTGAATTTGAAGAAGAATACAAAGGCCGCTCTGCTGCAAGTGCACCGGCATCGAAGAAGAAAACTCCTGCAAAGAGTGCCAAAACCTCGACCAAGGCCGCTGCAACTAAAGCGGCATCCGGTGGAAATAAAGTCAAGAAGTCTGGTGGAATGTTTGGTTCGAAGAGAGTTGTCAAAAAATACGATGGAGAAGCAGGAGGAAAAGCAGACTGGTTCCTCTCGTCCGCCCTTGACACCGTGTACGACCCTCATGGAACCGGGAAACCCGTCAAAGCGGCAACCATTCTTGCTCGCTCAACTGATGGCAACGTTCGGGTTCGTGATGTTGTTCGAATCTACGATCTTGAAGGTGAAGACGGAATAAGTGAACTGGCCTGGACCAGTCCACTCACAAAATACATCATCGAAGCATACGATGCTTGCTGATTCAATAGTGAACCGTCAACCGACGTGGTTCAAGTGAACCTTTCAACTGAGCTTTCATGGCTGAAACTTCCATCGTAGCACCACGAAGCGTTGTCACGAATGGAATGTTCAATTCGACAGCCAATCGCCGCATCATGTTTCCATCACGAACTGCACCTCCCGACACAGTCGGGACATTGATGATGAACGAAACTTCACCTGAACGCATTAGGTCCAATGCATCAGGATGCTTTTTGTCTGCGATTCTATAGGCCACATTGGTTGGCACTCCCGCATTCCTTAGGACATCGCATGTACCCGGGGTGGCGAACAATTTGAAACCAAGTTCGACGAGATCTTGTGCGATTGGAATCAACATTCGCTTGTCTTCATTTCGTACGGTGAGATAAGCCCCGCCACCACTTGCGACTGGAACTTCGGTTGCCAACCTCGCTTTGAGGTAAGCTAAATCAGCAGATACATCTGAACCATAGACTTCACCCGTCGACTTCATTTCAGGCCCTGGAGCAGGATCAAGCCCGCGTAATTTAATGAATGGGAACACGGGTGCTTTCACGCAGACTTGGCCAGAAGTTCTTCGAGGGATCTCTTGTTCGCGCAGCGGTATACCAATCGTGATATTCGCAGCAATTCGTGCCATTGGAAGACCTGTTGCTTTCGCTACAAACGGCACGGTTCTCGAGGAACGAGGGTTCACCTCAAGCACGTAAAGATCGTCACCCTGAAGAGCAAACTGAATATTGTAGCATCCCCTAATCTTCAAGCCTAGACCAATGATTTTGGTTTGTTCTGCAATCTTTTCGAGCATCGATTCGGGTATGTTTTGAGCAGGAATAAAGCATGTAGAATCACCTGAATGGATTCCAGCCTCCTCCAAATGTTCCATGATGGCTCCAACCAGAACATCTTCTCCATCACAAGCAGCGTCTACATCAATTTCTGTTGCATGGCCGAGATAATCGTCGACAAGTAATGGCTTGTCAGGAGCGAGATAGGCCTCGTTCAAATACGCTTCAAGTTGCTGTTCATTTGAGAGAATTTCCATGCCGCGACCACCCAAGACATACGAAGGGCGGATGAGAACCGGGAAGCCAATGTCCAGAGCAGCTTTACGCACGTCATCCGCACTGGTCCCGGTTGTGCCATTCGGCATACGAAGTCCGCTACGGGCTGCGAATGCTTCAAATCGTTCTCTGTCACTCGCTTCGTCCACTGCATCACACGATGTGCCCATTATGCTCAAATCCAACCCGAGATGCGAAAGTAAAGGCAACCGTTCGTCGAGTGGTAAAGCAAGGTTGATCGCTGTTTGACCTCCAAACTGGAGCAGAATTCCGTGCGCTTGTTCGCGGAGCAGAATTTCAGACACACACTCGAGCGTGAGTGGATCGAAGTACAATCGGTCAGAGGTATCGAAGTCTGTCGACACAGTTTCCGGATTGTTATTGATAAGAATAGCATCTTTTCCAGCCGCTCGGATTGCCTTCACTGCATGCACACAGCCGTAATCAAACTCAATACCCTGACCAATCCGAATGGGTCCGCTTCCAACGGTGACCAAGCGTTCTTTGGTCCGGTTCTCAAGGTTGGGAAGGGAATCAATTCCCATCTCATCATCCATTTCATAGGTGGAATAATAGTACGGTGTTTTCGCAGCAAACTCAGCGGCGCATGAATCAACCATTCGGAAACGTGGATGGAGCCCGAGTGAATGGCGCCGGCTCATGACAGCGTCTTCATCTCGTCCACCGGGTAATGAACGTGGCCCAGTTGCAGGGAATCCAGACAGCGCATCGGCGATGTGGCCGTCTGAGAAACCATTGGATTTCCAATGGCGTAATTGCTCTCGATTCAACTCTTGAGGGGTAGCAAGGGTCGAGGTTATTTCACGCTCAATGTGTGCAATGTTCTCAAAGCGGTACAAAAACCATCGAGTTATTCGGGTGATTTCATGAACTTTCTCGACACTCCATCCTCGGCGGAAGGCTTCAATGAGCGCACCCATTCGTCGATCAGTAGCAATTCGACACCATTCAACGAGGGTGGAATCTGGAAGCTCACTCAGGGCACGTTCAGCCATGCCTTCACCTTCAGACTCGTCAGCTCTGGTGAGAGGACGTGGATGTGGACACCCTTGTTCAAGAGAGGCCCATGCCTTGAGGAAGGCTTCTTCGAAGTTCCGACCAATGGCCATGACTTCTCCTGTCGATTTCATCGAGGTTCCAAGCGTACGATCTGCAGTTCGAAACTTATCGAACGGCCATCGTGGAATTTTGACAACGCAGTAATCCAAGGTTGGTTCGAAAGCCGCAGTCGTCCCCTCCCCTGTAATCGGATTTGGAAGTTCATCAAGCGTGTAGCCTACTGCAATCTTTGCAGCCATCCGTGCAATCGGATACCCGGTTGCCTTACTGGCAAGAGCAGAGGAGCGTGAAACGCGAGGATTGACTTCAATGACGCGGATTTCGCCGGTTGATTGATTGAATGCAAATTGGACATTGCAGCCACCCTTAATGTTCAATTCACGAATTAAAGCAAGTGCTTGGTCACGAAGTATTTGATGGTCGGAATCTGAGAACGATTGCAGGGGTGCTACAACCGTTGACTCACCGGTATGGACACCCATAGGGTCAATGTTTTCCATGGTGCACACAATGGTGGCGTTGTCTGCTCCATCTCGCATGACCTCATATTCCAATTCCTGCCAACCAAGAATGGACTCCTCAATCAGCACTTGATTAATTCTGGAATTACGTAATCCAAGGGTGGCTATTTCGACAAGTTGCCCGAGGTCCCACGCAGTTCCGCCCCCGAGACCACCCAGGGTGAATGCAGGACGGATCAGTATAGGCCATGTACCAATCGTTTCAGCAGCTGAAATAACCTCGTCCATTGTGTTGCAGGCTAGGGCATTTGAGATAGGAAGATTGATTGAATTGCATACTTGGTTGAACAATTCACGGTCTTCTGCTTTGTCGATAGCGTCAAGGTCAGAACCAATGAGTTCAACACCAAGACGTTCCAAAGAGCCGTCATGCGCCAATTCACTGGCGATGTTCAACGCAGTCTGACCGCCCATTCCAGCAAGAAGTGCACACGGCTTCTCGATTTCTAGAATTCGTCGAACCGTATCGGGTAGAAGTGGTTCAATGTAGACCTTATCTGCCATTTCGGGGTCGTTCTGTATCGTTGCAGGATTGGAATTGACCAAAATCACTTGGTAGCCGTCCTCACGAAGTGCTCGAACTGCCTGACTCCCTGAAAAGTCAAATTCTGCCGCTTGTCCAATTTTAATTGGTCCACTTCCAAGAACGAGGATGGTCTCCAAATCGTCTCGACGAGGCATTACTGCCCACCCCCGAGGTGTTGGTCAACGATTTCTCTAAATTGGGTGAACAGTGGAGCAGCATCGTGCGGCCCTGGGCAAGCCTCGGGGTGGAACTGGACTGTAAAGGAAGGGTGGCCTACAATATCCAAACCCTCGACTGTTCGGTCATTGGCATTGATGAAGCGAACCTCGACCTCAGCGCCATGCTGGTTTTCAGATACCGGAGAGCAGGCTCCACTCGGATGAGCGGCAAGCATTCCGGCTTCAGGATCTGCTACGGCGAAACCGTGATTTTGGCTGGTGATGGAGACCAATCCAGTTTTGAGGTCCACTACTGGTTGGTTTGCACCACGGTGGCCGTATCGCATTTTGTAAGTCTGCAAGCCTGATGCCAGCCCCATCAACTGATGACCGAGACAAATGCCCATGACCGGCATCTGAGCACGCACAGCCTGTGCGAGTGTCGTTCGCGCTGCTGTTGCCTTTCCTGGATGCGCAGGGTCTCCAGGCCCATTGGAACAGAACAGTGCGTCGATTTGGTATGAATTTTGAAGAACCTCGAAAGGTGTCTCAGGAGGACACCAAACCACCTCGAAATCACGGCAGAGGTTTCGTAAGATGTTGTACTTAATTCCGCAATCCAATGCACCAAGCCGAGGTAACGGTCGGTCTAAGGCATCAAGCGCACCAGGGTTGAGAACAACCGGGTGTTGAATTGAAACCATTTCGACTAAATCATCAAGTTCGGGTGAGGTCAATACCGCAAGACGGCTTTGCAGAAGGTCTTCTTCTTCCGCAGGACCAAAGACACACAACACGGTCCCAAGTTCACGAACTCGGCGTGTGATTGAGCGTGTATCAATCCCCTCAATCCCAGGAACGTTGTGCAAACGGAGTAAATCCTCTACAGAGGCTATGGAATTACGATGATCTGGTTGCTTCATGGCGTGACGTACCACAACGCCCCGAGGCCAAACTGCTGAGGATTCAGATGCATTCGGATGAATGCCATAGTTCCCGATGAGAGGGTAGGTGAACGTCAGAACTTGGCCAGCGAACGACGGGTCGGTCAATGATTCTTGGTAACCCATCATCCCAGTTGTGAAGACAAGTTCTCCCTCACCGTGCCCTTTGGCGCCAAACAACGTGCCGTGATAGCGTCCGCCGTCGGCAGTCAGAAGAATTCCTGGTCCTTCTGCAGATTGCGGTAATTCATGGCCGAAAAGAAGACCGTCTGCTGCATCGGTGAAGCAAGGAGCAATGTCGACGCCGCGTTGATTTTCTCCCGGAGAGAAAGTGCCGGTGTTTCTATCCTCTCCCGACATCAGTTTTGGTCGAAAACGGCCCCCCATAATGATTGGCATGAAGGCTTGGAGGAATTTGACATCCAATTGACATGAAATATTAAAAAAATACAACCCTAAGTAGGCTAAGTAAGGTGATGATTACTCTTCTTCGAGACGGTCTAAATCTCGAACGCTCTTACCGTTGGCGGAAGGGTCGATGATGAGCCGAGCATCATCGAAGGTTCGCTCGCTTGCTGACTCACCGTGCCAGGCATCGAGAAAGAGAGCGAGTGCCGCAACTTCTGAATGCGGCTGATTGCCCACTGCCACATTGTACTGGCTGTACTTGAAGACCTCCCCTGGTACCTTTGCACCTCCTACAATAACGGCAATCGGGCGATCTCTACGAATCCGAGGTATCGCTTCTCGGAAAGGTTCGCCGTACATGGTAAGGTGGATTGCAACGCCAGGCTTGCCATCGCCAGCATCATCTTCGACGAATCGCTTCAACCAGCGTACGGGTCCTTTGACGTGTTCGCATTCCATTCCACCACCAAATCGGTTACCCACTGAAGAAAGGTTTTCAAACATTTTTGGGTCTTCATCGCCAGAAAGAAGAAAACGGTCTGCACCGAGTGCTCGACTCACAAGTGCGAGATGCGTCGTTATGCGTGGGTCGCGACCGAGCCGATATCCCAGGCGAAGAACATCGACACGTTCACCAGTCATGAACCGTCGAAACCATTGCCCTAAAGAAAGGTACCGTTAGTCAATGAGTTCGAGTTCAGCATCCAGAGATGTCTCCGGTTCTGTATACAACTCCAGACCGTGAGATTCAGAAAAACGCTTGAGCCATAGAAGAAGGGATGCATCAACCAAGTAATGTGCACAGAAGGTGACTCCTCCCCAAAGCAGTCCAATCCGAAGACTGCGCCAAACTGCGGTTTGAAGTTCCAAATCATTGGTGACAATACCGTACACCAGTGGTTCGATGAAATAAAATGAACAGATGATAATCATAGCACCCGAAACCAGTGAAGGAAGGAGTTGTCCAAGCTCTCTGCTGTAAGCTCGTAAGAGTGCTGACAGCAGACCCAAAAACATGATCACCATCGCAACATCAGAAAATTGAAGGCCGAACAGCAGCGATTCTCCAACCGAAGCATCGTCGTTCATCGAAGAGATAAAAATCCAATAAAACAGGACCAGTACGGTGATAAGACCTCCACCGATATACGCTTTAGCGGAAATCATTTCGTAGATTGCGTTTTGATTTTTTACGTCCATCCGTTGACTGAGACGTTCAGCTAATTCCCTTTGCGCTCCGTTTGAACTATGATGGCTAAATGACTCGCTGGGCCCCTCGAAATCCGTTGAAGAGATTTCTCCGGCCTCTTCGCTCATGGCTGCCGTCCGCACTGACAACTTATCAAATCTGCCGAACTCGCGTAGAGCATGGGCCGAACCTTTGAGTCACTGGACCTGCGCCGAGACCGAATCTCAAGGGGTTTGCACCGTAGTGATGAGGATTCGTGCCACCTCATGGGTGTAATCAACGTCACGCCCGATTCCTTTCACGCTCAAAGTCGAATGCAAACGGTTGAGGATGCAGTAACTGAAGGCCTCAAAATGTGGAACGAGGGAGCCACGTGGTTGGATGTTGGAGGTGAATCGACGCGCCCCGGTGCTCAAACTGTTACCATCGAGGAAGAGCTCCGTCGGGTGATTCCCGTGATCCGGGAACTTCGACGTGCAAACCCGCACGGATTGATTTCTATTGACACCCGTCATGCAGTTGTTGCAAGTGCTTCGATTGAGGCAGGTGCTGACTTGGTCAATGACGTTTCAGGACTTCGTGACCCGGCGATGATTGATGTCGTACTTGAAGCGCAGTGCGGTGTGTGCATCATGCACATGCAGGGCACTCCGGAAACAATGCAGGACTCACCAAAATACATGGACTGCGCTAAAGAAGTGAGCGAGCAATTATTGGAAACTGCACGAGGACTCGTTGCTGCTGGGCTTCCTGCAGAACTGATTGCGCTCGACCCCGGAATTGGGTTTGGAAAAGCTTTGCACGACAACCTCGAACTCCTTCAGCGGCATGAAATGTTGCGAGGTATCGAAGGTTTTGCTATTTTATGGGGTGTTTCACGGAAGTCGATGATCGGGGCAATCACCGGTCAAAGTCAGCCAGAACATCGTCTTAATGGGACGCTTGGCGTTGCAGCGTACGCTCATCAAGAGGGGATTGACATCCTACGTGTGCACGATGTCGAAGCGCATGCAGACATGCTCAAAGTCTTGCAGGTTCTGGATTAAAGCCCAATATTTCCGAGCAAACCTGCCGCTGCAAACCAGGCTCCAGCCATGCTTCCCAGATTGGTAAGCGAGGTGACTAACAGAACTCTGCCGGCTTTGTTAGACCAAAAAGCACCCAAACTTTCCAACTTCAAGAACTGTTGAAGGTCCTCTGCGGTTGGTTCTTTAATTTTCAATTGAACATAACCTGCAAACCATCCAGCAGCAAGTGTTGGGTTCAATGAAGTGATTGGAGAGGCAGCTGCGGCAGTTAAAATCGCCAGCGGATGTCCTCGAGCGATGATACATCCCAATGCAGCGAAAACCGCATTTGCAGCCGTCCAAACGGTGAACATTTCAATGAGGCTCACTTTCTCGCCGTTCGCTAAGAAATAGGCCATCAGCCCCATTACAAAAACAGGAATCAACCATGGTATGCTCTTTGCAAACCGTCCCCGTTGAGGGACGGAATCGAGTAGCGACATTGACACTGAATCAGGCTGAGTGTCGTGAGTAAGATGTTGCTTAACTCCTGCGAGATGTCCTGCGCCAACTACCACCAGCACCTTCCTTTCATCAAGAGGAAGGTCAGCAATTTTTCCTGCCAAAAATGAATCCCGCTCATCGATTAACACCGTACCTGCTCCGGGTGAGAACGTTTTGAGCTCCTCCATGAGTGAACTGAGTAAGTCTTGATCTTCCAACAGTTCACTTACCTCAGGACCGTCTTCATCCTCATCGCCTAAAAGTGACCACAAGATCTTCACTTTTTCTCGAAACTTCATCTTTTTCCATGCACGGCGGAGCGTTGTTTGGATATCACGATCGATGAGAGCGTATTCCAAATCGTTTGCCTTTGCTTCTTGGACGGCTACAAGGAGTTCAGCACCAGGTTGCTGTCCTTCATCCAATCCAAGTTTTCTCTGCTCTGCTGCAAGCAAAGATTGCAGTAAAACCAAGGGTGCTTTTCCTTCTTTAACGACCTTGAGGAGACCCTCTTTGTCGAGGCGTCGATTGCTCGTGAGAGCTGTGTAGCGCGACTGACACAATTCAACTGCAACTATGTCAGGCTGATAGGTGGAAATTTGCTCTTTCACCGCCTCGACACTTGCTGTAGAGACGTGCGCCGTTCCAAGCAATCTGAGTGTCGGCGAAACGTCAACAAATGGGGCTTGCGACATTCATTCAGCCCCCAAGAAAAGGTGTAACAGTGATTCCTGCATCGCTGCAACAGCCATTGATGCTGCAGTATCTGGGTCTTGAGGCAGTGAATCGACAAGATGTGCAAATGGAATTTGACCCCCTGCAAGGGCTTTGTGACCTCCAGAAAGGCCCCCTCCCCACGTATCGGAAAGAATCCTACCAAGGTGCAAATTCGGGTCGATTGTGCGAGCCGATAGAATGACTTTGCCTCTTCGAGGACCAAACACGACAACGGTTTGAACGCCTTCTGTTGGCAGGAGGAAATCTGCTATTTGGGCAAGCGCATCACGGTTTGGCATCTTGCTTAATGGTGCCAGTAAAATTCCCTGTTCCATTGTTCGAGAAGCCAACGCTTCTGCGAAGCATTCAAGCGTATCTTGAGAGCGAGGTGGCGATTCTATAGACTTCATCATCTCATCATCAACGTATGCATTGAGCCACGACAGTGCACGGATATCAACTGCGTTGAACTGTCGAGTGAAACCGAGTGTGTCGGTACGAATACCAAAAGCGAGCGCCGTAGCAATACGTGGCGTAATTGGGTGATTGAGGCTCATCAAGAGACTCGCCACCATTGAGGAAGTCGCAGAAAACTCGGGGCGAACCAGTGAGATGTCTGCAGCAACCGATTCTTCGAGACTGTGATGATCGATAACAATGTGTGGAACACAATCTTCGGGAAGAATATTGTTGGCTCCGGGCCGATGGAAATCCAAGGTGATTATAACGGCTGCATCACGCAAAACATCGTTCACTTCCCAATCGAGAATGAGCCGTCGAACTGGAATATCCAAGAGCCGAACCATGGCTCGATTCTGTTGATGTTCAATCATACCGCCATGCAGCAGTTCGGGCCTCAAACCCATTTCTGCAATCATCTCATACATGGCTAAGCCTGCTCCAAGTGCATCGGGGTCTGGGTTGTCATGGCAGAATATAGCCACAAGCGAATCTTTTGGAACTGATTGAAGATAATGCTGAACAACAGTAGCACCGTCTTTCTGCTCCCATGAACGAATCCTGTCTTTCATGGCCGACAGCGAAACATCATCGACACTGATGAGGTCAATTCCATCGCCTTCAAGCTCCATAGTCGTCAAAATTGGCACATTACTCCATTTCTTTTTCAATGCCAAAATTGGGTCCGAATCTGAAAGTGCATCGGGGTCGAGAAAGAGAACTGCTGTAGGTTTGTGAGCATCGAGTGGGAGTTCATTCAACATCATCGGTTTTGGTAAAGCCATGACCTCACAGCCATCCAGTGGTCCGTCAAGGGGAAGCGTTGCTGCAAGGCCAACAAGGACACTTCGTCGACTTTCAGAGCACCACCGACTGAGTCGTACTGCGAGACTTCCTGAACCTATGATGAGAAACATTCTTTCACCGTTCATTGGCCGATATGGATTTAATTGGTACGTCAGAGAATTCAAAATTTAATTTTGATATCCTCTCCCTCTTCAGGGAATATGTCGTAGTACTCTCGAGTCTTGCAACCTTTCAGTTTAGCGACAAAGATTGTCGGAATCAATCGAATAAGAATATTGTAACTACCAACACGGTCGTTGTATTCCGACCTATATTTTGCGATCTCTTCCTCAATATTACTCAACTCATTGGAAAGTTGCATGAACATTTCATTTGCCTTGATTTCAGGATAAGCTTCTGATACTGCCTGAATTCTTGGAATCATTTGGGAGAATGCTCGTTCAGCATTGGCCGTTCCAAGTACGTTGTTTGTTTGCGATGCACCCGCAGCAGTCGCACGAGCATCAAACAACTTATCGTAGAATTTCGTTTCATGTTTCATGATTCCTTTGGTCGATTCAAAAATATCAGGGATGAGGTCATGCCTTCGCTTGAGTTGAACTTTGATTTGCTCCCACGAGTGATTCACGGCACCTTCTGAGTGGACCAATTTATTCCACGTAGCGATAAACCACTTTCCAACCACGACGCAGACGAAAAGAGAAACAAGTATGCCACCCGCACCTACGAAAGGAACCCAGAGTTGCATGATGTTGTCTCCCTTCATTTATGATTTTAAACCATTGGTTGTAAGATGCCGAAGAGACAATGTATTGAACAGAGACGTATTCGCAAGTCCGTGGCATACCATCAAAAAACGAGTATGTTCAATACAAAGTCAAATTTTATGAGGTGCTTCAATGATTCTTGAAACCCTCTTGGTCTTCGTGGGCATCATCGCAATTGCATTCGTATTTGCTCCTCTTGGACTTGGAGGAGGAATGCTGTTCGTGCCATTGCTTCACTACGGTCTTGGGTGGGAAATCGATGGATTTCTGTTCGCAGTGTCTTTATCGCTTACCGGAGTCGTGAGTTGGGGGAGTGGTCTCACTCATCGAAGTGAACACCTGGTTGATGATGAAGTTCTCAAAAAGGGCCTTCAAGGCGCAATACCGGGTGCAATATTTGGTGTTGGCATCGTTCTTGCGCTCGGCGACGGATTGGAAACTGCGTTCAAACTCTTGAGCATTGCAATGATCGTTTGGGCTGTGTACAAAACCGTGCAAAGTGAGCGCAAAATGAGCGAACATTCGAGGCAAGATGATGATATTCTGCATCCCGGCATACAACTACCACATCTGCAGATTGGAACGGGGTTAGGAGGAATGCTGTCCAGCGTCTTGGCCATAGGTGCAGGAGTGATATATGTCCCTGTTTTACGTACATTTGGAGACCTTGAGCCTCGCAAAGCAATCGGGACAAGCTTGAATGTGATGATGGCCGTAGTTCCAGTCGCCATAGTAACGCATTTGATTGTGCTTCCCAGCGCGATGTGGGACCAATTTATTGCAGAATTCTTACTCGTTCTAATCTTTATGGCCGCAACATTGGTTGGTTCAAGGTACGGTGCTAAGTACGGCATCAAAAATCTCGATGAGCGCTCGATTATGATGGTCTTCACCGGCATCATGGTCGTGATCGGAATCCGTTACTTGTTCGACGTGACTTCGCTTGTACTCTCATGATCCATGAGCAACTCTTCAGTCGGTGCTTGAAACAAAAGTTGTTGTGAATCTTCAACAGCTACAATCCCCCGAATACTGTGCTGATTCTGCAAATCATCGGGTGGTTGAGCGACTTTCACTCGCGTGACTCCAATCGACAGCAAGTGACCGGATGAGATGTTCCATTCGCCATCGGGTAGCCACAAGCCAATAGAACCGAGTTCTGAATGATGAACGATTACAAGTGTATCTTCGTTGGAATCTATGACAGTACGTACCACGCGCAGTGTATGATCTTCTGGAATCAATTTTGATGACGGTTGCCAATCGTTCCAAGTTTCTTCCAACGGTTGCGCATGGAGAATTGCGAGTGATTCAATAGCTCGAATTTTCTTTTCAAATTCACCAGCATCATGTTCGGAAAGTTCATGCAAACCATCCAACAATTCCCGCATTCCGTCATGATGCACCATATCTTGTTCAGTCATTGCTGCATTCGCCATCAGCATCAATTCAGCTAAAACATCGAGTTGGGAAGTGTCGGCAAGATGAAGCGAGCATTCCATCGCTTCATCCAGGACTTCCATGGCCAAACCAGGCTGATCGACTGCCAACAATGCTTCACCCACATTCAACAACACGAGAGAAGCGCTGTGAGTATCTGTCTGAATAATCGCCTGTGATAATTCGATGTGTTGCGACGCAGTGTTCGTTTCTCCAAGTAAATGACGGCAAATACCAGCGCATACGAGGTAAGGTAGTCGAGGAGCTGAAATAGATTGTGCTTGTCGAACTGCAGTCTCAAATAATCTAGCTCCCCTCGACCAGTTTCCAGACGCAGTTGCCAATAAGCCAAGCTGGTACACTGCATGCATTTCTGCATACAAGTCATCAATCAATGTCGCGCACTGTATGGCATTGGAGAGATGATATCGTGCTACCTCACGCTTACCGCTCATTTTTGCCATCAATCCCAAAGCAGTTTCCGACCGGTACAATGAACCTGAAATGGCACTGTGAACGAGTTCGGCTGACGCTTCATCAAGTGGTGCAAGACGCAAGCCTATGGATTCGACAACATCGCTGTGAATCGACAAGGTTGCATCGTAGGATTCCGAAATGCTCTGGATATGGATATTCGAAGCCAAAGATGACAAATGTTCATCCAATTGAAGAATGGGTTGGCAAACCTCAGGTAGGGAACCGAGTTGTTTGAGTACCTTGGTTTTCAATTTCTCTCCAGCCAAATGCCTTTGCAAGGAGGATTTCAAATCTAGAGAAGTGGCGTTAGATGGTTTCGATTTTTGGGAACGTGGTCGGTCGTCAATCAATGAATCAACCATCCATGTCAATTTGGCTTGGATGTCGTACTGGTGAACCCGGCTGATGGCATAACGCATTTCAGCGGCTCGAACCCTTCGAGAGAGACTTCGCAGCCGTGAACGTGATTGGCGTGGGCTGAGAGATGCCAATCGTTGGACGAAGGTTGAAGGTGGGCAGGTCGAAAAACCAAGATTTGCCTTTTCACCAGTGGTCGTCATTTTGAAATCATCGGTGACCAGCACAACTTCGTTACCTTCGCGGTGAAGTTGGTTCGCAAGTACCATGAGCGAGAGATCGACGTCTTGTGGTGACGCTTTCTCACCAATCAGTTGACCAAGGCCCCGAATCTGTCCCTCATCAATCGCAACCGTGGTTAAAATCGGCTTTAATTCCTCGAGCAAGTTGGGTTGACCAGACCAGCGCTGAAACCGAACATTTCGAACTTCACTGTGAACTCCCGAAGTAACATAGAGCGAAGTTTGTTGTGTTCGGAGTACCTCAAACAAGTCCTTTTGAAAGGTTGCTGGGGCCATGGAACCAAGATGGATAAAGCAGTTTGAATCAACCACCCATATCTGCGACATAGCGCTACTAAAGGAATCTACAGTATGAGCATTGACCCTGTATTGCTTAGATTGGGAACACGCACATCGCCGGTCGCTTGAACACCTTATGACGGTAACGAGCAACAATGCGATACACAATATCGCGAAGTGGTGAAGGTACCAGCCACAATACAGGGAACCACATTGCATAGTACCATTTCAGATAAAGAAGCCCACGTATAGCAGCGCCCGAACGAATGTAAGAACGTCCATTTCTCAGCAAATATACTGAATCGGCTTGCTGATGCTTAATCGGAAAGTTGGAAATCATGGCTTGTCCCTCCTCGCTTTCAATGGCCAGAAAATGAATCGATTGCTTATCTCGTAGCTTGGGGTGAAGAAAAACTGCGGTGTGAGTGCATAAACCGCAGTCACCGTCCATGAGTAAAGCATCGCCAGTCATACAGTACCCTCACTAATTGGAAGAACGCCCCATGTTTGAACTTTTACCCCTCGACTGAGATGGACAAATTCAGGTTGCAAGGAATCTGCAATGCCTAATTGAAAGCTGTCGAGCAGTGTATTCTCTTGAACCGCAGCAGTACCATCACAGTATTCCCATGGTGCGTGGTGTGTATATGCCCGATGCAGACATCCGTTATGCCACGTATAGAGGCTGTATCGTTCAAACAAAAAATACTCCAGCGTACCAAGTTCAGCTTTTTTTCTTGTATGTGGCGAGGTCGAAACAGCTGAGCCGACCAGAGCTTGCCCGCCTTTTTGTCGTTTTGAAGACCAAACGAAATGATGGTCGTCGCGAACTTCAACCACGGCCTTTGCGTAGCGATACGGCAAACCATACGAGCGAGGTGCGTGGAAACAGGTCACTCTACTCTGCGCATCAAGGGTGAGGAACAATACTCCTGGGACACCGTCTTTGACTACGTAAGCACGTATGTTGAATTCACCGAAAGTGGATACGAAAGGAACCCATGGTAACCCTCTGGGCCGTACATTGTTCATTTCAAACGGGATGACGCCGATGTATGCTTCACCTTCAAAGAGGTCGATTTCAAGACCTTCTGGGATGTGAGGTTGCAGCATTTCTAAATCGACTTTCCAGTGCATGAACGTCAAGTTAAGCCAATTTTGGTGCAGAACACATTTTCGCTCTGGCATGGCAAAAGGAATGTGGGAACAGTCCAATTCATGCCCTTTGGCCATGAACCGTAGAGGGGGTCTTTGTTCTTCAAGCAGTACTATCCAATTCGGACATTTCGATGTCATGGAACGCAAATGTTTGGCTTTCATTCAATCCACGAGTTGCAATGAGCCCCACAAGAACTCCAAGTGGGGCCATCATTGTGCAGAGGATGAGTACAGGAGTTGATACATACAAAGGACGATTCATAGCTACCATTCGAAGCCAAATATAGCGTCCGAGAAAAAGGTCGAATGCCAAAAAATGAAGCCAGCCCAAGACCACAACATCATCCTCTGCAAACAAGGCCACAACCGACTCTGGAGTCGGCATTTGACTCGCGAAGGTGAACAAAATATCTGGAGCATGTGGAAGTCCTACAATGGCGTATGGAATCAACAAGGGGACCAGCGACCAGCGTAGATCTCCAACAAAGCGTTTGGTTACTTCATGCCGAGGCATGAACCACATCATAATCCAAAAGGGAAGAATCCAGACCGAGGAAAACCAGAACATTGCTTCAGTGAGTGCGTCCATTATTCAGCCTCCGTTTGAGCAGCAGCAAAGCGCACAGCATCATGTTTTAGGAAATGTGTGTAAAATGCAGGAAGGAGAAGTAAACTTGACAGTAAAGCCAAAGCAATGGCGACGACAAAGGCTTGCCCGAACAATCGCAGTGGTAGTAAGGCCGACAGATTGAGCACCGAGAAACCACCCGCAGTCGTCAATGCAGCAGCAAACATGGCTCGTCCAGTTGTTGCAGAAGCGTTGGTAACCCAGGTTTCCTGGCTGGCAAACGGCATGTGTTCAACTTCTTCTTCAAGACGAATTGAGAAGTGCACGGCATAATCAACACCCAGCCCAAGTGATAGTGCACCGATTGTGACGGTTTGCGCATTGATTTGATAGCCAGTGTATCCCATGATTCCATAGACCCAACCGACCACCATCATCAGAGGAATCCATGATACGAATCCCCGCGCCAATCCTTGTTTGATGTCCTTTTGCCGAGTGGTGTGAATTGCAACGAGCATACCTAGAATCACGAATGCCACCACTGAAGTCGAAAGAACCGCAGAGTCTGCAACATTGGCCGTAGTCTGCGCTACAATCAAACTTCGACCTCCAACCCTGAGTTCAACATCGCCTTCCAATGTACTCTCCGTGTCAGCCAATAAAACCAGCAAACGGTCGTACAAGTCAATGGTAGCCTGCCAGTCCAATGTTTCAGCTTGGAATGAAAGAACGGTTTGCTGACCGTCGGCAGATAAGAACGCTGAAGTCAATTCACGTCCCGTAGAGTTTTCGAGGAGATAGGTGGACAGGGCATCATACGAGGCTGTCGATGAAGCATTCAACTGGCCCATCAGTGAATTGAGCGTAGGATCACGAACTTGGGCTTCCTCGAGTAAACTCCACAGCCCATTAGGAGCCCCGTTCACATCATCACTCTGCAGCAGCATAGACTCAGCAGCATCCCACACTTGTCTTCCCTCATGCGAGACGACTTCAGAGACGTCGATGACCAAATACAGCGGAGAACGACTGCTTTGGAAATCATCGGAAAGCATCAAGAAATCTGCGACTACGGGAATTTCTTGATCAAACTGATCCCGCTGATCAAATCCAACCTCAAGTTGTTGAAATCCAAAATACATCGGAGTCAACAACAACACTGCAATAGCAGCCACCTTCACCGGTTGGGTCGACAAACGTCCGATTGCTTTGGAAATTGGTCCAATCTTGATGTTACTGGCTTTCATCAACGACAGTCGCTTCGGTGGGAACATCAGCATCAGTGCAGGTAAAGCAGTGATACTCAGCAGATAAACGACGAACAGGCCGATGGCTATGACTGTACCAAAGACTTGTAGGAAAGAAAGAGCGGAGAATCGAAACGAAAGAAATCCGACCATGTCTGTGAAAATTGCAATGACCAGAGCGATGGAGGTTAACACGGTTCCTCGCCGAACCGCAATTTTACGTGCTTCGTATGAAAAATCCTGCAGAGTCTTCCGTACTATAGAATCTCCTCCATCGATATTCTGCATCTCTTCACGAATGCGTAACACGACATGCAGGCCATAATCAACCCCAATTGCCAGCAGCAAAACTGGTATTGAATTCATCGCAGCATTGAACACCATGTTCACGCCCATGAATTGCAACCAGCCTGCGATACCGTAGGTTGCTGCAATAGAGATGATGGTCAAGAAGGTCACATACGCAGTATCACGGACGCTGCGGAAGTTCAGCCAAAGAATACCTGCGAGCAACAACATCGCAGCACTGGTAAGCATACCGATTTCCTTGCCCAGACTCCCATTCGCCCCAAGAGCAAATTGAGCAAATGAAAAGGTACGAAGGTCGTCATCTCCCGTAGATTCAGTCATTTGTTCAAGCATAGTTAAGGACCAAGCCCCGATGTCTTTTTGGACATCATCAAGCACATCATAACCGTAGTCTGAAGGGTCACTGCTGATGACTAGGGTCGTTAGAATTGGGCCTGAAACGTTCCACGGGTCGTTTCGCTGTTCAACCGGTATACAACTCAAAATCGCCTCACGATAGTCAATTTCTTGAAGTACAAGTAGAGGAATAAGTTGGCCGTTTAATGGTCCGGTAACGGAGAGAATTCGAACCTGTTCGTCTTGACTACGCTCTGCAGTCAAGCCGTCCATCTGGCCAACTAGCGAACCCAATACTGGAGCGATGTTGGTCCCAGAATCCATTCGAGTAAGCCATTCATTCGGATTCTCCGCAGACCATGCTCGAAGATGTTCAGGAGTCACGGCCGACACTTCAGGAATACCAGTACTGGCCGTCGTCAAATTCGCAAGTGCTTGGTCTAATTGAGAAGCGTTTGCAGATTGTACTTGGCTTAGAGCAGTCTGTACTGCAACGGTCCATCCAGCATTTTCAGAATCTTGCCAAAGTTGCCATTGAAGCGCATATCCTGCCATACCACTGTTGGCCTGTGTACCGAAAAGCGGGTAGTGATACGGTTTAAAATCAGAATTCTCGAGCATGCTGGCCTCAATCTCTGCAAACTCTTGCCAAATCGATTCTTCAAAGAGGTCACCCTGATCAACATCCTTGATGGTTCGAACAAAATCGACCGATGCTTGATACTCAGATTCGAGTTGATTCAATAACTGAACATTTTCATCATCTGGAAAAAAGCCATCTTCACTGTTATCAAATTGAAGGTGCATGGCACCCGACGAGAAACATACGACAACCGCCAATACGACTGCAAACGAGCGCTTCGGATATTCAACGCTGGTTTCAGTCATCCACGCGAACGGATTTATCATGATGTCTGCTGCGAGATTCGGCTTATATAGCCGTGTTTCAACTGATGTGGGACAAGAGGATTTTGTTGATGCTCACAAAGCTTCGATGACCATAGCAATTCCTTGGCCGCCCCCAATGCATGCGGTAGCAACACCGTATTGGCCACCACTGCGCTTAAGCTCGTATGCAAGGGTGAGGACCAACCTTGTCCCAGTCGCCGCCAAGGGATGGCCCAATCCGACTGCGCCACCATTGACATTGACTTTTGCTATGTCGAGGTCCAAATCTTTGATGCAAGCAACGGCTTGTCCCGCAAAGGCTTCGTTAATTTCCCAACGGTCAATGTCCGAAGTAGTGAGTCCTGCTTTTTCCAAGGCTTTCCTTGATGAGGGAACCGGACCGTACGCCATGATTGCCGGCTCGAGACCAACGATGCCCCAAGAGACAATTCGAGCCAAAGGAGCATCCCCGTCGGCTGCTGCTTGACTGGATGACTTGATGACAACGGCTGCCGCACCGTCGACAACACCGGATGCGTTACCTGCGGTTACGAATGATTCGGGACCGAATGCGGTCGGGAGTTGTGCCAACGATTCCGCTGTCGTGTTTTTGACGACGTGGTCTTCATCCTTGTGCGTCACTGTCGATTCACCTCGGCGGCTCTTGATGGTGACTGGAATGATTTCTTGCTCGAAAACATCGTTTTCAATTGAAGCGGTTGTGCGAGCATGGGAAAGTGCTGCAAATTCGTCAATTTCTTCTCGTGTAACACCCTTACGCTGACACAATTCGTCCGAGGTTTGCGCCATGAACATACCACAGGTCATGTCTTGTAGATTGGTCATCATGTAATCTTCTACTTTGGGTGAACGACCGAGTTTCCATCCTTCACGACCGCCTCGCATGACGTGGGGTGCTTGACTGAGGTTTTCCATACCGCCTGAAACAACGGTATGTGCTTCTCCAAGCATGATCATCTGCGCTCCTGATACGATGGATTGAACACCCGAGCCGCAAATTCGAGAAAGCGTCAGCATAGGTACTTCTTGTGGGATTCCGCCTTTGAGACCTGCATGACGTGCACCATAAATCGACTGCGAACATGTTTGAAGGGCGTAGCCCATGACGACGTGGTCAACCGATGCAGGGTCCGTACCGGTTTTTTCCAGTGCCCCTTGAATCGCAATTCCGCCGAGTTCTTGAGCAGTCAGTGTCTTGAGGAGACCTCCAGGTTTCCCATCCCCGCGTTTTCCTCCAACCCATTCACAAAAAGGAGTTCGAGCACCGCCAACAATCACAACATCTTCTGCCATACCTCGACCAACAGGCTCGCACTGATAACTTCATGCACCAGCATTGATGAAATTCAACGACGAGATTGCCAATTCTGAGCCGCTGCCACTCGCATCTAAAACAGTCGCGAATCGTCCAAACCGCTGGAAGCGCCGTTCATCAGAGGGATTGCAACTATGGCGCCACAAATAACAGAACAGATGCTGTTGCCAATCGCTTGTATTGCGAATGCTGCATCGTCACCAAACATGGATGCGAGAGCCGCATCGCCGCCCAAAAAAGCGGCAACCATGCCAAGCACAAAAGTGAATCCAACACCGAGTAAGACGAGGTGGACTCCCTTGCGCTTGTATTGCGTCATCCAAATACCTCCAACGAGGAAAAAGACGCTGGCTGCGAGTGAATTCAAGGCAGTGATAGCGACAACTATACCGGATGATTCAATCGGATTGCCTTCCAAGTCTACTTGAGGTAAAAAAGCACCAAAAATCCCGAGAACACTAAATACACCGAGTATGATGACGAATATACCAACGATTTTGGAAGCCGAAGAATGGGGTTGCAGCGGGTACATTTGTTGGTACGGGGAGGAGATTGTACCTTGAGGCATTCCTACAATAATAGATTGAGGCTGAGGCGATTCGATGGTTTGGTGGAACGTGTTGATGGCATCCCCTGTATGGGCATCGCCGCCAACAGCACTGTCCTGAGGAACCGTAGAGTCTCCATTTGCTTGAGCATCGTCATCCCATGGGCTTGGTTGCATGGTGACAGATTCATGCACTTCTAATTGAAACTTTGTTCGGGAGATGTCGTGACGCGGGTTGAAGAGGGGGGACCGCATGGAGGTGCCACGGAGGGACGATAATGACCGACATTTTGCTTGTCTACAAAAAAAACTTTGAAGCAGTTCACGACATTAGTTTAAGCAAAGTTACTCAAGTTTTAGAACAATCCAGTGCTCTTCGTGGCGGTATGCGAATTGATGTTCGAGCTCGAGAACGTGTACGAAGAGCCGACTTCATTGGAAGGGACCTAGTAATTGTACTGGGTGGCGACGGTACGCTGACCAGTATTTCGCACAACATTGACGCAGATACACCTGTAATGGGCGTTAATTCACATCCGCGTGAAGATGATTCCAACGGCAGTTTTGGGTTTTACATGGACTCAAACATTGATACCTTCGAAGAAGATCTAAACACGGCCCTTAACGGAAACGCCATCGTTAACGAACTCCCCAGACTTCAAGCAATCATTGATTCAACATCCGGCAATCGATTCACTACTGACCCTGCAATGAACGATGTGCTCATCGCCAACACGCACCAATATGCGCCCAGTAAATATCACATGCGACGAGGGGAAGAGAAGTGCGATCAGCAAAGCAGTGGACTGCTGTTTTCAACTTGGCTTGGACAGGGTGCTTGGTTGCGTAAGGCAGCCGGAAAGGATGATTTACAGCAATTACTCGAACGCGTTGAACACGGACAACAATCCACACATTACTTTGTCATGGCCAGAGACATTGCTCAAAATGAACGTGAAGGCATGCCCTGGTCATGGATGGATTGGACTGATGAGTCAACCACCATCACCTCAGACATGCACCGAGGCTATGTGGTCCCCGATGGATGGGATGAAGTGCACTTTAATCGAGGTGCAACAATCACTGTCAATGCCGAGGCTCCAACACTGCGATTGTTGACGTTTCGACGCTCAATGACCGCCCGTCTGGACGACCTCACATCAAGCGATTAAAGCGTCGTAGCGTACAGCAGGAAGCAACATACTGCAATGATGTTCAAGAGAAGTGCGATTCCAATCGAACCAGCCTCAGGATGCGAGGGTACCCTACGTTTGAGATCTCTATGAGGCAGCAAGGAAAGAATTCCGATAAAACTTACACCGCAGCATAAAAAATTAATTCCCTCAAAGAATGAAAAGAGGATCGAGAGTATGCCGTAAAAAATCCAACTACCACCGTTGGTTTTTTGATAGTACTGTACGGGAATTACTTGCTGACCATAATACGGTTGCTGAGGTGCGGCCTGCTGCACAATGATTTGTTGTGGAGGGGGTGGAGTGGTAGGGGCAGGCGGGAGATGGTAGTGATTGTGAATCACGTTGCCGGTATGCATGTCCCTTCCAACCACGCTGTCGTGAATAGCCGGAGGTGGATTTGGCCCTGGTTGCATGCACTCACCAAATACGGTAGAGAGCAGAGATTAATAATATAAGTAGTGTAAAAATAAAAACTACTGTAAAAAGTAAACCCTATG
>TARA_B100001093_G_scaffold516803_1_pt1 | contig 92397 bp, 72 predicted proteins | sample TARA_B100001093 | Tara Oceans TARA_B100001093 (sample SAMEA2623116) | marine metagenome | biome: marine biome (ENVO:00000447); feature: surface water layer (ENVO:00002042); material: "saline water (ENVO:00002010), including plankton (ENVO:xxxxxxxx)" | depth 5 m | reverse complement strand
TTTGTCAACCAAACCTTTGGTGGCATGAGTCCAGTGGGTGACCCTTACCTCAGCAACTCCCTCAACATGGGCGGCGCATGGGGTACAATGTTCGCGCCTGGTAGCGACCCAGTTGCACTTACCCAGAGCCAATCAGCAAACGTCCTTTACGGGCCACTTGGTATCACCACTCAAACTGGCGCAACCATGTTCATGTACGGTGAACTCAGCGGAATGACTCCACCAATCGACGTTACAACCATGACCCCAGCACCAGCAATGGAATGGAACGATTCTACCGTTGCAGCACTGTATCAAATTGACGTTAACGCTGCTGCTGCACTGCGAACTTTTGTTGCAAGCCCGATCTTCGGAGATTTCGTCCCAGGGTTCCTCATTAGCTCGTTTGGTACTTCATCGTACCTTACTCAAGAGTTCAACAACTGGTTGCTCGGATGGCACGACCCCGTGGTCGCTTTCCTCGCTACAGGAAACCCAATGGATATGACCGTTGGATGGACCAGCCTCGAATCCAACGCAACCTACTACAGTTCAGGTGGCGTTGTTGCGGATACTGGAACAAACTATACCATTTGTACGGGCGAAAACTCATCGTGCCAAAAGGGAGAGCTTGTAGACGTTGATGGCGATTCGAATTATGCATGGAAGGATGCTTACAAGATGCAGCAAACCTTCGGCCTCATCACTGCTGAGAGCCGCGCAGGAACCACTGGCGGATTCATCGTCGGTGACGGCGGTGACATGGTTGACTTGTCCGGATACGGCATGGCAGCAATCGTGTGCTCCGACACGGGTACGCTGAAGGGAATTCCAGTGGACGAATGCACAGCAACCCTCGATCCGTTGACTCGCCCAATTCAAGCGAAACTCCTCGACACAGATACGCTACTTGACGCCGTCCCAGGCGCTCTTCCAGTTTATTTCGGCAGCGATGTTGAAATGAAGGCTGAGAAGATTAGCGGTGCCATCATTGCAGGGTCGTCTGAATCGACGTTCTTCCTCGATGTTCGACCACTGAATGAACAATCTACTGCACCAACATTGTCTGACCTCCAACCGGTATTCTCCATTGAATCCAGTTCTGAGATTGGCGACAGTGATGCAGAATCTTTGGCTTCCAGCGTAGTGGACAACAAGAAGTTCCTCACCTACTGGACCAACTTTGACGTACCAACTGACTTCCTTGCTCCGCTCCTCTACATCGGTGCAATCGTTTGTTTGGTCGGCGCTGCTCGCATGGCGTCGGAAACCGATTCAGAGTGATACTAAGCCTGAGTTGCACGAACCCGCAGTACAGTGGGGGCGAGTACTCCGTTGTAGTACGTGTGTCATCTATACTTCAGCGTTGTAGTTCAACTACAGAGTTCAGTAGTGGGAGAATTCCACGCCTTCTATGGCGTGGGTGACTCGGTGACCGTGGTCGATGACTTTGCCGATGATACTGGTTCCAATCATGCGTTGGTTGAGCCATTCGCACATCGCATCTGCGTGTTCTTGTGAAACAGCCAGAATCATTCCCGTGCCCATGTTGAAGGTACGGTACATTTCACGAGTTTCAATTCCGCCGGTCACCTGAAGCCATTCAAATTCTGGGTGGGGCGTGAGGGGGGCGTCGATGTGCCAGCCCAGGGAATCGTGTAACCTCAAAAGGTTGGACAACCCTCCACCAGTTACATGGCAAATGGCTCGAACATCCGAAAGTGAAAACCCAGCCTCTCCGCTTTCGGCAAGATGCAGCAGGTCAACCACAGGGTCGCAATAGATTCGGGTTGGATTTAGAAACACCTCTCCTAAGGTGAATTGCTGGTCATCTTTGCCATCGAAGTGCAGGACACTGCGCCCGATGCTTGCAACGTTGAACGGGGCATCGTCGGTATAGTCCATGCCACTGTGTTCCATCACACGTCGAACCAATGAATAGCCGTTTGAGTGGATTCCCGAAGACGGTAAACCGATTAAAATATCACCGTCTTGGAGATGTTCTCCAGTGATTGCATTACCTTTTTTGACGTAGCCTAGCGCAGTACCCGATAAATCCAATTCGGTTACAATCCCCGGTAGTGATGCGGTTTCTCCGCCTGCTAATGTGACGCGAGCCAATCTGCATGCTTCTGCCAGTGACGCACCCAGTGCGGCGTGGGTTGCAGGGTCTGGTTTTGGAACTGCAACATAATCGACAAATGCGATTGGTTCTGCACCTACGCACAACAAATCATTGACGTTCATTGCCATGCAATCGATGCCAACACCACCCCACTGGTTGAGTTGGGAGGCAATTTGCAACTTACTGCCAACTCCATCGGTTGCCAAGGCCAGTAGTGAGTCGCCAAATTCAATCAGTCCGCCGAAACCGCCGGGTAAATCAACCGGTGCCCCCGGTGTTCCCGCAGGACGAATGGAGGCGCTTAGTGACCCGATAAGCGAAGCAACTGCTGCACCTTCAAGGTCGATGTCAACGCCTGCGCTTGCATAGTCCATAGGTTCGGCCATGCCTCGTCCATGAGAAGGCGTTTCAAGAACCAACCGCCTCAAAACTTCGGCTAAATCAGCGCAAGTGTTTGGACAACAGCGCGAAACTATGGTCCAAACGATGGTCGATTCCAGAGTGCGTCCCATCAAATTCTTCCCAAATGTGTTCAACCCCAAGCTCGCTTAGCCGTTGAACGATGTTCCGACTCCCATATTGGATGTGATACTGGTCGTTGTTGCCGCAATCGATCATCAGTAGCCGTAAGTTGTTCAATCCAGCATGCATTGATTCAACCATCACCAGCGGGTCGAAATTCAGCCATTTTTGCCACGCTTCTTGTTCAATGTGTGCCGTATGAAGATCGACTGGCAGGTGAATTCCTAGCGGATTTGATGCACTCGGCTCTCTTGGATCGTAGGACGCTGCCATTGCGCAAATCATCAGTGTGTGAAAGTCGGGCCCCGAGAGAGAGGCCGCAGCCCGTACATTCTTGACATACTGAGCAGTACCACCAAAACGATTCACGTGCGTGATCGTTTCTGCAAAAGTTGGCTTGAACATGGTTTCAAAACCGACATCACCAGAATGACATGCCACTGCTTGCCATGAAGTTGGGTGGAGCATGGCATTGACCAAGGCACCGTAACCACCCGAAGATTTTCCAACCAGAGCAAAGTTACCATTCGTTGCATATCGTTCCATGATTTCAGGTTTCAACGCATCTTTCAACCACGTCGACCACTGCCCGAGAATTGGCGAGTCAACGAATTGATTTCCACCAAGGGTAGTGAACGTATCCGGCATCACCAAAATCGTCGGATCCATGGCGCCGGACTGCACCAATCGTTCGTGCCGTTGAGGGAGGGTTTCAGCGAAAGCCTTCCATCCAACTCGTGCATGACCAGATGACGTGAACGGTGCCAAATAGATCATGACAGGCAGTGAACCGCCTTGTTCCAAAATCGTTCGCCCTTCAGGGGGAATGTGCACCAAGATTTCCCGCTCTGTCGGGTCTCCAAGCCGGTTTTGAAGCAAATTGGAATCCATTGTCCATCGGTTAATTTGACCTTTAATTGGAGCAAATGCGTGTTTCGGCATGGTTGGTGCTAGGGGTACTTGCTCATGTTTTCTGCGGTCGCGGCGATTGAGCAGTGGACATGAGGATTTGGCTAAAAGAAGGGTAGTGAACGCCGTGATTTTCCAGTGGAAACAGAGGGGTGGGATTTTTCAAAAGACATCATTAATAGCGGGTGGCAAAAGTGTTTGAAAGTCGGGAGTCAAACCCGAGCGTCATGAGGTGTCAAAAATGTTGCAAGAATTCGACCTCCCTGCACGATGGACTTCCCTGATTCAAGACCACTTCGCCGAGTCGGTTCACAACCTTGCGCAAATGTGGCCAGATGAACAATCAATCGAGGTGTCCTATCGGGTGATTGAAGGGTTCGACCACGAATTCGCACACGACATCGTCGAAAACCCCGAATTGCATTTTCACGCATCCAATCAAGCCCTGCGGCAGTTCTTGTTGGATGCTGGCCACAGCAACATGTACCCCTTTGTTCGAATTGCTCACCTCCCCAGTGACCAAATCCGAACCGTATCCCAACTTAGGGCAGACGACATAGGACAGATGTTGGCCATCGATGCGGTCACGACCAAAATCTCCGGAGTGCGTCCTCGAATCTATGCTGCAACCTTTGAGTGCGTTGCTTGCGGTCACACCATGGTCATCAATCAACCCAATGAACAGGAATTGATTGAGCCAATTGAATGCCAACAATTGGATGGTGGATGCGGACGAGCCAAGCGACAGACTCGCTTCGAACTGTCACAAAAGGATTCGATTCTCATCAATTCTCAGTTCATGGAACTCCAAGAACTTCCGGAGCAGATGAAGGGCGGTATCCAACCCGAGCGAATCATCTGTATTGCTGAGCATGACTTGGCCGGGAAACTTAATCCTGGGGACCGTGTTAAGGCCAATGGAATTCTGTTTATTCGCTCTCAGCGCAAGGGCGGTAAAGACACACCAGTGTTCGATATTTTCCTTCGAATCCACTCTCTTGAACGCCAAAACGTTCCGCTTGAAGAAATTGTCATCACAGAAGATGAGGAGTTGGAAATCAAAGAATTAGCTCGTCGTGATGATATTTTCGAACTGTTCACCAAGAGTATTGCCCCTTCTATCTTCGGAATGACACCCGTCAAGCAATCGCTGGCGCTGCAGTTATTCGGTGGTGTTGCACGACTCAACACCGATGGGACACGAAATCGAGGAGACCTTCACATTCTACTGATGGGCGACCCTGGGGTTGCAAAGTCACAGCTCCTCAGTTACATGGCTTCGATATCTCCCAGAGGGAGATTTACGTCCGGTCAATCTGCTTCCGCTGCCGGGCTGACAGCAGCAGCGGTTCAAGACGCCGCAGCAGACGGCCGATGGACCCTTGAAGCAGGAGCACTCGTACTGGCGGACCTTGGGCTTGCTGCTATTGACGAATTCGACAAAATGAATGAGAGTGACCGCTCGAGTATGCACGAGGCTATGGAGCAGCAAAAGATTTCAATCTCCAAAGCGGGCATCAATGCGAGTTTGCGAACTCGCTGTGCAGTTTTAGCCGCAGCGAACCCTAAAGCCGGACGATTTGAACCAGTTTCAGAAGTTCCTTTCACCGCTCAAATCAACCTCGCTCCACCGCTCATTTCACGTTTCGACATCATTTGGCTTTTGACCGACGATCCTGAGTCAGAGAAGGATGCGAAGATCGCTCAGCACATTATCGGAAACCGACTGCAGGGCGTCAGTGAACTCCTCGTCAATGAAGGCAGTGCTCCAGACCCAACCAAGGCAACAACCAGTACTGGAATCGAACACGACGCACAGCACGGAGAAATTCTCGCACGGGACTTGATTCGCAAATACATCGCGTATGCGAAGCGAACGGTTCACCCGAATCTAGAACAAGACGCTCGAGATTGTCTGGTGAAATTCTATGTTGATACTCGTAAGCAGACTGGCGATGCTAAGGACAGCGTAGCCATCACTGCTCGTGCGCTTGAAGCCCTTGCTCGTCTTGCCGAAGCCAGCGCTCGCATTCGCTTGTCACAAGTTGCAACTCTCGAAGATGCCGAACGAGCAGTTCGCATGACGCGACTGTGGCGGGAAGAACTCATGGGTGGTAATTTCGATGAAACCACCTTGCAAACTGGAAAGAAAAGTACGGTTCGAAACCGAGAAAAAGCAATTATGGAAATTGTGGCGTCACTTTCTGCCAACAACGGTGGAATCGCTCAACTTCTTGAGGTCTTTAATGAGGCAGAGCGTTATGATATTGACCGTTCAACCGCTGAAGACGTGATCGATAAATTATGTCAAACCGGGCGTATGCTGCGACCATCCGGATACGACACACTGCAAATTGCATGAGCCTTTGTGACGGCTTTCAAGGGTTGCAGTCTTGAATGAGGAACTCCTCCGCAGAACATGGCCGAGCCGATTGACACTGAGCCAGTAGGCGATGTTGCGGATGCCAGCGCCTTGAATCCAGAATCACTGGGATTCATGTGCGGTATCGAAGTCCATCAGCAGTTGGCAACCGGAAAACTCCATTCCCGTCAGCCCGGGAACCTGTATGATGTGACCATCGACACCGTTCCTGATGAGTGGAAGCGATTCAACCGCCGCTTACGAGCGGCTCGTGGCGAAGGCGGTGCCATCGATGTTGCTGCACGTTTTGAGTCGCGAAGAAACCGCTCGTTTGTCTACATTCAATCACCCAATGCGGGTTTGATTGAGTTGGACGAGCAGCCGCCCTTGACACATGACGACGATGCGGTATCCATAGCACTCACCGTTTCGGCATTGCTCAACGCAAAGCCCGTTTCACTGCTTCAAACCATGCGCAAAACGGTGGTCGATGGTTCGAATACCAGCGGTTTTCAACGAACTTCGCTGATTTCTGTCGACGGAATCCTCCAAACAGAAACCGGTCCGGTAGGCGTCGATGTCCTCTGTTTGGAAGAAGACAGTGCTCGTAAACTTGACACATTGAACACGGGTGATGGCGAACAAGTCATCTACAATCTCGACCGATTGGGCCTCCCGCTTATCGAGATCGCCACGGCACCAGACATCATCTCGCCCGAGCACGCAAAGGAAACTTCGATCGCTCTTGGCCGATGCTTGCGTCAAACCCGACGGGTGCGACGGGGTTTGGGAAGCATTCGTCAAGACCTCAACGTATCGCTCGCATGCGGCGACCGAGTTGAAATCAAAGGATGCCAGGACTTGTCTTGGATTCCTCGAATTATACGATTAGAGATGAGCCGTCAGCTTCACTTTTACCGCCTTGCTAACGAACTTCGTTCATCGCTTTCGCTACCGCTTTTACCCCCCGACCGTCGCAGTGACGATGCGACAGTCGAACGAAGCGTTCGAGACGCCGTTGAAAGTCATCTGCCCTTGAATTTGGATGACGTAAGCGTATGCTTCAGCGTGTGTGATTCTAAGATGGTTCAGACAGGGTTTGGTAAAGGTTCAGTCATGCTCGCTCTTCCACTACCAGAACTTGCAGGACGATTTGGTACCAAAGCAATGGACAGTGAAGATTCCCAACTCCCTCGCTTGGGTCGGGAGTTAGCTGGTGCTGCAAAACTCGCTGGCGTCAAGGGTGTCTTTCATTCAGATGAACTACCAGCGTATGGGATTGAGTCAGAGCATGTTGCCGCAGTCAGGCAACACCTTTCGCTATCAGAATCTGACGGCTTCGTTCTTTGTCTTGCTCCACAATGGCAAGCCGAACTGGCACTGGAAAGCGTCCTTACCCGGTGCCGCCTTGCATGGCATCGAATTCCACAAGAAGTTCGTAACGTCGTGGTGAAGAAAGGTGCTCCAGAAGACGGAACCACTGCACCCATGCGCCCACTTCCCGGCGGCGCTCGCATGTATCCGGAAACCGATGTACCAGTCCTCACAATCGACCACCAACGCTGGCAACAGACGCTTGAGAATCTGCCGATGAGTGATGAAGAGCGCAAGCAGCGATTGTCTGATTACGAAGTTTCAGATGACCAAGCACGGCAACTTCTCGCCAGGGAATTGGACGATACATTCGTCGACCGTGCAAGCCAGTTACCTCACAAAGGTTGGGCGAGTGTTCTTCTTGAAAACGATGAAGCCAACCCTGACTTGTGCGCCAACGTGCTGGCAGTCAAAGAGGCGGGTCTCATCACCCGTGAATCAATTAACGACATCATCGCTCACTTTGCAGGAATGCTCCCCAGAAGCGATGAGATTGCTGCATTTGGAGAAGCAAACGGGTTCAAGCCCGCTGATGAAGGTGATTTGGGGGCGATTATCGACGGCATTGTCGCAGAACGAGCAGACTTTGTTCGTGAACGAAAGATGGGTGCAATGGGCCCGCTGATGGGCGTGGTAATGCAGGCAGTAGGTGCCGCAGACGGCAAGGTCGTGAGCGCTCTTCTTCGTGAAGCCATACAGAAAATTTCGGAGTGAACCTCATGCTACGACGCACTGTTGCGTTTCTGTGTCTTGCAATCGTCGCACTTCCGCTGGTGGTTGCAGAAGAACCCCATTCAGACTGGAATGCTGCGCATGAATTCGTGTGGGAGCACGACTTTGGTGGCACATACATCTCTACAGCGCCTGTTTTCCTCGATGAGCGTCTTCTGGTTCGAACATCTGGCGGTGGTCAAGCTGCTGTTTCGTCGTTCGATTTTTCCGGTAATCTCGTCTGGTCTCACGCCAATCCGAATTCCAATAATCACGACATGTCACCGTTGAAACTGGTACGGCAAGGACAGGGTGCGTGCGGCAGTTGGGACGAACTGGTCCTTGTTGGATGGACGGACGGAACCGTCGATGCACTTGATGCTATGACTGGATCGTTGGTCTGGTCCAATTATCTCAATTCCTCTGCATGGGGCGTCACTGGTCATATCGCCATCGATGGAGAGTTCGCCGTTGTCTCAAGTTCGCTTGGTGTAGGTAAATACTGTCTTGCCGATGGCGAGGAACAGTGGTGGGTTCCGACCGGTTTTGGTTGGAGAAATGGAGTCTCTGTGCATTCGTTCGGATATGCACTTGGCGATGAAGCAGGTAACCTTTGGACCGTTGCTCGAAATGGCTCAACCAACTCATATCAACTCGATTCAGGAAAAATACGTCACGCACCAATCATGACCGAAGCAGGACTGTTCATTCATTCACAATTGCCCCAGTCAAGTACAATTCTCGTTCTCGATCCGACCAACTTTGAAGTGATTCAGAACTTTACTTCTGGACCTTCCCCGGCGGTTCCAACGGCAGATGGTACAATGGTTCTCACCGGTGATTCTTCTGCAGTACAATTGTTTGAATGCCGCCAATCATGTGAATTAATAGGAAGCGTACCCTTTCGAACCAATGGTGAACTTGGGAGTATCGGTTCTGCAACCTACATGGCGGCAATGAACGCTCCTAACGCCGAGTGGGGCGTGTTCACTTTGAACCAGAATCGCACGTTCGCTGTAGAATCTGTGGACCTCGGACTTTACGGCTACGGTACGGCTGGGCCAGGGTTCATGCAACAGAATTCGACCAACTTTTTGGCAGTAGGGAACGATGGGGGAGTCGTACGCTTTTTCCGCAGTTTAGGATTTAACGCAGAGGTTGACGGAGATACGGAAGTTAGCGAAGTGTCGGAGGTCACAGAGGTTACTGAAGTCGCTGAAATCGTCGAGCAAGCCGCCATCGAATCAATCGATTGGAGAGCGCAAGGTTTTGTCTTCATTCTGTACGTGCTTTTGGGTTCAATTGGGGTTCAATTTTTACGTGGCAGCACGGAATGGCTTCTTCGTACAAGCAGTCTATTTTTCCTGGTTCTGCTGTTGATGGTTCTGCCTGATTTATCAGCACACTGGTCTGAAGTTGTCAGTGAACGTTTGCCTTCTGAATCGGTCGATGAGGAATGGAATGCATCATGGCCTGATGAATGGTTGGATACCCAAATTGTAATTTTCGAATTTGAAGATGGACATCGGGCTGTTGGCGGGCTACAGGGGTCGGAAAACGTGTACCAGCTCACACAAGCAGCCTGTCGTTCTCTCGGAATCGACTACGGGTTTGAAGAAACCGGGCTGGGGATATACATTGAATCTTTTGACGGTCTTGAAGCAAACGGTTGGGAATACGCTATTGACGGTTCCCCTGGCGTTCGTTCGGTCGATTCGACCGCAGTTGAGGCTGCGTCGATTGTTCGCTGGTCTCCTGCATAATAGAGGCAAGCCTCAAATCATCCCCCATGTTAGGGTGAGATATGTTCCAAGCGATGGGCACTCACGGCCCGAATCTTTCGCCACAAGCGAGTTTAGTTTTGGATCTCCTGTTAGTCGCCACAGCGTTTCTTTTGTTGGCCCGTCCAGTGAAGCGTCCTTTGAATGAAGTTTTGTTCATGGCAACGCTTGTCATCGGTGTATCGCTCATCCGAGTCGTTATGGCGCCGTTGCCGAATGTACAACCCGTCACCGTTGCAACTCTTCTGGTAGGCGCACAACTCGGGGCACGGCGAGGTGCTGCGTTTGCAGTCTTGGTTGCCATGCTTTCCAATGCTTTTTTGGGCGATGGTTGGTGGACAATTTTCCAAGCAGCAGCTTGGGCGAGCATCGCAGTTCTTGGCGCAAATCTCCGACTTCTTGTCGATTCGAAATTGCACATGGGCCGAGCGGTTGCAGCATCGTTATTCGCAGCAGTGTGGTTTGATGTCCTTGTATCGTTCTCCATTTTAGATGGCACTATTGGCGTGCGTGAGTTCATGACCTACCTGGTGAACGGCATTCCGTTCGACCTGCTTCACATGCTCGGGAATTTGACGTTCGTTGTGTGGGCCGGTGCTTGGTTTACGGGTATTCTTGAACAAGAGCCAGAGGCCAATGATCTTGAATTCACGGTGGTGAATACCCATGCCATCGATGGTTGAAGAACCAACAATGGTTCTTCTCGCCCGCCACGATTTGAAGTTGTCAGCGGGTAAACTGGCGGTGCAATGTTCTCATGCAGCCGTCTCATGCACGCTCCGTGCCCGTAAGTCACATGCCCGTTTAGTCGAGCGATGGATGAATGGGGGTGGGAGGAAGATTTGTCTCAAAGTTGACGACCTTGAATCTCTTCAACGCTTTGCTGGGCAAGCACAAGCCGCAGGTTTGGTGACTTACTTGGTCAAAGATGCCGGGCATACCGAGATTCCAGCTGGAACCGTTACAGTACTCGGTATTGGCCCAGCACCTCGACGAACTATTGACGCACTGGTGTCTGAACTGAAACCGTATTGAGGCGAGAGAATGGGTCTACGTTCATTTCTGCATAGACTCACCGCCCCCCCTCCGTCAGGCGTTCAACCTAACGGTCCGTGTAAAATGGTCCTCGTCGTCAATCACAGTCTCAAGATGGGCAAGGGTAAAATTGCGGCTCAAGTGGGTCACGGGGCGGTCATGGCGACGATGAAATCCGGTTCAAAACAACCTGCTCATCTTGAGACTTGGCTCGGGCAGGGACAAAAGAAAGTATGCGTTAAAGGCAACGATGACGAGCACCTTTTAGCAATCGAAAAGGTTGCACAAGAAGCCGGAATCCTCACCACGTTGGTGCACGATGCCGGACACACACAAATCCCAAGTGGCTCGCTTACCGTGGTTGCTCTGGGCCCCGATACAAGTTCCAAACTCGAGTCGATAACGGGTGAATTGAAACTTCTCTAATTCCGCCATTGGTTTGATGAAGAAAGACGGTTTGCGATTGCTATGCGTGACTATTCCTCTGACCGTATCGACCTTCGCTCGGACACCGTAACACAACCTACGCCGGCGATGCGCGATGCAATGCATCACGCCCGTGTTGGCGATGATGTGCTTGGAGACGACCCTACCGTGACTGAACTGGAACAACGTATTGCAGCGTTATGCGGGAAAGAAGCAGGACTCTTTGTACCGTCAGGAACGATGTCAAATGCAATTGCTCTTCGAACACACACTTCTCCGGGCGACGAAATCATTACCGCAGTGAACAGCCATATTTACGTCTATGAGGGGGGCGGATACGCAGCATTGTGTGGCGCTTCGATTGCATTAGTTAATGTCGAAGGAGGTTTGATGAACGCTCCCGATGTTGAAAAAGCAATACGAAAGCAAGCGGGGTCTCTTTCTCACTATCCAGATGGTTCGCTGGTATGCGTCGAAAACACATCCAACAGGGGCGGTGGTGCATGTTACCCACAAGCGACGCTTGATGCTATTGCGGCTGTGGCAAAGGCCAACGACTGTGCAGTGCACATGGACGGCGCCCGTATCTTCAACGCTGTTATCGCAACAGGTGTTCCTCTTGACCGAATGGTCAGAGACTACGATTCAATTTCCATTTGCCTATCGAAAAGTCTTGGAGCACCCATTGGCTCAGTGCTGGTTGGCTCCAAGGCGTTCATTGCACGCGCCCATCGATGGCGTAAGATGTTCGGGGGAGGGATGCGTCAATCAGGAATGATCGCATCTGCTGGACTGTATGCACTTGACCACAACATCGAACGACTGAGTGATGACCACCAAAGAACCATGACATTGGCTAATGCAATCAACTCCACTGACGGCTTTTCTGTTGACATGGATACCGTTGAAACAAACATGATTTATTTCCATTCTGAAACCCCAGCTTCTGAGGTAATGGGCCATTTACAATCAAAGGGAATCGACGTTATGGACATTCAACCCAATACGTGTAGAATCGTTGTTCATCTGCACATCACCGATGAAGACATTGCCCAAATCATCAACGTTTTTTCTGAAATGTAGTCGCTTAAGTACTCTTGAATTGTACCAAGATATGGCGGGCAAAGGCGAACCTATTCACGCTTGCTCTGTATGTGACCGACTATGCTCGGTGAGCACTTGTGCACTGTGTACGTCCATTATTTCCGGCAAGAAAAACCGTTCATGGTCACACCATATACGTGAAGAAATTCACGACCGCGCCCGGACCATGCTTGGCGAAGTCGGCCGAACTGCTCAGCAACGATGGAAACATATTCTGCATCACACCACTCACAGCGAGGAAGTCACATGGGCTCACCTCCCGCAACACACGGATCCGGTTGTATCTCAACCCGGCTCCTCTGAGGAATTGAACCAAATCATTCAGTCGCTTTCCGACGGTGTACGCCTTACTGCACAACAACGGAACATGCTTCTCGATGGATTCACGCTCCACGATGGTTCCAGGGTCTCTTTTTCAAGTTCGAAACTGATGGTTAACGGGCGAACAATGCCGTTTGAAGTCCCAGTTGTATCGTTTCTAACACTGTTGACATCCCCCAAAAAGCGTATTGGATGGGATTTGAGTAAACTGTTTTCAATTTTCGGAACTCTCAACCTGAACTACCAGCGTAAAGCAATGAACGATCGCCAGCGATTCGGTCGACCGCCTCGACTTCATCCACTGCAGAAGCCTGGCGCTGATGCTTTGTTCAATTGGATTCAGTGGATGGCTGAAGAACACTTGATTCCGCCCAAGCACTACACGCTCACCCCTATTGGAGCATGGGCGAGAGATATCAAGAACAGACTTTCATCCGGGCGTGGGAGAAACAAGTTCGACTCCTACATCGTCGATGCTTTCAAGCATCACCCGTCCAGCCTTCGCGCCCTCTCAGAATACCCGTGGATGAACCGGTGGGTGTCCTATGTTGGGACTACCCAAGATGCAACTGATCGGCCATGGCCGTTTGCTATCGAGGGCATGAAATTGAAACTCAAAGTTCGCAGCGTCAACAACGCAGCGAGGAAAACACCCGTTCCTGTCGAACCCGGTGTTTGGGCGTTCTTACTTTCCAGTATCCTCTCTCCAATCACCAGTGATGAAGGTGAATTACTGTATGCTTTACAGTACAATTGGACTGCTCAAACGACTCAACTGCACGAGGTTCCTGCACCACTTCGCCGTTCTATCCAGTTTTTGAACGAAGTCATCGACGGAAATTCAAATCAAGTTCACATCCACAACAACCGCCTCCTCGTAGTCGGAAAACTCGGGCATTTCTATGAGGTCCGGGTTGGGAAAGGAGTCCATTCAGCGCCCTTCATCATCGAGGCCATACGTTCGCTCGAGCCGAGGAGGACCTATCCTCTCTGCATTCACTCAGGCACATTCCACGCAACAGTCCCGCTCGGTGATACGATTGCTGCGGTGGTCCTGTCACTTGTTGATGACATCAATGTCGCAACATCAATCGACAGCCTGGCGCTTGAATTGCATTCAACTTCGCCGCTGGGATTCCCCCGTACACTTGAAGACGCCCACATACCGCTGCTCGATTCAACAAATCTTGCAGCCTTTGTTCAGCATGCTGTTCGGCGACGTCAATCCATCACATGGCTCCCTCCCGAAATGCGTCGAGCAACCAATGCGCAGGCCCGACGACAGGGTAACTTCGCTCCGCTTTTCAACCGTCAGCATGAGTTCAACGCTCACCATCGTCACGACCTCGAACGTAGTGTGTTAGCCCGCACTAATACTCTTGTACAGCATGCAATTGCAGCGAATCGTCCGCCACCTCTCCCGCAGTTCATTGAGATGTGGCACACTTCTCTGTCTTCTGATGAGGGGGGCTCCTCGGGAACAGGCCATGATGATCACCTCTACCATCGAATTCATGGAAGGAATGAGTGGATGTTTTTGCGGAATTTTGCTGAAGCTGAGACCGTCCACCCAATCGGCGATGCGAGGGAAGGAGAACGGCGCTATTGCGAACTCTTCCCTCTGCTGTGGGAAGCGATGATGCTTCATCCAGTCGGCTCGACACTTCGTATTTCGCAGCAGAACAATGGAGTGATTAATTTTCAACACTGCAATCTTTCGCTCACTGTGCGCAATCCACAAGAACGCAGAATAATGTGCCGATTTGCCACCCTCCTCGGTTATCGAGAACGAGAACCTGCTCAGGGTATGATGATTCTTGAGCGAAGAGGTGGTCCACGAAACAATGCAAGGAGAGATTTAACTCTCTTACTCAACCGCTCCCAAGGTAATCTTGGCGTCCGAGGCGCACCTCCATGGTGGTGGCACTATCGTGACGTGTGTCAAGCACCAGCCCAAGCCCCAGAGTTTCGATGGGAACTAGAGCAAGAATACCGCGACGATATTCGCCGCTGAGCACTCACTCATTTCGAGTGTTCGACTCTCGACGAGCAGCAGCTACCAAGAGAACGGTTCCAGTTGCAAATAACGATGCAGCAGGAAGTGCTCGCTCCTCTTCCTCACTCTCGGCAGGGGTGTCTTCAACTACCGGCATGTTAACTTCATACACCAAGTGCACCGAGAGGTCGTTTCCATCGTATGCAGGTGGGAGTGTGATGGTTGAAGTTCCCGTGAGCGACTTGCCAAGTTCAACGATGCCTCGAACGACGTGAGGATAATCTCCCAAGCCGTTGGTACCTTCTTCAAAATTCGCAGAATGTTCGACAACCCAGGCATTGACTGTCAACACACCTTCTCCAAACTGTGCAAGATCGATATCCAGCGCCCATGCAACGGTACCAGTGGTATTGGATGTAGGGGTCCAAGAAAACACGGATGTCCCGTTACCGAGCTGAAGCGGTTCTTGAACCAAGTCAGTGAATTCTGCAGTTAGAGAATCGTAATCCGTGACGCTTCCATACTTGAATGTCGTACCGTTGATCGCACTTGCTGGAGGATACATGTTGTAGTTGTTATCTTCGTAAGTATACACGACACCATACCGGTCATAGAATCGTTGATTCACCGCTTCAGAACCCAGAGGGTCACTCGGCTCATTGATTGCTCTATGGACGTGGTATTGCTGTATGCTGACGTTCTCACTCACTTCTTCAAAGGCATGCTCCACAGTTACGCAGTTGCCACACCACGTTGCCGTGAGGATTTCAACGATGCTGGGTAGATCGCTCAAGTTCTCAACTGAGGAGTCCGTCACATTGGCCTCAGACCACTGTCCACCAAACACGACTCCGCCTTCCAACGTAGTTGCTGGAAGAGCAACAGAGGTTACCGGGCAGAATGCAGTGAGTATCAAGAGTCCGACGAGGATGAATCCTTTGCGCATGATTGAACGAATCGGTACTTGCCTATCAAAGCATGCTGTTCGCGGGAATCGAGGATAACTTCCTTGTATGTTTGACTCGTATCAAAAGCTCCGTTGTCGTGAAACGTACCTTGGTGAACCTCTTTGACTAATGCGTAGTATCGAGAACGAACGCCGCTGCTCGTGATTCCAAACACTTCTGCAATGACATCAGCCGTACCGCTTTGTAATCCGTAGACATTCAAGGCAGCATACGTGACCACTGATACAACCATTCGAGCTTCGATGTTGAGCGTGAGAGCGTCCTTCGACCCTTCATGCAGCAACAAAAGTCGTGCAGAGGTCTCGTAGAGCACATCTTCGTAATCCCGTTCACTCAAAACCTCGGCCAAAGCATCGAACAAATGGTTCATCCCTTGGTCAATTTCATCTTCTCGCTTGTCCTCGATGCTCTTGCGAACGGGCATTTTGGCCCAACCCATCGTGACGCGAGCCTTCCAGTGGTCGAGAATACGTTTTCGAGCGTTCAGGATTTGCCTGTTGGTGATACCAAATTGGGCCATCAAAGAGCGGCGGTCCATCTCAGGGAACATGCCGAGTTTTCCCGAGAGTTCAACGATGGCAACCGCAATAATCACGGCGTTTTCCTCTTCAGAACAGCCTTTGATCCCCTCGCCTTTGCGGCAGATGGAGTTCTTCGGCATACCAAGTCGTCGCTTCATCGACTTCGCTTGCTTCTGGCGTATCGCTTCTTGTTCAGAGTTCAATGGCCGGCACGACATCTCGGCCATGAATTCAAGCATGTGGGACATCTGTCGTCCAAACAGCGACTCGATGTTCCGCTTCACCCGCTTTGCGAAAGGATGTGGGTTTTCCGGCGTGCTGCGGTGAATCTTCTCAAACAGGCGGTACTTGCTACGTCGAGCTGCCGACACCCCGCGCCCACCGTACATCTTCGAACCTGCCGTTCCAATGTTGGCATTGATGTCTTTGTCCATTCGCACAGGCTGATAGTGGGCGCTTTCACCGAACAGGATACTTCCATTGTCTGCAGCAAGTCCCAATTGCAGTTCAGTAACCAGCCCACAATCGTCACACACACTTTCTCCCTTTTCAGCATCGTGCGTCATGTTCATTCCAGCGCAATCGTCGCACTTCAGCTCTTCTTCCTCTTTTTTTGTCTCGTTTACCATGTTATCTTGTCTCCTTCATGTTTGTTTCCACTTATAGTGCCCTTCACTCCTTATGAACTATCGCTCGCTACTCGAACGGCTCGGCTTGTTCAGGGCACACACCTACAGTTATAGATAGCCGGCGAAGTATAAAAATCTTCCGAAGGACATCTTCGAAATCGGCAAACATGAACTTTTCATGTTACGAAATGTTATTTTTCTCATTCATTCAAGAACGCGAAAGAACAGGTGATGTTATTTTTCCAAATAACCATTCATTTCCCCGAGAGTGTTCAAGAACAGTCGACCTTTTCATCGATGCGAGGCGACTGAGGTGACAGGAGAAAAATTGCCCCAGATATCGCTCGAAGCGGTTTCAGCAGGTGACGCCCTCCCATCTTGGTTGTTTGATGCACTCTGCGACGGCCGATGTTCGAACCACATGTTCCTGTATCCCAACGAGGCCAGTCGCAGTCAAATCCTGCACCGGCTTGCTGAGTTGAGCATCCCAGTTGACACGACCCATCACCTAACACTCCAGCGCCTCATTCCTCTGATGATTCTTGACCTTGGAATACCCCCTCTTCTCAACAACAGTGCTGGCGTGTTCCTCTCCATTCACACATACACAAAGGCCGCTGCAGAAGCGGGTGAACTACCTCTGATGTTCGCTCCACAGGCCCAACGGCAATGGATGCCATACCAAACCGAACGAATTCTATCACTCCATAGAGCGCTGAGTGAATTGAACAACCCTTGGAGCTGGGATGATGACCCCGGGGCCAAAGAGTTCGATTCGATCTTGAGACACGTCAGTAGTCAGCTTGGAGGGACTCATCCACATCACGCTTTATGGCAGATACTTCGAGGCCTCGACAAGGCCATCGAGCCACCATTCACTCTCAACGATGTCGAAGGCATTTTTGTGATGGACTCAGCGCCGGATTACACTGAGGTTGAACGAAGCTTCTTGCAAAGCATATCCAAACATCGCCCGATTCATCAACTCTGTGTCTCGGGCTCATTTCGGCTTGGACACCACGGGTCATATCTTGTTGAGGGTGAATGGGAGTATGTATCCCAGGAATCCCTCCCACACTGGGTTCCAGAGCACCATGTTCTCTCCCCTACTGACACTGCACATTGGCGCTCGGAGCGCTCGATTGCCCGAAATACATCCTATCATCGAATCATCGTCAACCGACGCGCTCACAGCATTGATGCTGCGTTTGACTTGTTGCACCACTACCGCTCGACTTCAGACGGAACTGTGGCCATAATCGACGGCGCAGCCGACGCAAATCGAGATGCTTGGCATACCCGCCTTCAAGCCCTTGGTTACATCACGGGAGGAGAACAACGCTCGCTCGAAGAGATACCTGCTCTTTCTTCACTCGGGCACTTGATGCGTATCGGAGACGGGCTTGAAGCATGGTCGCTGGATAAGATGAGATCATTGTACGAACATCAGAGTCTCCCATTGCCGAATGGAGGTGTCCCTGAACTCACACACCCCAGTCGGCAAACATGGCACCCCCGGCCTCATGCAAAGGTTTTGGAAAACATTGCTCGTTCATTTCACGTGCGAGGTGGCCAGGGTGCTCTTCGTCGATGGCTTGCGACCCTTCAGCAGGCGACCCCGCAGATGGGCGAAAATCGGGAACGTGCACTGCAAGAATTGGAGGAAACGCAGTGGTGGGTTCGATGCATTGCTGAACTGTGGCACCCCCTTTTGGATGAACCATCCCGAGCGCTTCTGAGCGAGTATTCAGCGGGCTGCTCAACTGGGGAGCAACTTCCTCTGCCCCGCCGACCGGCGGATGGACTTGAATGGCTTGATTTTGTTTTATCGAATCTCAACTGGACTTTACTCTCCGGTAGGACTGCTGGTTTCGATCGTTCTGTTGCCGGGCTCCAACATCTTAGTGAGGCCCACGCATCAACAATAAAAACGCTCCAAAAGACCGGTCAATCTGTGCCTTTGGGTGGTCAAGAGTTCTTTTCGTACCTCGACCACCTGCTCAAATTTACAAGCGTGCCGCGACCTCGTGCTACGGGAAAACAAATTCAAATTCTCACTCCTGAAGAAGCTCAAGGTATCGAGGCGGATGTGCTTTTACTCGTCGGATTGGATGTAGGCTCCTGGTCAATGAAAGCGGCAAAGGTTCCGTGGCTCGACGCTCCTGCCAAACTCCGATTAGGCATGCTTCATTCCGATCTCGCAATCCGCAGAGGAAGACACCACCTTCGCCACTTGTTGAACTGTGCTCAAACCGTTATCGTGTTCGATTCCAGTATGGAAGAGGGCGGTGGACCCAGCGCTCCTCTCGCAGAATGGTTTTCAGAACTCCGTCAGACGGGGGAGATCGACCTTCTTCGACCTGAACCCGCCTTTGTCCCGGCATCTGCTCATCAGTTAGGCCACATGAATCGGAGTTGGCATTGGACTGCTGACCATTTCGGTGGAGCGTGGCTCACTCCCCGTCCTTTCACCATGACAGTTCGCGATGGTGCTATTTTCGCCGAGCGTGCAGGTTCTCGTGGACGTGATGAACGTCAGCGGCTCGGACTCGCTCTCAAAGATGGAACTCACGTTTCGGGGCGCGTTCTTTCACCAGCGGGCGTAGCAATGGCTCATGAAGTGCCCATACAAATCGACCGTATGCATCGCCAACCTTCGCACAAAGGGCTGCAAAAAAACGAGTATCTCCCTTGGGACTCACGCCATCACCTCCTCAGTGTTGACGGCCTTACCTTGCGCCCGAGTAAAAGCCAGGTTACTTTCGGCTCAAATCTCGCTCCCGTTTGGCCCCATCTCGGCATGAAAGGTTCCAGAGGCACTGGTCCTGCAATCGATCCACGCCCCCTACCTGCTCACGACATGCAAAGTGAAATCCTCAATTCAGTGATGGGTTATTCAACTTCCATCGAGGTAGAAATATGGTCTCCTAGTCGTATACAATCGTGGCTGGATTGTCCTCGATTAGCGTGGATGAAGAACCATCTGAACATCCAAGCCAGAGAGGAGCAAACCGAGGACCTTGACCAGCGTACTCGAGGTACGATGTTGCACGATGCAGAAGCAGCGCTTCTCGAAGCACACGGAGTTCCTACTGCCAGTGCACCGGTCATTTCTCCACATCCATTAGGTGAAGGGGTCCTCAAAACCATCGACCAATTGTGGGTCTCAATTCTTGATTTCTTAGAACGAGATGTGCCTTGGCTCACCCGTAATGATGCCGTTGCAGTCCATCGTTGTCGAGAAATGTTAGGCGTTACCCCAGACGTTTGGCGAGGCCATCTTGAAGGTGAAATTGAACTCGAGCGTGGAGGTCGTATCGGACGAATGCTTGAGGCTGATTTCGTCCTCTCAGGGGCGTCACCACTCGCTTGTGAATTCGGAATCGGGTTGGATGGGAATCCTGCAATCGAACTTGACGCATGCAGTGATGAGGGCGAACCCACACCGTTCAAGATTCGTGGACGAATCGACCGCGTCGATCAGGTGCGCTTGCCTGTCCACCAACGTGAACGAGCCATTGCTGATGGATTGCTCACACCAAAACCCTCCTCGAATACGATGACGTTGTCGCTTGACAACCCGCCTGCTGCCGACCGTCTGGTCGTCATTCGCGACCTCAAAACCCTCAACGGACCCAAGCACGGGGATAGAGGAAACCGACATCGACGTGGCTTATTCGATGAAGTTCAGCTCGGATTGTATGCCCGCGCATGGGAATTGAACCATCCGGGCGATAGAGTGGTGGGAATAGGTGTAACTGAGATAGGCGAATCAACCGTTCACTACCTTGAATTGGATGAATCAATCGTCCCGTATTTGGAAGGAGTGGACATCGGAGAGCGTACATTCCACACGCAACATCTGCATCGGTTCCCTCATTCAGAACCTTCTGAGCAGAACGGATTTCGAGCGTTCCTCGCAGAACGATTGCGAACTTCAAGCCGTGCGATTCAGACCGCTCGAAACGGTCACGTAAACGCTACACCTGGTCGACACTATTCCTTTGGCTCAATCCGTCACGTCTATCCAAACATGTTTGGGGGGAACATGTAATGATTCGATTTAATCGAAGCCAGCGTCTTGGTTTGGACCTCGACAAGCACATTGCATTGGATGCCGGTGCTGGAACTGGAAAAACGACAGTGATGGCAGAACGTTACGTCCAACATCTGCTTTCACACGAGCAAAGAGCGACCCATCTCCTTCCAACTGGGCCCCGAGAGCCTCTGACCGGGCACGGTTCACTCCGTTCACCTCCACGTCAACGTACAGAACAAAAGCAATGGAGGGGATTACTTCCAAGCGAAGTCGTTGCTATTACGTTCACGAAAAAAGCCGCTGCAGAATTGAAAGCTCGTATTCGAATGCGGGTTGGACAAACCCGTGCTGGACCCATTTTGAAAGGTGACAGCGATGGCATTTTTGACCCACGTGTGCGCAGTCATGCGGATGTCGAAATGCTGCTCTCATCGCTCGATGAAGCCCCAATTTCAACCATCGATGCATTCCTTTCACAACTCGTATCACCGCATTTAGATTTCGTCGCTGTCCATCCGAGTCGAGAGCAAATTTCCGAAGAGCGATCACCTCTTTTGACCCAAGAGGCGCTTCAATCCGCTTGGCGAATTCGTACAGTATCCGACGCACTCGAGGCGGGCGTGCGAGGGAACGTTGACGGCTTCATTTCTGCTCGAAATCGTTTGGCAGTTCTTCTCGGAGGCCAAGAAAGAGCCGCAGTTGTCCTCAGCGGTATGCTGGGCAAATCGCTGTTCGTGGAGGAAGCCCATCACGCCATGGTCGCTCGAGCACACTCAAATGGCGAGCAATGGTCAGGCCAGGGCCCAATGCCACACGAAGTCCTGCTGGACATGTTTTCTGAACCCGTTCAAGATATTGCAGTAGAATACTGTCGCACTTTGCAGAACTTGTTGCTTCAATGGACCGATCATTTTCTCGCATATTCTGCAGATTATATCGTCCCATGCGAGTCTGAAATAGGAACTTCCATGACACGCTTCAATCATCTCACACATCTTGCGAGGCAACCGCTTCCCGAAGAACCCGCAGAATGCATTCAATGGGTCTGGCAAATCGCTCTTGCATCCGCTTCGTGGAGTCAATTAAACAGCAACGACCGTCCAACATTTTTCACCAAGGGTGGACTTCCACAAGCGAATCATTGCAACGGCTGGCATCCTGGCTTGTACGGAAAGAGTCATGCGAAGACCTTATCCAAGGCAGTTCGAGATTCCCTCCATGCTCAAGCAGCTAACTTGGCAGAGAATCTTCGTAGTCACATGAATTCCCGTCAAGGGACGCTCATGCGAATGCTCGGTAAGAGTGCCTTCCTTCTCGCTCCAATTTCAAACTTGCCGCACATGCCCGAAGACTGCCCACTAAGATCTCAACCGGTTGGACTTGAATCCAGCGATATCGCACCTGACGGGCGTCTACGTATTTCCTGTGAATTGCAAACCAGAGTATTGAACGATTTGCTGCTCGTTCATCGCGGCTGTCAGGACATTCTCGCCCTGATGAAGGCGCATGAGGGCGTTCATGACTATGATGATATTCAACGACTTGCTGCTGATTTACTTCTAGCTCGATGCCCAGACATCGTACGCCACACCTACCCAATTGAAGTGGTACGCGTACTTGACGAACTCGGTAATGAACCGTGGCATGACCACCATATTGCCCGTGCAATGAGGCTTGCTGGTGAAGACCATGCTTGCTATGAAGACCTTAATCGACGATTTGCAGTTCTTCAAACCATTCGACGGCAATACCGGGCGTTCATCATCGATGAATATCAAGACACGAACCCCGCTCACTTCCGCCTTCTAGCGCGACTCTGGGGACATCGTAAATTGGCACCGGACGACCCTGCTCGACCGCTTGGACCCTGGGACCCTACGGTGTGCATCGTAGGTGACATGAAGCAGAGTATCTACCGATTCCGACAAGCCGAAGTAACCGTGATGCGTCGAACCGTTGCGGCCATCAAGTTGGCCAATGAAATCGAGTCGAACGAACAGCGCCTTTCTCACCTCCGACTGGACGACCATGGAAGAGATCCTCGCCCAGTCGGTGCTGGAGGTGAAATTGGTTCATTCATCGTTGGAACTGATGTCCACTCCTCGTCAATCCCTTCCCAACCTTGGGAGCACGTTGAATTGGTGTTTGAGGATGACGAAGACGTTGTTCGTACAATTGACGATGAGCGAAAAAATCGCCGATCCCTTGGACACATTGACCTTACCTCGAATCATCGAACTCTTCCGAATTTGATGGACGCCATGAACGGAATGTTCCAAGATGTGTTCGATCCACGACACTACCTTCTTCCGGGCGATTGGCATGCAGAACATCAGCGTTTACGGGCAGCCCGAACCTCAACAGAAGCAGGCGTATTAGAGTGGTTGCTCCCTCTGCAGATTGATGCAGAAACACCGAGTCTTGATTTGAATGAATATTTCGACACCTTTTCTGCCCCCGAGGCGTCGAAGACACACTTGGAAAACGAATTGATTGCTGCACGCCTTCAGGCTCTACTTTTCCAACAACCGACGCGCATGTGGAACGCATCACAGCAGAACTTCACAGAGGTTCCAGCTCAGGAGAAACCGGTCCGAGCCGAAGACATTCTGATTCTTGTCCACTCTCGAAAACACATACCTGACTTGATTTCACGCCTTCAATCGAGAGGTGTTCCTGTGATGGCTGATCGACAAGGCGCCCTGTTATCCCAGCCGGTTGTATCACCGCTTATTTCCTGCCTTGAATTGATTGCATACCCGCAGTCACGGCATGCGGCCCTCACCTTCGCCCGTTCCCCTATTCTCGGATTCAACGATGCACAATCTCACGCTTTAATGACTCAAGAGATGGACGGGACATGGTGGCAAAAGATTCAGCACTGTGCACCGAACGATTCGATTCGTCGTCTCGCTGAACATCTCGAGTATCTCGTTCAATGCGGCGCAGTTCACGATATCTTTGATGTCATTTTGGACCATTCAGATTTGTTGGTCGCCTACCCTGACGACACGTCTCGACAGAATGCAGAATCATGGTGTGCGTTACTGTCCAGTATCGGGGACGAATTAGGCCATGAAGCATCGGCTCTGTATCATCGAATCAAAGACCTCGACGGGCTGGGAACAAAGGGCCCATCTGCCATCACCACGCCTCCGGGTGGCGCAGTTCAAATCATGACCATCCACGGTGCTAAAGGCTTGCAGGCTCCAGTGGTAGTCGTTGCAGGTATGTTCCACGCAGGTAAATCCGACGCTTCGCTCGCTGCTAAAAATAACGTGCTTGTAACCCCCCAAGTCGTCGCAGGCAGAATCAACCCGTGGACCTCTCGGGACCGCCCCGATGATGGCCTCTGGGAGTTTGCCAAAAGAATGGACCATGCACAACGACAAGCCGAACGTCGTCGTGAATTCTATGTTGCCTTGACGCGAGTAAAGGACCGTCTCATCGTCGTTGGCTCCCCAAGCCGCACTGCAGAAATCGACGTACAGACACATCGGTTGACGTTCAAGAGTAAACCCTCACTCAAGACGATGGGAGGCATGTGGCTTGATGGTTTGCGAAGTCTTTCACATCAACATTCAGTGCACAACTCGCCGTGGTTATTGCAAGGCGATGTTACTGGTGGCGAACTTGCGGCGTACACTGAAACAGTTCTCTCTCTGGATCCTTTCTCACTGGCCAGTGATTCTCAGTTGGGTATCGAATCATTGGACGGCATTCACATCTATCACTCACCACAATGTTTCCCCAGCGTACAAACTCAGACCCCGCTTCAAGACTGGCACATTGTTGAACAGCGGATGAATGCTCTGACAGTCACTGAACCGGACGAGATTCCTCCACCTCCATTGGTGAATCAGATTATGCGGATGCCTGCTCATAGTTTAGATTCCAGCCACAGTTGCCCACGAGCACACTGGCTCACTGAAGTACGTGGATGGAATCCAGAACCTCTGTATTTCTTCTCTCCTTCTGCGAAGAGAGCCGATAAGGAAGCATCGAACTATCCAGAAGCGACTACGTTTGGAACTCTCATGCATCGTTTGATTGAGATTGGTCTGGAAAATCCAGCATCGAAGAACGGCCCTCCGACTTCCCCCCTTCCGTCTGCGTGGGTCTACGATGGAAAAGACCTGCTCGACGACCCTGAAGCAATTCGCAGGGTCATGGCCGAGGAAGGAATTGGTGTCGATGGCTCCGACGATGAGTTGGCTCAAGCCACACACAATCGCTTGGCTGAAATCGGGAGCCTCGTGCGAAACGGCCTGCTTGGAACTTATGCTAAAGGAGAGCATATTCACGGTTTTTCTGTTGAAGGATTGAGGACAGAATTACCCTTTTATTACGTGAATCAGGTTCGATTCACAGACCTTCATAGATCCGGTTTTTCAGTTGATGGACCGCGACCTCTTGCCAGAGTTGACCATGTGGACATTGTCTTTGACGGAAGAGCGGATCTCGTACTTGCACTTCGAGATACAAATGGCCGAGGATATCTGCAAGTCGTTGATTTGAAAACCAAGGGATGCAGGGATGAATTCAATTTCAATGACCCGCAAAAAGGCAGCCGACTGCAGCGCTTCAATGGAGAACTCCTCAACCCGTATCCTTCCACTCCTGCGGAGCGTTCGATTTTGAAGCAGCACACCTTGCAACTTACCCTGTATTCGTTGGCACTTGAATCCATGGAGCAGCAGAAACCCGAGTCGGAGCGTCGTACGATTCTCCCGCCCTCTCTGTTGATGGGCGCTTCTGGAAGAATGCTTCAGATGACAGAAACCGAATATGGTGCCTCGAAAGCGACATTTTCCCAACATCTTGAATGGATGGCTCAGCTTTCCGCGACTCCAGGCACGATTCCAGAACCGCCAGCGGTATCGAGTGATAACGCCCACATTTGCTCCACCTGCCCCTATTCACGAGGCGATATACGACTGTGTGTGTCGGATGATGAAACGCTTGGTCCTCGACCAACAGATGACTGATTCACTGTTTTCTTCCGACCATCGCCAACGTTCCAACAAACCCTTCCTTAAGCCCTACTCGATGCATTTCGACATCGATAAAACCCGCTTCAATCATCGCACGCTTCCATTGTTCAACGCTGAGCGTCGTCATGTGAACATTCAGTGCATCGGGCCAGGAATGACTGTCCTCGTTTTCCAAATAGTGGTCGACGCCAGCGACAATAATTCCGCCACTGTTGAGCCACGAATCGTGGAAAATCTTCAACATTGCAGCAGGGTCATGGAGGTAGTAAAGAAACTCCATGCTGTGAAGAAGGTCGACGGCAGTTTCTGGTTTCCATTCAGGAAGATAACCGTGGAAATACGAGCCTGATGGGTCGGTCAGTACTGCCTTTTCAATCATGGTTGGCGAACCGTCAACCCCACTGACGTGTTTGCACATTGGGTCGGAGGCTACAGTACGGCAAACCCAACCGTTTCCACACCCTACATCGATGGCAGAGTAGGGTTGTGTACGCGGAATTCCAGCGAATTTGAGCATTTCAAGCACGGATGCTGCATGACCGCGCTCCATTCCCTCATCTTTCCCTTTCGAGGCCCATTCACTGAACACATCGGTGGCTTTTCTCCTGCTCATGTGTCCCTTCGAGCCGAACCATTCCAAGAAGATGTCCATTGCGAAAGAAACATCGTCAACCTCGTAATGGAGGGTTCATGTTCGATTCAACGACCACGCTCGAAGACGTTCTCTACCCTCCAATCGACCCCTACGAATCAGGTAGGCTTGAGGTGACTTCTCTCCATACAATCGCTTGGGAGAAATCAGGTAATCCGGACGGAATACCCGTCATCGTCATCCACGGTGGGCCCGGTGGCGGCGGACAACCAGCGTACAGGCAATACTTCGACCCCTCTGCATACAACATCATTCAATTTGATCAGCGGGGGTGTGGTGCATCAACCCCCCATGCGGAGCTTCAAGATAACACCACGCAAGCACTGGTTGACGACATCGAGACACTCCGTACTGCGTTTGGAATTGAGCGTTGGCACGTTTTTGGCGGTTCATGGGGCTCAACACTTTCCTTGGTCTATGCTCAAACATATCCCAATCGAGCCATTAGCCTCATTTTGCGAGGGATTTTCATGTGCCGAAAGAGCGAACTCCACTGGTTTTATCAGGATGGAGCAAGCCACATTTTCCCGGATGCCTTTGAACCGTACCGTGAACACATACCTATCGATGAGCAATCGGATTTAATCAAAGCATACTACCATCGCCTTACTTCAAATGACATCGAGGTTCGTCGTGCAGCCGCTCAGCAATGGACGCGTTGGGAAATGGCAACCAGCCGACTGTTTCCGGACCCATCATACCTTGAAAAAGCCGAAGATTTAGATTTCGCCGTTGCTTTTGCACGAATTGAATGTCACTACTTTACCAACGCAATTTTCCTTGATGAAGCCCACATTCTCAACAATGTCGAATCGATTCAACACATTCCTGCGGTTATCGTTCAAGGCCGTTACGATGTCGTTTGCCCTACCAGAAGTGCTTGGGAATTGCATAAGGCGCTACCAAACAGTCGTCTGACTATTGTCCCCGATTCCGGACATTCGATGGGCGAAGTGAGCATTGCTCGAGAATTGGTTGCCGCAACGAATGCACTTCGTTGACAGGTATTCCACTTGGAATGCGGGTCATTTCGGTGTCCTACCAAGCGTCGGCTTGATAGGGTGGAGTGAAGTGGGCGTTCATGGAGGCTTGTCCTCCGGGTGATTGAATGACCGAAGAAGAAGGTACGATGACGCCAGAGGCTACCATCAAAGATTTACAAGAAAAATTGCAGTCTGCGGAAGACGGTTTGAAGGTCTTGTACAATGCATACGATGAACAAGGCAAAGAACTCATGGACGCTCGTGCAGAAAACGAAGTCCTCGAGAAAGAAATCATCGAGCGTGAAATCGAAAAAGAAACGCAAGAAGCTCTCCTTTCTGAAAAAGAAGTCCGAGTCCGAGAACTTGAACTTCGAGCAGTAAAGGCCGGAAAGAAAGTCGAACATCTCGAACCAGAATTGGAGAAGATGGAAGAAAAATACTCTCGAGAAAAGGACCGCCTTGGCAAAGTTTTCGGCATTGCTGAAGAACTGGACAACGATCTACGTCACGCCGTTGCCGAAATGAAGGCACGGGATGACTGGTATGTATCGCACATGCAAATCTTTGAAGACTTGAACAAGGCAATCAAGGAACGCTACGAGATGATCGAGCGAGCCATCGAATCAGAGCGCAAGTCCCAACACATGTCCCGGGCTTTCACTGACCGAGTTGATGACATGGTTGACGCTCGCGCAGCTGAAATGACCATCGAAGAAGCTGAAGCCAAAACCGCTGAATCTGAGACGGCTTCGGTCGATGTTGTCGAAGAACCGGTTGTTGAACCAGCTGAAGAAGCGGCACCTGTGGAAGATGCACCTGTGGAAGAATCAAAACCTGCTGCTGACGCAAGCGTCACTTGGGATGACGGCGACGTTACCTGGGACGAGTGAGGCGATACGATGGGTGGATTGGCCCATGGTGGCCATGGCCCCGTGATCGTCCCAATTTTAATGGGCGGCAGTGCTCTTATTATTGGTTCAACAATTGATTCCTTGAACGGACTCATTCCTCTTTTTGGAATGCTTTGTCTGATGTTTTCAGCTTTCTGCGCTAATTTTTGGAGAGACCCTGACCGGCCTATACCGCGTGACAAGGGTGTACTTGTCAGTCCCGCTGATGGCCGAGTAATGTTTGTCCGACGAGAGCGCGCAACAGCTCGAAGGCCCTCGAACAGTGAACGCGATTCTGGAGAATGTGAGATTGATGAACTCACTGGAGAGTGGTATCCGTCTCCTACACCGAATCCGCTTGCCTTTGAGACTGAGCAACGATATGAACCGGTTCGTGAAGGAGAGGAATCCCAGCATGATGTAATTCGTATCGCAGTGTTCATGTCGCCGTTGGACGTTCATGTGAACCGAGCCCCGATGGCTGGAAGCATCCTGCGAATGGAGCACAGAACCGGTAAGGGCCGCCGTCGAGGACCCTTCATTCCAGCATACAAAAAAGAAAGCCAGTTCAATGAACGTGTACGCACGGTGTTTCAAAATCCAGACGGCGTTTTCGTTGAAGTCACGCAAATTTCTGGTTCACTTGCACGAACCATCGTTCCGTGGCTTGGAATTGATTCTGAGGTTCGAAGAGGTCAACGGTACGGTATGATTCGTTTCGGGTCACGAGTCGATGTTCGAGCTCCTGCCGCTTTATTCACTCCAATCGTATCGTCTGCAGAAGACAATAATCCTGACTTTCCAAAGGGTCAGTTTGTTCAAGCGGGTTCGACAATTCTGTTCAAATCATCTGAAGATTGAGCACCGGATTCATCGGTGCATTGAAACCTCGAAGGCAGGCCACTCACTTTGGGGGAGCATTCTTGACCGGTCCAAAATCGCTAACACTTGTTGGAGATGGCGCCAAGGGTGCTCGGATTCATGATTTGATCAAAGCACCTGCCAATACCCCATGGGCCCGTGCTCGTCAACAATCGTGGGACGCCAATGAACCTGCGACCGTCTACTACACACCTGAAACGCTTGCAGATGGGACTCCATGTAGCGCTGTTACCGTAATTCTACGGACCAAAGGATGCCATTGGTGGTGGTCGAGCGGCTGCACTTTTTGCGGCTATTTTAACGATACTCGTGATGACGTAACCAACGATGACTTGCATGCGCAGTGGGCGTATGCTAAACAGAAGTTCAAGGATTTCAAAGGCCATGCAATGGTCAAGGTGTACACGAGCGGTTCACTCCTCGAGGACCGTGAGATTCCAGTCGAGTTTCAGGAAACGGTTCTTCGTGATTGTCAAGAACTCGGCAAAGAGTTGATTGTGGAAAGCCGTTGTGAGCAATTGACCGTCGAAAAACTCGCTTGGGCTACCAAAATCAATCAAAGTTTTGCAGTTGCAATCGGCTTGGAAGCCTATGATGATGAAGTTCTACGCTTCCACGTCAACAAGGGCTTCACCACCCGCTCATGGGACAGAGCGGTTGAAAACCTCAAAAAATTCGACATTCGAGTCAAGACTTATTTGATGTTCAAACCCCCGTTCATGAGTGAAGCAGATGCGTTGATTCACGGCGTGAAATGGATTGAAGACGTTGCTGAAAAAAGTGATGAGATATCGGTCAATCCAATGAACATTCAGCGAGGGACCATCATCGACCGCCTTCACCGAAACAACGAGTATCGCCCACCATGGCTTTGGTCGCTGGTGGAAATGATTCGTCGAGCACACCCCACAATTCATCCAAACGGTGGAACGAACGGTGATGATGACCAAGTCTGTCGCCTCATCATCCATCCGACAGCAGGCGGCAGGGTCCGTGGTGCCCACAACTGCGGTTCATGCGATGCAGAAGTTGTCGCATCGATTGAGCGCTACGCTGTTTCTGGTGATTTAGAAGAATTCACGGGACTTTCTTGCGCTTGTGAAAAAACATGGGCCGAGGAAATTGCTCTTGAACGAACTCTCCCGGCTCCACTCGGCATTTCCAAGAATCGCCGAGGTAATCCACTCAATGCTCTTCGTTCACCGTAGAGCATTTTTCAATCGTTCGAATCCTCCCGTGCAGGAGTGAATCTTTATGACCGCATTGCGAGTGGGCGGAATGACCCCTATGGGGTCAACTGTGGGTGAACACATGTCAAATGCAACAACTCTACCAGATGTAACGGTAGGAACGGGCGAGCCGTCTGGCAGCCGTGTCGTCCTAACACTCTTCTCAGTCGGCCTTTTAGGGCTACTTGCGCTGTTCTCAAACGTCTTTGGCTGGGACAACATTCCGTTGCTCGGAGAAATCGTTCCTCTGATTGGAAATCTCGGTGGTAGCGGCATTTGGTATTACCTCATTGGCATCATTATTGGTGTTGGAGCGATTGTTGCCTCGTTCATCAGCGAGGTCATTGTCGATTAGGAGGTGTGATGTATGGAAACAGTATTTATCACCTCAACGCTTCTTTTAGCGACACTTTTTCTCGTATCAAATTACATGGTCCAAGGAATTGGCGGAATGGCTAAACCACTCCGTCAGGTCGGTCTTTTTCTTCTCAATAAAGCACCAGCAGGTCTTATCGACCTGTTCAGTGACAAGCCTGGAAGCGGTACGAAGACGTGGATGCGCTTCGGAATGGCATGGTTCATTCTCGCAACCATCAGCATGTTTCTTGGCATCTGGCACAGATACGATCCATCTGCTTTGAATTCACTTTCAAGCATTGGATGGGAGTACGACGACGGTTCAATGCTGAGTGACTATACGTCGATCTTCTTTAGCACAGCTCTCAACTACCTTTTGATTGGAGCAGCTTTAGTCTCTGTCTCTCGCTCATCGAAAGGCCGCCTCGCAAGCGAAGCAAGTGCTTCGATGATTGCAGTGCTCATCACTGCTTCGACTGCAGTTGTGCTCATCACCCCTGCAATCTTTTCTTTCCTTACCTTAGAAAACGAGGCCGCACTGCTGGAAACCCTGCGAAATATCTCCCTGCTCCTGATTGGTTCATTCCTTCACATTGCACTGCTCATCAACGTGTTCATCACGATTGGCGAGCGTGAACACGACACTCTTTCCCCAACAACGTGGTTTTTGGTCCTCGCTCTTGTGGCAAAGATTGCCTCGATGCATCTGCTCTTCTTTGGGCAATTGCTCGACTCTACGCAGACTGCTTGGATGGCAGAGCGCGTCCTCACGGGGTGGGTTCCGTTGGCATTGATTTTTGCTGTTGCATACCATGTCATTCCATTCAGTGCAGGAAAACCCGTTTGGTCTGAATCGTTGTTCAAGGTCAACCTTCTGTTTTTGTTCGTAACGATTCCTCCGTTTTACATGACCTCAGCAGATGCAGGTGAACTCTTGCAGAACCTTGGAGCGATTCTGATGACGATGGGACTGCTACCGATTCTCGCTGGTAGTTTCAACATGCTTGCAACCTCTCGCTCCAACGCTGCTTCGATTGTCAAGAGTCCTGGTGCGTTTGCTGCAACCTGCGCTATGCTATTACTCCCGCTCTTTGCAGTTGGAGGTTTCTTCACTGCAATGGATACCTTTGTTGGCATGGACAAGCTTGGTTCGATGGCTTTCACCGTTGACTCAGGATTCATGTACACGATTGGTTCCTTGATGATGCTCGCCGCTCTGTTCAGTTCCTATCCACTCGTTGCTGAAAAGCAACTTGCTAAGGCAAGTAATGCACAACTCGCCGTCTGGTTCACCGTCGTTGCAGGTGTGACTTCGACCATCGCATCCCTCATGGGTGATTTTGTCGAACAATCCGTTACAAGCCTCGAAATTGAAGACGTGATCGCTCCTTCAGGCGGCTTCTTTTTGGTATCGGCAGCGTTGTTTTATCCAATCGTGCTTGCGAGTATTCTTGCAGCGCTTTCTATGATTCATACTGGTCGGCCGAACAACGCTAATGCAGTATCGACTGCTACTCAAAGCGACATTGACTCGTACTCGTTAGTGGAAGGCTCGACGACCATTCGCACCTTACTCGGTCGCGGCGTTGGAATTGACACCCAACTCCACATTGGGGCTGTCGAAGAAGATGAAGGTGGCTCGATGGTCATCGAAGTCTCCGCTCAGCTCCACAACGATGAAGTCACTGAGCACCCCGTTCCCGAAGAACTCGTCATGCTCGCAAAGTTCCTGCGCCAGTCCAAGCAGACAGTAGTTGAATTCTTCACTTCCATTGACCTTGATAGTTCGGGAGAAATAGATGGATTTGAATTCCAGAAGGCGCTTGCCTCAGCCGAGATTGCGAATCTTCCCCCATGGGAAATGAGCCGCTTAGTCGAAGCAGTCGACATCGATGGAAACGGTCGAATCAATCTCCCAGAACTCGAAATCAAGCTGATAATCATTGGTAATTCTCTGCCAGAGAATGAAGAAGAATGAGTATGCAGGGTGACGTGCATGCGAGTCGGATTGGTCGGGAAACCGAATGTCGGCAAGTCCACTTTTTTTAGCGCAGCTACCTTGGCAAAAGTCGACATTGCCAATTACCCATTTTGTACGATTGAACCGAATGTGGGAGTGGCTTTCATTGCTGCACGAGTCCAGTGCCCCTGCAAAGACATCCGTCAACGTTTAGAATCCGAGGGTCGGCTTCAACCAGTTGCTGATGATGACGTCCGCAAAGGAAGCTTATGCGAGCCTCGCACTGGTTCATGCGTCGCTCATCGCCGACTAGTGCCCTGTTTTTTAGTCGATATTGCAGGCTTAGTTCCCGGTGCGAGTGAAGGACGCGGTAGGGGAAACGCCTTCCTTGCAGACTTGGCCAATTGTGATGCTCTAATTCAGGTGATTGATGCTGCCGGGACCACCGATTTGGAGGGCAATCCTCAGGGGGCTAACCAAAGCAAGGAAGTCGCTCAACAACGAGTCTTCGAAGAGATTGAGTTTCTCGGTAACGAACTTGATGCGTGGATTGCAGGCCTTCTCAACGAAGGCTGGATACGAGGTGTTCGTCGCGTTCAGGCAGAGGGTGAGAAAGGCCTCGTATCGTTCATTCATGAGCGATTAACCGGACTGGGTGCTACGAATCAAGCCATCAGTTTGGCTTTTGAAGCGTTCAAATCACAGCACTCAGAACTTGCAAGTCCGTGGGATTGGACCGCTGACGTTATTCATTCACTCGCAGTCCATGTTCGAACGGAACTTTTCCCAATTCACATTGCAGCAAATAAGTTTGACATCGCCCCGAAAGGGGTCCTTGATGCCGTCACGACCAATGGTCGTTTGATGCCAATAATGGCGGATATGGAATTGGCTTTGCGTCGGGCCAGTTCTGCTGATTTGATTTCGTATGTTCCTGGTGAGTCTACCTTTGAATATGTGGATAAAAAAGCTCTTTCCGAACCGCAAAGAAAGGCACTTTCTCACATGGAAGAGCGGCTCATGAGTGCCAAAGGTACCGGCGTTTCTACACTGATTGACACCGTCTTATTTGATGAATTAGACCACATTGTCGTGTATCCGGTTCAAGATGAATCTCATTGGACGGACGGAGACGGCAAGGTGCTTCCTGATGCACTTGTCGTCCCTGCAGGGATTCAAGCGAAGGCATTGGCATATAAGGTGCACAGTGATTTGGGAGACGGATTTATTCGCGGTGTTGATGGGCGCACTCGAAGAGTGGTTGGCGCCGAGCACGAATTGACGGATGGCGATGTCTTGAAAATACATGCTAAAAGCTGATCAGTGGCCTTTGGGTCGATCGTAGGCTGGTGTTAAGCGGGCCATATCACCGGAGTACTGTCCACCTCGATAGATGAACCAAACTGGTGCGAGTAGGGTGAGTAGAATGAGCAGTCCAAGGAAATACAAACCCCACGGTTTCACGCCGCTAAGAACGATAATCCACAACGTCCACAACAGTGGAATATACATGAAAATGCTGTATCTTCGAGCCATAATCTGAAGCCGGGCGCTGCCCAACGAATCATCGTACATGTTTGCAGCATCTTCTTTAGAAATTATTCCAGTATCAACAGCGCATCGGACACAGACTTGAGTCATAGGTCCATTTCCATGGACAAATTGTTCTCGCCCATAGGTGCTTGAACAGTGTCGGCATGTTGGCATGTCGCTCCCTCAAACCACCCTAAACACTCACGATTCTTCAAGCATCCGCTTGAACTTGTAGAAAGTTCTGCAACAAGTGTAAACCGTCCTTTGAACCGATTGACTCAGGATGAAACTGTACGCCATAGACTGGAAGGCTTGGGTGGCGCAGTGCCATTACCGTTTCAGACTCCGCTTCATGCGCTGTTTCAATCAGGATTCCATTTGGATTTGACGTGAGGCAAAGAGAGTTGTAGCGCGTGAATGATGCGGGTGATTCAATCGATTGGAACAGATTCTTTTGTGAGTGATGACATGCACGAGGTGAGCCGTGAATAGGCCCGTTGGAATCACGCACGAGGTTCATTCCATCAGCCATTCCAATGGCTTGATGGCCCAAACATATGCCGAGCACAGGGGTGTTGATTTTTCCAGAAACGGCGCATCTTGCGATGGTCATTGTGAGAGGCGAATCTTCGGGAGTGCCGGGCCCTGGACCTAAGATTATGTGGGTTGGTTCGCATGATTTAAGCAATTCAAGAACTGTCGTATCGTCCCATTGTTGTCCACGTTGCCTTGCCTTGATCACCGTGACATCATGGCCTAGTGCTGCCACTGAATGTGCGATGTTGAGCGTGAATGAGTCGAGGTTATCGATGAGAAGTACGCCTGGCTGGGTTATCGCAACCGATTGTTCATATCTGATTGAGCCGTTGTTTTCTGCCGCAACCGCTAATTCTGGAGTGAGTGAATGCGTCCGAATGTCTCTGGTCGGCACCTTTCGTTCGGTTCCATCAATCCATCCACACGCTCTTCGAAGAGCCATTGCTTTCCACTTTGCCTCTTCCACTTCATTCGCTGCTTCTGAGCCAATTGTGATGCCGCCACCAGCTGCAATCGCACCTTTCCATCGGCCGTGAGTCAATGTTGCCTGCAGTGTCCGAATCAGAATATTCCATGAGCATTCTCCCGAATGGACGTCAATCCAACCTGCTGAACCAGTCCAAAAGGAGCGCGGTATTTGTTCCAATTCATCGATTGCAGCACACACCACCGTTCTAGGACAACCAGTGATACTCCCTCCTGGAAATACCGCCTGTAATGCATCGACTCCAGTCTGTTTTCGTTCCAGTGTACCGGTGATTTGTGAAACGAGATGCTGTACGTTGGCGTAGGCTTCTACATCGAACCGTTTGACTTGTACACTGCCTACTTTCGAGACGGCACCGATATCGTTTCGCATCAAGTCAACCAGCATCCTGTGCTCGGCTCTTTCTTTTTCATCATCAATCATTTCTTGCCGTAATCGTGCCTCTTCCTCATCACTCGAACCCCGTGGCCTTGTGCCCTTTATTGGAGCGGTATGCAGCGTTTCTCCATCGCATTTGAGCAGTGTTTCCGGCGACGAACTTGCGAGTGCAAAACCGAGGTCAAATGCTTCAATATAGGCCGAAAACGGTGCCGGATTGTTCAGTGTCAACCGATGAAACACCGTTCGTGGGTGGTCTGGCAGGTCCCCATTCCACCACCTTCCAACATTCAATTGATACAATTGTCCTTCACGAATACTGTTACGAACGGTCTGGATTAATTCGATATGCTGAGCATCATTCAGTGAACTTTTTTCTTCATTGGCTGCTGGCGGCGAGGGGACTTTGAGTGGTTCATCATAGTGCAAGTATTGTGAGCATTCTTCCGCCCAAGGGTCGTCACAAAGGGCAACAGCACTCATTTCATCAGTCTTGATATTGACGACCAGCATTTTATCAATCAGCCACATAATGGTAAGCAACTCATCTTCCTTTGGCGGGTGTTGAAGGCGTATCGGCTGGGTCCATTGAACCATATCGTAGGCCAGTGCACCGCTCCAAAAAGGTCGCTTTGGCAGCGATTCAACTGGTTGAGGCTGGAAGGTTTCTTGTGGGGTGAACGGCTTCAGTTTCTCCATTACTTCGTCAAGCGATGAAGCGAAAAGTGAGGTGAGGTGGTACCAACAACCGTGCTTCCATTCTTCGACTACTGCGACAAACGGCTCCTTGTTTTTGATAAGTACAATCTCACCTTTCAGCGGGCTGTGCGGTTCTGCCGCGGGATGTGTTGCCCTTTTGGGTTGGCGTACGAGAACTCGGAGTCGTGCAGGCCCCATCAACATCGAGTATTGAGCAAGATGAGTTGCAGGTCCACCAGAGAGAAGATGGATTTCATCAGGCGCACCGAACCTTACTGCCTTTGGCCCCAGTAAACCAACATTACGGAGGTGGTTTTGCAATGATAAAAGTCGCAAACTCATGTCACGCCTCCAATGAAGTCCATGTTTCTATGTCCGCGTAATGCTCAGCCAGAATCGTCCTGCAAAGAGCAGTGAGTGCTGACCCGTGACCCGTATCAACTCCGTCAATACTGATAATTTGGCACACCCCTATGCCACTTCCAACTGCAACGATTTCCTCAGCGCGTGCCACGAGCCTCTCATTCAATCGACCGTGATGCACGGGTATGCCATGTTTTTCTAATTCAGGAGATAGAATGGAGAGTGTGATGCTCTCGGTCCCGCCCTCATCGAGCGACGCTATCCATGCTGTTCCATCTTCATCAAGCACGACTGGTGTTGCTCTGTCAGCATCGACCAGCGCATACTCATGAACTAGAAGTGCGATGTCAGCACCCTTACTTTGCGCTGTGGCCAGTGCATCACTGTACGGCTTCCATGCACCGTGTTTTGTTCCGTTGATTTTTTTCATCCAACGAGGTGCAGGCTGGGTGATTGCGTCAATGTCCTCATCTCGAATATCGATGCTCCGTGACGATACAGTCACCTTTCCGCCCGCCGTGCACTGTATGCGCATCAAGCAGTTCGGATTTCGTTCAACCGCTGCATCCTCTGGCTCTGCTGCTAATTGGGACACGTGTTGAGCGACTTGTTGTTCGAAATCATCCGGCAGTTGAATTCTCAAACGGCTCGAATGGCGCTTCATCCGAGCCAAATGAAGGTTCCAATCTGCGAGAGAGTGTCTGCCATCCCATGCAGCGGTTGTGAACACTGCATCCCTCGGATTACCGACATCATCGACCATGAGTACCCCTCAAAGCAAGTCATCCAAGAATGATGTATCAATGCTCGCCTTCGGGAGTTGTGGTGCAGATGAATCGACCAGTTCATTCATCAGGGCATTGTTCTGAACTGGCTGCAAGACGGGCTGTTGCGCTTGATAGGTCGTTCGACCGTAGATGTCCTGATTGTCAATACGCTGAGCGGCAGCATAAATCTCATCTGCCTGATTCGGGTCAATGACTGGTATTGGTTTGGCGACCGGTGCAGGAGTTGCGGGAGCATATGCACCCCAATCGTCATCTTGGATTCCCCATGTTGCTTCTTGAAGCTCAAGAGCTTGGTCTCGACTTCGACTTCCGCCCCGAGAGCGGAAGATGGCGATTAGCAAGAACAGTGCAGTGATCAACAATCCTGCTGCAAGCAGGTTCGGCGTGGTTAGCAGCGATGAGAATTGATTGGTTTCTGACCCTTCGCCCTCGGCAGGTGTATCTCCGTTCGCTCTGTATGCATCCAACATCATTGGGGACACTTGTTCTTTTTCAAAGAGGTCATCAAATGGCGATACTGCGACGTACCATGCTGTGGAGTTCACCAAACCTTCGTAGGTATTCGGAGTGATTAAGAACGAATTTGAAGCCTTGATTTCGGCAACTTCGTCGGCTTCTTCAACCGAAGAGAATTCTTGGCTGGAAATGTAGACTCTGTAGCCACGCACGCTCGGGTCGTCAGCATGGTTCCATTCAACCAAGATGTTGACTTCTTCATTCCACGACAGCGTGACTCCGTCGATGTCGTCAAGATAGCCTCCAAGATCATCAACGCCATCGTCAACTGCCTGAGAAGAGGCGGAGACAAGGTTTGATTCAAGGGCGTTTCCAGCAGTATCTCGTACAACAACTACAGCCCATATCTCCTGGCCTGCAATGACGGGTGTATCGCCAGCGACCACATCAATCGTGAACGGTAATTCTGGCATTCGTGACAGTGTAGCAATTGGAGAGGTTGGCCCCGTACTTCCGATGCCGATGCTGTCGAATGACCATGTTGCGGCATAAATTTCGTAGGCTGCAACATCACTGGCTTCACTGAGTTCAAAATCGATGAGTAAGGCACTTCCGTCGTCGTTTGGACGGTCGTAGAGGTCCACGCTTTCCAGAATGTTAGGAGCGGTGGTATCCTGTAAGTTATCGACCGGTATCACCGAAGCCATCGGTAAGTCTGTGAGGTGCACGTTGCCTGCAAGGTCGTGAACGGTGACAACCACGAACAATTCAATATCAGGTTGAATAATTCCTGGAACCGCATCAACGATGCTTTCACCACCATACAGCGCAGTCGAGATTGAGAGTTCGATTGGGTTGTAATCTTCATCAATCCACTGCTTGTTGATTTTCAAGCAAGCGCACGCTCCCTCATCGTCTCCAAACGCTGCCCAAGCAATCGATAGATCAGAGATTGGCTGGTCAGCAGCCCAAACAATGTAATGCGAGAAATCGTCTGCATCTGAAATAGTCCAGACCACGTCGACCGCAGTTCCATCATCATCGGGGTGGTCAAAAGCTTCCACGGAACCTACTCGGTCCGGTGTTCCACCGGTTCCAGCAGTATTTCGCAGAGGTGTAACTTCAATCAAGTCGACATCATCGAGGTTTGCATTCAACCAGTCATCGTAAGCTACCACGCCGACGTAGTATGTTTGACCGTCTTGGAGTCCAACGCCATCAATGCTGGTTACAGTGGTTGAGGTTTCAGTACAGTCGTCAATGATTTTCGCTTGAGAGAACGCATCATCATCGACTGACGTTGTGGTCATTGGGCCATCTGTATCGTCCCATGTTCGCATGAAGATTGTATAGAATGTGCAGTCCTCAGCAGGATTTTCATCCCATGATACCGTGATTCTTCCCCCTTCATCATCTGGTGTATCAATCGCATCGACGTTTTGCATCTTTGGAGGCGGGGTGTTATCGTTCAGCCCACCTGTGGGGACGACGGGGCCAATGATGAGAGGTCGCATCAAGTCTTCTTGCCCAGATTCGTCAACGCAGGTTAGCCCAAGCCAGTACGGTCGACCAGCATCGAGTGAAAGCACGGTTGTGTTACCGTCCTGGCGAACAACATCTGCTGTTGCAGTGAGTCCGAGAACATCGGTAAGGCTCACCGTGGAGGCGTACACTCTGGTACTTGCAAGGTCAAGGGATGTACAACGTGCCCATTCGACTTCAAGATCGCCATCAGACCCACCTTCATGTGGGCCGGCATTAGCCCAAAGCGGTGCCATTGGGACTTCATCAGTCGGTGAAGCAGGCCCTACTACTGCGGAAGGAGTTCCGAGGTGGCCGTCGTCGTATTCGACTACAACGACCGCATAGTAATCTTGACCGTCGACAAGCGGAACACCGTTCGCAGTTGTTACTTCGCTGGATAGGCGGCTGTGCAGTGAGACTGCTTTGTCAATGGTTCGTCCTGCGAGGTCTGCAGCTGTAAGTGGCAATCCAGCCGTGGTCGTGAACGGTCCGTCGTTAACGTACACGAGGTATCGTGCAAAATTGTCATCATGAACGAGGCTCCAGTTTGCTAACAGCGCACTCCCCCCATCGTCCGGGCGGTCAAGAAGTCCTGTCATTGAAACGGGTGTTTCAGTACGAACATAGTCATACACGAGCCGCACATGCATTGAACCATTTGACGGAGAGCGAAGCGTCATCTGTAAAAATTGAGTTCCGTTGATAATGACGCCGTTATCGACAGCAAATTGGAGCGATGTTTCGAAATTCTCAGAGTTGGCTAGTTCAATGGTAGCGTTGTACTTCAGGCTGTTCGATTGTGCCCACGTTGCTGCATTGTTAACAGGTGAAGAGAATGCGAGAGGTACCGTTTGGAACAGAATTCCGTTGGTTCCGGCAACGCCGAATGCGGGATTTAAGGTGACGACTGAAGAGAGGTTGGCGAGAGATATTTCCATGCCGGGATGCGTCATTTCTGAAATGTCCCGTGTCACGAGATTGAACCCGACATTCAACGGGTCTGCGAAGCGGACTGATTCGCGTTCAATTTCAGTGAATTGCGGATTGTTTTCAAATCCAAACAATCCGTCGCCATCGGTTGTGAGCCAAATATAATCGGATGAAATCGTGCCTCCAGTAACACTTTCCATAGCGAACATTTTGACACTTTGGTGGCTGCTTGAGCGTGCTTCAAGTATCGAGACACCGTTGTTTCCAAATGCAACAAGATGATCTCCATCACTGACCATCTTTTCAACCGGCCATCCAATCACTTGGTACGAAGGGACACCCGATTCGAATTGGTTTGCAGTGCTGTTCCAGTGGGCCATTGGACCAATATCGGTCGCTACGTGTACGCCCCAGTAGTCTTTTGCAAGGGCGTCGACGTTGTTCGACGGGAGTTGGTCAAATTCATGCCCTACGATTGTCCCAGATGAAAGCCCAATGGTCGTGACCGCAGGACGTTCGTTTCCAGCACCGTCGTGGCCGATAAACAGCGTGTTTTCGTTTCCGGTAGCGGATGAAGAATACGAGGTTAGTGACCGAGCAGATGTCCCCATTAATCCACCAGCAGACGTGTACACTGTGGTTGCATTGTTAGTAAGATTCATGGATAAAACGCCAGCTGGCGTTGCCATCCAAACATCATTTCCTTCGACCAGTATGTCTTCGACAATGTTGGTAGGCAGGCCATCAGATGTGGTGAGAGGATTCAACCAGTCACCAGCTGAATAATCCCATCTTCCAACGCCCCCATTGGTGGCGATGTAGAGAACATTGCTCGTGGAAGCAAAGTTGTTGATTCCGTTTGAAGGCAAACCTCCGAGGAGTTTTCCGTTTCCGTATCCGGTTTGAAGGTCGTACAGTTGAACTCCTGCAGCAGATCCAGCGCTACCCATTAATCCGAGAACCAATGTTGTTCCATCAAGTACCATTCCGTCAAGATTATTGTGCAGTCCACCGTTGATGCGGGTGACAATGCCAGTTAGCGTGTCGAGTTTGTACAATCCAGTCGGTGATGAAGCAATGTACAAATCAGTTCCAATGAGTTCGGCATCTTGCGCTTTACTGTTGGCTGCCATCGTCCAACCTTCTTGCCAAAGTATTGACCCGTCTGACTGCCGTTCTCCTTGAAGCAATCCTGCTCCACTTGACTGGCCCTGTCCTTGATTCGTTCCAGCAGTTGTGACCCAGAGGTGGGTCGAATTACCGGTCATGGTGGAGACCTGCCCGCTCACAAGCCCAGGAAGGGTTGCGACTGTGTTTTGGCCCAGAGAACTCAGGGTATCGACTCGACTAAATCCAGATGATCCGCCTGCTTGACCCATCAACCACTGGTTGTTAATCCACTGGAACGAAGTGACTGAAGAACCAGCACCGTCGATGTTGGCTTGTGCGTTCGAGTTACCCGATGTGGCGATGATGGTGTATCCTCCACCGATGATGTTGTCGCCATCAAGTCCAATTCCGTGTCCGAGAACGAGTTGACCATTGGCATAATCGATAGCGTCCCACCATACACGATCACTTGGAAGGTTGTTGGTAGCGGTCGTGATTGGAGTGAGCCACGAACCTGTTGAATAACCGTATTTTTTGATGTCTGCCTCGTCCTCATAAAAGGCTACATACAGTGTATCGGTTGTGTCGCATGCGACACCTGAAACTTGTCTGTTGCCAAAGTCAGCGCCAGTGAATGAACCTACGAACGTATCATTGGCCATATCGAAGCGAGCAACTCCACCGTTGTTGGCATAAATTCCAACGTGGAGTAAGCCTCCACATTCAGCCATCGAAAGGGGATAACCACCAGGGGTTCCACTCTGGCCCATCGTGTACTCATTCCAGGTTGTTCCGTCCCAGTGCGACACGTGACCACCCTGGAATTGTCCAAAGTTGCTGACATCCCCGCCACCTACAACTAGGTTCAACCCGTCACTCCACAATTCATAAATCTGAGAACCGGCGTTGTTTGGAAGACCATTCCCTTCTTCCCACATCGTAAGCCATTGATTGGTGGTTTCGTTATATCGGGCCACACCGTCTTCGGTTGCGAACAACACTTCGCCGTTAAATTCGAGTATTTCGCGGATGGGGAAGTCGAAGTCATCATCGTCCCACGTATCCACGGTAGTCCCATCCGGAGCGACGAGTTCGAGATTACTTTCACCCCATGAAATCCACATGTTTCCGGTTGAGGATTCATACGCTGTAACGCGGTCTACCTGGCCAATTGGAAGGATACTGTCATCCCATGAGCCGCTTGAAATGTCCCATTGGGCAATACCTCCAGAACCATCAGTATTCCACCAGTTTCCTGATGAGACACTTACCATAAGTTTGCCATCAACGATGTTCATACCGTTAACATCGCCACCGTTTTCATCAAGTTCTGCACCCGCATCCAAGGGGTTCAAACTTGCGTAGTTGGCGATATCAATTCTGTAGACGTTATCGCTGCTTGTGCGGTCATTGTAGTACATGATGTTGCCGTCAACTATCATATCGTGAGGATTACCGTTTCCAGCATACAGGCTACTTGTTTTTTCGATATCATAGACTTCTGCCCCAGTGGTGGTGTTCAACAACTGAAAACCGTCGTCTCCTCCTATCCAGATTTGTCCGGGGTTAATGTCGGCAACCAATCCAGTTGCTTCTTCATTTCCACCATCCAATACATTGTCTTCAGTCCAAAGCGTCAGCCATGCATTGTTCGGCATATCATAGCGAGCAATTCCAATTCCGTCCAGAGCAATGTAAGCAATGTCGCCAATCACTTCAACAGGAGCATTATCAGTTTGTTCACCTGCCTCCCATTCACCGATCACTTCGTACGGAGAGTCAGTAATGATTCCAACACCAGAATTCGTTCCTCCAAAGATGTAACCGTATGAATCGGCTTCCACAGAGTAAGTTGCCCAATTTGGCATCCCATCATACGGCGTAAGACAGTCAGGGTCGTCGGATGAGATCTGGCTTAATGCCCACTTACATACACCGAGGTTTGTTCCAGCATAAATCGTCGTACCCGAGATCGTGAAATCGAAGTACTGCTGTGGTGCAGTGTTCCATTGACGCCCTGTTTGGAAAGATGACGAAGTCGAACCATCCCACTTAACTGCGCCGTTAGAGGTCCCGATATACACGGTCGTCCCATCAGCTTCAATGGCGTAGATGTTGTCGTTGGGAAGAATTTGGGTTGCTGAATTTGAATTCTGTCCACCGTTATTTTCAATCAGCGGCGTCATCAGCTCCCCAGTGGAAAGATCTTTCCGGGCCACTCCATATCCTGGAATTCCAAAGTAGAGGATGTTGCCAGCCACGGCGACTGGAACATTATCCGCTCCGTTAATTCCAGTTGATATCCAGGGCGTAAGCCACGAGTTGTTGGCCAAGTCGTATCGCAATACACCTTCTTCATCAGTAGCTAGATGCACAATGCTGCCAAAGACTGCAAGGTCTACAGCAGGCTCGTAATTCGTGACGGTTGCAACGGGGTTAGCGCCAGAAATGTCGACGGCAATCATTTCACCCTCTCCAGAGATTCCAATTGCTACAGTTCCATCAGAATCAACTCCAATAATCTCGTTTTGGCTCAGATCGGTGTTCGCAGCATTCCAAGTTTGTAACAGCGTTCCATTGCTGTGCATTTGGTGCATTCCGCTTTCAGATGCGATAAAAACATACGAACCATCATTCGTCAATTCATTGACTTCTGTCCCAAGGTAGACGGGTTCCAGCCAGCGAGACGCCTGCGTATCGAAACGGTTCATCCATTGATCAGCGGCAACAAAGACAACTCCATTTAATTCAGTTGCATCTTGCATTCCCGATGACGTAGGCCCACTACCAATGAGGAGCGTTCCAGTTTGAAGCGGGTTTGACCCCGGCGTCAATTCTGCAAATGAACCAAATCCATTACCAAGCAGTAAAAGTTCTGCGGTAGGGGCACGTTCTCCAACGGCTGGCCAGAGGATTAAATCACGACCTTGGTCAGTTAAACCAAAGGTGGTAATTGGTTGCGAGGTTGAGAAAATCCCCGAAGACGTCTGATAGGTGTGCAGTGTGTCTCCACTGAGGATGAACAATTCCGAACCAGAGCGAGCCATGCCGTTGATGGTGTTGCTTGTGAGCCAATTTGCATCGTTCCATGTCGAGAGCCAAAATCCAGAACTCCAATCGTACCGAGCCAAACCATCACTTGGTGAAGCAAGCAATAACTGGTTGCCTGAAACCATCATTTCTGAGATTTCATCAGAGTGGAGGCTGTTTGCCGTCGTCCATGTCGAGAGAGCGTTTCCTGCGCTCAAATCCCATCGAGCGACACCTTCGTCATCGAACGAGACGTACAGGATGTTGTCGACTTCAAGCATGTCAAGGGCGGATCCTTCAGATGATTTTGTCAACGGGAAGGTCCAACTTGTCCCGTCCCATTGTGCGACTCCGTTTTGATTTGCAGCGTAAACGAATCCGTTTGATGCCATGATGAACTGGTCATACCCGGGCAGTGACACTGAGGGCGAAGGCAGAGGGGATTGTTCACTGGTATCATCCAGCGAGAAGGCATGGAAACCAGCATCGTTGGTGAGCACGTGGAGGAGGTTGTTGGTAAGGTCGACAACCATATCGCTGATTTCAGATTCAAATTCAATGACGTCGATGACGATTGGGTCGTTTGCATAGTCGAGTGTGAGGAGTACTTCATCAATCGAGAGGTACATGCGGCCGTCCACTGGATGAAGAGCATGCGCTCCAATTTCGAGTTCCAGTGGTGTAAGGGAGACAACGGGGTCTACCGGTGCTAAAGCCTCGATGATGAGTTCCGTAATTTCCGCATCGGAAGGCAACGTCCAAGTCGCACCAGAATCACTGTTTGGAGAAAGACGACCAGAGTAAGGGTTGGAGCCTACAAAACTGTCCTGTGAGCCGAACATTCCGAGGCCTCGCCAGTCAAGGAAACTGGCCCCGATATCACTGGCGATGAGCATTGGCTCTTCGATCATCAAACCATCGCTTCCATTCACTCTGATTTGGAAGGAAACATTCGATAGATCAGCGCCAGGTGCAAATTCAAGCGTCCAAGATGTGGAAGCTTGAATGCCGGTACGAGGGTCTGCCCCCGTAGCGTCCAATTGGACCCACCCAGTATCGTTGCTTCCTTCTGCAGGCCATACAGTATCCGTTGCAGATTCATGTGCAGAAACGGGTGCTACCATCAATGCAGGTGACATGGATGAGAGCACCATGAGAGCGACCAAAAGAAGTGCTCTGTGAGAGGCGCGGGCAGGCGCATTCGCAGCGGCTGTCGTGTTCATGATACGCGAGCGTACTTTTGGGGTATTTGAAAGCGGCCCTCATCCGTGTGGCCAAGTATCGTAAATCCCTTCCTTCTTTGGTCGTTCAATAGGCCTTTTAGGCTATTTTTGTCTTTTTCTCAATTCTTGAATCTCGACCGGCGGTGAAATCGTGTACTGCCCAAGAAATACCCCCGGGTAGTCTCGATGCACACAACACTCAAACCAAAGACCTCTTTCGTTGGGTAAGGTCAAGCTATGAATCGAGAAAGAAAAGAGCGCTTACTCAAAAAAGAGGCGCTGGAATACCACGAATCCGAACCACGTGGTAAAATCCAAGTTGTTCCGACCAAACCCCATGCAACGGCCCATGAATTGAGCCTTGCTTACTCGCCTGGTGTTGCCTATCCTTGCCTCGAGATTGCAGAGAATCCAGAGCACGCATACCGTTACACCTCGAAAGGCAATCTCGTGGCGGTAATCTCAAACGGGACTGCCGTACTCGGACTTGGTAACATCGGTGCTCTAGCTAGCAAACCGGTTATGGAAGGAAAGGGCCTGTTGTTGAAAACCTTCGCTGACATCGATGTATTTGATATTGAAGTTGATACCGAAGACCCTGAAACATTCATTGAAACTGTGGTGAATATCTCCAAGACATTTGGAGGCATCAATCTTGAAGATATCAAAGCACCTGAATGCTTTGAAATTGAACGCAGAATCGCTGAAGCAACGGATATTCCAGTGATGCATGACGATCAACACGGTACTGCCATCATTTCTGCAGCGGCACTCATCAATGCTGCCGAGTTGCAGGGTAAGCAACTCGAGAATCTCAAAGTGGTCGTCATTGGTGCCGGAGCAAGCGCCGTTGCATGCGCGAACCATTACATTGCAATCGGTGTCAAGCGAGAACATATTTCGATGGTGGACAGCAAGGGAATTGTTACCAAAGCGCGTCTTGAGGCTGGAGAATTAAACGAATACAAAGCCCCCTTTGCTCACGCTCGCGAAGCTGGAGAATTGGCTGATGCACTGCGCGGTGCTGACGTGATGCTCGGGCTGTCGCGTGGAGGATTGGTAAGCCGAGCCATGGTTGCTTCGATGGCCGATAAGCCAATCATCTTCGCTCTTGCCAACCCTACTCCAGAGATTCTACCAGAAGAGATTCTTGAAGTTCGGAGTGACGCCATTATTGCAACGGGTCGTTCAGATTATTCGAATCAGGTTAACAACGTTCTCGGTTTCCCTTACATCTTCAGAGGCGCACTTGATGTGCGAGCAACCGACATCACCCCTTCAATGAAAATGGCGGCAACCCACGCACTTGCAGAACTTGCCAAAGAACCCGTGCCCGATTACATCTCTGCGGCGTACGATGGTGCAACTATGCAATACGGCCCGGATTATATTATTCCTAAACCGTTTGACCGAAGGGTCTTGATTTGGGAGGCTTCTGCGGTTGCCCAAGCTGCCGTTGAAGAGGGCGTTTCGGGCGTGAAGCCTGAGGAATTTTCGCTCAAAGACTACCGAGAACAACTCGAAGGAAGGCTCGGATTATCGTATTCGATTATGCGGCATGTCATCAATCAAGTTCGAGGTAAGGACAAACGCATTGTCTTTCCAGAAGGCGATAACGAGAAGGTTATTCGCGCAGCAGCCCAACTGGTCGAGCAAAAAATATGCCATCCAATTCTCTTAGGCCCTGAAGAGCGTATTCATCGCATGGTTGATGAATTAGGATTGAGTTTTGACTACGAAGTCTTCGACCCACGTAAGGATGAACGTAGAAAAGGAATCTATGCGGAACAAGTCCTCCAACATCGCAGTCGAAAAGGAATGACTTACGTCGATGCTAAACGAATTTTGAAATCTCGGCCTTACTTTGCAAGCCAGATGGTTTGCAACGGTGATGCAGATGGATTTGTCGGTGGAGTGAGTCGGAATTACGGTGACGTACTTCGTCCAACACTGGAACTAATTGGACCGGATGAAAAGGCACACTGCGTTATTGGATGCTACATGATGAACGTCAAGGGGCGTACGATTTTCTTGGCAGATGCGACTGTTAACGTCTATCCAGACAGTCGGACCTTGGCAGAAATTGCGGTTCAAACCGCAAAGGTCGCACGAAGGTTTGGCGTTGACCCGAAGGTTGCAATGCTCTCATTTTCCAATTTTGGTTCGAATCGAGCACAGCGCTCCGAACGAATTGAAGATGCGATTGACTTCGCACGAGAATTGGACCCTTCTCTGGTTATCGATGGCCCAATGCAAGCCGACACTGCGTTAAGCCCTGATGTCCAAAGCGAATACCCGTTCATGAATTTTGACGGTCCGGCCAACGTGTTAGTCCTACCGAACCTCGCATCGGCAAACATTGCTTACAAGTTGCTTGAGGAACTCGGTGGAGCAGAGATGACCGGCCCAATTCTTGAAGGGATGGATAAACCAGTTCAGTTGGTCGCCCGTCAAGACGGTGTTCGACACATCGTTAACATGGCTGCAATATGCGCGGCTGATGCCATCCGTCAAGATTCTTATTGGGAGTCGCTGGTCGCTCCAGTTAAGGAGTAACCCGTTCTCCATCTTCGAACATCACCGTTGGACGCTTTGGTCTCCAAAATGCGCCAGTGACAAAGCCGGCGCAAAGTCCGCCGAACAGTAGATTCACCCATCCTGTTACCGCATACCCCCCCATTCCACGAGCAATTGGAATCGCAAACGATGGGATGACGCCCAACACACCAGTCCAGAACAATTCGCCCCGAATATTAGCGAACAAGTCGGCAGTTGTAGGGACCTGAATTGCCGGTCCGGTTCGAACAGGCGTGATCACAAAGCGGGTGACGACTTCCGCTAGTTCGCGATCCATAGGGGCGCTTGAAAGCGCAGTTACCCCTTCCTGAGTTGGATGTGTTTCAATCGCAGCTCGGTGTGTTGCCATCGGTCCCAAACCCTGGAAGTGGCGCGGTCTGCCATCCATCATCGCCCCTCTATAATTATCCGATACGCCATCAGCCAATACTTCCACCATCTTTGGATTGAGTTCCAACTGTAGTTGCTCATGTGCCAATTGCCATTCACCTTCACTCGGGCTTCGAACCTCCCATCGAATCGAGGAATCGAGGCGGAATTCATCGGGGTCAAAAGTGCTGTTAAAGTGAGATTCAAGGTGTTGAATACGGGCTCCGTTGAGAACGATTGTCCCTTCGACTTCAGGAAAAAATTTCATCAGATTCGCCTGCGAAAATACCCTTTTCATGATGAAGAAGTCGGGGCATTTCACCTCATGGTGGGGGCGTTGGCTGGCGTAAATCCATCCACCTTTACGGGTTCCAAGAAATGTGCTTGCCCCCTCTACAGCATGGAATTCAATTCCTAAGTGCTGGAGTGCATTCAAACGAACCCCTCACTGTGATGTCTGTTCCATTCGGTGGTACCATTCCATTCCATTGGCATGGTCTTGAAGCAACGAAAATTGAGGGAATGGAGAGATTGATCTCATGTAGCCATACACTGCAAAATCGACCAAGTCAGGGGAGTCTCCACCAAAAAAGGAGTGTTCACCGTGCTCGTCGGTGAATTCGGTTAACAGGTCGTGCCACAATTGCTTGGGTTTACGCCCGTCTTTTTTGACGCGCTTTTTTGCGATAATCCCCCACATGACTGGAAATCCAGCCCATGCATAGAGTCGTCGTGAAAAAAATCCAAACTTTTCAATTTTTGAGATTCGAGTTGTTGTTTGAAGTGCAGAACCGATGGTGCCGTAGAGAATAGGAACGGTTGCTTTCGACATTTTGGTATCGGCCCAATTCAACCACTCATCCTGCCGCTGTTTATCACCAAGTGCCGCTAATTTCCCGCTGTTGTATGTCGCGTCCAGATGCCGTAGTAGCGGTGTTGAATCAACGAAAAACTCACCCTTTTCATCGGTGAAAACGGGAACCTTCCCCCAATCCCCAGCAAAAGCAACTTCTTTCTTGATTTTCATTCCATTGACACTGACGATATTGACGTCTAGTCCTAGGTACTCGACCAAGCCTCTGACTTTCCAGCAAAACGGACAGGTGTAAAGAATATGCAAAGTTGGCGCGAGACTCATGACTTCAACCGAATGGCTATCCTTCTTCAATCCTCGTTCGCGCTGGATGGTTTCCATCCTGCTTTCCAAAATTCAAGGTTGTCCAACCAGTTCACCCATTCACTGTCATCGCACGACAGAAGTCGAAAAGCCCTCGATTCTAATCCCTCACGATTCGCAGCGCTGAGTACCCCTTCTATCGCTGCGTCATTCCATTCGACCTGCATTCTTCGGATATGACGGCGAGCCTCTTCAGGGTTGTCAAAATTCATCTCACATGTGTCGCGAAGTTCAGAAATCCAAGTACGAGCGTCTTTGAGCAACGGGTCGTTGACAATCTTTCGGGCTGTGTTTTTCTTCCCAAAAGGCCACCATCCCATACCCCTCTGACCGGCCACGAACCCTTAACGGCATCGCAGAAGCATTACAAAACCCTTCTCGATTTGTATACCGCATGGACCGGTCACTGATGCAAGTTCATCAACCATGAGGTTCACGCAGTGTCATGGGTCGAATTGTTGTACATCTTCACGGTAAAACAAAGCAAAGAGACCTTGAACGATTGTTTTCGATGTACGGTGAACGTGTTGCTTCGCGTGGAGTAAAGGTCCAATACCACTCAGAGAGGTTGTCTCCAGGTGCGTACATTGAGGTTCTACATCAACTAAAGGGCCGAGTCATACTGTTGGACGAATCCGGTGAAATGAGCACATCAGCATCATTTGCACAACAGGTCAAGAAATGGACCGTCGAAAGAGAATCCACACACCTTGTAATCGGACCTGCGGAAGGATGGCATTCTCAATCTGAGGCGTTTGAACGGTTTTCGTTGTCTAAAATGACTTTTCCTCACGAACTTGCAGGCGTGATGTTGATTGAGCAATTGTACAGAGCGACTGAAATTCTTCGCGGTTCAGATTATCACAAGGCGTGAGCAAAGGGTCAAGAAGTCCCCTCAAATAGGACTTATGAGGGCGTACCGTGATCAGCTTTGAGTCCGATACTTTACGATGGCTGTTCATCTTGTTCGAGGCGCTTATCGGGCTCATGCTCATCATTGGATCTCGGAGTCAACCATTCCCAAGGCCAGCGCAGCGGTTCGGCACACTGGTGATCGTTGTGGCCGGCGTGTTTGCTCTTGGGCAATTTGCTCCGTCTCCCGTATCACTTACGGGGCATTTGGTCATCCTAACCGGGCTAGGCTCGTTCGGTCTTTTAGCCGGCATCTATCACCTGGTTCGAACACGAAGAGAGGTATTGATTGCCCCGTTCTCCGGGTTTCTCTTTTGCGTCGGCGTTACGGGTTTGATGGTTCAAACGTGGGATGAACTCAACAAATTGGAACACTGGGCCGGTTTCATTTCGCTGGTAGTATTGGGTGCAGGTCAAACATGGCTCGTGTTTCGGGGACTTCTCATTGGAAGACTTCCGCTGGCATGGAGTCAGGCTGGAATGGTAGCTTTGTACCGTGGGAAAATCAGTGGCCCTGACGGTGCGATAGCATGCTTTGAGAAAGGATGGGATGCTGAGGAAGAACACCTTAATCCAATGGCCTACCTTGCTCTACACAGGTTGAATCTCTTCATTGGTGATGATAAAACGGCCGAGCAATGGTTCGAACTTTTGATGAGTGTAGGTGGTGAGAAAGGCGTTGCGATTGAATGGATTGAAGCAATCCATTCCGCTCTTTACGCACTTGACCCATCTTCGGCTGAGCGACTTCCGGTTGTGTTGAATAAAACCGAAGAAGAATGACTTTTTCCGTCTTTATTTTCTGTATTCTAAACGTTTTAGACACTTTAGGCTAAAATGGCGACTCATATTTACAAAGGTATTAAATGCGTCAAAATCGATGTAGTATCATGAGAAAGTTGTTTGCAGCGCAGGATGATTGGAAACTTGGGACTATTTTTTGGTTCGCCGTTGTTGTATGGTTTTCCTCCAGCCTGCTTTCACAATCCGTGTATGTTGCCTTTTACGGCGAACCATACGATGCAATTGTTCTTCTCAAAGAATTTGGAATACTGTATTACTTCATTCTAGGATTTGAACTGCTTCTGTGGATTGGAATTGCAGGAACGGTGTTGAAAAAAATGGTCCGAAAGTCACATATTTTTCCTTTGAACGGTGCTGCACCGGCATGACTCACTGCCCATCTCCGATATCGCGACGGTTTTGCTGACCCCTCAAAAATGCTCAAAATCATAGAATGCGTGCGATGACTTGAAGGTCCGTCAAGTAAAGGAACGCATGTGAAAGAACATTCAGATACACCAATCTTTTCTGGACAACCTATGGAAGTCTGTTCTTTGGTTGATGCTGACGGCGCCCTTGAGATCCTTCCCAAAGGATGTCGCATCGTATCACTTGATGAAGCACGAGAAAATTTGCCTAAGGCGACAGCGTGGCTTGCAGAATTACAGGCAATGAGTGATGTTGCCCATGACCTCACAGAGGAGTTGGAAGTACTCCTTGAATCCCTCGAAGCTGAAGATGAGCACGTTGTAGAGGTTGCTGATCAACTGGCAGAATTGGTCAAGCACTGGCAAACAGTTACGTCGAATATCGAAGCGACAGGGACAAGAATTGCCAGCTTGGAGCCCGGCCGTTTAGAATGGTACGGCGTTGTCGACCAGAATCTCGCACTCTATTCATGGAGGTTCGGCGAAGAAGACATCGAATGGTACCATCCGATTGATGCCAGTTTCTTTGCCCGAAAACCACTCATAGAGGCATGACCTCCCAGTGACGAGGCAGACCCATGGTTCGTATCACTCGAGTGTACACTGGAACCGGTGATAAAGGTGAAACCTCTCTCGTGGATGGGTCTCGCCGTTCCAAAGCCGACCCACGAATTGAAGCGGTTGGCACGTGCGACGAGTTGAATGCACTGTTTGGAATGCTTCACATGGAAGTGCAACGACTTCCAAAGCACGATGATGGTGGCCGTCGGGCTACAGTCCAACGCATCCAAACCGTTGTTGACCTCGTACTTCCGCGAGTTCAAAGCGAATTATTTGACCTCGGTGCTGAACTTGCCTGCCCACCTTTGAAATTACCAGAATACATGGTGCTTCTTGGCCAGAAACAATCCGATGCTTTGGTCGCAGAAATGGACGCTTGGTTGGAGCAGCTTGAACCACTGACGAGTTTTATCTTACCTTCTGGAGAGGGCCCTGAAGCGGTTATGCACCTTGCTCGAACCGTCGCACGAAGACTCGAACGTTGCGTGTTGGGTTTATTGATGCATGAAGGTGAAGACGCTGTTCGCCCCCTCGTTCTGGTGTATCTCAATCGTTTATCCGACTGGTTGTTTGTTTTTGGTCGCTGGATGTGTGCTTGCCTCGGGAATAATGAATCACTTTGGATGCCACTTGGAAAGCGCGGCCCGGAAGATGGCGTCGCCAGTTTAATTCGCAAGTTGGGTCAACGAGATGAAGAGATTAACAATCTCTAATCACGACCAATCGACACCATGTGCTGGTGTGCATCAGCAAGAATTGCTCTGCTCTCAGGATGGGTGGCTTGTTCCATGGCTTGTTCCCAATCCAGCCACATGTATCCGCGGTGTTCATGAGAGAGTTTGATCGAAATTCGTTCTGTCTCAGCGATGTACCAAAACACCTGTTTTGTCCTCTTTTTTCCTTTGTGGCGGTATGAATACTCACTTCTTCGCTCAAATGCCTCGATGAACTCTATCTCATCAATCCCGGTTTCTTCTTTCAGTTCACGCCTCGCAGTCTGGTGATGGCTATGGTCAGTCTCTTCGACATGCCCCTTCGGAAAATCCCAATGTCCCTGGGGATATTGAAGCAGTAGAACGGTTCCAAAGTTGACTAAGACGACTCCGCACGAGGTCTCCATGTGCCTCGCACAACTCAATAGGTCAAGTCAATTGTGGAGTTAATTCAACTGAAAACCTTCTTCAACAGGTTCCACGCGCTTGCCGATATGACCGGTGATGATGGACTCTTACGGCAGGCAGGATTACCATCATTCACACGTATTATCGCTGATTCAGACCTTGACGGACTTTGTGCAGCCGCCGTACTCAAAGCCGCAAACCCAGGTGCTGAAGTTCGCTTCGCTCATGCTGCACTGGTACGTTCCGGTTCGCTTGACCACTTAATCGACCGTTCAACCGCGATGGTGGACCTCCCATTTCATCCTCAATGCGGATGGTACCTCGACCATCACCAAACCAATCGGCCTAGTCCATCCGAGGAAGCACTGTTCGTGGAAGCGGGTGGTACATGCCACTGGGAAGCAACCCCTTCCGCAGCCCGATTGGCATTTGACGTACTGAGTCCGTACATCGATTTGAGCCATCTCGAAGAAATAATGCCAGTCGTCGACGCGCTTGACTCTGGTCAAATCACCCGGGAAGAATTTCTCGATGACGGCCCTATTCTGCAACTTGCTCGTTCACTTTCTATGCGGGAGTCTGAACACATGCACCACGTGCTTGGGATGTTTTCCAAAGGCGCAACGCTTGCCGAAGTCCTTCACGATTCTGCTATCTCGAAGCACATCGCTCGTGCGAAAGAAGAACGCGTTCTTGCACAAGCCGTCGTTGAACAACACACCAAAATTGTCGACCGCCTCGCAATCTGCCGCATGGATGAAAAAGGTGTCCGCTCCAACGGTTATCTGGTCACTGCATGGGCCGGAGAACGTGCTGACGCATGCTGCATTATCCACGGGTACAAAGACGGTTCAATTGATACGCCTGAACGCCCTGCATTATCAGCGAGTTTTTACGCCAATTCGTTTCTACAAAACGGTCAAGGGCGGTACGATTTATCCAGGCTCGCTACCGCTTTGGACCCGACCGGCGGCGGTCATGCAAACGCTTGCGGATGCCGCATACAACCCCCTGGAATTGAAGTAAATCTAGAGCATTGGATGGGTCTTTGGAACGACAGAGAGAAAGCACTTGCTGTTCAGCCTCGCTAATCGTGTCGCCGGTGGATTGAAGGACGGTGGGTTCAGCCAACGATTTAGGGGGAGGCAACTTGCAAGAAAATCACTTGGCGACTTGCCTCGAAGCTGCGTTCAAAAACAACGCACCAAAACAACGAAGACAAGCACTCGTTGTACGTATTCCAGATTGGCAACTTCTCGAGAAATCATGGCGCCCGCTTTTGCTTCTTGCTCTAGCAGAAACTGAATTGCCATCCGCAGATGAAGACGGTGAATCAACGCCACGGCGCCGCTCCTCATCGGCGAGAAACCGTAGCCGTCGTGGGGGTCGTGGCGTGTCAGACCCGATGGATTCACTTCCATCTGCCCTTGAAATGCTTCTCCCTTCAGACTATTCAGACGCTTTTCGTTTAGCAGTCTTGCTGGTTCACAAGTTGCTGAACAAGGATGATTGGGATACGGCTTGGGAATCGACAGAAACCACGCTTCGAACTTCGTGCCTTGAGAAAGGCGTCCACCCTGTATGGCACGACATGGCTTTGAGAACACCCCTACTCGGTCAGTTTGCAGGGTTCCCAAAGGCGAAGCTATCAGCCAAAAATACAGCCAAGAAAGTCAGCCTTGACCTGGCATACATCGACCCTTTTAGTTCCCAAGACCTCATCGTGGCGATTGAATCAATCGCGCCATCCGTTACCGATGCTGAAACACAAGTTGCCTTACGCGGTGTGGTTTCGCAACTTTCTTCTGGCCGTCAACTGCAGCCAGCACAAGTTCTGTATGACATGAAAAGTTCAGCTTCCGCACTGAGTTACCTGTTTGCTCTAGCGACTGGCCACGACTCATCCAATGCCGAGGCAACCCTGTCGAAAATTGATGCAGAACTGACTTCACAACTCAACGATTACAGAGATCTTCGTAACGGCATTCTTGTCGATTGGAACGCTTCAAGAAACGCAGATGGGGATGGTTCACTTTCGAATGCTCGACGCCTTCTCGCATGGCAAAATGCCCCGGCCGAAGCAGCGAACTTATCTTCAACTGAATTGGCTGAAGGTCTTGAAATTCTCAAGCAGTCTTCGGCTCATTCATCGCATATTGAGAAAATAATGTGGTGGCGGCTTCTCGCCCTTGAAAGTGAAGGGCTAACCGATGAAGCAGTCCTTCTTTTGACCAGCCTCAAACTCGATTCACATACTGAAATATCGACTCTTCTGCCTCTACTGGTCTCACTTTCGAGCAACGAAGTTGACGAATGGCTTCACACGCAAATACCCCATCTTGATGATGGGGCACTGGTATCGCTCATCCAAACAAAAGATATCTCGTCAGCCTTGAGACTTGCTGCATCAAACCGACTCTCCGTTCAAGAAGGTGAAGCATGGGAGTCCGTCCTACCACTCATCATTGACATTTACACTGAGTCAATGCAACTCAAACCACTGGCACACATCATTACGTCCAATTCCCTCATTCCTCTTTCACATCCATACGAAACGCTGCTCGTATCCCATCTTCTTGACGCAGGACATGAATCAAATCTTTGGGAGCAAGTCCGTGCTGCACGCCGCACTGCCCTATCTTCGATTTACAGCACCGATGCCCCCGAATCGTTTTCATCGACTTCCCAAGCCCTGTTGATGTTGTTTGAAGGTGAAAATTTTGAAGACAACAGGCTTACGACGGTTCTGGACCGGCAAGGTTTACGCGCCTTTGGTCCAATTCGTCAAGCGCTTCGTGATGGTGGAACTGGAATCGTATCTTCGACCAACCTCGCTAACCTCGAAGAGAGCATCTCTTCAGCAGATTTGACCGTAATGGAGCGCCGTTTATTCACGGCTGTCATCGCCACGCTCCGCCTCAACCACGTCGCTTTAATGCTACAACATGCGACTGGTGACGAATCAACGATTCAGACACTCAACACTCTTCTCAGCGGGGACCAGATTCCTACGGGCATGATTCACACGGTACGCCACTTGGTGTTGGAGCACGACATTGGCCTGCCTTCCCTCGTGCGTTGGTACCAAACCCACGATGCTCTTTCACCGTGGCATATTCTCGCCCGAGCTGCAGTTTCAGCCTCAAAGAACGATGAATTGAATGCAGCCCGCGATTATCGACGTGCTGGTGACCACGATGCATTCGATTACGAGCACTCCCTTACTCTCTACCGAAAGGCTTTGATTCATTTGGCGCTAGCCGAACAGTGGAAAGAGGCAGTCGAATTGCTCGATGCACAGCCGGCACTCCGTAGTGCAATCACTCGCCGATTCCAACTCTATCTCCAAGTATCGTACACCGCACGCGCTAAAGATACCAATTCTGCCACCCGGATCCTCAAAGACTTCGTTAAGCGAACGAAGGTTGTCACAGAAGAAGACGAACAGGGCAACATGGTCGAGGTGACCAAGGTCTATCACGCTGAAGACGACTTGGATATGCTGAAAACCTACCCTCTCGAACATCCTCGACCACTTCCAACCCACCCATTTTGTGGACGAGTAACTGCAGCATCCAGTTCGCTGCATAAGAATCACCGCCGACAAAAGAACACCTTCGACATTCGTTTCAATCAGCTCATGCAGAGCGGTTCCCCTACCGCAGAAGAGGTGCATGAACTTGCTATTGAAGCATCCAAAGTCCGCCCTGTTGACGGCCTTATGTTCCTAGAGCGGGCGCAAAACAGTGAACATTTCAGTGAATCAGAACTCCGTGCTCTGGCAGGTTCTGAAAAAGCACTGTTTTCGCAATACAGGTCGCAAATTCCAAACGCATCTCGTCGCTACCTTCGCAATCTTTCGCTTTCTCCATTGGTTATCATTGATACTAACATCTTGGTCGATGCGCTCATTGATCGCATTGGACGTAAATTACACTTGGTTGGGGAAGCCAGTTTGGATATTTTAGGCCAAGGTGGTTTCCACAAGGTTCTTCTCAGTAAAGCAAAGGAAGGCCGACTGCATCTCTGGCTGCCCAGTATCGTAAAGCAAGAACTCACTGGTATTGCAACCAACACGTCGATGTTACGAAATCGATTCGACGATGCCCTGGTATCGCAAGACTTGCTTGATGAAGTCTTCAAGCCAAAGGTACTCGATTCTCTTGTGAATGAGGTCCTCAGTGATTATGACACTTGGAGCCCACTCGACCTTGAAATTGAAAAGGATTCTAACTCGTCTGAAAACCGAGCGACGATTCAGAATTTCCTTCTCGACTATACTGAAATCTATGAAGAAATAACCGATATGAAGCGAACACGGGGAGAACCCGTTCGTACGGTTATCAACGGAAAGGACATCTATCCTGAATCACCTGATCGAACACTAATGTGCATCGCTACACAACTCGCCAGCCAATCTTTGCAGGATTTAGGTACTGTTCTTGTTGCTACACGAGACGGTGACTTCACACTGGTAGGTCGAGCATTCGAAGAGCGCTTCGGCTTTGGAGTGGCAAAGAACAGTCGCTCACTGAACGCTTGGTTACGATGAAATCACATGTGTGAAATCATTGCATCGCCAAAGGCACTGCATGACAATAACGTTGCTCCATCCATGAGTCGCTCAAAATCATAGGTGACGGTTTGAGCAGAGATTGCTCCTTCCATTCCTTTGACAATCAAGTCAGCAGCTTCGAGCCAGCCCATGTGACGCAACATCATTTCAGCGGAGAGAATGAGAGAGCCAGGGTTCACCTTGTTTTGACCGGTGTACTTGGGAGCGGTTCCGTGTGTAGCTTCAAAGATTGCAATTCCCGTGTCGTAATTGATGTTCGCACCAGGGGCAATTCCAATTCCACCAACTTGAGCAGCGAGCGCATCAGAAATGTAATCACCGTTCAGATTCATTGTAGTGAGAACGGAATATTCAGCAGGTCGGGTGATGATTTGTTGCAGCATCGCATCCGCGATGACATCTTTGATGAGAATCACTCGTCCAGTGTTTGGATTTTTCATGGTGCACCACGGCCCGCCGTCAAGTTCAGTTGCTCCAAATTCTTCTTTTGCAAGGGCGTAGCCCCAGTCTCTGAAACCACCCTCGGTGAACTTCATGATGTTTCCTTTGTGGACGATAGTGACACTTTCCTTGTCGTTGTCGATTGCATATTGTATCGCTGCACGAACAATTCGAGCAGTTCCTTCTTGTGAGATTGGTTTGATTCCTATTCCTGACGTATCCGGGAATCGGATTTTATCAACACCCATTTCATTTTGTAGAAAATCGATGACTTTCTTGACTTCTGCACTGCCTGCTTCCCATTCAATTCCAGCGTACACGTCTTCGCTGTTTTCGCGGAAAATAATCATGTCCACGTCTCCAGGAGATTTGACAGGAGAAGGCGTACCGTCGTACCATCGTACAGGTCGAACACAAGCGTACAGGTCGAGCTTTTGTCGCAGTGCGACGTTCAATGAGCGGATACCGCCGCCGACTGGTGTCGTGAGAGGCCCCTTGATAGAGACTAATCCATTGCGCATTGCGTCTAGAGTAGCTTGTGGCAGCCATTCACCAGTTGCGTTGAATGCTTTTTCACCGGCGAGAACTTCCGACCACACGATCTGCTTTTCGCCATCATATGCTTGACGTACTGCAGCATTGACGACTTTCATCATTACGGGGGTTATGTCGATTCCAATACCATCGCCTTCGATGTAATAGATAACAGGGTCATTGGGTATGTGAAGGGCTCCGTTTTTCATCGTTACAGGTGTTCCAGACATGGCAACCAGTCCAAGCCACATGCATCCCCTTCAAGAATCAACCGCCCCTCGGAGTTTCATGCAGGGGCGCGTCGAATGGACCGGTGGACATGGCTTAAAATGTATAAATTCCAATGAACAGTCGCTTGATTTGGATTGGGAAGACGGTCCATCGCCAATGCAGGTCACACTGCAAATGATTGGTGCATGCTCACTTGTTGACGTTGTTGTAGGATTGAAAGACCGGACATTCACCGATGCTTGGGTTGAAATGGATAGCATTCGGGCAGAGTCGTCTCCACGTGTCTTCAAATCAGTCGAAATGGTCTACCATGTTCGCGGTGATATTCCCGAAAAACTCCTTCATAGAATTATTGAGAAAAGCCATGAAAAATACTGCAGTGTTTCAAACATGTTCACTGATGTGAACATGACATTTAGCTCAGTAGTTCATCGAGATTAAACAGACGCTTTTGACGCACCCACATTGATGCTTGAAAGAGCGTGCATTGCTTGCATGAGGATTTCGCGTAGTGCGTTGTACAACGGTTGCCATGTCGATGGGATTTGAGCAGGAGGAGAGACAGGGAGTGGACCGTCACCAGTAGAAAGGACCGTAGCAAAAGGGCGCACCTGTCCGGTACCTACCATGTCGATGATGAGGGAGAGATGGTATGCTTCACGATTTTTGATGACTTTTGCAGATTCGATTTGAGCGATGGCTTCTGCAGGGAGTTCGGACAGCCAGTTTTCGCCCCGCTGCTCACGAGCTTCTAATTCCTTCTTGACGAGAACTTCGAGAAGTTCAGTGATAACTTCGCTTGACATCACAGGGGTTGCAATGATATTTTCAACTTCTTCTGTGGTTTCGGTTTGAGCGTGTGAGTGTTCAACAGGTTCATCGATAAACGTGAATCCGCCATCTTGCTCTTCTGACATTGAGAACATTGAATCAGCGGTCAATACCTGTTCATCGTCGTCTTCCATGAACGCAGCAAGTGGGTCAAATTGATTGACGGAGTGGCTTGTATGTGCAGTTTGAGCGGGTGTCGAATGCGGACGAGACGCACCGAGTTCTGCAAACATGTCGACGTCTTCTTCAGCGTAATCGGTTGTTAGAGTAAAAGAATCCATTATGTCACTTCGACTCTAATTTAATTCTCATAGTACATGAAAGAATGTTTTTCCGTCATGACGAACATTTCACACATTTCACCGATAGTTTATCATCAAAGGAGTTCATGGATAATGGCAAAATCTCAAATGGCTCCCCCCTCAGCACATCATGTGAGGTACGTTCGATTGAATGCGTTGCATGTGTTGTTAGTCTTGCTTCTTTTCTCACTCTGGGCGCCGCCAATTCAGAGTATTCCGACAGGCATTGGGTCATCCGCAAACGACGGTTGTCTCTGCCATGGTAGCCAATCCAACCAAACTACAACTTCTCTAATTGGGTTGCCTGATACATACGAGAGTAACCAGAGTTATGCTATCACGTTGGCGATTGACAGCACGGTAGAGCAAACCGAAAACGCTGCACAGGGCGGATTCCGATTACGTATCGACCAGGGTTCGATAGTGTTCGAGAATCAAAGCCATGCGCAGATTCTCGATGATGGATGGACCCATACATTAGCCGGTAACCAGCAGAGAATATGGAATTTCACCTGGATATCTCCCCTTGATAACCAAACCACGACGACTTTCACGGCGCACGGTAATGCGGTCAATGGAAACGAAAATTCAATGGGGGATGTCTGGAATTCGTTTCAGTTAACAATTCCCGGGGCGGCATACACCGGAGAAGTCGTTCAGCCCGAAGTTGTGATTTTTGAGTATTCAAATTTCACAGTCATCCTTATCGGACTGAGCGTGATGTTTTTGTTACTGTATTTCGCAGTTCGATGATCAGTTCACGAATTCAATCTGCTGATTTCGTAACGCTCGAAGTTGTCGATTCTCGCTCGCACCGTGTATTTGCTCACTTTTCACACCGGTCAAAACTAACATGACCCGTACTTCATCGTTCAGTTCAGGTTTGACTGCAGCACCCCAGATAATCTGCGCGTGTGGTGAGATCTGGTCCTTGATTAATTTTGCACATTTCTCGGCTTCACCGAGTGTAAGGCTTTCTCCACCAACGACGTTGATAAGAGCCCCGCGGGCATCAGAAGCATCGATATCCAATAGCGGTGAATGAAGAGCTTCCATTGTGGCAGCCTCTGCCCTACCAGGTCCTGCAGCGGAGCCAAGTCCAATCATGGCAACGCCGCTTCCAAAGTTAATCACGGAACGGAGGTCTTCAAAGTCGAGGTTAACCATTCCATCAATTGTCAAGAGTTCGGCCACACCGGTAATAGAACGAACTAACAATTCATCACCGACTCTGAATGCACTCGCAATCGGAAGGTCTTTGACGCCTTCAATCTCAAGCAGCCGCTCGTTTGGAATCACAAGAATAGTATCGCAGTGTTCTCGCAGACGCTCAAGCCCCCACTCTGCATTTTGCTTACGCAATGCCCCCTCGGAGTTGAACGGGTAGGTGACTACAGCAATGGTCATGGCACCTTGTTGTTTTGCTAAGCGGGCAATCTGACCTGCTGCACCGGTACCTGAACCGCCACCCATTCCTGCCGTGATGATGGCGAGTTGGGTGTCGTTGGTGATTCGTCGAAGTACCATTTCAGATTCGAGTGCTGCGGCTTCTCCCTTAGTGGGGTCTCCTCCAGCACCTCTACCACGAGCAGTTCGTCCAATCAGCACTTTTTCTTCGACAGGTGACATCAGTAGGGCTTGCGCATCGGTGTTAATCGCATAGCCAGTGACGTAGGAGTTTTCGAACAAACCCTCGCTGAAGAGGCGGCTTATGGCATTGCACCCGGCACCTCCTACACCGTATACACGAATTCGGGGTTGGAGTGATTCGAGCAGTGCTTTGAGTTCCAATTCACTTCCCTCTCCAAGCGGTGGGGCTTGTAAAGCAGGTGAGGCAATCTCGGATTCGCTGAGTTCTAAAACTCGATCAATCAAGTGTCGCATAGGGGTCATGCTCACCCGAGTACCCTTGAATGTGCCGCCCTCACAGAGCGCTGAAACAGCGTTCTTTGGAGGTTTTTCAGTTCACCATCAGTCTCGTAGACCTTCTTGTGTAACCTGGTAAACACACTCACCGTCTGGTAGGTTCGGTGAATCGACCAGTCGTGCAATACGTCGGCCACCCTTTGCTTTGCGCAGGTAGAGTCGGAAGGTTGAGGCGTGGGCGAGCACGTGTCCACCGATTGGCTTTGTTGGGTCGCCCCACATTGCATCCGGCTTCGAGTGCACTTGATTTGTCACCAGTACCAAGGCATTGTTGATATCTGCCAATTGCTTGAGATCTTTCAGATGGCGGTTGAGCTTTTGTTGCCTGTTGGCGAGCATTCCACGGCCGATGTATTCTGCTCGATAGTGGCTGGTGAGCGAGTCAACAATGATCATTTTGACATTGAGTCCCTTGCTCATGCGCTTGATTTCATCGACCAAGAGCATCTGGTGTGCGGAGTTGTAAGCACGAGCGACGTGAATTCGGCTGAGAACTTGTTCTGGGTCAAGGCCGTGCCCTCTTGCCATTTGCGTGATTCGTTCAGGGCGAAATGTATCTTCCGTATCGATGTAAAATACATCGCCATCAAATCCACCTTCTTCTAGCGGAAGGGTACAATTGACTGCGAGTTGATGCCCAATTTGAGTCTTACCGCTTCCGAATGCACCGTAAACTTCGACGAGTGCTTGTGTTTCAAATCCGCCGCCAAGCAGGTCGTCAATCGACTGAACTTTTGAGGAGAGTTTGAGGACTTCTCGACGTCGTTCTAGCAGTGCGCCACCTGAGACGAATCCGCCGATGTTCGCCATTTTCTTTGCGCCACCGATAATCTTTGTAGCAACTGCTTCACCGAGTTCAGCTTGATCTGCCAAGTCGCCAGGTGACATGACAGCGAGTGCGAGCAAGTCATCAAAGCCGGCTTCACGCAATTTTTCTGCGGTAGCAGGGCCCACTCCAGGTAAGTCTTCGATAAGCGGCTCTGGGACGTCCTCTTCTTCTGCCATCATTGCAGATGCTTTCACCTTAGGGTCTTCATTGTTTTCAATTTCTTCTTTCGCTGTTTTCTTTGCTTTAGCCGCCATTCTGGTTCACTTCCAAACTCTGCTGGTATGCCAACAGTATATGAAAGACAGAAACAGGGGTACGGGCTTATTACCTCTAAAATCAAGTTTTTGTGCGAGTCTGTTCAATATGCTGCGAGCATATTTTTCACTTTAAGTTCATATTTTCTTAAACTGAAACTGAACTGTATCGGCGTCTTACTCTTCAGGAACGGGCACTGTTGAAGGGTTTGGCATTGATTCTTCTGCTTCGTATGATATGGTAACAGCATGGTCGACGTTGACTTGTTCATCTCCGTTCCCTTCAGCTGAGAGTTCGACGTTTAATTTCCAAATTCCAGATTCGATGAAGTACTGCCCGTGCACCCAATTTGCATCTTGCCCATCACCAATTTGTTCTGGTTGAGATTCGGCGGCGATCACATCTGTCGAATTGGTGAGCTGCCAGGTCACGGTTACAGATTGGCCTCCAAAGCCAAACCCATTCGCTGGATTTTCTACCACTGAATCGATATCGATTTTCTCAGGAGCGGCACATACGCAGTCAGGACGAGCATCGATGTTCATCGTTGCAGGATTGGTCGTTGAATCATCTGACCAACTGATTCTCTTGTCAATTCGAATCGTGACTGTCTCATTGTATTCATTGCCCTGGTCATCGATTGCACCAATCACGGCAGGAAACAGTCCGTGCGTTGCATAGGTGTACGAAATTTCTCCATTTTCAGCAGCATTGTTCTCAATTCGACTCGACCCATCGCCCGGTTCAAGGTAAAACACCGTCATTTCACCTTCAGACGACATGGTGTATGAGAAATCAAAAAGTATGTCCACATCATTTTGTGAGACTTGTTGGTTATTTTGCATCACTTCTTCAATCACGCCCGAGGTCGTATCATAGTACACGACAAAGTCAATGACACTCGTTTCAGATTCATCACCACTCCCGGTACAGCCCGAAAAAGTGGAACCAACCATTACAGCGCAGAGCAGCAGAGGGAGTAACCTACGTTGTCGCATGATATTATGCAAGCAGTCCATGTTCATCAATCCAGTGCAGAGAATCATTCAATCAGCGGTTTTTCTCCACCCTGTCGATAAATTCACTGGCAAAGGCATCGGTGCATTGAAAACAGGGGAGGTCAGCCCATGAGTTAACGAGGTGGGGTAGTCTGGATATCCCGTCGGGCTCATAACCCGGAGATCGGTGGTTCAAATCCATCCCTCGTTACCATTCAATGCCGGCCACCTCGGCCAAATCTCAGTGGCTTCGTTACAGTGTTAGTATTCGTAGTAGTCGTGGTTGGTCTCAAGCGAGTCTAACGCAGCCTGTAAGCGGGCATTTGTTGCGGCTTCACCGCGCTGAATTCGTCCGACGTCATGCTGTAAAGAATTGGCTAATTCAGTACTTTGTGCTTCAAGAATTCCTTCAGCCGCAGCCTTTTGCAGTACCAACACGATTGATGCGACTTCAGCCACTGGGCGCCCCTCGGGCTGTAATTCGAAGTTTCCACTGACTGAAATGACTGGTCCAGCATTCTTCACTGTGTTGATTAAGCGACCAATGGTGGACTTGTGTAAAGGAAGCGCCGTGCATGCATCCAGTGCATTCGCCACATGACCTGGTGCTAATTTTTCACATTTTGCGAAGGATTTTACCGCCGATCTTTTCTTCCCCAACGCCCCAAAAATATTCCCTCCTCTGCGAAAATCTTCGCATGCCGGAGACATTTTTTCCAAAAGGTGAGGGGCTTCCGAACGGAGCATCTTGGTCAATTTCTTTCGTTCTCGATGCAGTAATTTGACGCTGGCTGCAGCTCGTGCTGCCTTGTTGCGAGCCAGCAGTACATCGGTGAGGATACGCAATCCCTTAACCAGCATTATTTGCTGGTCTGTTGATCGCTTTTTTTGACCCAAATACATCTCAGTGAATTGGCTTGCCATGACTTCAGACATTTCCATCCGGCCGTCTGCAACATATCGCTCCAACTGATGCAGCGTTTGGGCGGGGTCGGACATTCCAAACATGAGAACGGCCGTTGCTGCGGTTGATGCTCTATGATGCCTTTGGAGATTCGAACGGTTGGATCTCTACCTTAGCCGAACCGAAGCAATCTTTCAGAATTCATCGTTGTGGTTTAATTATCGAAGCCAATGCGGGACCATGGGTGAAGGGTTGTGCATCGCTGTATCTGGAACTCCAGGAACGGGCAAGTCCACCGTGTGTCAACTTCTATCCTCTGACTTCACGATCGTTTCTTTGAGTGAACTTGCAGAGGAATACGGGTGCTTAGACTCCGTCGATTTAGCAGATGGTGCAGCACCCGTAGACATCCATCGCTTAGCAGACGAATGGGAGTTTGTAGGAGAATCTCTAACTTTCATCGACGGTCATTTATCACATTTTCTCGACGTAGATGGTATTGTGCTGTTACGGAGCAAGCCAGAGGATTTACGCTCACGTTTGCTCACCCGCGGATACGATGAAGTCAAAATCACTGCTAACATCGAGTGGGAGATGATTTCTGGAACGTGGTCTGAACTCGTAGAGTTTGAAATTGAAACCCCACTGCTTGAAATCGACACATCATCGAAGTCACCTGAACAGACCGCAGAAACAATTCGGTCTTGGCTTGCAAGCAACCTTCCTTCAGATTCGATTCAAACTCTTCGCGCAGATGCAATCAGTTGGCTCTAATCCATTTTAGCTGGGCAATTTCACCGCAACAACAAACACCCCCCCGTCACGGCAGTGCCTTGAGTCACATGGCATTGGAGAAACTTCGCAACGTATGGGAAAGCATTCTTGACCCAATCCTCGAATCACTATCTGGTGTCAAACCCTCCACCGTCACATGGGTTGCATTACCGATTGGGATTCTTGGTGGGCTCGCTATTTTAGTCGCTCCAAACGATTCATATGGCGCCAATTTGCTGTTCGGAGGGGGCATCCTGATTCTTTTTGCCATGGCGTTGGATGGCCTTGATGGTCCGTTAGCCCGTAAATATGGAAACATCAGTCGCTGGGGCGACTATCTTGACCACACCTTTGATCGGTTGCTCGATGCCATCTGGATCATCTGTATTGCTGGTTCCGTATTCGTTGGCGATTTAACCCTCGGAATGACGGCGGCCTGGCTCACCTTACTTGGTTCCTACATGGGGACACAAGCTCAAGCGGTTGCAGGAACCAGAAACTATCGCGGATTTTCACGAGCAGACCGAACAATTTTGATGATTGTTGCAATTTTTTTATCCGGGGCATTCATTCATTTTGGAGTCGAAGATTTCGGTACCTTCCCCGGCATACTTGACCACGTCTCAATCAATCCCTTGAGCATGATTGTCGTGATATCAGCCTTCGGCGGTTTGTGGACATTTTTGGTACGTTTTTTACAAGCTAAATCGGAAATAAGCCGCATCGATAAAGACGACCCTTTGCCACAACCAAGCCGTGAATCGGAGCAGGAATGAACGACTTTCTCGCCACCCCGTAGGGGTGAAGCGAATCACTTCTTTTTTCCGAGAATATGCGGTATGCTCATAACGGTTGCATGCCACAAGTCGTTTGATGACAGTCGAAGTACTCGGTAAAGACAGCAAGCGTGTCGCTCTTTTCCTCTCGGTTTGCATGCTTCTTGCACTGGCCCCTGCAACCAACGTATCTGCAGAAGATATTGGTGATCCTGCGAATTTGCAAGCCCAAGACATTCAGGCATCTTTCGACTCCTTATCAGAGACCACGACGGTGACGTGGAGGAATATCGATATCGACAGTTCGGTTCTGCAGGGTTTGTTTTCTGCAACCTACAACGTGTACCGTTCTGACGTACCAATCACCTCACTTTCCATCACCAGCATGACTCCTTTTGAGACCGGCATTCCAGCATGTCTTCCCGGTGATGTTCTCAATGATGCGTTCAAATGCCGTGGGCTCAACGGTACGGTAGCGCCATTCAGTGTTTCGTTTATCGTCTCTCCCGGGGTCAACAATTCATTCTATTACGCAGTCACGACAACAACTGGAGATGGTAGCGAATTGTTTGACTTGGACCTGAATGCTTCGGTTCTCTATGAACCGGTTCTTGAGGTTACAACACCGGTTCGCTCACCCTACAACCTGATTGGTTCGTTTGACCCAGATCAAAGCGCTACAACCCTTCAATGGGTCAATTACAACGACATCAACCCGGTTCTACCTGAAACAGGAGAAAATGCATATTCAATTCACGTTTACCAAACGACGTACCAAGCCACCCGACAAAACGGTGCTTCACTTCTTGAAGATGAAACGCCCATCGCCGTCCTTGAAGCGGGCAATTCATCCCACACGGTTGCTATACCACCCTCGACAGACCGCAACATGTTCTACTCAATCACCTATGTGTTGCCGAATTGGATTGCACCTGGACAAGACTATGAGGACGTTCGCTTCCTTTCGAACAACGCCATGTCAACTGGAATTCTTGAAGACAACATGCCGCCATCCCAAGTGCCGGTCATGAGCGCTCAATTTATCGCTACACCATCGAATGGACGTGGTGTCACCAACCTCACGTGGGATGACGTGATGGGTGAAAATGGAGAATCGTACAGGATTTACATGTCAAGTGGCCCCTTCAGCAGCATCCTTAGTCCCAATGTACAGTTGGTTGCCACCGTTGCTGAAGGCGTTGAATCATTCAGCTACTCAATCCCGACAGGCCGTCTAGGGTACGCCTACTACTGCATTGTCACCGTTGACGTCTATGGGGCGTATGACGCAAATACATCCTTCACATCCTGTTCAGGTGCGGTGGAAGAAGACTCCTTTTCCCCGTGGATTGCCGAGCCAACCAATGTTTATGCTGAATTTATTGGAGACAGGACGACTCGGATTACGTGGGTCGATCAGTTGGGCGTTCAAGGCGAACGCTACCACGTTTGGTCATCAACATGGCGCGTGACTGGTGCCGAGTTTATCGAGAACCAGTCCGTTCAGTGGCTTGGCGTAGTTAGCGACGGAGTCGGTGAATTCAATGTCGCCCTTCCCGAAGGACTTCCTGATACAACCCGAACGCACTACTTCGTCACAACTGAAGCACTGTACGGGCATTTGGATGTTACATACATGGACACCAGATTAAATCAGAACCATTTCCAAATTGCGGAAGGAAATGAAGAAGATACTACAGCACCCAATCCAGCTCGAGTCAAGGAAGCGAACCCCGTTGGAAGCCTCAACTACATTGAATTGGAATGGTTCAATGAAGACGATATTGACGAGCGTTACCAGGTCTGGAGACATTATGGACAACCCTTCGGTGAGGACTTTGATGAAATTGGAACCATCGAGGATGAAGGTTGGGAACTCGCTATTGATCAAATTGAAGCAGGTTCTTCGGCTGCAAGTACCTTGTACCGTCAAATTCCAATTCCGGACGATGTTGACCGAGATGTATGGTATGCGGTAATCATCGAAGACAAGTGGGGTAACAGCAACCCAGAAGCCTACTCTGGACTTGGTGCCAATGCAGTGATGGTCAACGAAGACACCCGCAGCCCGAACGCTTCATTGATGATTCTTAACGACGATAACGAAGTCTATTCAAGCCCCTCGCTTGTTTCGGGCGACTACAAGTTGTGGATTGAATTCGACGAATACCTCGGTCAGAACCCACTTCTGACAATTCACACGAACGGTGGTGAAAATCTGTTCACGGACAGAGAGATGGTCTTGATGCAAGAGAACGCTGGAGACCCTGATAGGGGACCGATTTACCAACTTGATTTCTTTATCACAACCCAAACTTCTCCAGGACCTCTGATGTTTAATTTGAGCATGTCTGATTTGGCAGAGAACACTGCAACCATGTTTTGGGAAGACCGAGCGGTCGATGCAGTCTTGCCGTCTGTGACTATTTATTCACCTTCTTCAAGCAACGACGGGAATTCCAAGTACCTTTACGGCAACAACATCCAAATCCTTGCTGGGGCGAGTGATGACGTTCGCATTGACTCATTCCAATACAAGTTCACTTACAACTACGGCTCCAATCAAGCAGTGTCAACACCTTGGACAGATTCTTCTTCAACCAGCGACCTTAACGGCGATAACTCGTCACTCGTGATGGATCTCGAATTTTCTGCAGGCAACTTCCTTCCAGGCCAACATGCAGTGTATGTAAGGGCTCTCGATTCAGCCGGTAACGAACGCTCTGTGAACGTTATTTTCGTTGTAGATGATTGCATAAATCGTCTGGATGGAACGACAATGTGCAATTACGTCGAATCGCTCAAGGACGCTCCTGAACCGATTGAAATCACGCCTTCTTTCACCGACCCGCCTTACGTCTTGGTGTGGGTGCTTTCGGGTGTCTTTTTCCTCTCACTTCTCATCATGCTCTTCGTGATTCAAACCAGCATGAGCGGTCCGAAAAAGAAGAAAGCAAGGGGCGAAGAGGAAGATGACGATGACTGGATGTCTGAATTCATTGGAACTTCTCAAGACATGGATATGGATGCGGTAACTGATACATCCAAACCAGATGAAAAATCAATGAAAAGTGAACCTGACCAGCCGGTCGAAGAAGATCCGTTTGCAGTCAATACCGTCACACGAAAGACTCGCCGAAAGAAGGACGAAGCCGAAGAAGCTGCCGTCGATGATGATGACGATGACGGCGTCGACTGGAGCGAGTACGATGACGACGATGAAGACGAAGAAGTCGTTGAAAAGCCGGTCACGAAGAAGCGTTCAGTCGGTCGCCGTGCTGCACCCCGAAAGGCGCCAAAGCGACGCGCAGTATCCCGCAAAAAGGATGATGAATGAGTACGCTCGAGGGTAGAACTCAAGGGCTAAGTCCTCATCACAGAGGATATGTCGGAATCGCAGAGCGTTGATGCCTCGGAAGTTTTAGTCGATGAAATCGAACACTCGATGGACAATTTGCTGATGGCATTCGATCCAAGAAAGAACAAATTGAATTGGCTTTTACTCGCTATGCCGGTCGCTATTTATGCGACCTTCACCCACCAAGGTGGGCTTGCGTTTGTCTTTTCGATGATTGCCATTATGCCTCTGGCCTTCCTGATGGGCAAAGCAACCGAGGAGATTGCACTTCGAACTGGTGAAGCGATTGGCGGACTCCTTAATGCTACATTTGGGAATGCTGTCGAGATGATTATCGCTGGCTTGGCGCTGTACACTGCATCACAGAATCCAGAACTGTTGGAAACGATGATCACTGTAACACAAGCCTCCCTCATCGGTTCAATTCTCGGAAATCTCTTACTGGTTCTCGGCCTTGCCATGGTGTGGGGTGGTATCAATCACAAAGAGCAATATTTCAACGTTGACGCAGGTCAGATGAACGGTTCACTGCTTCTCCTTGCCATCATTGGCCTCATCATTCCAAGTGCCGTTCATCATTCGGGAGGGTCAACCACTGATGTGGTCAATCTCTCACACTACACCGCAATCGTATTGCTCATTATTTACGGGCTTGCACTTCTCTTTCAACTCAAAACTCATGCTGATGTATTCGCCACCAAAGGCGGACACAGTGAACACGAAGAGCCTCACATGACCAACCGCAATGCATGGATTTTGCTTCTGCTTTCAACAGCCTTAGTCGGTTGGATGGCGCACATCTTAGTGCACAGCCTCGAAGATGCTGTCGAACGCTGGCACCTGCCAGAACTCTTCATCGGTGTTATTCTTCTACCGTTCTTTGGAAATGCTGCTGAACACTTCACTGCGGTCATAGTTGCCGGTAAAGACAAAATGGATTTATCCATCGCAATCGCCATTGGCAGTAGCGTCCAAATCGCTCTGTTTGTCGCACCTGTAATGGTGCTTCTTGGATGGGCACTCGGCGTTGGGCTGACGCTTGAATTCGGCCTGCTTGAAACAGCTGCGACCTTCATATCGGTACTGGTTGCTAATTCGTTGTTAACCGATGGCAAGACGAACTGGCTAGAGGGTACGATGCTTCTTGCCAGTTACATAATTTTGGCTATTGCGTTTTTCCAAATGTGAGGAGGTGCTAGAATGGAGAATTCGACAAAGGGTTACGCAATGGTTGGCTTTGCTGTTCTTGTTATCGCTCTTGGTTCGATTGGATACACCTTCGAAGGTGAAGTTGATGACATCCCTACTCCCAACATTGACGGGTTTGTGTTTTTCGGTGATGAGGCATTACCAAGCAATGCACTGGCACTTCTCGTGAGTGCTGAAACGACCATGACCTGGGACAGAGACGATATTTTCATCGTCATTGCGGATGAAGAAAAGAAAGACCAATGCGACGGGCTTCGAGCAAACGGAGGCGGATTCTTGTTCTCGGATTCAAGCAGTCAAACCTGTCAGTATGGTGATGATGGATACGAAGCAAAGTCATTTGATTCTGGTGAAGGGCTGACCTGGGATGTCGCATCGGGAGAACATTTTGCTGGCATTGGAACGAAGTCTGGTGCTCTTCCGGCCGGATCAGACCTTTCAATCGATTACTCGGTGAAATTGTCCGCATCAATTCCAACCTATCTGTTTAGCGTGCTACTCGGACTTGGTGGTGCAGCGATGACCAGAATGGAATGATTATTCGACGCCTTCGTAGTAGGTTTCAATTGAATGTTCGAGCTCCATCCAAGCCTGCTTTTCATCGACGGTATGAGTCTTCCCGTCCAATCGTAGAGCCCGTCCATCGACCCATAGGTCGAGGCATTCTGCACCGCTAAAGACGAGGTTCGCTAAATGACGATTGTTCGAGCGGCCCGATGGCCGCATTCGTACATCGTCGAGATTCCATACAGCCCAATCCTCGCTGCCTTTTGTTGCCATACTGAACACGTCAGCGGCTGGAAGCAGTGTCGCATCCCAGTGGTCGTGTCGCTGAACCAGTGCAGCCATTTTTGCTTCAGTGAGCATGTTCAACCCGCTTCCGGATGATGCAGCCCCGTCGGTTCCGATTCGCACATCAACGCCAGCAGCGTTGTATGCCGGAAGCGACATCGTACCTCCACAGGCAATTTTCATGTTGGAAGTCGGACAGTGAACCGCAGTACATTCATGTTTTGCGAGGATATCGATTTCGTTTTTCTTCACCCATGAAGCGTGAGCGCAGATGGTTCCTGGCTGAAAATAATCAATGCTGTCAAGGTATTCGACCGGATACAACCCCGTTTTTGCATGACAGTCAGCGACTTCTTTTCGAGTCTCACTGACGTGAATGTGGAGCCTCGCTTGTCGCTTTGCAGCCAATTCTGATGCCCGACGGAGGGTGTCTTCACTGCACAAATACACCGAGTGAGTCGCAATTGCGTATTGGATCTTGTCGTCCGATTTTTGCTGTCGAAGAATGTTGTCCAGTTCGTCCAGTGCAGAACCTGCATCGGGGTGTGAAGGAAGTGCAGCGTCACTGACTGGACCGCCGATGAGTCCACGTAACCCAGCATCACCGAGTACTTGGCCGGTGACGGTAGGGTAGAAGTACATGTCAGCGGCAAATGTGGAACCCGTTCGAATCATTTCAGCTGCTGCTGCTTGTGCACCAACGCGAACATACTCTGGGTTCAGTTTTGCTTCGGTGGGAAATATCGCTTCGTTCAACCATCGATGAAGTGGATAGCCGTCGCTAAAGTCACGCGCATTGAGCTGCATAGCGAGGTGCGTATGCCAATTTTGCAGAGAGCGGGTGATGAGTTTACTGGAACCATCGAGGTCGGCTTGAACATCTTCGTCTCCGTTTGATTGAACCCACGTCCCGTCCTTGTTGAGCAAGACATCTCCTACGAACTTTCTGCCTTGACCGTCGTACAACACCGAGTTTCGGTAGCGCACGCTGGTGTCATCGGCCATGATGGTCGGTCTCGGTCTCCCCTCATGAACGCTTTCAACCGTTTGGCTTATGTCGGTGAGATGCGGGGGTCGGTTTGCGCCACTGTGGCTTAGCTGGTATAGCACCTGATTCGTAATCAGGAGGTCGGGAGTTCGAACCTCCCCAGTGGCTCCTTACTGGTCGACGCTACGCGCCACGTTCATTGAGAATGCTTCTGCACTCGCCTCTAAACTTGCAACGGCTGGAAGCGTGCGTCCTGCGATGTAGTCCAGACACGCACCGCCGCCGGTTGAAACGTGCCCCATCCTGTGGGCGAGTCCACGTTTCATGATCAGCGTAGCAGTATGCCCTCCTCCAACGACCACATAGCCGTCTGATTCTGCACAGGCGTTCAACATTTCAACAGTGCCGAAAGCAAAATCCTCTACTTCAAAAACACCAGCAGGCCCGTTAAGATGGATTGTTCCAGAACGGCGAATAGCAGATGAAAGGTTGAGCACGGATTGGATACCGATATCGAACAGCGGTGCTTCAACGGGCAACTTGTCGAGCGTGAGATCGACTCTGTTGTCTTCGATGTTGGCAGCAACATCGACCGGAAGACGAATTTTTTCTTTGAAATCAACCAACAGCGACTTGGCAGTTGCGACAGTAGGGTACCAGTTCTTCCCCAATTCATTGACTAAGAAATCGTGATTCATGGCTCCAATTTCGACACCGGACAGTTCCAGCAAGAGGTTAGCTACACCTCCAGTTGGCCACACTTCATCGCAGATATTGTTTCGCAGCATATTGTCTGCGACTCCGATTGAATCGTCAACTTTGATGCCACCCAAAACTGCGATGCAGGGCCGAGCAGGATTTTCCAACGCTCGGTCGAGTTTCATCAATTCGTTTTTCATCAATTCTCCTGCTACGCAGGGTATCAAGTGAGTGAATCCAACACCCGAGGGTGTACTTCTGTGTGCGCATGCAAATGCATCGTAGACAAAGAGGTCAGCAACGCTTGCTAGATTTTGCACCAGATTGGTATCGGCCTGCGTCGAAAATCCGCCCTTTGTTTTCATTTCTTCATCATACATTCGTACATTGTTGAGCATGAGTATATCGCCGAAGTCTATCGATTCAATAGCATTCATGGCTTTTTCCCCGTACAGGTCATCAACCCATCGGACGGGTCTTCCAAGGATTCGTCCAAGTTCGCGAGAGTGACCCAACGTCGAGGTGAAGTCATTCTTTCCCGGCCGAGATTGATGTGCGAGCAGGACGACTTTCGCAGTTGTCAGCCGGTTCAATGTAGGGACAATGGCACGAATACGAGTGTCGTCAAGGAAGGTTTTGGTGACCGGGTCCAGCGGACTGTTGATGTCGACACGGACCAAAACAGTCTTGCCATCAGTGTTGACATTGTCGAGGGTGAGGACACTCGCCATTGACACTTCCAGTCGCTTCCGGTTTTTGATTACAACGGAGAAAAACCCTGTTGGAATCGAATCATTCCATCACAACCGCGCGTCTCGAGCAGGTGAACGGCGCGAAAGGTCATATATCGGCCAAGACCGCTGACAAAAGATGGCCGAAGATGTACCTGATGAGGATCAATCCCTCAAGGGTCCTCGCCGAAGGGCTGGAACCAGCACATCATCCTTCGGCGTTTCGAAACGAGAAGGCCACGACGCTTCGGTCTACTACGGAAGTCGAATGTACGACGGTATCGTTTCAAGTCGCGAGGTTGGTCCAGAGCAAACACTGCCGCCAACCCGGGCCAATTCTCTGGTAGCAGGGGATTCTCGCAATCTCGAACTTCCTGACAATTGCGTCCATCTTGTGGTAACCTCTCCCCCGTACAATGCCAGCAAAGCCTACGACCAAGACTTGTCGTTGAACGAGTACTTGGAGATGCTGTACGGCGTATTTTCCGAATGTTACAGAGTTCTAGCCCCGGGCGGGAGAATGGTCATCAATGTTGCAAATCTCGGAAGAAAGCCCTACATTCCGCTTTCCAGTCACATTAATTTGATGATGAATCAAATCGGATTTTTGATGCGTGGAGAAATCATTTGGGATAAATCAGCGAGTGCAGGTTCATCGTGTGCTTGGGGTTCATTTCAAAGTGCAAGCAACCCGTGTTTGCGTGATGTCCACGAATACTTGCTGGTCTTTTCGAAAGGTGATTATAAACTGCAGCGTGACAAGAATGAGCGGGCTGAAGGCCGAATAGACACGATTCCTCGGGATGATTTTATCCAACATACAAAGTCGATATGGTCGTTTCCAACCGAACGTGCTTCTCGAGTAAATCATCCAGCACCGTTTCCGGTTGAACTTCCAAAACGGTGCATTGAAATGTATTCGTTTGTCGGTGATGTCGTTCTTGACCCGTTCAACGGTTCAGGTTCAACGTGCGTTGCAGCAAAGATAACTGGAAGGAAGTATGTCGGCATTGATCTCTCTCAAGAATACTGCGACATCGCCCAACAGAGACTGGACACAACAGAGGCTTGGACAGCACCGGAAGTCGAAGTATAGAGCCGGAGTGGTTTTGAACGGCCGACCATACCCTCAAACTATGTCAGGTTGGGATACGGGTGACTTGACGGGACCCGATGGCCAAGATTGGCGCGTCCCCGTCTCCGAACTCATTCAGCGGCAAGAAACGCTTGCTCTCCATCTGAAGTCAGCAGGTCTTGCAGGAGTATTCATTCAACACCCCGTTGACCTCTACTATTTTGCTGGGGGACGACAGAATGCAACGCTCTTTGTCCCGGCACATGGCGCCGGAGGGAGTAATGAAGCAGGTGGAAATGGTTCGGTTCTCTTCGTTCGGCGCTCTTTCAAGCGGGCTATATTTGAGGCAGGAGGTGACGATGCTCCGTTTGAAATCGTACCGTTTCCTCGTTCGTCTGAACTCGTCGACGTCCTTCGTTCACGCGGCGTAACCGTTGCTCCAGCTCTACAGTTCGGTGAGATTCCAGCATCGTACAGTGAACGGTTCGTGCACATGCTCAGTCCGCTTGGTGCGTGCAACGATGCTACTGCGGTTATTCACCGGCAACGGGAAGTGAAATCTGCGTGGGAGATTCAGCAGATGGACGCTGCTGCCGAAATTCAATATCGAATGTTTGAGGCTGTTGAAGCTGTTGGAGGTGAAGGCGTCAGCGAATTAGAATTAGTTGCGGCTGCCGAGGCTGTCAGCCGTGCCGAAGGCTTCGGCGGTAACATCCACATGCGTCGCTTTCCTTTGCAGTGTGATAGAGGTGTAATCGTTGCAGGTCGTGCGGGAGGTGTCCCGTCCTTTTTTGATTCAGCAGTTGGGGGCATTGGACCCCACCCACTTTCGGGCATGGGTTCCGGTTTTAATCGTATTAAATCGAATGAACCTGTTCTTGTAGACTTGGTGCACGCTCATCGAGGTTACATTACGGATATGACGCGCATGTTTTCAGCCGGACGTCTCTCTGACCAGTGGATGCAACGGCTTGAGGACATGGTGCTGGTCAAGGAAGCCGTTGTGGACGTTCTTGACCGGGGTGACACCTGTCAATTGGCTTGGGAAGAAGGTTTTGCGCTTGCTCAAGAACTCGGATACGAAGAGAATTTGATGGGTATGAAACCCGACCAAAGTCGGTTTTTGGGGCATTCAGTCGGGTTACAACTCGATGAATCGCCCGTTGTTGCAGCCGGTTTCGACCGTTCTCTGCCGGTTGGTGGAGCGATGGCGATAGAGCCCAAAGTCGTCTATTCCGACGGGAGTATCGGGAGTGAAGACACGTGGATTCGAGACGATGAGGGCCTTCGCCCAGTATCGGCTGACGGGGCTTGGCCTTGGTTGACGGAGTGGTAAACATGAATCAAGAACAAACCGATGACGACGTGTGTGAAAAACTCGAAGGGTGGACCCGTGAAGATGTTGGAAAACGCATTCCCGTGCGATTAACACCAAATGGCACCTACTTCAACGAGCCAATCGTCAACGTTTTCTGTCAGTTTTGCGGTTCGGAATTCATTGGTCCAAGCAGGGAAGCAGGTGGTTTTCTTGGCGGTCACGAATGCTTGCACGCCTGGGAAATTTCACAAGCGATGGGCCGAGACGACGGCATGGTCGAATAAGCATACTTGCCAACCATAGTGTTCAAGATATGCCCGCGTCGTGTTGGGTATATGGCAAAGCCTTACTCAACAGGTCATATCGGTGCTGTAGCTTCAAACTTCACTGAAATGCGACTCGCAGGAGCAGTGAAGGAACGCCTCGTTGAACTCGTCTGTGATGAAATTGCACGCTTTGTTCCCGACATGGAATCTGCTACGCTGGCACAAGACCCTGAACGAAAGACCCTGGACGACCCTCACCGCACTCGCTTGAATTACAATCGAACCCGTGAATTGATGATCGACCAAATTCAGGCCGTTGAATCAGTCGGTTCTGCTGCCGTTCAAGCCGGTATCGAACACGTCGAAAACCATCTTGCCACTTTGGTAAAACATGCCTCATCAGCCGCCAACAAGGACAGGGTTGCGACCATCAAACCCCGCCACCTCGAGATTGCAATTCAGGGCTTGGGCCTGGACAATGAAGACGATGAGCAGGGCGAAGAAGCAGCGCCGACTGAAGAACTGGTGGTTGGCCAAGGAGGAGGTGTCCTCACCGAGTCTTCGCTGCTTTCACTGGCTCGCACGCACGCAAAAATGCCGGTCACTAAGGATGCCATTGACGAATTACTTGAAACATACTACATGGTAATTGAGCAACTTGAATCAGATATACGTGCTCATGCTCAGTTGGGTGGTAATCCCGTACAGTTCATTGAAACCATTGGGAAGATGAAGACGCTGATGTCCCTGGGTTGGATGAGATCGATGCTCTCTAAAGCGGCCGAAAATGCACGTGAGCGCGGCTACAAGCGCATCGACATCGAACAAATCGTTCACATCGATCCTTTCGCATAATGCCATACATAACGGTTGAACATTCCAAGAATAGGGCATCATTTCAGCGGTGGAATTGGAATGCTTAGTTCATCGGTTTTTATTTCCGCGCTGTTTGCCGGCGCTATTGCCATACTCGTGACGTTAGCAATTGAACGCTGGGGTGGTTTAACGGGCGGACTTCTCGGAACGATCCCCTCCACAGTAGTGCCTGCAGCAGCAGGTATGTACATCGTAGGAGGTGAAGACTTGCTGATTGAGAGCATGGCCATTGTTCCGTTTGGCATGCTGATAAATGGACTTTTTCTTTGCGTCTGGGTTGTCCTTCCACCGTATCTGCGTGATTCGAAATCCCCACTAATACTCACCACAGTTGGAGCGCTTTTAGTATGGGCGGTGTGCGGTTCAGTACTGCTGTTTGGCATGTCACTTGCCTTCGAGAACGGCATTTCAGCCATGACAGTATCTCTGACAGGTTTAACCCTGCTCGTCGTATTCGCAGTAGCGATGAATTGGCATCCAAAACCATCGCCCAAGGGGCAGCATTCAGTAACCGTCAAAGTGTTGGTTTTACGCGGTAGTGCTGCGGCATTAGCGATTGGAATTGCTGTGTGGATGTCTGCACAAGGCCAGCCGTTGATCGCCGGACTTGCCGCCGTGTTCCCGGCGATTTTCCTCACAAGCATGGTTGCATTGTGGGTCGCACAAGGGCCGACCGTACCTCAAGGGGCTGCTGGGCCGATGACGTTGGGTGGCGTTAGCGTAGGCGTCTATGCATGTGCTGCGATGTACAGTTTACCTTCATACGGACTGTATATCGGGTCACTCATCGCTTGGCTTCTCGCTGTTGTAGGCTGGTCCCTTCCAGCCTACGTCGCTCTTCGGCGCCATTCAGCGAATCTTTACGCGCTTGGTGAAGCATCATCGTCAGACAACGATGCTTCGATATCATCCAACTGAAGTTCATTCAGTCGCCCTTCAGCCGAAGCTAATTCAGCCTTGCAAACCGACAAAAGTTTCGCACCTTCTTCATAAAATTTTAACGTTTCATCAAGACCCATTCCCCCTCGTTCTAAGAGAGCTACAATTTCTTCAAGTCGTTGGATTGCTTCGCTATAGGTTGGTTGTTCATCATTCATTGTTTTCGCCTCTTGTCTGTATGTTTTTTACTTCTGCATCTGCATGACCATCTGCAAAATTGAGTACGATAGTTTGTCCAGTTTGTATGCCTTCGACGCTGCTCAATACAGTTCCGTCAGTGGTCTGGGTCATTGAATAGCCACGTTCCAACACCCGCTGAGGGTGCGTGGCATTGAGTGAAGATTCATACCGTGCGACCTGCGTCTTGTTAGCCATCAGGGTTGCAGTTGCCGATGCCCGTAAGCGGGAACTGAGGTTTGATGTATGCTGCTTTGCCCGATTGATACCCGTCAATGGAGCGATTTTCAGCCGAGCTTGCAGCGTCATCAAGCGTTGACGACTGTCGTTCATTTGGCGGCGAGATGCCACATCGACTCGCTCACCAAATTCGTCCAAGAGATAGAGTAATTCATTGTAGATTGGAACCACTCGTTCAACGGCATTCGAGGGAGTTGAAGCTCGTATGTCAGCTATGAGGTCAGTGACGAGGAGGTCAGACTCGTGGCCGACGGCAGAAACCACTGGAACTGGACTGACCAACATCGTGCGAACCACTGGTTCGAGATTGAATGCCCACAAGTCTTCTGGCGAACCCCCACCACGACCAATAATGACGACATCGACTGGTGGTTCACCGCGCTTTTTGGCAACTTCAGGGTCAGATAATCGACGCGCAACAGCCATGCCGCGGACCAATTCGTTGACTGCTCGATTTCCTTGTACCAAGACTGCTATGACGGTTCTTCGAAGCCCAGGCCATCGATTTTCTATCAGCCGCTGCATGTCGGAAAGTGCGGCAGAACCGGCCCCTGTGATGATTGCGATGTGCTTGGGAATGGCGGGTAGCGGTCTACGCGGACGGTCGATTTCCCCTTCTCGCCGAAGTTGTTCTACTAAGGCCCGTTTGGTTTCTTCAAGTGCTCCAAGCGAACTGATTGGCTCGATTCGTTCGACATTGAGTTGGATGTTTCCACGCTTCACATAGAGGTCAACACTGGCGAGAACAACAACTTCGCTTCCTTCTTTGATAGCGGGGTCAATCGTACATCTGCCTTTCCAAATAACGGCACTCATTTGACCATCCTTGTCTCGGAGTGAAAAGTAGGTGTGCCCGCTGGGGTATTGTTTCCACTGCGTCACCTCGCCTTTCAGGGCTTGATTGCGGAACAGGGGATCCCGGGTGACAGACTGTTTGATCAGTTGAACGAATTGACCAATCGGTAGCGGGCCAGTCGTCACTTCACCCCGCTCGCCCATGGTCCAATGTTGTGCCTACGGTTCTTGAACATCTGCGCAGAAATTACACACATCTTACGCTCGAGATTCATTCCTCTTGCGTGCCTGAAAGAAGCAACTCCCGCTTTTTTTTACGTTTGTCAATGGAAAATTGCTGACGTTGTTCGACCTCTGCTAACTTATGCTTGATTTTCCATGAAAGGAACCGAACGATGATAGCGATTGCGATCAAATCGATGACGAGTATCAACCAGTCACTCACACCCCATGAATCAAACATTCCTATCACCATCAAAGTGGAGGTCGTATATCGATATCGACATCTCCATTTGGGACACCTATACAGCCGAGACGCCCACCTTCCTCAACCAAGAAATCATCGAGGCCTGGCGGTAATTCTTCAGGGAGAGGTACGTCGCCGTACACCAGTGAAACTAGGCACGCCCCGCACGTACCAGACGTGCAGTTTGTTGGAATATCTACACCTGCTTCCTCAGCATGTTCAACGAGGGTTTTGCCCGGTACAAATGGCGTTTGACCCAACAATGTCGGTCCTTGTAAAAACCGGATTACAGGTCGAACAGTGACAGGGTCAACATCGAGAGTTGCAGTTACCGCGTTTGCGGACATCACACCACCTCAGCGCATATCCTTGTGGCGAGTCCAGCGGCCAGTTTGCTTGTTGAAGTACAATCCTGCTTTCTTCATCCACTTGTTGAACTTAGTAGCTCCGGCACCAGTGCGTAAGATGAAGTCTTCTCGGTCTTCCTGTGCTTGGATGTATCCTTTGGCGGTGATGATTTGGTCAATCCAATCGTTGATGTCCATCAGTCCACCAGTAAGACCGCCTTCCTCGACCGCCTTGACCATTTCATCAGCAGTAGCACCCGTGGTTTCCAAATCTTTGCGAATCAACTCATTCACGCTTGATAGGTCCATCGATGCTGGCTTCGGCGGGACAGGGTTGCGTGGACGCTTGTCCTCTTCAATGGTGATACGAGAGCCGTTTGAAAGTCGTTCTTCGACTTTGACGGATAGTTCAGGAGAGAAACTGGTCTCACATTCCCAGCACATGAAGGCCCAGTGTTCAGGCTTGTCTTGGTCCCTGGATTGGCGTGGGTCCATTTCATCTCCGCATACAGGGCATGCGTGGAAAATCAGCGCAGGGACGTGCTTGCGACGGAAATCAACGATGTCTTGAGGCGTGCCTTCCAATTCAAGCATTTCGTGGTCACGTGCAGCTTCAAGCCCTCGTGTTTCTAACTGGTCCCGAATCTTGACTTTCTGGTCGTCCTTTCCTTCATCGTGAAGGTTGTTTTCAAGTTTGACAATCAGTTCAACAGTCTTTCCGAGTCGATTCATGATCAGTTTCTTTGCACGAAAAGCCTCAACTTTGGCAATCTTCAATCGCTCTTTTTGTTCAGCAAGTTCTGTGAGTACGTCTTTTTGCTTGCGCTGAAATTTGATTTCTTCAATCTTTGACTCCTGCTTTTTTTCTGGCGCCAAAACCTTGGAAAGATACCGTTCTTTTCCGTGACTTTGAGGGCCAGCGGTGATGATTGAGATTACACCGTCGGCGATATCTGCTTTTAGACCGTAGTTTTCGATGAGCATGTCTTTGTCGATCTTCTTCAAGTCGCCAATTTTTAGCCCGGAATCGGCCAACTGCTGGGCAGTTGTTTCGTCGATACCTCGACGTAATAAAGCAAGATAGGTGTCTTTCTTGGCCATTGCATCCCCTCCGTCGAGTCTAGGCGAGGAGACCCTCCTAAGAAAAGGCTCTCCCACGACAGTGTAGGAATATACCTTCACTCCACTCCTTATCAATCAAGCGTAGATTGCGTGAAGGATGAGCACAAGTCAATCCAATCTTCGAGTTCAAATTCTTCAGGGCGCAATTCCATTCGCTCGTCATCTTGGTGTGCTTTGTAGGCGTCCTTCCATCGTCCAGCATGCCACTGTTTCACTCTTCCAATCCGCCGTGGTACCTGTTTGAGCGTGGTTCGTAATTTTTTCCTGCGCTGGTCAAAAGCGAGATGAATCATCAGTCGTACAAGCTTAACATCACACGGCCACTGCTCATTGTGCGGTTCCATTGAGATATATCGCGAGTGAACTTTTGGCATAGGGCTGAAGTGGTGAGGTCCAACTTTATCTTCCAGTTCACACATCCAGTCCAACGACGCAGTCATTCCCAGTGAGCCGATATCACTCTCGTATTCCATTACGAGACGTTCAGCGAACTCTTCCTGAACCAGCATGATCACTCTTTCCAGTTGATGTGTTCTCGGGTTGCGCAAATAGCGAGTGAGAAGTTCGATGAGCGGGGATGAAATCTGATAGGGTATGTTGGCGACGACTTTTGAGAGGTCGTGCGGCCATTCCATTTCTAAAACATCTCCTGAAAGCAGCGTGAGTTGTTGCCGCTCAATTTCAGGAGCAAATGCGTGCTTGAGATGCTCGACAGAGACTGAATCAATTTCGATGGCCGTTAATCGACATCCCGTAGCCAGAATCGCTTCGGTCAATACACCCGGGCCAGGTCCGACCTCTAACACGTGGTCATTTTCAGAGAGTTCGGCTAATTCGATGGCTCGAGAAATGAGTTCATCATTGACCAAATAATGCTGTCCGAGGGCCTTGTTGAAGGGCTGCTTGTCGCGTAAACTATCAACGAGCCAGCGCGCACCTCTCATGCCTTCACCGGCAAGAGGAGTTCGATAAGCCGTGGTTGGATGTTTCGGTCTTCAAGTTCGGTGATAAACCGCTTTGCCAACAGTTCAGCAGCATCGATGTTGCATGATTCATTGAGAGCAGCCAGAGATTCAAAACCGCTCGAGCCTCGAGCCTCAACCATCTGAATTGCTTTTTTGTTACCGATTCCAGCGAGTAATTCGAAGGCATGTTGCTTCAGCGAAAGGTTGCCAGCCACGTTGAAGAATGATTGAATGAAGTGGTGTTGGTTTTCTTCAATGAATATTTGGACAACCAGTGGTAGGTCTGCGGCAACATGGTTGGCCACACGTCCGAGATTGGTCATACCCAGAACATTCTCAATATCGGTTCGCTTCGATGCATCCGTTCCGATATAGACTCGAGCGGTGGTCAAAAGCGGACCTGCATTTCGCTTTGGTTGAAGTCTGCAAAGAATCATTTTCGATTCGGTGATGGCGATTACGACGTTGTTCACTTGGTCATGATCGATGACGCGAGCCCACTGTTCATCCATTAATGGTGACTTTTGCTGTTGGCGATTTCCGCGGGGTGACCCACCACGTTGCCGGTTGTGGTTTCGACGAGGGCTCGATGGATTGCTGCGTTGCTTGTCCCGCACCGGTGCTGCTTTTGGAGCTTGCTTTTTTCGTGGCTGCACGACCGGAGCACGTCCTTCTGCGGGACGGGACCAATCTGTCGAAGTTGATGGTGCTTTCTCGCTTTTTTTACTACGAGTGGGGACATTGATGTTTCGGTCACGTCGTGCGCCAGTCATTGCTCATCACCTCGAAGGAGGCTGACTTTCATTCGAAGCCAACGTGTTGTGCGACAAGTTCGAGAATCGTAGAGATCTCTCCTTCGTCAATCGTCATTCTGCTTGATGCCAATACGGCCCGAACATCGCCAGGGTACATTGGCATGAGTTCAGCAAGTTTGGCGGCGAGATGGGGGACACTTGACAGCGTCTCTACTTCACAGAGGGCATTTTTCAAAGATTCGAACACTTTCGGGTCAGTCTTGTAGCCGTTTCGAGCATCACTTGCAGCCCATTCAGCGTGCTGGAGGGCAGCCTTTTGCTCGTAGGTGAGGTTTTTCCTACGCTTTTCGGCTTCCAATAGCATGGTGCGTACGGTAGCAAAGTCGACAAATCGCTCTTCTTCAGTCATACAAATCCCTCATTCAAGTGGTCGAAGATGCTCTGGTCGAGCAATCACGGTCTTCGGCATGTTACCGTCTTTCACAGCAACAACCCATGCAACGCCTTGGCGCTTTTGGATGAAGCCAGTACGGCCATGGAATCGGCGGTGCGGCATTCCCATTTGTTCCCCACCATCGAGGACAATGGCAACACGGTCGCCTTCTTGATAATCATGCATAACGCGGCTGATATTCACTCGACTTCGCTCGCTCTTGCGTCGTCGTAGAATGCTTCGTGTTCCGACTCGCTGTCCCTTGGATCGCTTCATGTTCGTCGCCTCGTTTGTGTCCGTTAGAGCAAATGTACATCTTCCGGGCATTTTGGCGACCTGCCCTTCGCATATAAGCACCGCGACGGATAGGTATCTTGAAAAATCGTGGAAAGCGCAGGTTCAGCGCTGTACTTGACGCTCAATCAGCGTGGATATCGCCGACATCGAGCCAGATAACATCGCACTTTGCTTTGATGAGCGAAGCGAGGCACGGCTGAGTCCTTCCCCCATCACCGTGAACGGTCTCTTTGACGTAGGTTCCAGATTCACATCGCAAGGTCACCTCGACTTCTCGTACACCATCTTCCATAACTTCGATCACCGGCGCAGAGGTTTCGTACACAGTCCGTCGCCGAATAAGGTCAGCACGTCGATGCGCAACCCGTTCAGGTGTACGCTGGGCCAACTTCACTCCTGCTAATTTTTGCACAACATCGTGAATCAGTTCATCACTGGGCAAATCGAGCATCACCGGTGCTGGTGGGCCAGCCCCAAGGATGCGCTGGATGAGGTCTGCCTTCGAACCCGTTTTCTTCAAACCGAGTTCGGCCGCTTTCTCAACCAGTTCTGGTTTTTTCATCGCTGTCAACGTCGCTTCATCGGGACCTTCAGGTACATCGATTACAGACGGTAGAGGCTTTGTGTGGTCGTTCTTTTTATCGCCTCGACGCTTGCGCTTTGAGGACTGCTTCTTACCTTTTGCACCCCGCTCTTGGACATCAATGTGAGTCAAGTCAACCGGAGCGGTCAACACGGCAAGTTCAGCTTCACTCAACGGGAGAACTCTGAATCGAATGGTGTAGGATTTTTCAGCCGGTGTGTCCTTCACTCGGACGACTTCACTGCGGTTTGAATCGCGTAATCCCGTAATTTCGATACTCCCTTGTGCGTTCTTGTTGATGGTTTCCATTGCAGCCTCGACATCGATTTTACGAAGTTTTGGTTCTTTCATTTCAATGACGAATGGTCGCCCTCGCCCCATGCATCGAACGTCAATATCTTCACGCCCCATTCCGTGGAAGGCGTGTTCAGATGCTTCGAATACTTCGAGTAGCGGATTTCCGATGAGGTCCTGAACGCTTTTCTTGTACTGGAGGCCTGTGTGTTCGCAGCGGTCACAGCCCCTACCTTTACAGGCACGGCACGGCCATCGAGTTTGAGGAATGCCTCGCTCCAGTTTCCGGTAACGGCCGTAGAGGTAGTGTGCCCGTATGTCGAGTTCGACAGTCAAAGTGAGAACGTCGATCAATGCCAAAATTTGCGGCTTATCGTTGACCAACGTAACGCCTTCGAGGCGTTCATTGAGGTTCTGAGCAATACGGGCGACAAGTCCACCTTTGAGAGCGTCTGAACCACCTGCTCCAAATCGCTTTCGCATTTCTTCCTCCGCTTCAACTTGGTCTTTTGGAATTCGCGCTCCGAGCTGCAGTCGTGAAACATCGTACGGCTGGATAGCGTCGTGAATGATGTCTGCAAGAAGGTCGGATTCTTCGAACAGGTTTTCGCAAAATGGACAGAGCGGTACTTCAGTACGAGCGGTTTCAAGGTGTGTGTCTACCTCAACGACCGATGCCCGGATTTCTGCGCCTGATGCTTCGATTGATTGGTCGAACCGTTTTTTTCCACCCAGACGACCAATGCAGTGGTCGCATGAGCCAATTCGAATCAGATGCTTGAGTCCAGCAGGCGATGGTGCGCGTGGAATTTCTTCCATGTGGGTATTGAGCTGGTCATGCAGGCCGATGTCTTCTTCATCGGTTGCTTCCTTTTCATCTACTCCAACGACGTTCTCATCGTCCCACAGAGAATAATCGGTTTCACCAAATCCCGCGCTTGAATACTTCATCCAGTCTTCTTCATCGGGTTCGTCGGGTTCTTCAGTTGGCATCAAATCACCACTTTCACGGGGACAACCCCTATGACAGCAGTTTAGACGGACGGCCTATCCTTCATCAACGCACCGGTGAAATGCCTGAGTTACGCCCTAGAGGGCCTCAGGAATCAAAGTCCTGCCGCAAACGAGACAATCGCATCATAGTCTGGTTCAACGCCAGGATTTTCTGCAACCCAGCGATGTTGGACCACACCGTCTTTATCGATGACAATCACGACTCGATTTGCACTCACGTATCCTTCAATGCCTCCAAGTCCAACGAATGTAGCATCGTAGGCTTTGACGACATCTCGGTCGATGTCGGAAAGCAGCGTGAACTCAAGGTCGTATTTTCGAGCAAATTCAGCGTTTGCCCAGGGAGAGTCGACGCTGATGCCGAGCACTGCGGTGTTCGAATCGTTCAGCTTCGCAAAGTTGTCTTGAAACGCACACATTTCCTTGTCACAAACGCCAGTGAATGCCCCTGGATAAAACGCAAGAATAACGGTTTTACCGCTGTAATCAGAGAGGCTAACGTCACTCTTGGTGGTGTTTTTCAGGGTAAAGGCGGGGGCGGTGTCTCCAATATTGACCATGGAGCATCCAAGAATCGCCGGCGTATATCCGTTTCGATTTCAAGCAACGTCGAATCTATCAGCGTTCATGACCTTGTTCCAAGCAGAGATGAAGTCGTCGACAAAGGCTTGTTTGCTGTCGTCTTGCGAATACATCTCAACAATTGCACGGAGTTGAGAATTACTTCCGAACACCAAATCGTACCGAGAGGCTCTGCGAACAACTTTGCCCGTAGAGCGGTCGTGTGCATCGTAGGAATTGCTTCCCGTTGCGTTCCACTTAACGTTCATGTCGAGCAGTGTTGTGAAGAATTCGTTGGACAACGTACTGCCGTCGCCGAAAACGCCGCGGTCGTCAGAACTGACACCAAGCGAGCGAAGACCTCCGACAAGGAGCGTCATTTCAGGAGCGGAGAGGCCGAGCAATTGCGCTTTGTCGAGCATCATTTCTTCAGGGCTAACGTTGTAGTTCTTCAACAAGAAATTTCGGAATCCGTCTGAGACTGGTTCGAGAACTGCAAAAGAGTGAACATCGGTCTGCTCTTGGCTTGCATCTCCACGACCTGGTGTGAAAGGTACTTCAGCACCTGACGCCATTTCGATACCGACGTTTCCAGCAAGAACGATGGTGTCAGCGATGCTTGCACCGTGCGATTCTGCCAGCCCAGTGAGGACTTCAAGCACCTTTGCAAGTTGGTCTGGCTTGTTGGCAGCCCAGTCTTTTTGAGGCGAGAGACGGATTCGTGCACCGTTCGCTCCGCCGCGATTGTCGGAGCCACGGAACGTGGAGGCACTCGCCCACGCAGTCTCGACCATTTCAGCGATCGAGAGCCCGCAGTTCGAGAGTGCTTGCTTCAACGCATTAACGTCATAGGAAGTGCTTCCGGCTGGTACGGGGTCTTGCCAGATCAGTTCTTCATCAGGAACATCAGGGCCAAGGTATCGTGCCTTCGGTCCCATGTCACGGTGAAGAAGTTTGAACCAGGCTCGAGCGAATGCGTCAGCAAAGACGTCCGGGTTTTCATGGTAGTGCTTCGAAATCTTTCGGTATTCTGGATCTCGAATCATGGCCATGTCGGCCGTTGTCATCATGGTTGCAACCTTGATTGAAGCATCTTCTGCATCGGGAGCAAGATCTTCGGGGTCTGGACTTCCTGGTGTCCATTGGTTTGCTCCTGCCGGGCTCTTAACCAAAGTCCAATCGTTTTCGTACTTGAACAGGATGTCGAAGTAACCGTTGTCCCATTGCGTCGGGTTCGATGTCCACGCACCCTCAATACCGCTGGTGATGGTGTCACGGCCCTTTCCTGAGCCGTGAGCGTTCGCCCATCCAAACCCTTGTTCTTCGATGGATGAGCCTTCGGGTTCAGAACCAACGAGGGCAGCATCGCCGGCACCGTGGGCTTTTCCAAAGGTGTGTCCACCTGCAGTCAGTGCCACTGTTTCAGCATCGTCCATTGCCATTCGTGCAAATGTTTCACGGATGTCTTGAGCGCTGAGAAGCGGGTCAGGGTTCGAATTTGGCCCTTCCGGGTTGACGTAAATCAATCCCATTTGAACCGCAGCAAGTGGATTTTCAAGCGATTGTCGGGTGTCACCATAGCGGTTATCTCCCAGCCATTCGTCTTCACTACCCCAGTAGATGTCTTCTTCAGGATGCCAGATGTCGGGGCGTCCTCCGCCAAACCCAAACACTGGGCCGTCCATCGATTCAATTGCAACAATTCCTGTGAGGACCAAAAGGTCAGCCCAGCTGATTTTGTTGCCGTACTTTTGCTTGATTGGCCACAGGAGACGTCGAGCCTTGTCGAGGTTTCCGTTGTCAGGCCAGCTGTTGAGTGGTGCGAAGCGTTGCGCTCCCGTGGCGGCGCCACCACGCCCGTCACCGATACGGTACGTACCTGCGGCGTGCCATGTCATTCGAATAAAGAACGGACCATAGTGGCCGTAGTCAGCTGGCCACCAGTCTTGGCTGTCGGTCATGAGTGCGTGCAAATCCTTCTTCAGTGCAGCATAATCAATCGAATTGAATGCATCTTTGTACACAAAGTTCGGTTGCATTGGACTTGATTTTCGGTCGTGTTGGTGGAGTATGCTCAAATTCAATTGATTTGGCCACCAATCTGTGTTTTTCATGCCTGTAGATGCTGAGCTGATTGCTCCGTGCATCACTGGACATTTCGCTTCTGTGTTGTCGTTTTCCATACCTTTCATTTCCCGGACCCAATTGCAGGTCCATCTAAGCGCATATGAATTTTTGTAAAGGATGGGCATGCTCACGTGAGAGGAGCGGGTAGTCCGATGGTCGAGATAAGAGCACTGGACGGTACAAATTGGATGGAATTTCTATCACTTCGTACTGTCGTGTTCATCATTGGGCGCAGCGACTGTTCTGACTGTCATCATCTGTATCAAGAAATGCACAGTATCGAACTTCCTGCGCATTGGGTAGTCGGTAAACTTGACCTCGACCAACCTAATCTTGGGGGTTTTAGGAATGCTAACCCGTGGTTAGAGCATATCGATATGGTGCCGTTCACGACCGTCTTTGTTGACGGCGAGATGGCTGCGCATTGGGCCGGAGTTGACACGACTCGTCTCAAAGAGTCAGTTCAATCTCTGTGAATCGAGTCGAACCCGCCTGCGTCCATGGGCCGAATCATCATCGTGACCGATGAGTCACCGTGATCAATTTCGCCAGTCTTGATGAATTGGTGGCGAGCATGGAATCGCATGGAACCGGGGTTCGGAGGATTGGAACTCACTTCAGCCGTTACCGGAAGATTGAGTGAATTGGCGTGAGCGATGACCAGGTGGTAGAGGTTCGAACCGATCTGATTGTTTCGTTGGTCAGAAGCCACAGCGATTCTATCCACATAGAGGAAGGCGTCGTATCGCTGATTAAACCAAGCATAGTTGAGGCTTCCATAGCGTGTTTGCGGTAGAAGGCACAGTACGAACCCGAGTAGCCTTTCTTCTCGATACACGCCCAGGGCAAGTTCACACAGTGTGAGTAGATCCGCCATTTCTTCAACAGAAACGCGCCCAGTTCCTGGAAGACCCTGCTCGTTGATGTACCTCATCGCAGGTGCATCAAGAGCGGTAAGAGGCCGCACATCCATGCTAAGCCTCCTCGGGAGTCGCTCGAGGTTCAATCAACCCAAGAGCGGCCGTAGTGAGGACTAAACTCGCAATCAGCGACAGTGCAATCATCGCTGCGGAGAAGATTCCAAAGTTACTGAACAGTCCCATTGGAGAAAGCGCAATGACGAGGAAACCTGCGATGTCAGAAGTTGCACTTCCAACCAATGCCAAGCCACACGCTCCACCGACACCAATCAGCGCTTCGCGATGGTTCTCACCAGATTCACGGCCTTCTCGATACCGTTCGGTAACGTGAATGCAATAATCGATGCCAACACCCAAGGATATCGTCGCAATAGTGACGGTGACGATGTTGAGGGATGAACCGGCTGCGTACATCAAGCCGTAGAGCCAGACGACGACCAAGAGAATCGGGACCAGGGTAATGCTCGCTTGTTTAAACGACTTAAAACCGATTGAAAGGGAGATGAATACGAACAGCGAACCGAGCAAAAGAGAAGATTGCATCTCGTCTTGCATGGTGGTTGAAGCGATGAATCGAGTAACAGGTCTTCCGGTTGGCATGACCCACGTGAGTGGTTTGTCGTCGCTTTGTTCACCTTCCGCTAAAGTGTCACCAGATGAAAGGTTGGTGAACGGAGTCAAGTCGCGCCACAACTCTTCCATTCCCCCTGCCATTCCAGGGAAGTCTTCTGGAGCGGTCATTCCAAAACGAATCAGCATTCGTTCATAATGTGCATCTCCCCCATTGACGTCCAACCAAGGCTGAGAAGGGTCGAGTTCGACTTGCGGGGCAATGTACAGCGCCACGATGCTGGGAGGGATGTCGGGAATTGGACCCACGCCGGGCACGCCATTCAACGACAGGAAACCGTAGAAGAAGGCCAAGCAATCTCGGTCTGTGAGGTCCATTAAAGGACCGTTACCTGCGGTCGAACAGTTCATGCCATGTCCGGTTTCATTGACTTGCCAGCCTGCTGCTTCGAACGGTGTTGAATTCAGTACCAGTGACCCTTGTGCAGCAATGACCATTTCATCAAGTGCGAGGATATCGATGGTTCCATCAGGCTGTCGAGTGATTTTATCGGGAACTCCGTCGGGTAATTCGTCCATGTTTTGGCGGAATATTTCAATCGCAGCAAACACTTCAGGATCAAGAACATCGCCTTCGATGAGCAAGTTGGCAGGCTCACCTTCATCGGCGAACCTCTCTGAGATTTCAAAGACACCAATGGCGAAATCTGAGCGTTCATCGAGGAAATCTTCTACTGCGAAGTCGCCTTCTAACTGTGCCATGCCCCAAGCTGCTGGAACGGCTAGCAAGAAAGCGATGGAAGCGATAATGACGGAGTTACGGAAGGTTCCAGACTTTTCAGCGATGGTCTTCAACCAGCGCTCAGGTACGAGGTGCGTGATGTCTTCCCGCTCATCGCTGTTTTTACCACGCTTCACAAGCCATTCATCAACCGACAATCGGATGAGAGGGACCCACAGGCCGGTTAACATGAAAGCCGCAAAAATTCCCAATGCCGCTTCGATACCGAACGAACGCAGCACGGCGATGTCGCTGAACATGTTGGCTGCGAATGCGGCCATCGTGGTCACGGAAGTGAGCATGATTGCTCGTCCGACACGGGTAAGCGTTGTTTGAGCGGCCGATTTGGACGTGTTTCCGTTGTTACGTTCCTCTTTGTAGCGATGCAGCGCATGCAGCGAATCATCGATACCCAAGGCCAGCACCAAGATGGGTAAAAGGTTTGAAAATTGAGATCTCGCAATGAGCGAAACGCCAAACCACGAGGTGATGCTGGCAAAATGCCCAATCATTCCCTGCATCCACAACAACGCAGTCCCTAACGCAAACATGACAATAACTACATCGGACACTCTTCGAAGACTCAC
>TARA_B100001093_G_scaffold101433_2_pt1 | contig 95528 bp, 75 predicted proteins | sample TARA_B100001093 | Tara Oceans TARA_B100001093 (sample SAMEA2623116) | marine metagenome | biome: marine biome (ENVO:00000447); feature: surface water layer (ENVO:00002042); material: "saline water (ENVO:00002010), including plankton (ENVO:xxxxxxxx)" | depth 5 m | reverse complement strand
CTTCGGGTTCTTCTGGAAGAATGATCGGTTGTTTGAGGGTTGGTTTTCGCTGCTTTTTCGGCTTTTTGCGCACGACTCGCACAAGAACGAGCAGGAACAACACTAGGAGAAGAGAACCGCCGCCAATAGCAGCATACATTATCGTGTCATCGTCGCTGATTGAAGTCAAACCTTCCAAACCACTGGATTGACTCTGGCCTTTGACGTCAAGCTGGATCGTGACTTCGCTGAATTGGGCTGAATCATCGTTGCCACTCTGAGCGCGAATGATGAGTGGATTTCGAAGGTCTTCACTCAACTGTGAAGGAGAACGGATGCTCAATGTCTTGACAGAAGAGGTTCCTTGCGAAGGCACGTTTTCGCTGATAAATGTGCCTGCTGGGAATGAGAAACCTGCAGCTTCGAGTTCGGCAGCATTCGCTATGACAACCTCGAGTTTGTCGTCATCGTTTCCTTTATTGGTCATTTGGAAGGTGAATTCTACTTCTTCACTTGTCTCCATATACCGTGTGGTGATGTCTGAAAGTGAGAGTTCAATCATTCCGTAGGATTCGATACTAAAGTCGCCAATGTAGGTCGTGTTTGCAACCCAAGGACCTTCCGGCAACTGCCCGTACGGAAGACTGTTCCACGATTCTACCTTGGCTTCAATCACGAATTCATGCATGATTGAAGCCGAAAGCTTGGTTTGTCCAGAAAAGAGAAGCTCAAATGTATCGTCTTCACCTGCAGCGAGCGTGAACGAATCTTCTGAGAGTGAGAGTTCGACTAAAATTCCATCCCATTCGATGACCTCAATGCTGATGTCTTCACTCGCAGAAGTTGGGTTGGTTACAGTGCACACCACGGATACCTCGGCATCCGAGGTTGGCCGGACGTCCATGACAGGGTCTGAACCACAGTCCAATTCAACTGCTGGAAGCGGCGAGCCTTGTGCTGATGCGGTGGAAAGAAAGCATGGAGCAATGAACAGTGCCATCACAAGGCCGATTATCAAGGACTTATGAACGGATGACACGGTTATGGGTGAGGGCATTCACTCATGAATGTGATGGCTTTCAAGTGTCAGAATGGGCCGACTCGGTAGAATAAACGCTCGGACCGTACAATTCTTCGGCGAGATCCTGGTGAGCCAGCCAGAGGTATTCTTCATCCAATCCCGCATCAAGCAACTGCTTGGTTCGCTTTGGGACGGTCTTCGGTCCGAGGACTGCTCCTGGACGGCGGGGATCGTCCATGTAGTCTGTTTCAAGCATGAAGCCGTGGCCGCATTTTTCTACTGTCCCCATCAATTCTTCAATGGCCCCTTTGCCAATAAGAACACTTGGCGTGACGCCCTGCGTGATGGCTAAATCGACGTTTGGAGGTGAATAATGACGCACTAACCGGCGAGCCGGAAGGCCAGCTTTTGAGGCCATTTGGGAAAGGTCCCGATAGGTAGATTCGAGTTCACCTTCAACATGAAGCTGAAGTACAATACCCTCTTGATGCGCAAGGTGCATCGTTTCACTCAACAACGTATTGGAAAGTTCCCAAACTCGTGCACTCACCGGCCAGTGCGGTCGTCCAACTTCCCCTAGGGCGTGTGCTTTACCTTCATCGATATATTCGACAGCCGCATCAATGCTGTTACGGTAATTTTCCATTGCCAACTGTGCACCTTGCTCACCGTCTGAATCCAACCATGCGATGAATTGATGAGCAAACGCCGCTGGGTGAGGTCCAAGTACGACTCGAACACCAAGTCCAACATTCCTGCGAACCTGCTCTGCCATAGCCACAGTATCTGCATAGGCCTCACTGTGCCCTTGTTTTGTGGTTGGAGGGGATGAAAAATCCGGACAGTGGACCAAAACAATGTCAGTACCACCAGCGTTTTTGAAATCCTTTGCAGCATCGAGGTAGCGACCGTTCCGATTCAAATGAAAGTGGTTGTCGAGGATTGGGCCATCCCAACCTGTACCTCCCGTCATCATCGAGCCTCATCAAGCGCTACAGTTCCTGCGATTTCAACGCATGGGTAATTGCTGGGTGAAGGATTAGATTCGCTGAACAAACATTCCTTTTTCTTGAAGAATTCCGCGCCAGTAAACAGCAGCCATCGCAACCATGTTTCGATGCCGTGCATCGGTTGCCACGCAGCGACCGTTTGGCCACATGTGCAACGTGAGGTTGTGCCGGGTATCCGATACAACGCTGCAACCCAGTCGCTGGTCGTAGACAGAAGTACCGGCGTTAAAGTCGCCCACCAACTGGTTAACGTCCAAATCACTGCCAAATTCAAAAGATGCGACAACTGGTCCTAGTTCCGTTTCAAGCCCTGAATCACTGAGCCCTAAACGCAGCATCAATTCTTTGGCTGCCGCACGTGCAGATTCAACTCGATGTGTACCGTGCACGACTATTCGACCTTCTGCATCGATGACAATGGTTGCTCTTGGGTGGTCCAGCACCTTGATGACAACGCCACCAGTTTGTTGACCACCTAATTGGGCAACAACGGCTGATTGGTCAATAGGCGAGGGTGCAACAAAGCGAACAAGCTGATTTTCGATTCGTACGTCAATGGTTCCAGCTGCCATATTCACTCCTCCTCAGTATCATCGGACGGGCCCGCGTATGAAGTTATTTCCTCTGTATCTGGAAGTGATTCCAGAACCGAAAGCATAGCATTTCGATGAGGCAAGTAAAGCGGAACAAGCAAGACTGCATCGTCCCCGAACTGTTTGCGAAGCGTAGAGAGAGCCCCCCGAAGTCGGCAGCCGTACCGTTGATTGCGGGCGTGCGCAACATCCGGGCCGATAATCCATTCCGAAAGATCCCACCATGTCGCTGATAACACTGAGGCTGAACCGAAGTTAGCAGAAACCCCTTTCGGAGGTTTTTGAGCTTCGAAGATGTTTTTCTTGACCCTTTTTCTCCACTTCCCACCCAGTGAAATGAGTCCTAACAATTTCCTCCAATGCGATGCAGCCTTCGCTTCGTTGGTCAGATGCTCACCCCATAACTCGTCATCAGCAGTGGGCTCAATGAAAAACACCGGTCGCTCGTGTCGCACGGCGTTACGATGGATTCGGCGAGGTTCTGGGTCTGGGAATCGTCCACCGTTGACGTCTTCGATAAGCGTTAATTCATCGAGAAAAATTGCGAATGCACCACCAGAAATCAAGCTGTGTGAGAGGTTCACCCCAGGTGATTCAGCCTCGTCTTTTTCCTCTTGAACCCAAAGGTCAACGACATCAGGCGATTCGAGCAACCCAAGTCCGTGCCACCCAGTCCGGGGACGCATCAATCGAGGGTATACGACCGTTGGAAGGACCGGATGAAGGAGGATTCGACCACCTTCGGGGTCATCCCAATACGTGTCACCCCATTCAAGTCGAGCAGGCAAAACCTTCACCTTACTGGCTCTCTACCCACTCGAGTAACGCTTGAACGCTCCATCCTTGGTCGAAGTATCCTTGGATTTCTTCCTGAGTCCACTGAGGGAACTTCTGCATGGCATCACGCATCTCTGGTGAGAGGCTCGAGGCTGCTGGAGGCGGCCCTGAGAGAGTCGAAGATTGCTGAGGAATATCGACATAGGTTTTCGAATCTGATTCATCGTCTTCATCGAACAAGTCAGATTCTCCACTGCGACGGATCAGAACGAATACCAGTGTTCCGAGTACTGCTACGGCAATTCCGAGTATCGATGCTAACACCACGAATCCAGTCGAGTCAGACGACTGACTTTCGACCTTGACGTTGAATGATTCTCCTACAGAGGAACCGTTGAACAACAGTTCATTTGTCGTGTTGTCTGAAATCATGTAGTACATTCCAGTAGTCGCCAAATTAAACTGTTGAAGTTCAACTGAAATCCACGACTTTTGTCCAACTGCAATTTCTCCGGTAGATACGCTGCTCTCAAAGATGGGGGTACTTCCACCAATCACCGAGCGGATATTGAGGTCTGTGGATCCGTCCATAGTCCCATCGTTTCGAACTTCGATTTCAAGTGTAACCTTGTCGCCAACCTCTGGAGATGAAGGCGACATGATCACGTTATCGATGAGGAAACTGGCTTCTTCATGAATCAACTCATACATGGACTTGTGAACTGGGTCCCCTGAATTGATGAATCCAATACTTCCGTCTTCATTTGGGCCGCCGCCAAGAATTGCACGGGTACCTGCTGAATCGGTTGCATCAATCCAAAACACGATATCGACGTTGGATATTTGCTCACGTTCAGGATCATCTTGTCCTTCTGAGAGTGGCCACAAGTCGATGCAGTCACCAACTGCAGAATACGAACCACCGCTCTCACTGATGATGAGTTCATGCGACATTGGTTCATCGCCGAAAGTACTGCGGTAAATCGGCCAAGTAATGTTGTTGGACGAATCGGTGTAGAAACTCCACGAAACAAAGACGTCGCCTTGGAACATTGCTTCTCGTTCTTCGAGAGCAACTTGTACATCGACACAATGGAAGGTCGAAGTCGGCAACACATTTGCCATTGGCTCATTGGTCAATCCTTTCATTGCAGACCATGAGTTGGATGAAACCCGAGGTGCGGTTCCGTCAACTTTGATCTTGAAGTTTTGGCACCCATATGAAGCGGAGCCGGCACAGAATGCAGAGGTACTGTCAACTGCTCCCAGAGGGAGGCCAGCAATACCGTTTCCACACTCACCGTTGACTCCACCAGAACCACCGGTCGCGTCATAGGGGCACAATCTGAAGACGTAGGTGTATTCGTTGGTCACTGGAGGTGCCGTGATGTTAATGTCGAATACGCCACCAGTGAACGAGTGATATGTCACTTCACCAGGGAATGCAATGTAACCCTTGGCGCCGTCCATAGATGCAGCTTGCCGGGTAATCTCGAGCGTCAATTCGGTTTCAGGAGTGATGTAGACTTCGTTGTTAATTCCTTCAACGTAAGCGTATTGACCCTCAAATCCAATGATGTCACCGGGATAGACGAAGCCCTTGCGAACATCGTTTGTTTTCGGCTCCATGAGATCCATGAATGTAGGTGTGACCATCAAATCGTTGGCCGTATCTGCACGGAAATCAAGTTGAATTCCATCACTGTAGTACCAGTCTTGAATGTGTCGACCGGGAGCCGGCAACATGCGGTATCGTGGGTTATCCAAGTCCTGCATGTACAGCACAGGGTTGTTCAACGAACTGGAAGCACCCGGCAGCCCCCACGTCATTCGAATCGGCAGGTCGAGGTAGAAATCAGATTCAAACGGATCGATTAAGACGCCGCCATCCATTCGCAGAACTTGGGGTCCTTGTGATGTCGCCGATTCTCCGAGAATTTCGATGAATGGGCTTGAAGTCCATGCAGTTTGGTTTCGTGGGAAGAACCAGACGGTCATGTCGTCTCGGTCATCAGCCAGGTCGACTCGGAAGTAGTCAACATCACGCCATCCGTTGTCGTCGTTTGCTTCTACAATCAGGTGATATTCGTTTCCAGCGTACATGGTTTGGTTCCACTTTCCGTTGTATTGCTGTTGATTGGACTTAAGGAAGCGACTTTCCTGTGAATCTTCAACGAAGAAATTTCGGATCACTGGCGACTTAGAACTCATTGAAACATAGGTGAACTTATCGTTTTCAAATCCTGGTGCTCCACCGTTTATGGCGTTACCAGCGAGGTCAAATCCTTCAATCCAAATGCTGACTTTACCTACTGGGTCTTTACCAACGTTCGCGTAATCGTTGAACGTTGCGGTGTAGTTTGCAAATGGAGCGGCTCCATCGCTGTTTGCTGTCACCGTGATGTATTCATCAGCATCGGCTTGTCCATCACCATTCGTGTCGTGGTCGTGTTCGACCCATACCATGATGTTCAGCGACGAAGGCGGATTTGGAAGGTCGCTAGCATTCAAACGGATTTTCTGAGTTGTTGATGGAACAACCCACGTATCATCAACCATCACACGCCAGTTACTTTCCACCGATGGATCGACTTCTCCGTTAAGAATTCGCACATCGACAAGATTCGGGTCCAGTGTGTCGATTGAAAGGTTGAACGGAATCGCACAGGAACTGTCAGGTCGGTACTCTGCAGCAGGGCAAAGTGTGTCTCCACCCTCGTAACCGTCTATGCGGAAACGATAGGTGTCTTGACCAGCAGCCATGCCGAGGTCAATTTGCCAGTTGAAGTCACCGCCAATTACACCTGATTGGTTTGCAACTGTATGCCATTCAACGCTGATGTTTCCATTCGAGTTGTTGATGAACTTCTGTTCAAGCACCATAAAGTAGCCACTTGGGTCAGGTGATATCGACAGGTCTTGCAATCGGATTGAACCAGAAACAGTAACCAATTGACCGGATTTTCCGTCATCGAGGTCTTGGGCGATTCCGATGTTGTTCTCCACTTGGAAGGACGTAATTTGAGCGTCATTCTCAACAGCATTTCCGCCGTTAGGAGCCATCAAGAGCGCATCCGGCAATCCATTGATTCCGTTTGCAGTAACTAAACCAGAATAGATTCGAACTTCCTCAGTATCTTCCCAATTTGAGTTAACAGTGAATCGCCAAGTCACTTCAAGACCTTCGGAGATCGGCATGACACTGGAAGACTCTAATGTAATCAAATCGAGTTCATCATCTGCTTCAGTAAATCCAAATGAATTACTGTATGAGAGAAGAACCGAGCCCGTTTGAGATTCAAATGCGAGGATGGCTTCAGCCAAGCTCGTTCCGGTCAGTGAACTTACTGTATGGGTTGTGGAAATTTCATAAATTTCGCCGTTAGGGTACAAACCAACAGGATTTCCTGCCGCAGAAATCGTGTTCGTGTATCCTGCTGAAGTTTCGATTAGAAGGTCGGAAAATTCCAGTGTGCCGCCAGTAGAACTGGTGACCATGAGCTCAACTTCTGCAGTAGAACCACCTTGCCAAAGAGCAATTCCCTTGTTCAACTCAATATCCAATCCATCAGAAGTCCCGAGAACCACTGAATAATTGTACACAATATCAAGGCCTCGAACGGTCATCTGGGCGCCAGTTGAGGCGTTTGGAGAATTAGCCTTGAGGCGGAAAGTTTGCCACTCGTTGCCGTATTCATCATAGTAACTGGTGGGAACAAGTGGGTTGGAGAGCAGTGAATTGAGGGCTGTTTTCATGTTGATGTCTTCCGGCAAGTATTCCGGGAAAATCAGAGAAATGTTCGCAACTGAACCCATCACAACTTCTTGGGTACCTGACAGTAACGAAAGCTCGAAGCCCTCGCTCAAGTCGTTGGATGAAAAGATACCCATTTGGTCAAATGCAAAGTCAACTGAAGTGACTTCTGCACCCTTTGGAAGCATGAACATTGCACCTTCAGCAACACCAGATTGATCGATAGTGAGGTTAGAAGAACTCTGTCCGTAATTCACACCATCAATGGTTGCTTTGAGGAATTCCGTTTGACGCCCGAACGAGCCGAAAGCAGGTTCGTCAAAGCCCCAGTCTACCGTTCCGTCGTTACCAACATCGAGTTGGACGTGCGTTGCATGATGGCCGAATTCTAAGTCAAACCAGAGTCCGCCAACGTTGCATGCATTTTGGTACATCAGCTGCGCATCAAATCCAAACCATGGCTCTGCAAGTGTGTAAGTCGTACCACTCTCGGCACCGTTGATTCCGATTCCACCGAATCCCATGAGGTCCAAACTTGGAACCTCTGCACAGTCATCTTGAATCATCGGTGTGACGCTCGTAATTGGACGATCAAAGTTGCTTCGATGCAGAACAGGAGAGTAGGTATCATCCATCAGCAGAGGCGAGTACATGATTGGCATTCCTTGACCAGGCGTCTCCCAAACTCCGTTGACGACATTGTCTGTCATGTCGTCGGTTTGGTTGAAACCGGTACCGACACGTGTACCGATGCTGAATCCGTGGAGGACGGGGGATGACAAGCGGCTCGGTCCAGAATTGAACTCTATAGTGAAGTCAATGGATGGATGAGCGCTTGAATCGATGTCCCATAATTCGATGATTTTCCCCTGTAGGCCAGTCATGAGTTTTCCGTTACGGTCGGTAATCGTCTGACCAGTTGAAGAGTCGTGAACCTCGACATTCAAGGTCGCTGATGTCGTGGTTTCCGATTCGATTGTCAAAATACCGTAGCCATTTGGTTGGTTGTCGCCGGTTTGAACATAGGGTAAAAATCCGTTGATATCCATCGAGGAAGATTGAGGTAATCGGTCTCCGACCCGGAAGTTATCGATGTACCAACCGGCCTTTCCGCCGTCTGCATTGTTGACGTTGTTATCTTCGACAACGAAGCGCATTTCGATGTACTTTCCGATATAAGGAGCCAGATCAACTGCTAAACTAGCCCATCCGTTCGGGTTAGCAACCGAGGTAGATGACCCTGCAATAGCATAATCTCCGGAAGCAACGCCGCCGCAACGGTAGTCGATTTGTCCAGCGTTCGAAGCGCCGCTACTCCGTACATAGTATCCGTTGCCGTAACCGAGACCTGATGAATTTCCAAGGTCGATATCCACGTGTTCAAACCCAGTTGGGTCGGAGGTCACGAAGTCATCGTTGAACGAGGAACGTATTTCGACATACGCACAGTCTCGGTAGTTGACCGGTGGGTTTGTTTGGCCACCAGACCCAGTTTCAACATCAAGGTCGTGCCATGAATCAAAGTATGCCATGTGGTTCTTTAAGTTGGAATCAACGTATATTGAAGCGGTTGTTAACAGATAGACTCGACCATTGTTTCCGTTGACATATTCATCGGTGTAGTCTTCATCCATCAATCCAGTTCCCCAGCAGTATTCACCACTAGCGCATGGAGGGATGTTCGTATTTGGTGGAAGAGCATTTGTGTCAATCTGACCGTGGTCCCAGCCAACCCAGTCTTGGGCAAGGGCTCTGTGGTCGATGAAGCCAGAGGTCGTTTCTTCAAAATCTGTGAGGAAGCCTTCTGATTTGAGGCGGACGGGAACTGAATTCGAACCTTCCTCGTACACGAAATGGGTTTCGTTTGAAAACTTCGTGAGTTGGTTGTTGTACATGGGGTTCCACACACGGGGCATGGTCTCGATATCGACACGTGAGTGTGCTGCGTGCTCGAGCATGTCGGTGGAAACGGTCATCGAAGCATCGACAACGGTCTCATCTGCGGGGAGATTAATTATACCATCATTGGTGTTAATGAAGGGCGTTCCATCTCGGAATTCAATGTCTGCTGTAGGGTTACCATTTCCGAAATCAGTCACGGTTGCAGCACCTGCAAAGGGGGCCAATACCATTAGGAGTACGAGAAATAATGGGGTTTCTAATCGTCGATTTTCACTGTGCATAGTTTCACCGGCCCTTCATCCCAAGATTGCTTCACCTAAAACCGCATCGGGCTTTTGCCCACCATTACCCTCCTACGGAGGGTGCCAAGACCGGACGAATTCAGCAGCACGCTTGTTCAAAATAGAGCGCAAAATACGGTTTATCGCCCTTTCACCCAAATGACTTCTTGAGGGAGAACCTTCTCGTAGTGCCATGGAACCCTATTCTAAAGAACCGGCAACCTTGATTGAGGAAGTTTTCCCTGGCGACACAAACACCTACGACACGCTGTTTGGTGGAAGGCTTCTCTCCGTGATGGATAAGGCAGGCGGCATCGCTTGTTCTAAGTTCGCGCACCGCGAATTTGTCACCATTTCGATTGATACGCTTACCTTCATCGCCCCCGCACGAAAAGGAGACCTTCTCGAGGTATCTGGGAAAGTTGTGTTCACAAGCAGCCATACTGCGTGTGCCAAAGTTACTGCTTTGGCGGTTAGCAAGTCGACATGGGAAAAGAAAAAGATTTGTGAAGGGTACTTTTTCTTTGTCGCCATCGATTCAATGATGCGTCCAATCCCCATTCCCCAATTTGTTGTTGAAGAGGAAGAGGAACGTGAAGACTGGGAACGCGCCAAAGAGATTCGTGAGCACATGCTTTCGATGAAAAAGAAGAACTGATTCCAACCCCTACATTGATGTGGAACATTCGGTTGGGGGAGACATGTCTGTCCTCAACATTGCAATGATTGGTACCGATGATTTGGCACGAGAAATTGCGAAACCAACCGATCAACGGGACGTTCACACCTATGTCCACAAGGAATCAGGCCCCGACGGTCCGCGTATTCTTTCGATTATTCGGCCAGCAAAATACCCTGAGCGGTTGAGGCCCTTTCTCAATGCACTTTCTGCAGCCCGAGTCGGTATTATCGAAGTTGAGGCTGTAGATGCAACACTCGGGGAATCATTGGTCGCATTCGCCAGCGCAGGTATCACCAAGGGAATCGCAATTATCAATCCGCCAGCTGGCCAGTGGATTGACGAAGACCAGGTCAAAATGCTGTTTTCTCAAGCAGGGCTCAGCGACTGGACTTTCGGTTCAAAGGACGGTATTGAATTACGCAATCTTTTGTACTCCTTCATGGATGATATTTCAGAAATTCTAGCCTCCAACGCTGAAGCTCCTCTGGTCATCCCTGTCGACCAATATTTCAACGTCAAAGGCATTGGTTTGGTCGCCATAGGCTACGTTCAATCTGGAACCGTCAACGTTCACGATGAACTCGTACTTTTACCGGCTAACGGTACTGGAAACGCAAAATCCCTCCAAGTCATGGACGATGACGTGCCCTCTGCCGTGGCTGGAGACAGGGTTGGTCTCGCACTTCGAAATGCCAAAGAAGACCATCTGGGAAGCGGGACGCTGTTGGTGCGACCTGCAGTGGAAGACAAGAAAACAAACACCAGCATACCCCTTGCCGTTGTAGCCCACAATCGTTCGACCATGAAACTCACCCGCTCACCCTTCCAAAAGCGGGAACTGGCAGTGGGTGATGTGGTCCATGCCAGCGTCGATCTGCAATTCGTTGTAGGGAGAGTCACATCGACAGATTCTGAAACAATGGAGGTGGCTTGGGAAGTGCCGCTTTTTATCCGGAGAGAAGACCCCCAACCGACGCTGATTGCACAATTGGATTCAAAACCAAGAATCATGGGTAGTGCAACGCTTGTATTCATTGAATAATCGAGCCCACGGCGTTTCGAAAAGAGGCGCGATACCGCCCTTGAATGTCGATGAAGAATCGGTGGATTGATAACCCAGTAGACACGCTTCACCTGCTGGGATGCGCATTCATGGACAGGAGGATGGTCCAGCTGATGCAGAAGACCGTGAGGTCTTCAAAGCGCTGCATTTAGCTGGCTCTGGTAAAGTTCGAGCCACGGTCGAAGAGCGTATGCTTTGGCTCGAAAACAAGCGAGGTCACGGCCTTGATATCCAGTTATCCAACATCTCAAGAGTGCATCATCACCACACGAGATTGATTCCTTTTTCATTCGCCCTTATCGGCGCAGGCCTGATTTGGATGGCCCAACGAATCTTGATTCCTCCTAGCCTACGGATGACATCAGCTGCCATCGGTGCATGCCTCATCCTTGGATGGATTGGAACTCGAAAACCGACACTCACACTCGACACAATTTCGGGAGGATGCCACACCCTTACTGGCCATGACTCATCGTTGATGCGACTCTCAACACTATTGAAGCGGCTGCAAGACGGTATGTCGATTGAAGATGCACGTATAGGGCTGGACATTTTTGACCGAGAGACACCCTATCCACGAAATGCTTTGAGCGCACTCACAGAGGTTCCAGTAGAACCCATTCACATGAATGCCCCCGTATCAATCGGGACATTCCTCAACGAGCACTTGGATGCAGATGATGTCCCAAGTTCCGTTGCATCGTTCGATATGTTTTCTCCCGAAGGAATTGACCTCGACTTCCAGGAACCAAACCTCGATGATTCGATGCCCGGATGGATGACAGGGGAGCAGGATGTAGGTGCGGTGACCAACGTTGGACACGGCCTACTTGAACGAGGTATTGCGAATGCGCATGACCGGAGGAACAACCATTTGCAATCCGCTACCCAAGTTCAGCATCAAAACCAGTTCATAGCACACCCAAATGCACCTGTTCAAGCCTATCCTGTTCAGCAACCGATGCCGTCATATCAGCAACTGCTTCAGGCATCGCAAACACCACTGCCTACTCACAACACGCCGCAACATTCCAATCAGACACCTTCCGGATACCTACCTAGTTTTGTTGGACGAGAGGGAGCACACATACCTGGGATGCACCAGTCCATACCGCTCCAAAACGAAGCCAACGCCTTCCGCTCGCCTGATTCACTTCTGCCCTCTCCGGACATCGAAGATTCAACATCACTCATCGAAGCAGCACGAAGAGCTGAACCAATTGAAACTCCGATTGTTCAAACTGCACCTTCCCAAAAACCTGTCAAAACTAACAGCAGACTGCGTCCTAAGAGCGTTAATCGGAGTGATTCAAGGTTAAGGCCCAAAGTACGTTCTGACCGCAATCGACGTCTACGAGTTCGAGACTTGGTCATTCCATCTGCCAGCCAATTGTTGGATGATGCCTCTGAGTATGCAAGTCGAATATTCAGCGGTAAAAACAGTGGTGAGCACAAACAAACGACATCCACAACCGACCAGCTTCGTCAGCGTTCATCAGAAACTCATCAGGATGAAGCGATTGAATCAATCAAAAATTTAGCCCAAAGCAGAGGTGGAAATCTGCCAGATGAAGAAATAGGGCCAATGCTTGACCACCTGACTCGACGGCACTCACTGCTTGAGCAGCAGGAACAAGCGGAGGAAGAAACCGCTCCGGAGCTCGAAGACATCACGTTTGGTGATCTCAAAGAGAGTGAACAGCATTATGCTGATCATGCTGGAAAGGCCGGTCTTCCCCGAATCGACTTCTGATCAGCGAAGCATTGCTTCAAACGCTTCCATTCGCCGATCAAATTGTTCATCCGACATCGAATACAATGCGTCGGTGCCGAACGACTCGAGAGTGAAACTCGCTGATACGGTAGCAGCGATAAGGCCGTGACGCAGTTCATCTCTTGAAATTGGCCCGTGCCCCGATGCGAGGTGGGCTGCGAGCGATCCGGCAAATGTATCGCCACATCCAGTAGGATCAACAACCAATGAGGCGGGATAGGCGGGCAAGGCGATGGTTTGGTCACCGTGAAAAGCGATGACGCCGTGTTCTCCGCGCTTGATAATCAGCGTCGTAACACCAATCATATCGATGACCTTCTTTGAAGCCGATATCAGATTCGATTCGTCCGCCAGCATTCTCACCTCACCGTCATTGATGATTACAATGTCAACTTGATTCATCACCGCCAACAGAGGTTCACGGGCAATTTCAATCCAGAGGTTCATGCTGTCGAGCATTGAGCATCGCCGTGGAGGGGCTTGAGACAGAACACTGGCTTGTACCATGGGGTGGAGGTTTGCACAAAATGTCACGTTCGGATGCTGATGCGTCGAAGGGACCTTTGGCTCAAAATGCTCGAAGACATTGAGGTGCGTTTCGAGTGTTGTGGCTTCTGCCATCGAACCTTGATAGGAACCTTTCCAGCAGAAAGTTTCTCCCTTTGCGGTTTCAATCCCACTGAGGTCAAGACTACGAGATGCAAGGAGTTCGAGGTCCGACTGGGCAAAATCTTCACCAACCACTCCAACCAAACCAACATGAGCCAACGAAGAGCGCTGTGCGTGGAAGCCGCAAGCAAGACCACCGTAGGTTGCAGAACCGCCAAGAGCACGCTCAACACTTCCATGAGGCGAAGTCACGCTGTCGTATGCGATACTGCCAACGACCAGTACATCCATGCCACAACCAACAGGACCAACCTCATGTCCCTTTCGTTGCGAATGGATGGTCATCCGAGCAAGTCTTGGTGCATGTCGATGTATTGAATAGTGACATCACGATTCAGGAAGTCTTCCTCATCCATAATTCGTCGATGAAGTGGTATCAGATGTTCCACGCCGGTGATGATGGTCTCATCCAATGCAGTACGCATCCGCTTGATTGCGTCATCCCGGTCTCGCCCCCAGACCAACAACTTCGCTAGCAGGGAATCAAAACATCCGGGCATCTCGTAACCGGGGTGCGCATGAGTATCAACGCGAACACCGTACCCTGACGGGAAATGACACTCCCATAATCGACCCGGACTAGGGATGAATTTACGTGGGTCTTCGGCGTTGAGACGGCATTGGATTGCATGCCCTCTCCACACGATGTCGTCCTGTGAAAGTGGCAACTGTTCACCTTGCGCGACACGGATGCCGAGTTCAACCAAGTTGTGTCCGGTGATGAGTTCAGTCACGGTGTGTTCAACTTGGACACGTGGATTCACTTCGAGGAAGTAGAAGTCGCCGTTTGCATCGCGAAGAAATTCAAATGTTGCTAGGCCTTTGTAACCAACGGATTCAGCCCCTCTACAAACCAATTCACCAATTTCTGCCCGCTTTTCATCAGTCAGCCAAGGACCTTCCTCGACCAACTTCTGATGACGGCGTTGAATCGAACAGAAACGTTCGCCAAAATGAATTGCTTTTGTGCCATCTCCGAGAACTTGAAATTCGACGTGTTGAGCACCTTGAATGTATTTCTCAACGAAGACTCGCTCGTCGCCAAAGGCAGAGCGAGCTCGAGATTGGCACAGCTTTAGCGCACCTTCGAACTCGTTCGATTGTTCGACAATCTGCATACCAATTCCACCACCGCCAGCAGCGGCTTTAATGATCACGGGATAACCGATTTCTTCAGCGAGAGTAGAAGCAACAGATGCATCAGAAATGGGTTCAGAGGAACCTTTTGCAGTCGGCAGTCCGGCAGCTTCCATTGCAGCTCTCGCCTCTATTTTATCTCCGAGAAGCGTGATGACGTCTGATGAAGGCCCGATAAAGGTGATTCCTTCCTCTGCTAATCGACGCACGAAGGTAGCATTTTCAGCGAGAAAACCATATCCTGGATGTACCGCATCACAACCCATCTCCTTGGCAGCTTTAATGACAGATTCGATGTCAAGATAGGTGTCAAGTGGATTGGAGTGGTTGTTCGCATAGGCAACATCAGCAAACCGAACCGGAAGGGAAAGTCTGTCTTCTCGACCGTGAATAATGGCTGCTTCGATCCCCATGTCGCGAAGCGTTCGGAGAATCCTAAGAGCAATTTCTCCACGGTTCGCAATCAGCACTCGCTTGAAGCCCATGAGTACGTCGAAGGGGAATTACTCTATGATGCCAACGGTGCTTTCAACCGAAAAGAACCGTTTTATCTCGTCACATTTTTCTTCAATAAATCGATTGATTCCGTCATAATTTAACATCACCGGGACGGAAAATGTAGAAAAAGGCGCCTAAATTTTCTTTTTTGGGGAAACTTTGATACTTGACTACTTCGATGGCGATACATGACGCAGAGACACCAAACAGGGGCAGAGGCCCTCGACCAACTCGCTGGAATCGATTTAAACAAAGACGGCCGCATCGTGAATTTAGTGATTTGCGGTAATTCGAAATTTTACGATTATTCTTGGCTTGAAGAACAATTAGAAGAATGGGTCAAGGCTAACGGCTATCCTGATCTCGTGATTCTGGGGGGCGCCAGTGGCGTAGACTATCTGGCTGAACGATGGACGGACAACAACAACATCCGATTAGCCGTGTTCTCCGAAGCATGGTCTGCTCCGCGTCCAGACACCATGCAAGATACCGGTAGGCCACAAGCCCAAACTGATTTGGCCGACAAAATGCTCGAGCGAGCAACCCACATGTTGGCGTTTCCAGGCCCTGATTCAGTATGGACAAAGCGCATGGAAAGCCATGCAATGGAATTCGGCATACCTGTCAAGAGTGTGCCCCTGCCCGTCGAAGGCTTGGAATAACTCGTCAGTAAACGTCTCGTAAGTATCGCTTTTCTTCACGCATCATGGTCGTACCAATGAAGTGCGTCGCATCTTCTTCAGACATCCCGCCATGCTCCATAGCGATGTCAATCAGTGCGCGATGAACGTCCTTTGCCATGTAGGTTTTATCGCCACAAATGTAGAAATACGCACCGTTTTCAAACCACTGCCAAATTTCAGCACCGTGCTCGATAAGACGGTGTTGCACGTAGATTTTCTCTTTCTGGTCACGAGACCATGCTGTTGTGAAACGATACAATGAGCCATTGTCTAACCAATCTTCGATGGTTTCCTTGTAGTAGAATTCAGTTTTCGCTGATTGGTCGCCAAAGAACAACCAATTACGACCCTTTCCGCCATCGAACACACGTTGTTCCATGAATGCTCGGAACGGCGCAATTCCCGTGCCGGGCCCAACCATGATGATGTCGGTGTCTTTGTCTTCGGGAAGTATGAACGACTTCGTGGGTGACATGAACACGCCGATATCCTTGCCCGTCATGTCGATTTCATCAGCCATGTATTGTGTGCACAGCCCACCACGAGGGCGGTCATTGTACTCGAAACGGACAATACCAACAGTGAGTTCAACATAGCCGGGGTGTGCATCGTGCGATGAAGCGATTGAGTACAGACGAGGTTTCAACCGGTCAGCGAGTTCCAGAAACTCTTCAGGGGAATACTTGACGGAAAATTCTCGCATGATGTCAACGTAATCGCGGGTCCACAGATAGTCCTCAATCGCCTTCGCATCGCCAACAAGCGCTTCGACTCGCTCAACAGGGTCATTCTTGCCTTGAGCGCCGGGAAGACCGGGGGGGTTGGGCGATGATTCTGATGCAGTCCATTCGGAATCTGAGCGGTTTCGAGCGATAATTTTCACAGAAATTTTGAGACCCTTTGAGACCACCTTTCCGGCCAATGATTGAACGAACTTCTTGTTTGCTAGGTGGACTTCGAAATCCTTCTTGAGGGCAGTGTAGAGATCACGTTCTCCGTTGTGTGTGGTCACTGCATGGTTACGGTCCCATCCTTGTACCTCGATGAGTTCTTCGACAATGTGAGGTGGATTTTCTGCAATCACTCCAAGAGCATCGCCGACTTTGTAGTCAAGTCCAGAGTCACCCAGAGCGAACACGATATGACGGGTTTCTTTCCGAGACCCCTCGCCGTTGAGAATGTAATTCTCGGTGATTTGGGTTTGATATGGATTTTTATTGGTCCAAATAGACTTCGTTGAAGACGATACAGGAGCAGTTTCGACAGCGACTTCAGGCACGTCAGATGTTTCATTCACTGATTCTTCAACGACCGTTTCGGGAACTGAAAGCTCGAGTTGTGACATCACGGGCAAGACCGATTCGACCCATGTTTTCCACTCTGGTTCGAAATCGACATCGCACAATTGTATCGGATGGACACGAGTTCCACCAAGGGATTCGAACTTTTCATCCCAATCAAGACCTGCTTTACAGTATTCATCATACGAGGTATCACCGATGGCGCACACGGAGTAGTTTACGCCAGACAATGATGGGTTTTGCTCGCACACTGCAGTCCAGACGTCTTCGGAATTGTCTGGCATCTCACCGTCACCCCAAGTCGAGGTAATAATGAGGATGCGTTGATGCTTTGAAAAGTCCGCAGCGTTGAATCCTTCCATGTCATGTACGGTCGCTTCAAGATTGTGTTTAGCAGCAAGTTTACTCGTATCTTGAGCCAGTTCCTCTGCGTTACCGGTCTGTGAACCGAAAAAAATGGCTATGTTTCTATTCTGTTCGCCGGACATTGAATCACCCTGTTCACACTGAACAATCCTTTCGAATTCGTGGTACTAATTGAAGGTTCGGAAATCACCACAAACAGAGAACAGAGGTTCTCGAGCATAGTTATAATTTTGCCAACGTAATCTAACATTTAGGGATTGCCAAATTGAGCATCAATCAAGGAAAAAAACGGTTCTTTATATGGCATACCTCGTAGCCGGCTTCATGCCAACATCTCGTAAGCCTACTGCCATCATCGTTGGGTCTGGACCCGGGGGTCTTGCCAGCGCACTTTTGCTCGCACATTCAGGGGTTGACGTCACCGTCCTCGAAAAGGAAGACAAGGTAGGCGGCCGAACCAAGTTAATCCACAAAGACGGCTTTACATTCGACCGTGGTCCAACATTCTTCCACTATCCCGAGGTAATTGAAGAGATTTTCCAAGCCATCGGCCGAGATGCTCACAAAGAACTCGGATTGATGCCACTCGACCCAATGTACCGGTTGGTATTCGGCGCTGGAGGTCACATCGATGCAACCAGCAACCTCACGGAAATGACCGAAAGAATTCGAGAACTTGCAGGTGACAAGAACGCAGATGGATTCAAGAAGTACGTTACGCAGAACCGAAAGAAACTCGATCTCTCAAAACAGTGCCTCCAAACCCCATGGACAAGCCCGCTTGATGTTCTCTCCAGGCGAGCCATCCGCGTGGCAACTGTGCTCAAACCCTGGGCCAGTGTTGCGGGCGACCTGAGCAAGCACTTCGATGACGAGCGTGTTCGTCTAGCAATGTCGTTTCAAACCAAGTATCTTGGAATGAGCCCGTTCCACGCCCCGTCGTTATTCACAATCCTCGCTTTCCTCGAATATGAGCACGGAATTTTCCACGCCAAAGGCGGACTGGGAAGCATCACCGCACGAATGGGTGAAATCGCTGAAGAAATGGGTGTTACCATTCGCTTGAACACCCCTGTCAAGCAGCTGATTTATGAGGGTAAAACCGTTGTTGGAGCGCGATTAGAAGGCGAAGAGATTCACGCTGACAAAGTCGTTGTCAATGCCGACTTCGCTCACGCCATGACGACACTTGTACCCAACGAAAAGCGTAAGAAGTGGTCGAACAAGAAACTCGAGAAAAAGGGATATTCTTGTTCAACCTTTATGCTGTACCTCGGTGTCGACAAGCAATACGATTTACCTCACCACCAAATTTACGCATCATCGTCCTACGAAAACAACTTGCGCGATATTACCAATCACAAACTTACGTTCGATGACCCCTCCGTTTATGTCCAAAATGCCAGTATCACTGACGACAGCCTAGCCCCCAAAGGGCAATCAACTGTTTACGTTCTCGTGCCAGTCCCTAACCAGCATGACTCGATTGTATGGGACGACATCAAAGACGAATACAGAGATATCATCGTCAAGCAACTCGCCAAACTCGGGTACGACGACATCGCTGACCACATCGTTTCTGAAACAGTTGTGACACCTGACGACTGGGGTGCTTCTGACATCTATCGCGGCGCTGTATTCAACCTCACCCACGACCTCAAGCAAATGCTCTGGAGACGCCCACACAACCGATTTGAAGAAGCCGACAACCTCTACATCGTCGGTGGAGGAACCCACCCCGGAAGTGGACTTCCAACAATCTTTGAAAGCGCTCGAATCAGCAGTAAACTCGTTCTTGCAGACCTCGGCATCAAGGCCGATTGGAACGGCGTTGACTCATGGTTCCAAGACGTCCGTCGGCCGCGCGTCAAAGCCCCATCATCCCAACCTATCGAGGCTGGGAAAGCGGCCGCAGGTGACGGAAATGTTGCGTGAATTGTTCGCATCTGTCGTCATGATGGTCTTGCTCATGCCAGGTTGCATGGAAAGCAGTATGATGAACGAATCCTCGGAATCTACCGAATCCAGTATCCCATTCGAAATTACTTTCAACGCATCGACGCTCGACCGAGTCGAAGATCAGGGAGCTGATTTCAGCCTCAAAGATGACCTCTCGGACGGACCGGTCATGCTGTTGTGGATCGGAGCTGGATGCTCAGGCTGCCAAGATTGGACTGACATGATTCGAGAACAAATTGACAACGGTGAACTTGACCAAACAAACATTTCCTTCGTAAGCGTTCACCGATGGTCGGACTTTGAGACCCGTGAGAACGTAGAAGAAGCATTCGGCTCCAACTCGACTTCCTCGCACTACACCCCTTGGAAGGTCGTACTTCCAACAAGTTCTACTCTCGCACTGGATTTCTCAACTGAGCAAAATACGGACCACTCACTGTATGCTGCGTACGGAAATCCCGGGACTCCAACGTTGCAACTGGTTGCACAAAACGGCGTTGTTGCGTGGGAATCTAAGACTTACTGGGCGGATGAAAGCGTTCTTGAAGACGGCTTGACCTTCTTCAGTTCACAAGTCAACACACAGGCGGTCGAAGAGTGAACCTCAAAGACCCCAATGCGTTCCCCGTACACAGCAGCCTCACAGGCAGCCGGTGAATACCATGGGTGAAGGTATCAAACTTCCAGTCCTCAACGGTTTGGGTCGCACCAACCGAATCGACAATTGGTTGTCGAAACCTTTGGCCATGGGGATTGGTCTAACCGCAGCACTCATCTACACTGCGTGGCGGTTGTTTTTGTTTCCCGAAACGATTCATTATTCGGTTGACGGTAGCAGTGTCACATCGCCAATCTTCTCACCCAATATTTTGGAATGGGAACTCTTTGGTCTCAATGAATGGAAGCACCCCTCTTGGGTGAATGCTGCCATTTTAGTACTATGGATTCCGTTCGGATTTCGAGGGACGTGCTATTACATGCGTAGAGTGTATTACCGGACCTTTTTTGCGAGCCCGACAGCATGCTGGGTTGACGAACCCGAAATCAACAAAGTAATTGGTTACCAAGGTGAGAAACGGGTATTCATCATTAACAATCTTCACAGATACTTCCTCTATGCAGCGATGATCATCATCGTCATCAAGTGGTGGGACGTCACGCACACCATGCATTTCCATGGAGGATTCGGTATGTCAATCGGTACTTTCGTCATGGGCTTTGAAGCATTTCTGCTTACCATGTACGTCACCTCATGCCACGCACTTCGCCACCTCGCTGGAGGGAATCTCGACCGATGGACTTCTGGAATCAGTCGAATTCGGGGCATGGTATTTGGAAAACTCAGTCTCGCCAACCGTTCTCACGGGTTTTGGTTTTGGACATCGTTATCGTTCGTCTTCATTGGCGACTTGTGGGTCATCGCTGTTGGCGAAGGCCACATCAGTGACTTCGCACTGTTCATAATTTGAGGTGAAACGTATGACTGAAGACTACACCAAGCATGAATACGATGTCATCGTCATCGGAGCCGGTGGTGCCGGTCTCCGTGCTGCAATTGAGGCAGCCCGTAGCGGAGCAAAAACCGCCATTATCACCAAATCTTTGCTTGGAAAAGCGCACACGGTCATGGCTGAAGGTGGATGCGCAGCAGCACTCCGAAACGCCGACCCGCGTGATGGATGGAAGGTTCATTTTCACGACACCATGAAAGGCAGCAAGTGGCTTGCTGACTGGAGAATGGCTGAATTCCACGCGAAAGAAGCTCCTGACCGTGTCCGTGAACTGGAAACCTGGGGTGCCGTGTTTGACCGAACGGACAAGAACCTCATCAACCAACGAAACTTTGGCGGTCACACGTTCCCACGCCTTGCTCACGTCGGTGACGCGACTGGCTTGGAACTCATTCGAACACTGCAAGAGCGAGGTATCCACGAAGGTATTGACATTTTCATGGAATACACCGTTCGCCATCTCCTGAAAGAAGGCGACAGGGTCACCGGCTGTGTCGCCTACACTCGAGTGGACGGAGACTTCCACGCCTTTTCAGCAAAATCTGTTGTTCTTGCAACCGGTGGAATCACCCGATGTTGGTCGGTCTGCTCTGGATCATGGGAATATACCGGTGATGGACACGCCCTCGCACTGTGGGCTGGAGCTGAATTACGAGACATGGAGTTTGTACAATTCCACCCGACTGGAATGGTATGGCCACCCTCTGTCCGAGGGATTTTAGTTACTGAGGGGGTTCGTGGTGAAGGCGGTCGATTAACCAATTCGGAAGGCGAACGGTTCATGTTCAACTACGTCCCTGAGATGTTTGCTGGAGACCACGCTGAAACAATCGCAGAGAGTGACCAATGGGTCGAAGAAGTCGTCTCAGGTAAACTCGCTACGGTCCGACGACCACCCGAGTTACTCACCAGAGACGTCGTGGCAAAGGCGATCAATTCAGAAGTGAAAGCTGGCCGAGGGTCTCCACACGGCGGCGCATTTTTGGACATTTCTCACCGAGGCGAAGAGGCTATTTTGAAGAAATTGCCCTCAATGCACCACCAATTCAAAGAATTGGCTGGTGTTGATATTTCCAAGGAACCGATGGAAGTCGGTCCAACTGCTCACTATGTGATGGGCGGCGTTCGAGTAAACGCCGAAACTCAAGAGAGCAATGTCCCCGGATTGTACGCTTGCGGCGAAGTTGCCTCAGGACTTCATGGGGCCAACCGACTTGGCGGCAACTCATTGTCCGACCTCATCACGTTCGGTAAGCGAGCAGGAGAATTCTCTGCAAAGCGAGCCAAAGATCTAGCCCAGCCCAGCATTGATGATACGCAAGTTCAGCAAGCAATCGAAACGATGTTAGCTCCTCTTAAGCGCGAAGGTGGAGAGAACCCTGGTAAAATCTATGACGAAATGCGAGACATGATGCAGGCCAAAGTTGGCATCATCCGGGTGAAGGAAGAAATGGAAGAAGCTCTTGAAGATTTGAAAAACTTCAACCTCCGACAGATGGAGTGCTTCCCCGGAACTTCTCGCAAATACAATTCCGGTTGGCACCAGGCACTTGATCTCAAGAACATGGTCGATGTCTCACTGGCTGCAACGTTAGCAGCACTCATGCGTGAAGAAAGTCGAGGAGGTCATACACGTGATGATTTCCCCGGCGAAGTAGAGCACTGGGGTAAAATCCTCAACATCGTCTACATGGAAGATGGAGAAGTAAAAATCCGTCAAGAAGCAGTTGAAGAAATGCGAGAGGACCTGCAAGGCGCAATCAAGGAAGTTAAATCGATGATTGCAGAGCGTGCTGCAGAGCAAGCCGGAGGTGTAGAGTAATGTCACTCAAAGGTAAAATGCAAAGTTTCACCGTTTTACGCGGTGAAGACGAGGCTGCAGAACTTGAAGAATTCGCTATAGAACTCGATGAGGGCATGGTTGTTTTGGATTGTGTGCATAGAATACAACACGAACAACAACCCGACTTGGCTGTTCGCTGGAACTGTAAAGCGGGAAAGTGTGGGTCATGCTCTGCCGAAATTAACGGTAGGCCGCGATTGATGTGCATGACGCGTATGAGTGACGTCGTCGCCGAGACTCCAGAGGGACAATCCATTGAAATTCGGCCAATGAAGGCATTCCCTCACGTCAAAGACCTGGTCACCGACGTCTCATGGAATTATGAAGTAGCGCAGCGAATCAAACCAATCAACGGTCCTGAAGAGATGGATTGGGAATTCAACCAGCGCGAAGCCGACAGAGTCCAACAATTCCGAGAGTGTATCGAATGCTTCCTCTGTGTCAACACTTGCCACGTTTTACGGGACCACGCTCTCTTCGATGAATTCGGAGGGCCACGAAACCTTGTTCGTCTAGCCCAGTACGAAATGCACCCAATGGATACCGAAGACCGTATTCCTGAAATTAAGAATGAGTTTGGAGTCGAATACTGTAACATCACTCGCTGTTGTACTGAAGTATGTCCAGCTGGAATTCAAATCACCGATGACGCAATTATTCAGCTCAAGGAACGGGTTGTTGACCGGTACTATGATCCTCTGCAACGCATCTGGCGAACCCTCACACGGCAAAAAGTTCGTTATTGAGGTGAGGCTTTGGCTCACACCGTAGAACGGATTCGTGAAATTTCTGCTCTCATTTTTGGCTTAGCATTCATTTGGATTGGACTTCAGCACTTTACCAACGTCGAATTTTTCCTACCGATTGTACCAGAAATCATCGGAAACCCAACATTTTGGGTCTATCTGAGTGGTATCGTTGAAATCGGACTGGGCGTGGGTTTGATACTTCGTTTCTCTCGAAAAGCAACTGGAATTGCAACAGCGATATTTTTGGTAATCGTATACTGGGCGAATTTCAACATGTGGATCAATGATATCGCCATTGACGGGAATCGATTTTCAAACCAAGCTCACGTGGCACGAGCATTGGCTCAGGTGGCCATGATAGGCTTCGCACTGTGGATTGCAGACGTTAAAAAGAAGAGTGTTTGAGCTTCAATTCCCACCGAAGTAGGAAAAGAAGCGGCGACCCTTGCGGGAACGAATTCGATGTTTCAAACTCGGATAGCAATCAAGCAGTTCGTCGAACTCAAAGGTGTTCGATTCCGGACTTCTTGACGTTTGCCTTCTTGATCTTGTCAGGAAGCCAAGCTGGTCCATTCGCTGGCTTTGCAACCATTGCGATGCTGCCGGTGAAGACGTGGACACGCTTGGTGCCACGCTCTCGTAGGCGGATGTTCGTGTGTCCGCGGGTTGCGGCCTTTAGGGCTGCTCCACGGGGTTGTTTGCTTGCAAAAACCTGGCTCGTATCTTTTCCGTTCTCCATGAGAACAAAGTATTTTTTATCAGACATTTTGGATTTCCTCCGATAGGTGACTAAATCGTAGAGTATATAATCATTTCTCGGAAAAAAGGCATTACTGCGCCCTATAGGTCGTGCAGTGTCCCTTTCCGAGCGACAATTTAGGAAAATATCGAGCAGTGCAGCGAATGCGAAAATGCTAGCAGAAGTACGTGTTTAAAGTTCTGCACCTGCAAGAGTTTTGGTGTCGATAATACCGGGGATTTGACGGATCGATTCAACCACAGCTCGCGCTATCATTGCCAAACTGTCTGCGTTCAATTTTACGATGAGATCGTGGTCTCCGAAGAGAAGTGTAGCATCAGATACATGCTCCATGTCTTTTACTGCAAGATACACTTCGTGTTCTTTACCCGGTTCTACGTTGATGAGTACATATCCAACAGCCATGGTTCTCACCTCGACCAGCGGCTCAAGGCACATCAAGTCTTCTCTCCTCGGAGGGATGCTCGTGCAACAATTCCAGTTGCTCATCAGAGAACTCCACCCACTGCAGGAGGGTCCAGCCTTCAGGCATCTCGCCTTCAAGCCATGCTTGGTACTGTTCAGCAGTCCATCCTTGAGGGATTTGAAGTGTCTGGCCGCTGGAAATTTCGGGTTGCTCCATGGGTGATGCGAGGTCCATACTCCAGTCAATCGATGTATCTGGTACATTACGACGGCGTATCAAAACACCTCCGGTGAGAAGGGAAAGAAGAATGAACAGGACGGTGCCGTACAGCATTGAGTTGTTTGAAGACGATGGAGTAATGCGTGATGTATCATCAATCTGGCAGTCAATGCATTCCGCTGCCGGTAGAAGTGTGACGTTAATGGACGCTGAATCCGATTGCAACCATTGGTCGCTACAGGTCATCTCAACGTTGAGTACGTGAAGACTCTGCGCTCCACTCGTGGGGAATTGAAGCGAAAGCATACCTGCAGTGGAATTGATTGATTCGATTGGTAGCGACAATTCAGCTAACAAGGTTCCATTGTAGGATATAATCGATTTGCAGGTAAGGTCGTTCAGACCATCGGCGTCACGTACAGAACCATTGATCAGAAGGAATTCTCCGGCAGTAGCATTCGTCGGTTGAGTGAGATTCACGTTAGGTATTGCGTGGAAGAATGCAGTTTCAAGCGTCAGTGACTTGGATAATCCATCAATGTCCCGGACATTGAATCGAATTTGCCCCTCTCCATCGATAAAAGTCCCATCCAATCGTAATCGGAACCAGTGAATATCCGACTCATCCGCATGAGGGGCCAGGTCAATACCACATGACTGAACTGAAGGTAAATCTGTATCGTCTTGTAATAGCGGAGCGCTCACCGACCAACCCAACTGATTCATGGAGGCCTGAAGGGTCTGCACGGGGCGGTCGCTGTTGACAAAGACCAACAGATACGCTGTGCTTCCAAACCTCAACGAATCAACGGGGCCGTCTTGGCCACACATGGCAGAACCGTGAATCTCGGGAGTCGTCAGCAAAAACGGCAGCGCGTAGGTGGTCGAGAGCTGGGCACCGTTTTGTCCCGTGATATCCAAATCAATAACTAAATTGCCCGCTTCAAGAGGGCTCTCAACCCCCTCAAGTTCGATGACTATCGGTTGACTCGTATCGACTGCGTCAACCGGCAGGGTCAGAACTTCTGATCCTGGCCATTGAATGCGAACATCTCCACTCACTCCTGACAAAGGGTCGTCGGCATCGGTGATGGCGATACTGATGAACTCCCCCCCACCTCCTCGAACACTGTCCAACACCGTTCCATTGGAATTCTCAATATGAATCGATGCTTGAGGTGGAAGGTCTGTGACGAGGATACTCCGAGATGAAAGGAGAAGTCCATCAGAATCCCGAACTTCAAACCCAATCGCATCAAGACGTTCACCCACATCGAGCAGGTAGGTTCCTGTGAAGCAGTGATGACTGATGTCCGACTGAGTTTGATAGGTTGAATTCGAAACTGACCCTTTCGTTGCGGAAAGAAGCGGTTGTTGCGATACGATGTTAAAATCTGCGTCCAGAGCACAGATGGTCCAATTCAACAACTGCCCACGTACAACACCTCCCAGCGGAGAGTACTGCAGTTGACTCACGCCCGACCATGAAGGGGAATCAACGCCAGATATGTGCGGTCCAAACCATTGGGCTAAAGCATCGACAACCGTGGCGACATTGGGATTCACCAGCACTCCGACCTGCTGACTCTGGTCGTAGGCTGAAGCTCGAATCACCAGTGTTCCGAGGCTCAAGTTAGCGGGAAGAGTCAGCGAGGCTTGCCACCTTGAAGCATCGACTTGACCCGTCATTTCTGCATTCCAATTTACGTCACTGAGATTTGAAGCATCCTCAACGACTGCCCATTCTATTCCAACTGCAGTAACGTTGATGTCATCACTTGCTAAAACCGTGCAGATGAAATTATCACCTCGTGAATAAAGGCTTGAATCACAGTAAACTTCGTTCACAACCGGTGGTGAATTGACCCATACCCGCATGGTCAAGAGATTATTACTCAGTTCACGTTCAAAGGAATCATCGGTTGCATTCGTGTATCGTATTCGCAAATCCATCCAGCCAGTTCTTTGTGGAACGATGGTGAGGTTGAACAGTGTGCGGGAGCCGTTCACATCCCCGCTAGGGAGTGTCAGGTTACCGCTGTACATCTCAATGTTGCCTTGGACGTCCTGTATCAGAATACTTCCATTTGAAGCAGCCATGCCTCTGTTCTCGATAGCAATTTGCAGATGCGATGGTTGAAGATAGGAGGCATTGTTCAACTGTCGAATATCAAGGAGCGATATGTCGTGGAAACGGTTAGCGTACGGCGCCATTTTTGGGTCGCCGATAGTGACACCCATCCAGCCAGATTGAAGGTTCGCTGCAGCATGCGATTCAGCCAGGTTGAACCCGGTAGCATACATGCTCATCAGCGTACTTGGTGAGCCAACTGCTTGGAGGTATGGCTCGTACACATACCCCTTCACACCCGAAACTCCGTCTTCGAGAAGATCTGCAACCAACGATTGCCCGTACGAAGTTCCAAATTCAAACGAACGAGCTCCGGTAGAAACCGCTGTTTCGGCTATTGAACCGTTCAACCACTGGTTGTGTGGGCGCAGAGGATACAATCGCAGAGAATCGATAAAGACCGAACCATCGGTTGAAGTGGCGACTACATCCAGTGGGATTTGAATCCGAAGATGGGTTGCTGATTCATGTGGACGGAATCGTAGCGTTGTTGATTCCCACGAAGTTTCAAACATTTGGCTGCTTGAAATGTTGCGGGAAAGAACTACTCCGCTGGCATCGAGTGATTCGACTTCAAGCGTAAAGTCTCCATAAACGTCGCCAGTCCGCATACCAAATGCGTCAATCAGCCATGCATGGCCGTCATAGTGGCTTGGTAGAGGGTATATTTGCGTCAAAGATGCAACGGATTGGCCGTTGCCTGAATACGCCGAGCAATCACGGTAGATATCTCGATGGAGTGACGTGATTTCATGGTCGAGTAAGGCCTTACTCCACACTTGGACTTTGTCAATCATGCCTTCGAAATACGTACTTCCTGCACGGTTCACGCCCAGTTTATACAATTCGAAATTATTCAGTGAGCCTGTGGGAATGGTGCTGGTACGAACCAAGACGCCATCCAAATATTGCCGGGCTGTGCCGTTTTCAAATACCGTCACAAGGTGCGTCCAACGCTGTGCTTCGATATCACCGAACACGCGAGTTTGGTTGGTATGCATTCGCCACTGTCCGTCATAAACCGTATGTTGGAACGAACCGTTCGACCCAGCGCTGTTATCCACTGCAAAGGTCGAAGCATAATTTGGCAGTGTTGTTGAATTGGCCCACACCCACTGACTGAGAGTAAAATCTCCTACCCAGTCATCAACATCGACTTCTACAAAATCATTCACGCCATCAAACCACAAGCATGAACCGTCAGCGCAGTCTCTCCAATTTGTGGAGTTCATGTTGTTCAACGTAAGATTCGTTGTAGCGTTCACCGAATCGTTGGCGACCAGCCCTGAGCCCTCTTCAAAGTCCCACTGATGAAGCAGCGAGGAAGCGGAAGGAACGTATGCCCCTGCGAGGGTGAAAGCAGATGCGGGAATGAATGATTTCGATTGATTTGGACCTTCCCACGAGAGTTGAAGACCGTGAGGTCCGCCCCCTTGAAAAAACTCAATTTTGAAATCGTGCAATCCAACATCCATCGTTTTGTAATTTGAAATCTCCCTCATTCCATGAGAGCCGTAGTTTTGAATCAAACTTTGACCATCCATCCACAATTCAGAACCATCATCTGTAGTGAGATAAAATGTCCAGTTACCCGTTTCAGGTATGGTGAGAAGGCCACTGAAGCGAGCACCCCAGTCGTTCTTGAAGCGATTATCTAGACCTGGATAGGCTTGCGATGAGGAACCGTATTGCAGGTTGCTTTCAACGCGGACGTGGTCGGGGACTCGGTCGATGAGAAGCGGCATCGAACCAGTGTTGAAACTCACGCCGTTGTTGTCGAAGTATTCAGCGAGTATTCCGGGCACCATGTAGCCTGATTCATCACTACAAACAGCAGATATAGACGCCTCAATCGCCCCATTGCCATCTTTCTTTGTATCGGTCTGATAGCTCCAATTGAACGTATCACCCGATGAAAGAGTTGGCACTGTCGCATTCCAGAATTCCACACCACTTGACCACGACGTGTTCGCAGTATCAAATCCGCCATTGGGGAGTTCATTTTCCGACCACGATGCATCGTTGGAACCCCATGAAGCGTACCCCATCACATTGGAGAGGTTGGTCAAAAAGGTCGATGTCTCGTCAAAATGAGTCGGAAAGCCCATGCTACTGTTCAGAGTTCGGTTTGCCAGAGCGAGGTCATCGTTCCAAAATTGGTATCCCTGGCTGTTTCGATCAGGTGCTACATCAAGTGCAAATATACCTCTTTGACCGAGACTGTTGTTGGCTTTCTCAATCAATCCAAGTGCCGTTTCAAGCGTGTATCCAGTGAGTCGTGTGACCAAAAAGAATCCGTGTGTTTCTCGAGAAAAAGATTCCATTTGCCCACCTGCCAGAGGGCCATATCCGTGATTGAACCAATTATCAGAACCAATACTGGAGTTGTACATACCTCCGACCAGAGAAATTTCCTGATCAAAACTCGCCTTGTCATTGCCTCCGCTCACTCGAAGAGGAATACCTTTGGTCGTCACGAGGTAATTGAGTTCTGCTGTAGTATTGGATAGCATGTCAAAAAAAGGTTCTGAGAAATAGGTATTGAATTGTTCTCGATTAATGGTTTCCTTGGTCGGTGCATCACTGTTATTGAAGATAAAAATCCGGTCGCTGGAAATGTTTCGAGCCTGTACAAATGTCCAACCGATGGTCCTGCTCTCCTCTGAGTTGTTGTTGATAAGAACGCCAACATCTGAATAATCGTACAGACTTATTGCATCAAATCCGCTTGGAACCGCTACGCTTTGCCAGGGAGATTGATTCCAAACAGTGGTTGAGTTTTCACTTGAAAATCCGACAAAGGCGTCCGATAACGGCCGGAAGGAAGCATCTGTAGAGGGTTTCGAGGCAGGAGAAAAAGGTTCGACAAAAGGCACAACTGCACTGCACATAACCAGGAGAAAGGCCAACAGAAGACTTGACCCTCTCTTGTCCATGTGAACTGGTATCGGCATTAGCGTTTAGCGATACCGCCGGAGATGGGTTGCAAAAGGTACTACGGAAACGGGAATCCGCGCGAAAAAAAACCCGTTTTGAGGGGTTTTCATGGTTCTAATGCGAACTTGATAAGTAAGGCAGCCTTCCTTGGAGAGGTAATGGCCGAACTGTATATGGCGCGAACCTGTAGGTGGGGGGTTCTGCGTGTGATGGGTGGAGACATCTGGAATCACTCCGGTGATGTGCTGGTCACTCCGGCAAATAACCGCTTATCTGGTAGAGAAGGTTTGGATGCCCAAATTCATGCTAAGGCGGGACAAAAATTAACCGATGTAACCCGCAACATTTGCCTAGAGATGCGTAAAATCAACGCACCACCTTGTGCAGTCACGCATAATGTATTGACTGAGCCGTTCAACTTATCTGACAACTTTAATCACATTATTCATGCAGTGGGACCGGACTGCCGAAGACCCAATCAAGATGAAACTCGTCGAGAATTGTTGCCCGAAACCTATGCTCGACTTTTTGAGACACTTGCAGAGCTGAAGGACGTAAAGTCAGTGGTGGCTCCGCCTCTTTCCATGGGCATATTTGCTTACCCTCACCGTGAAGGTGCGCGTCTGAGCCTTGAAATCTTGCTGGGAATTCTCGACGGAAATGAAGACCCTGGTATCAATGAATATACCATGGTTGTCAAGGAACGACCATTCATCACGAACATGCGAACGGTTTACAGAGAGACTGAAGACCAACTGCCCGGTATCGACACGACATCTGCTTGAGGTTGTTGCATATGGTTGACCTCGCAAAGATGGTCATCAGCACACTTGAAGACGAACGCAGGCCTTTCCACTCAGTGTTGATGCTGGCAAACAATGTTCGGAAGGTAAAGCAGGTTGCAGACGTGTTGCCTGATGGCATACATTTCTCTGTACTATCAAGCCAAAATCGCGTGGTTGAATCGCTGCGAGAAGTTGAGATTGAGTGTGGTTTGTTAGAAGAGAGCCTGTCTTCACAAGGCCTTGGCGTGCTCAATCACGTGCATGATTTGGTGCTGCAAGCGATTGGAGAAGGAAACTTATCGAGTGGAGAGCGGTTGTTGGTGGTTCTAGCAGAACCAATCGATGGCGTGATTGTCATTGATACGACGACGCTCAATTCCAACCGTTTCGCATCCCTTGCGCATGATTTTAGCATTGAATTGGAAGTATTGAGCAAATTAATGCAGCTTTCACGCCAGATCGGTTCGCGCGGAAGAGAAGGTCACGCTGTCGGTGCATTGTTCGCCATCGGACCTCTGCCCGTTCTGAGAAAGCACAGTACTGCATTGGTGCTTAACCCGTTCAAAGGACACCCTGCAGAAAAACGAACCGTTGCTGAAGATTCAAACCATGAAACATTGGCAGAATTTGCATGGCTCGATGGAGCGATATTGTTCAATAAAGAGGGTATCGCAAGCGATGCAGGGAGATACATTCAGGTTCCAGCAGGCATTTCTGCCAAACCTGGAGAAGGGGGACGTCACTTGGCTGCGAGAGCGATATCTCAACTTGCTGAGAGTATTGCGATTTGCGTTTCGTCCTCGGGAACAATCACGCTGTATGCAAATGGACGAGACCGTTACAAAGTGAAATTGAACTGATTACTCAGATTCATCGGAGCGAATTCTCGAATCGAGCCTTCGCTCCACATCCGACATGATTTGTTCGGTCGCAATCAAGTCCATACGAACCGACTTCAAATTTGAATGGTTTAAATTACGCTCAATGCTCAATTTGGTACGGTTGATTGAAGCGATGCGTTGCGCCTTACTTTTTGGACGAAGAACGTCCCCCCGCTGGCTCATAAGCCATTCTTCCAAGAGCGCCTGTCCCCATTCTGGTGCACGAAGGTGTGCTGCGAGAAAGATTTCTAAATTACGATGACGAAAACGGACTCTTCCATCATTGGTTCGAAACGCTTGAATCGACCCGGGGTTCCATCGGTCAAGCGGGATTTGAAGGTGTTCATTGCACCGAACTTCACCGTCCGCATCAATGATGAAATCCGCAATGAGGACACTTCGATTCAAACGCATGAACACTTGAACGACCGAATCGTCAGAAAACCATTCTGAAATTGATTCTGGAACTTGTCCCCACTCCTTCTCGCACCACAATTCAAGCGCACTCAAGTGTGACTCCATAGCATGGGCTCATGTCGAAGCATCATCAACTTTGTTCATCAAACCCTTGTCAAGATTCAAGGAGAAGAAGCAAGTGCAGGTACCATGGATGGCGCATGGGGGTCGGTGCAAGCAGACTGGCGAGTCGTGCTGCTGCTGATTCTGGCGTGGTATGTTCTGCTGCGTTCATGGGAGCGAAAAGGGACACTGGACCGATGGAATGCCACCCGCGTGTTCGGCGTCATTTTGATGGTTCGCAGCCAATACGGGCTTGGGGCCTTGGAAAAAGCATCCAAGCCTCGGAAGTTCTGGCGTATCTACGGTGAAATCTCGCTTTGGGTGTGCCTCTTTTCGATGTTCCTTGTCGCCGCAACGATGCTATTGGCGTTTGTAACCGCACTACTTACACCGCCAACTGCCAACCCTCCTTCCGCAAGCGAAATGGTGGCTATACCCGGCCTCAACCCGATGATTCCGTTAGGATGGGGGGCGATGGCATTCATCATTGCACTGGTCATTCACGAATTTGGCCATGGCCTACTTGCCAGAGCCCATGGTATGCGGATTCGCTCGTTTGGTTTGCTGCAATTAGGGCCTCTGCCTCTTGGTGCCTTTGCAGAACCCCAGTACCAAGAACTGCACAAAGCGCCGCGCAAAGAACGAATGCGAATGTTTGCTGCAGGGCCTGCAACCAATCTTTTTGCAGCATTTGTGTGCCTCATGCTTCTTGGTGGACTTGCTGGAAACCTCACCTCAACAACCGAACATCCCCACGTCAGTGGCATCATCAAAGACGCAGGTGCGGACCAAGCAGGAATGCAACCGTGGGACACGATTGTCAGCATCAATGGTGACGAAGTTGTTGGGTTGCGAGGATTCCAAGACATGATGAAAACATTCAGTGCCAACCAGAGCATCACTGTCAACGTGCTTCATGAAGACGGTACACAAGAAGACCTCACGCTTGTTCTGAGTGACAAACACCAGTACTACCTCGATCTGGGGTGGACTGAAGAAAATTTGGAATTGTTTGGAATCTCTCCCGGTGACGCCTTTGTTGGGGTCGAAGGACTCGGAGATGGAACGTCCGGCATCGACCGAATCGCAGGGCCTTTTTCCCCAAGATTTGAGGGCGGGATTTTAACAAAAACGATCTACACACCGTTCCACGTCCTGAATCTCATGATTATTCCATTTGAACTTCAAGGAGTTTCGATGTACCCGGTTGAAGAATCAATGCTTGCTCCCGCCGACGGTTTTATTGGAAATACGCTTGGGATTAGTGGAATTTTATTCTTCGTAAATTTCCTGTTTTGGCTCATGTGGGTGAACATACTTCTTGGGTTCACCAACCTCATTCCGATGGTTCCTTTCGATGGAGGACATCTGTTCAAAGATTGGGTGAAAGGCAGTCTGGACAGAGTCAAACGGATTGGTCGGAAAACAAAAATGTGGAATATTCATCCAATGTGGGTCGATCATATTTCCAACAAAGCATCGAGTTTCTCATCGTTGATGCTGTTCGTTATGCTGATGTTTGTGCTGTTTATTCCTTACATCTAATCAGCATTTTCTTCGAGCAAGTTCTGCTAGAACATTGACACTGTTCAGCGATGTCTGTTTGAGAATTGTATGTGCCTCGTTTTCATCTTCTTCAAGCGGTGAAGGTACAGGAGAACGTTTGGATCGAACTTCTAGTTTGTGAAGGGATTCAGACTCTGCTCCGGCAGTTGAACACAGCAAAGAAATGAAGACATTCAACGGCATACCATCGTCCCAATTGAGGTATACTGAACCGTTTCGATTCGTTGGAAAAGCGGGTATGGAGTTCTCTAATTGACGCAGCCTTCCTGAAAGATTGGATGTTTCAACACGGAAGATTCTCCATGAATCACCTCGAACGCCTTTTCTGCGATGAGCATACAGTGGCATGAGTCGACATCGCTCGCCTTCAGCAACCATTGCCTCATACTGTAATTTGGTTCGACCGGACAAATACAGTTTGTCTGCTTTCGTAGATTTTACCTCGATGGGGAAACACAAGTCACCTCGTAATGCTAGAAGGTCTCCAGTTCCTTCCATTCCCGAACCCGCAGCTCGAACGACCAAAAATGGGCGATTGGTGATTAAACGCATCTTCTCTTTTTCTATCGGCGTGCACGAACGAATAACGGATTCTACGCCCTTCGGAACTCCGGCCAGAACCTGCCGTAATTCACGCTCATACTGGCTTGACACATACGCCCATCAATGTCAATCGTTCTTGATGACTTCGGTGAAGGTGATGTCGAAGAATCGGGTTCAACGGCGTATCTGCGCTCACCAAAGCGAAATGTTAGTTAAAGTCGGAATCTTCGTTTAACTGTGTCTCGATTTGCGGTACGGACCGTTGATTTCAGATTGGCCTATCGAATCATGCGGGAACTGCGAAAGCGTAATCTCCGATTCATTTTGCTGGACCACGATGCAGTTTTACCCAGTCACGACATGATTTGGTTTGGAAGTGAACACGAAGTCGCACGCTGCCACGATGAAGGCCAACCAATTGCTGTGACAACTGAAACCATTGAATCTGCCGTGGATGAGGGTGTTCGGCTTCAACGCGGTATCGTCGATGTCATCGAATTATGCTTTGGAGTTGATCCGGGACCTCGCCCTGGAATCGCTTGGCTCGCCGATGGTGTTGTCTTGGGGGTTTCTCAGTTGGAATTCATCGAAGATGTCGCACAGCATATCAAGACCATCGCAGAAAGAATACAGTGCAGAAGTTGGCGTGTCAGGATTGGAAATGGAGCACCGTTGATTCGGGACCAAATTATCAACGATTGCTTAACCAATTCGATGCATGTTGAGCAAGTGAATGAGGCCAAAACCTCCCGTGGATTACTTCGCCATAACCACGTAGTGTCCGCTATTCGAATCGCACTCATACGGGGTAGTGAAGTCACCGAGTTCCGTGAAATAACCCCTACAGACGGTGATATACGGGAAATTCAACGGCAAAGCCGTAAACGAAGTAACGGGAGAAAGACAATCTCTTCACAGCAAGCTTACGAAGTCGCAATTGGACAAGTCTCAATGGATGAAGCGTTGAACGAATAGAATCATTCTTCTTCGACTGGCATGTTCCTCAATCGTTCTTTCTCTGCTAGCTCGACATCGGGTGATGAAGCAATAAACCGCTTGACAATTGGTTCAAGAACCATTGGAGCCAATAAAACGCCGACAACCAGCAAGAACACGGCACCAAACGACGAAGCTGGAACGAATTCTGTGCCCGGCGTCCCAGCCCCGCTGACCATTAGTTTAACCGTTCCAAGCCAAGGAATTTCGCCTCCAGCAACCCCAATGAGCCAGCTGCTACGAATGGGTCCTACAACTCCAGATTCACTGTGAACACCCGACGAACCGTTGACAACCTGCGCACCTTGGTCAATTGAACAATTGTTGTAATCACCAAGCGTTAGGATTCCAGCATGGCGAGGAACCCAATTCCAAACGACGAGATGAGATTCTACATTGGCGTGTGCTGGGCGATGACAGTCGTAGTACCCGGCGTCTGTCCCGTCAAAGTGAACCGTTACTGTTTCGACATCGAGCACCGACGTACCAAGTACATCCCAAGTCAAGACACAGGTTCCGAGAAGGCCGTCTTCGTCGATTGATTCAGAATCGTACGTGCCGCCGTCGGGGCAATGTTCTGAATGTGAAGCAGCATCCGAAACGCTTCGATTCGGAGTGATTGTGACATGGGCTACAACTTCCATGATTGCTCGATGGATAATCGGAGTTCCAGACTCACCGTTTTTCTTGTAAATGATGACATCCCCTTCAAGTCCGTGTTGCTCATAGCCAAAATGCGAGTTGTTGGGGTTGGTTGCTTCTGCAAAAGTGATTATCGAATCATGAGAGCGGTCGTGAACCAGAATGAGGTCACCTGCGTCAATACTACCAATTTCTCCATCGATATCGTGGACCATCGATGAAGATTCTACCACCACCAACGGTGGCATGGATCCGGTGTGTGCATACAGCCCTATGATAAGGATCCCAATCATGCCGGCAGCAAGAAGGAGTTCGCGAAACAGCGTTTTCACTGGGTCGCTATCGCTCACGTGTACTCGCCTCAAGTTCACCGTCGAAGTCCTTTGCTTTCAAGGAATGCCGTCCATGCGACTGCATGCCCTGCTCCAAGCGCATCTGCGGCTTGGTTGCCCTCTGCTATTCGCCGGCGAACTTCAGATTTCGATTCGATTGATTGAATCTCTTCAAGAATTACAGTATGACTCCGCAAGCTAAAGAATTCAGGTAAAATAATCACGAGGAAAATCGAAGAAAGAACGGCTAAACCGATTGCATGGCCGGTGAAATCACCCCAACTGTAGTGATTCTGAAGAAACAACAACTGATACATTGCCAGAGCGAAAAGTACACCGGTTGCGCCGGAAAGGGTTGCTGCGATACCGAGTTGTCGTCCATGTTGCTTTTGCCACCATTTTGATATCAGTCCAGTCACCATCGTCTCACTGATACACCCTTGGGAGATGAGCCTCTTTTCTCTATCGCTTCAAAGTGTCATGACGGGGCGAAGTTGAAATGCTTTGGCGCCTGTGGGCCAAAGGCCCACTGAGGGACACGCGGTGATTTAATGAAAAAAGCACTATTCTTATCACTACTTTTTATGCTCTCAATTATGACGCCGCTGGCTTCCAGTGCAACAACTGAAACCCAATTCAACAATGGGGAAACCTCGTTCAGCCACACATTTTCTGGCTCCGGAGACGCAACAGCTGGCCACCTCACCATTCCGTATGGTGCTGAAGTCACCGCAGCTGAATTCAGACTCAGGGGCGAGGCGAGTTCAACGTCCTATGCCAACTTCACATCAAACGGCCACTTTGGTGGCAGTGGAGACGGAACATGGTCCGGCTCACCCCCCTCGCCGTTCACGTCAGGTAGCCGTTCAAACGTTGATGTCGACGCCCAACTCATGGGACTGAAAGGCAACCCAACCATTCAATCAATCGACCTTAGTCGATCTGCCCACGTTCAATCAATCGGTGCAGCGCATCAAAACACAACTGGACAATTCGCTTCCATTGGAGACCAAGGATATACCGGACTCACCAAAAACTTCCCCCAGTTCTCTGTGAGCACGAATGCTGGATGGAATTACATCGGCATCGTTGTGTTAATCGGTGATGAATACCATATCATGCGGTACACTTCTTCCAGTTTGTACACCACTCCTACCGTTCTTCGAATCAATGCAACCTCCGGCGCCTATATCGGCACCGCTACCATGAGTGCAGGCAGTTGTTCAACCAGTCAGATTTACCAAATGGTTGATGCGACCGTTGACGGAAATACCGTCTACACCGCTCACAACAGTTACTACTATCTGACAAAATGGACCGTGAACGCCCTCAAAACAACATGGACATGCTCTCAATCGTGGTCATTTAGCCCAAATTATGTGACGGGCGTAGACATTGACGATGCAACCGGTAAAATGTATGTTTCCACCTACAGTTATTCTGCAGCAGCGCATTACCTCAACGAAGTCCGAAAATCCAGCCCAAGCACAATCTTGGGGACATGGACAATGGCGACCAGTTCAACCATGGGGCGCTACGGGGCAGGGATGGTTGTCAATTTCCCGACCATAGTCTTCAACGAGTACGACCAGCAGTATGTGAGTGGAGTCGGCTACAATTATGATTCATACCACCACTACTTCACCTTCGCCAACAATTTCATTGAACACATGGGTGTTGTACCCGTCGCTGGAGTTGGACATTACGGCATGGTTGATTCAGAAGACGGAAAAATCACCTACGCCTGCCACTATTATAGCACGACATACTGCAGCACGAGTACGAGGCACAAACTGTACAATGTAGGGGATGGGGCACTGTTTGATGAGCGGACCCCAACCGCCACAACAGCAACCGTTCTTGGAAGTGCAATTTCGGTTTCTCAAGCGATTGATACTATCGAAATCAGTAGTATTCTTGGCTACATTCCATCCGGGACAAGTATCAGTGTCGATGTTTCAAACGATGGGGGCTCGACATGGATTCATGCATCATCTGGCCAAACAATGACCTTTGCACAACCTAGCACGACTATTGTATGGCGAGCAACACTCAACGGGACTTCGACCAAAACGCCAATTCTTGACGGAATTGGCATCCAATACATCACTTCCTTTGTCACCTCTGGCTACATGTACGCCTACCAATACGTTGGAACCGGAACTAAGAACACCGTCGCAGCGACCCTCACATGGGACGAGTATCGTCCTAGCGGAACCGGCATCAAGGTAAACTTCGGATTTGGTTCATCAAGCACATGCACATCAACCACTGGCGTTGTGGCGTTCACTCAATCGAATCAAACCCAGTCCATGACGGGTACTGGTTACTACATGTGCATGCGAGTTGAACTCACAGCACCTACGAGTGCCAGCGAATCTCCTTGGATTTCAAACATTTCAATTGCCCAACACGCCAACGCTCCATCTCAACCTGGTATCGATATCAACGGACTTTCCGGATGGAGTCGTAGTGCAGCAGAAGGCGCCCTTCTTGGGCCGCTTACGGTGACACATAGTTCCAGTGGCACCAACAATCTATTGAAGAGGTTCAACGATGAAATTCCCGACACGGGTGCAGGTTTCAGTAACATCTCAATTGAACTTGTAGCCGAATCTTCTGGAATTCTGATCCTTGAGTCATTTGCCGTAACCTATACCATGAACACCGTGAATTTAGACATCTCTATTCCAGAAGGAGAGGTACTGCATGAACGTCTTGAACCTTACGAAGTAGTGACTCGCCATATCGTGGGGGAAGATGCAAGCAACATGCAAGAAGCGAGCTTGACACTGGTAACCAGTTCATTAGCAAAGAATCCAACATTTTTCTGGGAAAACGGTGACATATTCCCTGCACCTAACGACCCTGAAGACTACGTCGAACTCGATGCAAGTTCATGGTCGTCACAGTCCAACGGAATCCTAGAAATTCACTGGATTTTCCACGTCACAACCGAATTCCCCGACCAAAGCAACGTTCGATTTAGAACCGGATGTTTGGACAATACAGGCTCTGCCGGATTCGCCCCATTACCGCTCACCAGTGATATCGGGCTTGATGTCAACCAAAGTTTTGGACTTGGATGGCTCAAAGTTCGTGATAACGATGGCCCGTTGGTGATGGACGATGTCCCCGACAACTCATGGGTTGCTGCAGGCGACACGCTGCATTTCCAGGGTGCAATGTGGTTCGTGGGCACCGAAGATGCTCCAAAAGACAACGCCTTTGACGTTCGTATTTCTCGCAACGGCTGGGTTGAAAGTACCGCTCGAGACACGACCAACAACAACGGCAGTTTCTTCATTTCAGTGGATCTACCTGAAATTGATGTTGAAGATGGTCTTACCTACCAAGTTCAAACCTATAACGAGAAAGACCCGACGAAGGTACTCCAGCCGAATACCGATTGGGAGCGCACGTTCAAAGTTGATGCTACCGCTCCTGTCCGTACGGACTTCCTTCCAGAGGACAACAGCTACGAAGCCGCCAGTACCCAGCAAGAAGTGAAAATTCTCATCAATGACGATGTTGGCCATCCAATGTCGTTGGACCTAATGTATTGGGTAGAAGCCGACCACGACCTCAATCGAAACGGAGAGGCTGACCCGCAAGAATACGTTATGAAGACTGTGCACAACTCCACGGTCACCAAAAACAAGTGGTTCATCACCACCATCGACCATTCTCGCAACCCAAACATGGGTCGTGTATCCTACTATTGGACGGGTGGAGACCAAGCCGGAAATCCGTTGTATTACACCGTTCTGGACGAAGACGAAAACCTGCTTGAATTCAATTCAGAGCCCGGCTTCGACTACGACGATGCTACGTTTAGAACTCGAAAGGACTCAAGTGCCCTGTTCACAGGGCTTGAATGGATGGGTCACGAAGACAACGAAGCAGTCTATGCGGGAATGAAGCAAACCATCACCCTTGGTTTCATCGATGCCAACACTGCAATTGACTTTGAACACATCTCACTCGTTTTCGACTTTGAAGGACCCAATCCCTTGCGAGACGTCCAACGAATTTCATATTCTGGAATCAACAACACCTTCTGGTCAGAATCTAACTTTATCACGCTCTTGACATCAAGTTCAATGACTGAAACCACCAACGAATCAGGATTGCCTTGGATCATCGTGACATTCGAATTCACCATCGGATGGGACTGGCCAGATGAAGAAATGGGCGATGTCGCTCTTTTGTACAAGGAGCGTGGTTCAAGTCACGATTCTCAAATCCTTCTGCTCGAGCACACATTCAGGGTAGAAAACGATTTGATTCTGGCGCCATCTGACTACTTGGTCGAAGACATTACAGAGCCCCGAACCGGTATCGTTGCCGATGGCAGTAGAGTGCGCAAGGACGACCGTTTAGCCTTCACAGGCCGCGTCGTCTATGAAGGCAGTAACGTTGCAGCACCTCGTGATGTTGGAATCCTCATCGAGGTGTTCGATGGAGAAAAGACGTGGAGCGACGGTTCTATTTCCGAGCTTGGAGAGTTCTCTGTTGAAGTCCCTCTCTCGTCGGCATCGACGCTACAATCATCTCCGACTCGGACGTGCTTGATTTCGATTACCAGCATCCCTGGACGCGGTGAAGACATGACTGGGACCTTGGTCTCAACCACTCTTCGAGTCATTGTTGACGATGCGGCACCGCGTGTTGTTCGCAGAATTTCACCACTCAACGTGATCGATATCTCAGCGAACAACGACTTGAGTTACGTTCCTGTCGAATTCCACGGAACAGAAGATGCCGACCTCACCGGTTCGAGCCAAATGGTGCACTGGGTGATGCGTGATGCAACACGAACGGTTACCATCGGTGCTGGCTCAACACTACTCGGAATGCAACAGGACGGACAAAGCGTCATCTGGACGGGTGCTGTTGACCTCACAGATGGAGGAAGAATTACGCCACAAGCTGGTGACTTCGTTGGATTTTATGTCACCGGATACGATGCTGCAGGAAATGAATTCCCGGTCGTATCGAATTCCGAAGCGAGCCCTATACCTGAACTAGCAGTGGATGACGTCGACTTTGAACGTCAATGGATTCGCTTGGGTGCGGTTGGACCAGAGCTTCGTGTTTCATCCATTTCTTTGTCCGATGACCACGTTGCACCCGGCTCGACCATCACCGTGAATGCAGATATATTGAACACCGGAGGAAACACCTCTGTGTTGTTCAAAGTGGCGTTTTATTCAGGTGACGACGATACACCGTTTGACACGGTTGGAGTTGCTGGAATCAGTGAAGGTGAGATTGTCAAGGTCAGTACAACGTGGACTGCTGAGAATGTTGACAGAGTGCGAGTCGTAGTGGACTATGACAATCTGATTATCGAAGTCAACGACGACGATAACAGTGCTGAACACTCACTTGAAATTGCGTATGGAGAATACTTTGGATGGTTTGATTCACCTCGTGAACAACCGCTTGCATGGATCTTCATCTTCACATCGATTCTCGTGCTCATCGTAGTTGCTACAATTGCAACTCGAACCACCATTGACCACGGAGAAGGCGCTTTCCGAGATGAAGAAGATTGGGAAGAAGACGAAGATGACGACTACGATGAAGATGACGACTACGATGACGACGACTGACCATTCGCTCTGCTAACATAAGACAAATCCTCAAAAGAGGTTGACCAAACACTGTCTCCGTTGGGGTGGGGAGAGTATGTCGAACGTATTTTCCAATCTCAGCCCTGAATTGGCTTCAGCACTGCATTCAAAGGGGTGGAAACCGACTCCTGTTCAAACCGCCGCTGTTCCTGAATTATGCAACGGCCATGACAGAATTATCGTTGCTCCGACCGGATCAGGAAAAACACTCTCTGCCGTATTACCCCTGCTTCATAGATGTTTAGAGGAGAAGTGGAATCCGCTATCAATCCTGTACATTACGCCTCTAAGGGCGCTAAACCGAGACGTGGACCGACGACTCAACGAAATTGCTGAATCGGTAGGGCTCACCGTTGGATTACGTCACGGTGATACGACTCAAAGTGAACGTGCTCGTCAGGTTCGAAGACCCCCTGACTTGTTGGTGACCACGCCTGAAACCTTTCAATTGATGTTCACAGGGAAAAATTTACGCAAACTACTGAAGGGTGTTCAGGCAGTCATTGTCGACGAAGTTCACGATTTAGCGGCCAGTGAGCGAGGGTGGCAATTAGCCGTTGGATTGGAACGATTGGAAGCCTTATCCGGTCATGCCGTTCAGCGAATTGGCCTTTCAGCCACGGTTGGAAATCCTGAGGAAGTTGCTCGATGGCTGTCACCTCAACGAGGTAAAGCATCGATAACGACCGGGGATAGAACCACCGATTTGACCATTGAATGCGCCACTGCGCTGGCGGAAGATGAAATTGGCGGACTCGAACTCAGCGTCCAACCACGTGCGCATGCAAGCTTTCGTAGACTGATTGAAGTTCTACAAAACGAGCCTCCGTGCCTCGTATTTGTTAACAGCAGGAGCGACGCTGAAACGATTGCTAACCGTCTGCAAACCATGGCCCCTAACCTCGCCATCGGCGTCCATCACGGCTCACTTGCTGCTGAAACTCGTCGAGAGATGGAAGATAAGTTGCGAAGCGGAGAACTTGCCGGTCTTGTCTGTACCTCGAGCCTTGAACTTGGAATCGATGTTGGAAAAATCCGTCGCATCATCCAAGTCAAAAGCCCTCGCTCTGTCGACCGAATGTTACAGCGAGTGGGACGAGCAGACCATCGGCTGGGTGGAGTTGGCCGTGGCCATTTGCTTTCTTGGGACCCCGATGATATCGCAGAAAGCGCCGTCATTGGTCGAAGGGCAATGGAAGGCCAGATTGAATCGATTGAGTGGAGGCACCGGCCGCTAAGCATTGCTGCAAATCAACTTGTTCTGATGGCGCATTCGTTTAACGCAGTTCCAATCGATGATGCCACCGACATTTTCGCAAGGGTTGCTCAGTTTGAGGGATGGGTGCGCGAAGACACAGAGTCTGTGCTGAAGGTTTTGGCTGATGGATGGATCCTGCGATTTACCCCGCAGCCAAGTGATATGCCGTGGTATCGATGGCCAAAAGCCGTTTACACTGCTGCACAAGCAGAGGCTGCAAAAAAGAACATCATCCTACCTGATGAACGTCCACTGTATTCAGTACCTGATGAAGAAATTCCTCGGGACGTGAAAGAACGGGTCGTCGACGTACCGCCTGCATTCAAGAACGGGTGGTTTTCAACCGCTGGGCGAACCCGTCAGTGGGTTACCAATCATCTCTCAATGATTCCCGACAAACAATCCTACCGCGTTCGTGACGCAGTAACTCGACGCAGTCTGGGAAGCGTCGATGAAGCATTCGTACTGTCGCTCAATGACAGTGGAGAAGACGATGATGGAAGTCGAAGGCAATTCGTTATGGCTGGTCGAACCTGGTTGATTATCGATGCAGACCCCGAACAATCAGAACTGTTAGTTGCACCGGTTTCTGACCGAGCACAAGCTCCAAGGTGGATGGGAGAATTACCTCCCGTCCCAAAAGCGATTGGTCGAGACATTGGCCGATTACGGCAGTTGGTGGCTGATGATTTACAACTGTTTGAAGTCGAAGAAAATGCACAGTACGACCACAAGGCACTGGACAGAGTTGGGATGTTTTCTGACCGTCATTCAACCCTCACCGACCATCCGTTTGATAACGAAGCCCTCGGATTAATGGCTGAAACAATCACTACGCATGTCGAAGCAACTGGACACATCCCAACCGACCGACTGATCACGATTGAAGCAAGAGACGATGCTTTGGTCATCAATTCCTGCCATGGTTCGAGAATAAACGAGGGATTAGGGCATTTCCTCATGGCCATGGCCACCACAAAAAGTGGAAAGTGGGGGCGACTCATCGTCGAACCCACCCGGATTGCACTTCAGGCAGGTGGTGTCGGACCCGAAGAATTGGTCGACTGGATGAAGGACACACCTCCTGACGCTATCGAAGGGGTGCTCAGCGTCACGCTACCAAACTCGCGTCAGGTTCGATGGCGCTTCGCTCAAGTCGCCAAAACATTTGGAATTCTTCGACACGGTGTTGACCCGCGTAAAATCAACCTTCAAGCCCTTTTACGAAAATACCGAGGTACGGTAGTGATGGAAGAGGTGTTGTCAAAACTGTTTCATGAGCGAATGGATGTCGTGGGAGTACGTGACCTTCTACGAGCGATACAAGACGGCTTAATCGATGTCAAAATCACTGCTTCTGGACCGCTTGGAATGTCAAACCGTTCGAGTCGAGACCTGCTGCTCCCTAATTGGGACAGCGCACAAGTACGCAACCAATTACGGGGAAGGCTGACCAATGAGCGAGCTGTTTTATGCTGCCTGAAATGCAAGGCTATTCGACGGTTTCGAGTTGCCCGATACAACGAGATTAGTGATATTTCTGTATGTCTAAAATGTAAAGGTCAAATGCAGGCCTGCGCTCCAGAAAGAATGGAGAAAATGCTCACTGACTGGGTCAAATCAGACGATGAAAAAGACCAAGCACGAATGATGAAAAATGCATCTCTTATCCAATCGAGAGGCTATGAAGCAGTCCTGTGCCTTATGGGTCGGGGTATTGGAGAAGCTACGGCGCAGCGGGTCCTTCGCAAGGTACAACGAAACAATATCGAGGGGCTTCTTGAAACGATTCATCATGCTGAAATCGAATACGCCCGAACTCGGCGGTTCTGGAATTGATTATTGCCAATCGTCCATTTGATTGATGGCCAATGCCGCTGCGACAACATCACCGTCTTCCCACCAATCCACAGCGATGAAAGTCGGCCGTTTGCCGTGCTGCTGCCAGCACTCTTTGGCACGGTCTAGTAAGAAATCAACGTCATTTGCCTCGTCACCCCGGGTGGGGTCTGATAGGCCCAAAGGACCTCGTAGCCAGTTGTTCATGTGAAACACTTCCTGCTCAACGTCGCCCCGCAGCAAATCGCAATTCATGTCTTCAGTGTTCTGTTCACCAAAATTTGTCGTCCAACTGTGGGTGAGGAAATCGTGAATCCATGGATGATTTGAATCTTCACCTTGCTCCCAAAAAACGACCAGTGTCGTGTTTTGCTCTATGAGTTCCTGCAACGTAGGCCACGGGGTATTGATTTCGTGGTAGAACACCTTCTGGTACATACCGGACATCTCGAAAACAGCTTGGAGATGGTCGGCCTGTACATAATTTTCAACCAACAGAGTAACCACGTCCCGAGGTGATTGTTCCATTTTTCCGCGTAGGTTTGACAACCATTCGACAGAGTCGACGCTTCCATAGGTGCACGGACTGAAACCTCGATCATCGTCACCGTGACAGAGACGAACAGTGTCAACACGCTCATCTCCAAGGGTCTGATAGTGCGTGTCAATCATGAATGCGCGCATACCAGCAGTCCACTGAGCATCCAATCCTGTTTGATGGTTGCTCGCCGGGTAATATATGCCGTCTTCGTGTGTTGAAAACGCGTTGTGAGTTTCGGGGAAGGTCACGTTATCATAGGTCCGTAAACAGAGGATGAGAAGCCCATTGCACGCTTCGGTAGGGGCATCATCTTCCTGCCCAACTGTTAGGTCCATCGTCTGCATGGAGGGCGTGGTACATCCAGGGAACACAAGAATGGTTACCAATAGGAACGCAACCACCGTACCTCGCATGGTGAAGCGAATCGGTATCGGTGCATCAAAGCGTCGGTTTAATTTTCGACGGTTCGAACCAAGATACCTGCTTCATTGAGCATTCCGTTGGATGTTGTGAAGTCATCGAGCCATCGTTCTGGTATGTTTTCAGGAGCGGGATACACCACTTCTTTGACTCCGGCTTGAATCAAAGAACGAGCACATCGTGAACATGGGGGCCAGGTCACAAAGGCCGTACTGCCCTTCAGTGATATGCCAATTCGAGCTGCGTGCATGATGGCATTTTCTTCTGCGTGACAAATGAGTGGATACTTTTGTTCACGGTCGGTCAAACGGTCCATGTCGTCGCTGATTCCTCGGGGGAAACCGTTGAACCCAGTCGAGCGTATCTCACGGTCTTCACCAACGACGACGCAGCCAACCTTGGTCGATGGGTCCTTGCTCCATTCGGAAATGTGCTTTGCCAGTTCCAAAAAGCGTACATCCCATTTGTCTGCCAAGTCCCTCACCGCTCTGCTCACACTGCATTGCTCTATCAGTTCTTCGCAACCAATGAAAGGTTTTCATCTGTGGACCATCCAAATGCGTTCAAAATATTGCCTTGGAGATACAGTGAACCAATACTCACAACCAGTCCAACTTCTGCAGGATTCAATTGAGCGTAGAACGTTACTGCTGAGGAGGGGTCCTCTGCAACGTGTGGACCGATTGGCCAGGGAAGAGCGAGCAACTCTTTGGTGGGGACGCCAGGATATCGTCCCCCTACTGGAACGGTCAAGACAATGTTCTGAGGTGGATTCCTACGGCAGATAGCGAGCAGGGGTTCAATGAATTCCTCGATATCATGCTGCGGCGAGGTCGCAAAAAGCAGACTCCAAACAGGTCCAGCCGCAGCACGTGGTGCTTCACTGCGGACAATGTCTTCGAGTTCTGAAGCGACTCGTAGCAGTCCAGACGGGTTGTGTGCCGCGTCCAAAAGATAGGCATGCGAGCCTGTTTCTTCAGTCGTTAAACGCTGCATTCGAGCCGGCCAACGCATGATGCTGTTCGCCTGTGCTAGCAAGTCTGTGGGAAGACCAACTGCTTTGAACATCGCCTCGGCTAGAACTACCGCCTCATCTCGAACAGAGGCTGAGTGTGGCGGTGTGACAAAAATCACTTCAGCAGGACGCATGATCTCTCCCAGTTCAGGGTTTCCAGCCCGCTGTGCTTCATCTCGAATTGCACCAGCAACCTGTTCATCACCAGGGTCTCGAACGATAAGCGGACAGTTTGGGCGGGCTATTGCCGCTTTTTCACGTGCAATCAGAGAACGGTTGTGACCGAGAATATCACGATGCTCTCGACTGATAGAAGTCAATAAGCAAGCGGTAGCAGGACCACTGCGAGTCGCATCAAGCCTTCCACCCAATCCCGTTTCAAGAATCAAAACCTCAGTGCCAGAACTGCACACCATGGCGACGAGGTAGGTTACTTCGAAGAATGTCAATTCTACTGATGGCTGGTTGGGCAAGTACGCAGCACGATGAATCAATGTCAATGCTTGGTCAAACAAATCGCTGGATATCGGTGTGCCGTTTATCCGAACCCGTTCTTCAACACGGGACACGTGAGGGGAGGTGAACAACAGGTTGGGAACGTTTTGGATGCACAATGAGGTGGCCATTAAGGCGCTCACAGTACCCTTGCCGTTACTACCGGCAACGTGGAGAATATGTTGAGGATAGGTCAATTCCAATCTTTCAAGGACGAGTTGAGTTTGAGCAAGGCCGAGTGCCATCCCACGGTTTTTGGTCGATTCCAACCACTGACGTACATCGACCACGGTAATGCGAGCCGCTGGATGAATTAGGCCTTTCCTCAGCGAACAACACCCAAAACACCGCCCCCTACGGGGGCGTATCATACGCGACGCTCTTATGGGGGTCCCAACTGGAATGCGTATGACCGAACAGGGCGATGCGCCTTCACCAAATCGAAAGGTTTCTGCTGAATTTGCCGCTGTTCAAGCAGAATTGGAAGAGGAAGACAGCCTCATGAGCATGATGATGGAACAACTTCCGTCAATGCTCGGAATGGCGTTCATGTTCATTGTGACGATTGCAATTGCGCTGTTCATTCGACCGTGGTACGATGTTGCAAATCTACAAGCGTTCGGTGAAGCAGGGGCCACTCAGGTTCGGTATATCGTACTTGAATTGGTCATGATTTTCATCTTCACTGCAGCAATTTTAGCATTGGCTCGTTACAAAAAAGAATGGGTCATCAAGTACGGTATCATGTTCGTACTCGCAATTGCCCTGATGTATTCCACCGTTCCCCTCGCTCACATGCTGGTGGTCGACCTCGAACCTGAACCGTTTGAATACCAGCAGGATTCGTCTGTCGATTCATCGTATTTGGGTCACTACGGCCTTGATACGCACCTTACACACTCGCTCATCGGTGAAGGATTCACGTGGAATGATTCGATTGAAGCGTACAGTGGTGAAGGATTCGTAGAAGGAATACCAGATTGGACAATGACGCATCAGCGACTACCCTACGCCGACCAGTCGGTGCTTCAGATGGTTGTTTCTGAAAACTATTACACGTTCTCGAACGAAGGCTACGTGTGGTACGTGGATGCAGTAACTGGTGAACTGCAAGACACATACAACTGCCACTCAGTAACTGTAAACGAAGACGAAACCACGAACTTGGCTCCTTTGGGTTCGCTGGGGAGCTTGTGCACAATGGCTTGGTATGCTGACGATGCAGTCTACGTCATCAATCAAGACAATGTCCTAACACGGTTCAACGTGTTTCAAGAGAGTCCAGGCTTACTGGCATATCAAGCAGCATGGCGCCTGCCTGAAGAAATCAATACGAACAGTCGGGTCTTGCATGCAGAACTCATCGATGATGACAAAGTGTTCATTGCATCGAGTCAAGCAATACTGGTGATTGAACTTGAACGGACCGCACCAGCCTTTGATCCCATGGCACCGTCTACCGAGATTCCTGCCAAGATTCTGCTTCAAGTGAATGCCTCCAGCAACTTTACCTCTGCTGACTTCGGACATTCCCCTTGGTCAACAGCCAACATGTCAAACGTCGATTCTGGTGAAGGATTTATCCTGTTAGGTGAAGAAAACGGTCGAGTCACCGGCATTGAATGGAACGCTACAGCTGAGGAACCGTTTACAGTACGGGAAGCCCTCAACGAGGTTGAAGTTGGAGATACTGTTCAATCCGTCCGGATTTCAGATTTGGACAACAGCGGCCTCACCGACCTGATGATTACCACTGATGATGAGACGCGCTGGCTCCACACTACCTCGCTGATCAACAGATTGACGATTCCCGTTGGTGAAAACCACGTGACTGCGTGGACGAGTGTGGACTCAAATGGCACATACCAATTCCACTCGGTCGAGATGAACGGTTCAATCACTCTGCATTCCGGAGAAGTCACAGAAGACATGTATGGAATCAACGGCCTGGTCTTGGAAGATGGTCCGCTCATCGTTGGAATGTTGGTTGCGCTGGTACTGATGATTTTGCTCTATGTGCACAGCGAATGGTACGTTGTCAACACCGTCGGAGTCCTGGTCGGTTCAGGAGTCGTGGTTATGCTAGGTGTGACGTTTGTACCGACGCTGATCATGCTGTTCATGGTCCTTGCAGCCATCTATGATGCGTGGGCCGTGTACAAATCGAAGCACATGCTCGACTTAGCTGACACGATGATTGGTCTGCGCCTCCCGATTTTACTGGTGGCTCCACAAGAAAAAGGATATTCATTCCTTGAGGAGACCACTTCTATGAAGCAAAACAATGCTCCTCAAGCAGTGAATGACGATGCCCCTCAGCGAATTGTGAAGAAGAAAAAGAAGAGCAAGGATGCCATGTTCATGGGCTTAGGTGACGTTATTTTCCCTGGAATGCTGGTACTCTCTGCAGCACAATACCTCGAAGGAAGCGAAGCGATGATTGTTGCTATGACCACCCTTATCGGTGGCCTGTTCGGCTATGTTGCTTTGATGACATATGTCGCTCGAGGACGTGCACAAGCAGGTCTTCCCCTTCTCAATGGAGGCGCAATACTGGGTTACATTATCGGCGGACTGCTGTTCATTGGAACTGGAATTTTTACGTTTGGAATCACGTTATAGGTGATAAAATATGCTCGATATTAATCTCTTCAGAAACCAACCAAATGTGATTCGGAAGGACCACGACAAGCGCGGGATTCCACACGACAAAATCGATGCTGTCATCGCTTTGGACAAGCAGTGGGTCAATTTTCAACATGAAGCAAATCAATTGCGTGCCAAGAAAAATGCCGCAGCCCGTGGAATTGGTGCTGCGAAGAAATCAGGTGACGAACAAGCCGCACGAACGATTCTGGCTGAAGTTGCAGATTTAGGTCAACAAATTTCCGCCTTGGAAAAGAAAACCGATGATGCAGTTACCGAACGTGACAGGCTACGAATGACCATTCCCAATATCCTCCATGCCGATGTACCCAAGGGTCCTGATGAATCGGGAAATACCCAACACAGCGTGCATGGAGAAAAGCCTGAATTTTCGTTTGAAGTTCGAACCCACAACCAGCTCATTGAAATGAATAAATGGGTCGATTTGAAACGAGCAGCAAAGGTTGTTGGAAGTCGCTTTTATTTCCTCAAAGGTGACCTTGCACGACTGGATTTCGCCTTGCAACAGTTCGCAATCGACTTCATTCGTGAACGAGGATACACCTTTGTTCAACCGCCAATGATGATGAATAAAGAAGCGTATGAAGGGGTTACGGACCTCGCAGATTTTGAAACGGTCATGTACGGAGTGGAACCCGACCAGTACTACATGATTGCAACATCCGAACATCCTCTAACGGCGATGTTCATGGGCGAAACAATCCCGGAAAGTGACCTTCCGTTGAGGATCGTTGGCCTGTCGCCCTGCTTCCGCCGAGAAGTTGGCTCACACGGACAATCAGACCTGGGGATTTGGCGAGTTCATCAATTCACGAAAATTGAACAAATCATTATCGCAACTCCTGAACAATCGTGGGAATTACAGGAAGAATTGCTCTCGAACTGCATTGACCTGTGGGACGCTCTTGGGATGCACTACGAAGTGGTCAACATTTGCACGGGCGATATGGGGACGGTCGCTGCCAAAAAGTACGACCTTGAAGCGTGGATTCCCGGTGCAGATCAGTACAAGGAAATCGTTTCATGCTCAAATTGTACAGACTACCAAGCCAATCGCTTACAGATTCGTTACGGGCAGCCCGGTCACGCAGGCCAACCGATTGCGCATACGCTCAATTCAACGGCTGTAGCAACCTCTCGTGCACTGGTTGCGATCATGGAACAGAACCAACTGGAAGACGGCCGAGTTCGAATTCCCGAGGTACTTCGGCCACTCATGGGTGGCCAAGAAGTCCTGAATCCTTGCACGTGGGGATAATCGCAGAGATTTGATATATCCTTGACATGATGCTGTATCATGGGTGAGGGTGACCGACTCTATTTTGGCTACGGCTCCAATCTCGATTGGGATGATTGGAAAGCATGGTGTGAACGAAGGAAGTATTCGTTCGAAGGTTTAGCTGAAGTCGGGCCGTGCTGGTTACCAGACTACTCCCTAAAGTTCCACTACTTTTCACGTGGCCGAGAAGGTGGGGCTGCTGACGTAGTTGAACTTGGAAGCGGTCACGCGGTCCCAGGAGTGTTGTTCACGATGGACGAATCTGCCTTGGAAGCAATGGACCGAAAAGAAGGGGTTCAAGCAAGAATTTACGAACGAAAAAATGTCAGCGTTTGTTTGCCAGACGGTCGCTTTACCGAAGCGATTACGTATTGCGTAACCCCCGAAAAAACTGAAGCACGATTTGTCCAACCAACGCAAGCCTATGTTCGACTCATTGAAAACGGTCTCAAGAAAAGAAATTTACCAATTGGAGAATTAAAAAATGCTATTGAAAACTTCTCACCCTCTTTCCCTCTCAATTCCCTGTTTGTGTACGGGACATTGATGAAGGGTGAAAGTCGAAACGCCACGCTTGTGGAGCACTGCCTAGAAGGCGGTGAAAAAGGCACTGTTACGGGGAATTTGGTCAATCTGGGCACGTTTCCGGGTTTACTACCAAGCAGTGAAGGAGTTGTGCACGGCGAACTGTATCAAACCGACCAAGTATTCGAAGCACTCCAAGCTCTCGATCGAGTTGAAGGGTTCTACGGTTACGGTTCCGTCGATTCACTGTATGTCCGGACCATCGTAGAGGTTGAGACTGCCAACGGCCCTCGATGGGCATGGACATATGCCTACAATGCAGAAGACGGTATCTCTCATCCATTTATCCCGTCAGGTGATTGGCGCAAGCGATGAATGATTCCTGATGCATGAATTAAAGGAACAGTGCCAAGTTGTTCACTATGTGCCAGTAACGGTTGTGTGGTTTAAGCGAGACCTTCGCATCTCTGATCACCCGGCATTGGATTCGGCGATTAAGAGCGACCTCCCCGTTATTTGCCTGTTTAACCTTGAACCTGAACGGATTCAGAGAGACGATGTTGACAGCATACACATTGAATGGGAACTTGATTGCTTGAGGAAACTTCAACGTTCACTGGAATCAATTGGTGGAAAGCTTCTGTTCCATTATGGTCGTGCAGTTGACCGTCTCGAACAACTTCACACCGATTATCACATCGACCACCTGTACAGCAGTGAAGAAACCGGTTTGCAGTGGTCTTGGGACAGAGACAAGGATGTCGCGAAGTGGTCGAAGTCAAGTGGAGTGGAATTCACTGAGTTTCCAACCAATGGCGTGATTCGTGGATTGAAGTCGCGCGACCACTGGAAAGCACTTCGGGACCATCGTGTAGACGCCCCACTCGTCAACACACCCGTCCAAATGAAGGCACCAGACGGTCTACAGTCCGATACCGTTCCTCTACTCAGTGAACTTGGAATACCGTCACGGTCCCTGACCGACCGCCCCGAACCAGGTGAGAAGGCTGCTTTGGCAGTTCTGTTCTCATTTTTAGACGGACGAGGACGTACCTATCGCAAAAGCATGTCCAGTCCTCTATTGGGGAAGGAGGCGTGCTCTCGTCTATCGCCATACATCGCTGTTGGATGCATTTCGATTCGTCAAATCCTTCACCATACTCGCAGGAAACTTGCCAAAGTCAAGAAGCACCCACGATCTGCAGACAACCGAGGCTGGACCACGAGTTTGAGTTCTTTTCAAAGCCGACTGGCATGGCACTGTCATTTTATTCAGCGATTGGAGCATGAAGCAACCATGGATTCAATCGCCTTGAACCCTGAACTTGATGAACAATTAGAGAGGATTTTCGACCAAGAAAAGTTCGATGCTTGGGCGTATGGATTTACCGGATGGCCCTTCTTTGATGCCTGTATGCGCTCGCTGATAGCAACGGGCTGGATTAATTTCCGAATGAGAGCCATGCTTCAATCGGTTGCTTCTTACACGCTTTGGCTGCCCTGGAGAGAGACTGGAATGCACATGGCGCGGATGTTCCTCGATTACGAACCTGGCATTCACTGGTCACAAATCCACATGCAGTCAGGGGTCACCGGAATCAACTCGATACGGGCCTATTCGGTGGAAAAACAAGCAATGGATCACGACCCAACTGGGGAATTTATTCGGACCTGGGTAAAGGAATTGCGGGATGTTCCGGAACAATACATCCACCACCCTTGGCGTATGACTGAAGAACAACAGAAAACCTTCTCCTGCCGCATTGGAAAAGATTATCCTGCACCAATCGTGGATGAAAAGGAGTCCAGGAAAGAAGGTATCAGTGCTGCTTACGGTGCCAAAGGTCACCCCGCAGCGAAAACGAGAGCGACTCAAGTGTACCTCATTCACGGCAGTAGAAAACGCCAACAAAGCGCTCGACGCAGCTAGCTCATTCGACCAATTCAAGCAGAGCAGAACCTTGCTGAACTTGGTCACCTGCTGCGAAGTGCACTGCCGAAATTGTGCCATCGGTGGCTGCAACAATTCTGTGTTCCATTTTCATTGCTTCAAGAATCATCAATGCCTGACCTGCAACAACGATGTCACCTGTCTGAACGAGAACTTCCAGAACTTTACCCGGCATTGGGGCTGTGAGTCCTCCCTCATCGCCTCCATCGCTTGTACCCGGTTCAATGCGTTCCAGACAGAACGTATGGCCCTGGAAATGAACCCACCATGCATCTTTGACTTTGACAACAGTGGCTTGACCTGTAGTGCCATCGGAAAGATCGAGAGAGAGGGTGCGTGAATCTTTCACTCGTGCTGTGTGGCCGTTGAACAACCAATGATCTCCCTGTTTTTCAAGAAGTACTTCGATTAAACCATCGTGGCCCTTGAACTGGTGTTGCATCACGGATACCTCCTGTTCAATGTTAAAAATGGACTCACTGGGCCACTGTCACCGACCATTTGGTTTGAAACAGATAGCGACATGTTGAGCCCAGCACTCTCAGCAGCAGCAGCGACAAGAAGAGCGCCATCGGTAAAGTTTGGAGGCACGGCAGGCGACCAACCGTTGGGCCATAAACGGTCAATCATGGTCGTATCAGTATCTCCAGTGATCACATCGGGAACATCGCACAGTTCTCGAAGAAACCGGAGATTGGTCGTTGTTCCCAGCACAACAAAATCGTCCAATGAACGGCGCATTCGCTGGAGTGCCTCTTCTCGAGAAGGAGCCCAGACGATGAGTTTTGCAAGCATAGGATCGTAATTTGGCGTCACTTCATCTCCTTGACGAACCCCCGTATCCAGTCGGATTCCAGGGCCTTCTGGTGGTCTGAACACCGCCAAAGGCCCGATGGCGGGAAGGAAGTTATTGCTCGCATCTTCTGCGTAGAGGCGCACCTCAATTGCGTGACCACGTAAGTGCAATTCACCACACGACATGGGCTGACCGGCAGCGATTCGAAGTTGCTCTCGGACAATATCGACGCCCGTCACCAATTCCGTCACGGGATGCTCAACTTGAATTCGAGTGTTCATCTCCAAGAAGAAAAATTCACCTGATGGTGCCAGAAGGAATTCAACTGTACCTGCTCCCTCGTAATTGACCGCTTGGGCTGCTGCTACGGCTGCTTGGCCCATCGCTGAACGAATCTCTTCGGTCATCGTTGCGCATGGGGCTTCTTCGAATACTTTCTGATGACGACGCTGGACACTGCATTCACGCTCTCCGAGATGAATTGTTCGACCAGTTCGGTCAGCCAGAATTTGAATTTCAACGTGTTTTGAGCCTGTGAGCAAACGTTCGAGATAGACTCGCCCATCACCAAAAGCAGCCACTGCTTCTCGACGGGCACTTTTGGCAGCATCGAGAAGTTCATCAGGTCGTTGAACGGCACGCATTCCCTTTCCACCTCCTCCGGACGAGGCTTTCAAAAGCAGTGGATATCCAACCCGGCTACTGGCTTGTTCAATTGCACGAAGAGCTTCACCTTCGTCTTCCTGCTCAATTTCTTCACCGGGAATAACGGGAACACCTGCATGGCGCATCGTGATGCGAGCAGTCATTTTATCCCCCATCTTCTCGATGGCTTCAGGACTTGGACCGACCCACTGGATGCCCGAGTCCCCAACTGCCCGGGCAAAATCTGCACGCTCAGAGAGAAAACCAAAACCGGGATGGATTGCATCGCATCCAGATGATGAGGCGATTTCAAGAATCTGCTGTTGGTTGAGGTAGGTTTCAGAAATCGAGTCACCTTCAAGCATAATCGCTTCTGTGGCCAACTCAACAAACATCGAATCGGCATCGTTTGAAGCGTAAATAGCGACACTCTCAAGGCCCGCTTCGCTGCATGCACGGAGAATTCGGCAAGCGATTTCTCCACGATTTGCAACCAAGACCTTGCTGACCATTGGTGCCACCTCATTCCGTTTTCCAATTCGCTGGTCGTTTATCGAGGAACGAAGAAAGCCCCTCTTGCCCTTCTGCAGAACTACGCATTTTACTCGTGAAATCAAGGGTGTATAGTCGTAATTCTTCATCGGATTTATCCCAACGGTCGAAGTTCAGTGTGAGTTCTTTGGCCAATGTAACCGCACACGGTCCAGTGCTCTTCATTTCCTCGACAAGGGCGTCAACTGCTGGACCAAGGTCGTCCATCTCTGCTACAACCTGTTCGATGAAACCGGTTCGAAGTGCCTCTTCTGCTCCGATACGACTTGCTTGCATGGCAAGCCTACGAAAGCAAGCGGAACCGAGACGGCGATAGACATACGGCCCGATGACTGCTGGAAGAATGCCGAGTTTACCCTCCGACAATGCAATGTTCACATTGGATGTCGCAATTACGTGATCCAAGCATGCGACTAAACCGGCTCCACCGCCTAAAGCGACACCCTGTACTGCTCCAATGGTGAAGCAGGGGTGTGACCACAGGCCGTTGAAAAGGCGATCGAGACGCTCTGAATCTAGGCGGTTCTCTTCGGCAGAATTCGCACCCGCATCACGCATCATGTTGATGTCAGCACCGGCACAAAAATGACGACCTGCACCTGAAAGAACGATGGTTCGTAAGAACGGAGTGCCGTTTTCGTCGGTTAGGTGGCCTTGAGCCCCCACACTGCGTTGTGCAGTCCAGTCAAAGGCAGTGCAGAGTTCAGTGATCATTTGAACGTTCAAGGCATTGAACTTGTCTTCTCGGTCCAACGTGATAGAGCACGTCGAACCATCAATGGAAAGCGTGATCAATTCAGATACGGGCAGTGGGTCGTTCATCATCATATCGAAAACTCCAATTGCATTTTTAATTTTTTAATTGATATTTACATCCTAAATACGCCGAACCGGTCGTCTGGCAAAGGAGCGTTGCGCGACGCGGCTAAACACAGACCGAGTACGTCTCGTGTGTCACGCGGGTCGATGATGCCATCATCCCAAAGTCGGGCTGTTGAGTAGTACGGACTGCCCTCAGTTTCGTATTTTTCAAGAATTGGAGCCCGAAATTCGACAAGCTCTTCTCCGTCCATTGCCGGAAGTCCCTCACGCGCCCTCTGATCCTGTTTGACCGTAGCGAGTACGTCAGCGGCTTGAGGGCCACCCATCACTGAAATTCTACTGTTCGGCCACATGAAGAGGAACCTCGGGTCGTATGCTCGACCACACATGCCGTAGTTACCTGCACCGTGCGAACCACCAATGATGACCGTGAACTTAGGGACGTTCACGCAGGAAACTGCCGTAACCAGTTTTGCACCATCTTTGGCGATACCTCCGGCTTCGTATGCTTTTCCAACCATGAAGCCGGTGATGTTTTGCAAGAACACCAGTGGAATTCCACGCTGACCGCACAACTCGACGAAGTGCGCACCTTTCAAAGAGGATTCTGAAAACAAGATTCCATTGTTCGCGACGATACCAACTTTGTGGCCGTGAATATGGGCGAATCCGCATACCAGGGTTCCGCCGTACCGTGCTTTGAATTCATGGAACCTCGAACCGTCGACGATTCGCGCAATAATTTCCTTGATGTCAAACGGCGTGCGATTGTCGTTTGGTATGAGGCCGAGAAGGTCTTCAACATCGTGAGCTGGGTCTTCTGCAGGTGCGCTTGCCGCCGGCGCAAGTGATCGTGGACCAATGTTTTCAACGATGTTTCGGACCATGCGTAAAGCCTCATGTTCGTCTTCAGCATAGTGATCTGCGACGCCAGATTGAGCCGTGTGCACATCCGCTCCACCAAGGTCTTCAGCAGAGACAACCTCACCCGTAGCCGCTTTCACCAGCGGGGGTCCGGCGAGGAAAATGGTACCGTTTCCTTTGACAATGATTGATTCATCACTCATCGCAGGCACGTACGCACCGCCAGCAGTACAGGAGCCGAGTACCGCTGCAATCTGCGGAATTTTATCACCAGACATTCGAGCCTGGTTACGGAAAATTCGGCCGAAGTGTCCGATGTCGGGGAAGACTTCATCCTGCATCGGTAAGAAAGCACCTCCTGAATCAACCAGATAGATGCATGGAAGGTGGTTTTCATGGGCAACGGTTTGGGCACGAATGTGTTTTTTCACCGTCATGGGGTAGTAAGAACCGCCTTTGACCGTAGCGTCATTGGCGACAAAGAGGCACTCTCGTCCGTGAACAAGGCCGACGCCAGTTACGATTCCTGCCGAATGTGCACGGCCGTCGTACAGTTCAAATGCTGCAAGTGGCGAGAGTTCGAGAAAAGCAGTCCCGGGGTCAATGATCCGTTCGATACGTTCCCGAGCGAGGAGTTTATCGCGGCCACGATGCCGCTCTACATACTTACCACCTCCACCGTTTGATGCAACGGCAAGACGTTCTTTCAGCACTCCCACCAATTGCAGGTTCGCCGCTTTGCGTTCTGAAAAGTCGGAGTCGCTGCGATTCACTCGAGTCGGTAATCGGTCCATCTCCACCCCTCAAACCGAGGGAGGTGGAGGCCGTCTTTAACACTACTACAGTACTCTAATGGATGTGCTCATACGCCAAGCATCAATCGACCGATGTCTCGAAGACCCGGAGCAAGACCGACAATCATGACTGCGAGAACGATCAAGATACGGATGTGACGCTGCCGATTCTCAACTTTCATTTCGACAAACATCCATGTAATTGCTGCAATGAGAACCGTTTTCAGAACCACGAACAGCCATGCGCCCTCTCCCAGAGATACCCCGAGTGCATCGTTGATTTGTCCACCGTAAACAATCACTTGGTTGCTGACAACGTGCTTCTCACCGTAACCGAAGAAATCAATTCCAACCATGGTCGCAAATCCATCACACAACTGTCCGAAGACCATTACCAACACCATCGGACTTGCAAGAAGTGCTTTTCTCGAAAGCATTTCTACTGGATGGTGTTCGAGTTCGCTCCCTGCTTTTTCCCATGCTTTGATTGAAATCCCTTCAGGTAAGACACCTGCCTCATATCCAGTGAGGCGTATGTGTCGGGCATCATCGATACCTTGCTTGTACATCACATAGCAGACCAAAGCGGGAATCCCGAGAACCACAAAAATTGGCCAAATTGCGATTGATTCTGAAACTCTGGAACTTTCTTGGGCCCAAGGAGTGGAAAGAAATTGAATCCAGTGGCCCACGCCAAGAACCGATGCGGCTGAACCAAATGCGAGGAGGCTTCGAGAAATTGCCGGCCATCCTCGAGTCTTGAACACGACTCCAAACAATACGCCAAATGAGGCGAAAAGCCCAACATAGACCCACGGCATGCCCATTGTCTCATGACTCGAGTACGCCGGCTGGTACAAGTAAGCCCAGTGGAAAAACAACAGCAATGACAGAATGGGCAGCAACGACTTACGAACCATGATTTCTGCTCGATCAGAATCATCACCATTCCAACGTTGGGCGAGGTATTTGGAAACACCTCCAACGACTACCAACCAGGCTGCCAAATGCAAATGAATGATAGGGGATATGAACAACCAATCCATGTCTGAATTGAAGAAATCTGCGTCTTCGAGCACACGCAGAACGGGTGCGAGGCACACCCAAGAGGTTAGCGCAATCAACATCTTATCATCCGCAGGCAAATTCGCCTTGCGGAAGAGTGCTTGCAGAACAACAACACAAGCGAGCATGCTGAAGGTGTAAATGGCGGTATTCATGGAATTGTAGTCTGCATCTCCAGCAGCCCCCGCATCCTCAAGGATCGGATCCCAAATAATTGGTTTCAAGCCTTCAACCCACACCGTCTGGTTGGCTAGAACCAAGCCTGATGCAAGACCTGCGAAGGTGAACAAGGTTGCCCACAGTAAAATTTTCTCAACCAGTGAATATGTGTCACTGGGAAGTGATGGATGCTGGGAGGCAAGTTGCTGCTCTAACTCGTCAATGGTCGTCATACCAATCCCTGTCAAGCGCTTATGCCTCTCATCAATATCCTTTGGGGAAGGATGTGCTCAAGAAAAGCCAATCGAGACAACTTCACTGTTCGGAGAGGCGAGCCACGAGGTCTGCTTTCTTTCCACCAACTGGGAGGCCAGCAGCCTTGCATCGTTCCTTGAGTTGAGCGACGGACAACGACGAGAGATCTTCACCGTCGTCTGCTGCATCGTCAGATTGTTCGGATTCTTCTGATTCTTCAGTTTCATCGACGCCAAAGCCACGAGGTTCATGGACTTCAACAAAGGAAACCTTGCCGCATTCAACAGCGTCCCGGATGGTCGTGACCAATCGGAACTTGAGCATAGCAGCATTGGTGTCAAACAGCATTGTCTGAGGAAGAACAATCGAGAGGTCGTCGCCTGAAAAGGAGACTTCAAAGCCAGTGTGGCCAGTGTTTGCTTGAAGCAGTGCAGTGACCTTTTCTTCCTTACCTTCAATCACATCAACAACGTTGAATGAGTACTTGAGTGACTTTCCAGCCATAGGATGGTTGTAGTCAATACGAGCTCGTCCAGCTGCAAGGTACGAAAGTTGTCCTTGTCGGCCGTTGATGGTCACTGGGGCACCGATGTAGAGGGAATTCGGGTCTTGAACGGCTCGAATCAACTTGTCGATACTGATGGTCTCAATTTGTTCAGCGTCCTTCTCGCCGTATGCATCTTCCGGAGCGATGACGATTTCTGTTTCTTCACCTTTCTTAGCGTCGCTGAGTGCTGCATCGAATCCAGCGATAAGTTGTCCGCCGCCGACCACGCAAACCATTGGCTCATAGGTACGGTTCTCTTGATGAGCATCGTGTTCTTTAGCGACTGATTCACGGGTGGTCTCAATGAGTGCACCTGTTTCATTGTTGTAGAGTTCATAATCAACGTGGACAATAGTTCCGTCTTCCATGGTAATACCTCCCTTTCGGGTAGTCCGGCGACCATCGCCCCCTTGATAATTGCATTGGCGAAGTAGTTGTTCACTCTTCTTCATTTGAATCAGATGAAGTACCTTTCAGTGACCCTTTTTTACTCACATCTGCGCAAACGACCACCGCCATTCCAATCAACATGGTACTCCAGCCGAGCCAAACCAAATGAGATGCAGGAAGGTCGTAGACGGTTACTCGGACAAGTTGCACCGATTCCGCACCAGCCTGTGATGTCTGTTGCATGAGGCCATTGGCTTGACTTCCATCGAATATGAACACTAAATCTCCGCTCCACCTGGACAAAGTGTCCACTTCAGAACGAGATGTCGATTGGAGAACAAATCCGGTATCCGTGGTTGTATCAAAGCGTAGCATCCCGGGTTCAACAGTGCCGATCTTCTCACCCACCTTGTCACCGTCCATTCGATAGACGTCAATTTGAATTCCAACATAGCCGTCGCCCACTTCCAAGCCCTCACTCTCCAAGGTGAGTCCAGTGAATTCATAACCAAAATCTCCATCGATAATGATTTCGTTCTTTGGCATAGTAAGGCGGTGGCTTGCATCACCTCGATCGACAAGAACCGTTGTGAAAACGTGCCCAATAAGCAACAGTATAAGTCCGAAATGGACGAGATGGGCACCGAAAGGAATGCGCTTCCACAGAGGCGGAGATGTACGCTTCACAGCCTGCGTTACGAAGACTTCTTTCGCCATTGGGACGACAACCAACAAGAGAATCGGGAGCGTCAACCACGCCAAGACACCTCGGACGATGAGCGAAGACATGGCCGTATCCGAATCCATCCCAAGGGCGGTGGGTTGCCACACCGCTACCACAAGCGAAAGGACCAGTGTAACTAGCAGCAGCACCCCATTCTTCCGTGCTTCACCCCGACGATTCGAATACAGGAATAGCGCCCCAGCGAGTGCCACGACAAACGGAGTACCGTACAATTCATGTCCTTCAAAGTTGATTGAGTCAATGCTTGAAAGCAGCAATACTAGCGTTAGAATCAGATAGATTCCAACAACCATCACTGAAGCCCAGAGCGCTATTTTTTGCTGAGAAGCACGCGCAAAGAGAGAAAAGTTTCCAGTTTCTTGGTTTTCTGGAGCCAACAACCATGGAAGGATAAAAATCAGCATCACAATGCCGGAAGGAAGTATTCCAATCATACCAGACCAGGCACCTGCCAATCCCAGCACGACCCCAGCAGCACCCAGTGCCCAATGACGGGTGGCATCCAACGAATAGTATAACGGCGTGAAGAAAATCAAAAACAGCATGGCGAAAAATGCATTTTCAGTGAGCACCATGACACCAGCCCCCACAACAAGCAACGAGACAAAGACCAGTATGTTTTGATTCGAAGATTGAGAAAAGGCGTTGGTAAAACTCCAACCAGACGACGAGGGAGATGAGCGAAGGGGTTGTGAAAATGTTTCGACAGCTAAAGGAGCGAAGACTGATAGTGAAAAGAACAGAGTTGGTACCGTTGCGTAAATCGCAAAATCAGCATCGATAAAGCATTCACCAGTGAAACCCTCTCCACAGCCTTGCGCCCTCAGCCAAGCGACAACAATGGTCAGCAATGCTGCAATAAACGGGATTCCAAACAGCCACAGGCTTCTTCGGTCGGGTTGCCAATCGACCTCACTGCTGCGGTTGTTTTGAAGCCAGAAACCAATCAAAAACAGCAGAAGAATGAGGTATGTCATCACTTCAACACCAGCTGTAGGGTCTGATTTGAGAATCATCATTCTGGAAAACGCATCTTGAGGAGCTGCGCCTTCTGAATCAATCACGAAAGTGTGAACTGAAGAAGCCCATACACCTCCAGCCCGTGTAACAAGAGTTGCAAACAAAGCCAATCCACCTGTCGCAATTCCAGCTCCAATCCACGTTTTGGCACTGGTGGTTCCCGGTCGTGTGCGCAAATGTGACATGAACACTAAGGCCAACCATGGCAACAGGGAGCCTGTTTCAACTGGGTCCCAAGCCCAATACCCCCCCCAATCAAGGATCAAATACGCCCATAATCCACCAAGCCCAATTCCAAGGGTTGCCACAAGCAGCCCAGGACGAACAACTTGTAGCATTCGTTTTTTCAGGTTGGTCTCACCGCTAAACATTGAGGAAAGCGATACCGCGCCGAGATGAATGCAAAAGGAATAGGCGAGGAAAATCAGCGGTGGATGAATGACCATAAGGTCGGTCTGTAACAGTTCATTCAACCCCGTACCCATGCCACTTCCGACGCTTCGTTGAAACGGTTCAAGGGTTTGTGAAACGAGGAGCAGAAGAAGGCTAAAACCGTGCACAAAGCGCAGACGGAGTTGGTGAGCATCGCCCTCATCCTTCATGGGCTTACGCCAAACATAAGCAAGCAGTGTCATCCACATGACCCAGAGGAGAAGTGGCCCTTCACGTGCTGCCCAGGTGGCTGCAAAACGGAATTTTGGAGGTAGTTCTTCACCCCCGTAAGAGACGACATGCGCATACGATGTATCGTTGACTAGGAAACGACTGGCCAGTGCGAAAAACGGAGCCGCCATAAGAAGATGACACGCAACGGAACCAAGCAGGTTTGTCTCATGCATCCGGGGACGTATTAACAGCGCAATTGCGGCGAGAATCGCCAGCAACATTGTCACTCCCCACATGGTGCATGGTCGTGATGCCCCCTCAAGGAGGTTACGCGTCATTCAACGGCTGAATCAAGGTTACCAGCCAAAGAATTTGGCACGTGAATAGCCGAACGAAAGAAGCACCGGAATCACGCGCTTGGTGAAAAGAATAGGTTTGCGGTACAATATTTTGAAGCCGATTCCAATTTTTTGAAGCGGGGACATGTTGCCAAGTTCTTCGGGAAGGCAGTGAGCCATGACTGACATCTCTTCATCGGTGAGATCGTACAGGGCGGTTTTGCCTTTGAGAATCTTTGAATACGGCGGAAATGCTTTCTTCCAAGCAGCCTGGTATCCGTCAAGATGCTCTTTGGTGAGCGGGTGGTCTGCTTTGATAGCCGCAGCAATGGTTTGAGCAGCCTCGCGACCTGACCAAAGAGCGAGATGCGAGCCGCCTTCGAACAAGGGCGAAGTAAAGCCTGCTGCGTCACCAACAAGTATCAGGCCGTCGTCGACAGTGACAGAACGTGGACCGGAAATTGGAATGTTACCACCAAACGATTTCACTTTCGTCCCCTCAGGCCTCCAAGGAGGATTCACCATTGGCTTACCGTCAAGGTACGTGTCTTGGATGAAATTGTCGAGGTGTTTTCCAAGCCCCCGTGTATCGGTGGTGACCAATCCAACGTTTGCTCTACCGTCTTTCTTAGGAATCATCCAAACATACCCATGCGGTGAATACTTCGGCCAGAGATAAAAGTCGAGATAGCCGTCGTTTTCAACCTCCACAAGTTCGTACTGCAAGCCAGCAATGGTCTCAATCTTCGTCCCCATATCGAGAAGTTTCGAACTTGCCCCCTTCACGCCCGATGCGTCAATGACTGACTTACATTCAAGAGGAAACCGATCACCTCTACCATCAATTTTCCAATAGGAAAATTCATTTTCGCTATTGAAAACACGCTCCATTGAAGTAACGCGATGTTTGAGTTGAAGTTCCGCACCCTCTTTGATGGCTTCATCGCACAGCCATTGTTCAAACAGGTGCTTTTCAAGGACATAACCTTTCTCAGTGAGTAGTTTTTCAGTCCCGTCTGGAAAAATGACGCGAATACCTTTGACGTCAAGTGCCTTGACGTGTTCCGGGATCTCAAGTTCGAGATTTTGAACGGCAAGCTCACTCAGACATTCACCACAGTGCACCGGAGTACCAACTTCTTTGTCGGCTTCGACGATAAGCGTCGAGAGCCCTGCTCGTGCGGCAGCAAGGGCTGAAGAGCCGCCACCCGGGCCCGCTCCAATGACCAATACGTCGTACACTTGAACTCCCTCATGACAGAACAGACGAATTCAGTCCTTGAACGAAACGGTCGAGTTCGACGAATTTTCGTCCTCTGAACGGTACTTCACCGCAACCAGTACGAGAAGCAGAACAGAGGAAAGCATGGAAACAGCAGGTGTTTGCTCTGGCTCTGACACGGGTACTTCTTCAGCAACAATAACGGGTGCTGGTTCAACGGTGATTACACCAACCATCCCAACTGATGCGTGGGGTTCACACTCAAACGGATAGCTCCCTGCCGTGCCGATCTCAAATACTACCCGATAGTCCACGTCGCGCGCTGGTTCCCCTGAATCAAACGTACCGTCGTCCGCTACAGCGTTGTGGGGTAGGGCTTGACCGCTCCACATGAAGCGAACAGCTTGCCCTTCCTCAACGGTGACCTCAGACGGACTGAATCGGAGACTGCTGCTGTCCACGGTGATGATGACATCATCAGACGCAGCTTGGGCACCGGCCAATGGCAGGCTGATAATCAAAAAAACAACCACCGTGCTGAGTAAGCGCATGATGCTCTTACCAACTTCGAGGTTTTGAATGCATGTATTGCATTGGTGCTGAAATACCTCTTGAATACATACGATGGTTCAAAGGGAGGATGTGCCACGAACATCCAATGGCGTGGCGAACTTCTAAACGATGGATTGACCATCTCGAGCAGCGCGGCGAACTGCTGAGAATCTCCCGTCCAGTCGATGTCCAATTCGAAGCGGGTGCTATCGCTGACCTGCTTGTCAAAAACGACGGCCCAGCCGTGATGTTCGAAAAACCGAGACTGGCTGACGGTACAATCAGCAAAATCCCTCTTGCCATGAACTTGTTTGGCGGCCAGGACAGAACCTTACGCGCCCTCGGCGCAAGCCATGAAACCGAAATTGGCGACCGGATGGTTGCAATGATGAAACCCGATATTGGGCTCTACATGCGCAAACCATGGAAGGGACTACCGCTTGTTCGTGACGCACTTGCAATGCCGCCTCGGAAAAAGCGAAAAGGCAACTGCCAGCGAGTACAACTACCTGTTGATTTGACTCAACTTCCAATTCCTACAACGTGGCCAAAAGACGGTGGGCCATTTGTAACTCTACCCTTGGTGGTCACGAAGAACCCGAAAAACGGTGAACACAACCTTGGCATGTATCGCGCCCAAGTGTTTGGACCGAAGCAAATTGGACTTCACTGGCAAATCCACAAGCATGCTGCAGACCACGCAGCGGCAATCAAAGCGTCGGGGGGGGATAACCGGATGCCGGTTGCGATTTGTATGGGTGGACCTCCCGAACTCATTTTTTCTGCAATCTCTCCTCTACCTGACAACTTGAGCGAATATCAATTCGCCGGAATTCTTGGCAGGAAATCCCTCCCAATCACCAAAGCTCTGACTCAAGACCTGATGGTACCTGCTGAAGCAGACATCGTCATCGAGGGTTACTGTATCCCCGGAGAAACCCGACTGGAAGGGCCGTTTGGTGACCACTTCGGATTTTATTCACTGACTGGACAGTACCCCGTGATGCACGTGACGGCAATCACGTGCCGCAAAGATGCAGTTTTGGCCGCAACCATTGTTGGTCTACCCCCGATGGAAGATGGACATCTTGGTGAAGCCATTGGACGGCAGTTTTCCCCAGTTCTCAATTTCCAACACAGGGATGTAAGCAGCGTTCACCTACCGATGGAAACAGGATTCCACAACCTTGCCATTGTATCTTCAAAGCAGCGTTATCCACGTCAAGGTCGGAAAACCGCTCTTGGCCTGCTTGGAGCGGGTCAAATGATGTTCCTCAAAACCATGATCGCTGTTGACCAGGGTCACGATCCAAAAGACCTTGAAGCCCTACTCGATGCTCTCAACTCAAAGGTTGACATCGCTACAGACGTCCTGGTACTGGATGGAATGGTAGCGGATTCTCTTGAAGCAGCCAGCCCGTATGAAAACGTGCACAGCAAGTTACTCATCGATGCCACCACTCTCGCAGAGCGAGACCCGAGGTCGGCGAATGAACCGTTAGAAGGGTCGTATTCACAACCGACTCCTGAATGGCGACAAGGTATCTCCTCTGCTCCCGGATTCTCACAACTCGAGGACGTCAAACGAATCGAAGGTGTCGTTGATGCTCGAATGTTGAGGGACAGCATGCTGGTCGTCACGACCCACATTGAAGGTACGCCAACCAGTATTGATGGTCAATCCAAGTCGAATGACGAAGCAGAAGAAAACAGAAGAGCGATTATTTCTCAATTGAGAAGTTCAATTTGGCAATTGGATAAGCAGAAAAGTCTTCGATGGCTTTTCATCACCAATGACGACATGGATTTACACTGTAAAAAAGCCCGACGTAGGTTGCTCTGGCAACTTACTTCCAGATTCGATGTGGGTCGCGGCCTGTGTTTTGATGAAGAGAAATCCCGTCTCTGCTGGGACGCAACCACGCCCATTCCTTCCGAAGCATTCGGTGTTCGAAGATGGCCGGCCGTCACGCTACATTCGACAGAAACCCTCGAAAAAATTGCACTCCATCCAGAATTGGATAAGTATGAATGGCCCCCGCATCTTTCATTCGGGGGAACGCAGTAATGGACGTTAAGCAGATTCTTTCGTTCATTAAAATCGAGCACACCCTGTTTTCACTTCCATTCGTATTCATCGGCGCGAATCTCGCAAGCCAGCAAAATTACAGCGTTTCTTCAGCCCAGTTATTGTGGATTCTCATTGCAGCAGTTGGTGCGCGTGGTCTGGCGATGGGGCTGAATCGAATCACCGACCGTGAGATTGATGCAGCTAATCCACGTACACGGCAACGGCATCTTGCAGCGGGTACAATGTCCCTCTCCACCGCCTACGGGTTGTGCGGAATGTTTCTGGCCATGCTGTTGGTTGGTGCATGGCAGCTCAACAGTGTAGCATTGAGCATGGCGTGGCTCCCCGTGCTTGCATTCGTCGCTTACCCCTACATGAAACGGTTCACATGGGGGTGTCACTTTTGGCTTGGATTATGCCTCGGCTTGGCTCCCGCTGGAGCATGGCTAGGTATTGTAGGGGCTGACCTTGGATGGGACGCACTCACGGGAACGGCGTGGTATCCAGAAATTTTGTTCACCAGCCTCGGCGTCTTGCTGTGGATTGCATCGTTTGACCTTGGGTATGCACTGATGGACATGGACAGTGATGTCGAAAACGGAATTCATTCATTTCCTGCTGCTTTTGGCCCAACCAACACCGTTCGAACGATGGGTGTTCTAACACTGATATGGACGGGATTATTCTTCACCCTCACGCCGATATCGATACTTGTCGGTGCCATCATATTGGGCACCGTTTACCTCGCTCACCAGAACCATGATCAGTTCCAAGCGTGGTGGTTTCGGTGCCATGTTGCCACCGGATGGATTCTGCTTGCTGGTATGCAACTTTCATGAACCGTGAGATTCCACATGGAATCATGAACCCGATAGTAACCGCCCTCCTTGAATTCAATGAAGCCTTTGAGATTCCCAAGCTCGATGCTCCTGCGCTTGGCCCAGAGGAGTTGATTGAACTTCGTATCAAACTTCTTCGCGAAGAAGTCGAAGAATACGCTGAAGCCGCACGAGCAGGCGACCTCGTGGAAGTCCTTGATGCGCTGGCCGACATAGGATACATACTCGCAGGATCGATTATCAATCATGGAATGCAACATATTTACGATGATGCGTTTAACGAAGTCCATCGCTCAAACATGGCTAAATTGGTCGACGGGAAGGTCTTACGGCGAGAAGATGGAAAGGTCCTCAAGCCAGACGATTGGCAACCACCACAACTGGCTCAGTACGTTGAATGAGACTTTTCAATCAATGATGCAATGAAGGTTTCAGTCTCAAATGATTTATACAACCCTACGCTGGACATCAATCGATGGCAACCCTTGATGAAGTCATCGAAGTGATTGTTGTAAGCATGCGAGACGCTTTTCTCGCTGTGACTGTTTTCGTTGCGGCAATGGTACTTCTCTTTAGTTGGCTGCAATACATCACTGCGGGTAAATTCGTTGATGCAATCAGAGCGAACAAGCGCTGGCAGCCGGTCATTGGCGCTCTTATGGGCATCACACCTGGCTGCGGAGGCGCCATCGTGATGATGCCGATGTATGCCCGTGGCTACGTCACCTACGGCACGGTTATTGCAACGTTAATCGCAACACTTGGAGATGCTGCATTCGTGTTAATTGGTGCAGCGCTCATCGATTCATCGTTCATCGCTCCCGTGATTGCGGTTCACCTCATCTCGTTCACCGTAGGTGTTGCGTGGGGCTATCTGGTCGATGGACTGGAAGTCACCCCACAGCAACCTCTCGGTAAATTCGGTCCAAAATTCGAAGATTCTACGCCTCTGGAAAGCATGGATTTTGACCAAGAAGATCGACAAGAAGTGTTTGATGACCTTGGAAGGGAAGATGAAGGTGGTTTGGGCTATTTCCTGCTGCACCAAGGTTACTCCCTTTGGTGGCTCATAACCGCACTGGGACTCGTGTTCGCGATAATGCTGTTGGTTTGGAGTGCGCAAGACGCTGAATTCGCTCTTGAACTGAAATACAACCCCCTGACACTCCACGGGTTCATTACCTGGATTGGATTGATTGGTACGTCACTGTCGGTGATTCTTTACATCTCTCAGAGGAACTGGATTCGCGATGACACAGAAGCATCGATTGGTGATAAGCTCTATTCGATGAGAGAAACGATGATTCACTCTGCAAGCGAAACTGCCTTCGTCACTTTCTGGGTGATGGCAGCCTACCTCGTCTTTGAATTCTCGATGCTGTTTTCAGGAATGGATGAAGCCGACTTAGCCAAATACGGGGACGGAATGATTGCTGTCCTTGTCGCTTCATTCATTGGACTAATCCCCGGCTGCGGACCTCAAATCATCGCCATCACTGCTTATACCAAAGACGTCATTTCATTCCCAGCCCTTGCTGCAAATGCCATCAGTCAAGACGGAGATGCTCTGTTTCCATTGTTGGTTCGGCACCGTGCTGCAAGCCTCTGGGCAACGGTGCACACCACCATTCCTGCTCTCATCGTCGGAATCCTCCTTTTGATGTTTGATGTCTCATTTTGAATGAGGATTTCTCAAGTTGCATTGAGTTGATAAGGGGTTGAATACTGTTCAATCATGCATAAGGAAGAACCTCTAAAAGAGAAACTGAAACGCATTCGAGAGAAATTAGAACACCACATCATTTCGATCTTTGATGGAAAAGAAATGTGGTACCAGGAGAAAAAAAAGCAGTTTCGTGGAACCGTCAACATCACGACAGATGAATGGGGGGTCTCGGTTCGAATGGACTGCGATCGTCATCGCCCTATCTCATTGAGTGGCCGTTGGGATGTGATCCTCGCCTACAGCGATCACTTGGGAGCGCAGTACGCTGGATGGAGTTTAGATTTTGAATGCCCGTATCCTGAATGGGAAGAAAAAATCGATGTTTGAAGAACCGCTTTCATGGAGATTTGACATGGAGAAGAACGATACTGCGCATGCCTAGCCTTGTGGAGGTTTGATGATGGTTGGACGACAGGAACTGACATGTCGCGACCAGTCGCACTGATTACCGGAGGGGGACGCGGCATTGGTGCAGCAACCTCAAAACGCCTTGCTGAAGACGGCTATGACATACTTTTGACCTACAACACCTCATCAAAACCAGCAGAAATGGTCGTCAATGAGATCCGTGAAGCCGGTTATGATGCCCTTGCCGTCAAAGTTGATTGCTCCAATGTTGGGGAAGTCGGCTTGCTGGGAATTCATCCTTGGATGGCACGTGGGATTGATGCATTGGTCCTCAATCATGGCTCGTATGAACGAGTTGCTGCAGACAAACTCACCCTTGAATCGCTCAAAGCAACCATGGCTACCAATTTCGAGGGCGCAGTAGCTGTATGGAAGGCAGTTCAACCGTATTTAACTCCGAATGCGAGGATGGTCGTTGTCGGGTCTCAATTAGGAACCCGAGGCTCGCCACATGGTGCTGATTATGCTGCTTCAAAGGCAGCACTATCGGTCTGGGCCCGGTCGCTTGCGCAAGCAGTAGGACCCGAAGGTAAGCGAGTTAACGTCTTGGCGCCTGGCTATGTCGATACGGCAATATTGGCGGGTGACTCAGCAGAAAAAAGAGCGCAAAGAGAGGACGAAGTTCCCCTCAAGCGAGTTGGTTCGCCCGAAGACATGGCAAGTACAATTTCGTTCCTGATTGGAAAAGATTCGAGGTACATCACCGGCACAATTCTTCACGTCAACGGCGGTCTGTACCTACCTTAACGAAGCACAGGTTGATAATAGCGCAAAAGTCGAGGTTGTGTCATGGTTGAAGCGTGGGATGATGACGGTGCCTTTGAGCAATTGGCCAACGCTGACGCAGGTGAAAGCGACCTCACTCAACGTGACCCGTTCGACCTCTCAAAGGCGCTTGAAGGTGCGGCTTTAGAGCACCTTCACCCGAACATCAAGCGACTCAAATTGCATTCAAAGTTCGAACCCGCTGGCGACCAGCCAAAAGCAATTGAAAATTTAATTTCTCAATTGGAAAATGGACAAGAGCGAGCGGTGCTGCTAGGCGTGACAGGTAGTGGGAAAACCTACGCCATGGCTCAGGTGATTCAACACCTTAACATACCGACACTCATCATGAGTCATAACAAAACGCTGGCTCGACAACTCTACCAAGAGATGGCCGAGTATTTTCCTGAAAATGCAGTCGACTACTTCGTCTCACACTACGACTATTACCAGCCCGAAGCATACCTCGCCAAACGCGACCTTTACATCGACAAAGAACTGTCGATTAATGAACGAATTGAGCAGGAGCGTTTCGCTGCAGTAGCGTCCTTGGTCACTAGGCCAGACTGCGTCATCGTATCTTCAGTATCGTGCATCTACGGACTGAACCCCCCTGAAACGTTTCTCGAATACCACGTGCGAGTCCACGTTGGTCAGCATATCGAAACAAGTGATTTACTCAAAGAGTTGATCAACCTTCAATACAAGCGAACTACCCTTGACTTGAACCGAGGTGAATGCCGGCTACGAGGTGAAGTGTTGGACGTTTGGATGCCAAGTAGAGACGACCCGCTGCGAATACAATTTGATTTCGATGGTGTGGTGAAGGTTCAGGTATGCGACCCCGTTTCATGGGATGTTCTCGATAGCCTCGATGAAGCATGGATTCACCCGAAAGAATTCTTCATGACCAGCCCCGAGAGATATGAAGAGGCTCTCGTTTCAATTGAAGATGAATTGGACGATCGAATTGCTCACTATTCCAGCCAGGGAAGGGAACTTGAACGGCACCGAATCGAACAAAGAACGCGGTACGACCTCGAGATGATTCGGGAAATAGGACATTGTCAATCGATTGAGAATTACTCTCTTCATTTTGACGGGCGAGAACGTGGTCAGCGACCATATTGCTTGCTGGACTTCTTTTCAGCATGTGCGAAACAATTCCACGGCAATCCGGATAAATTTCTCGTTATCATGGACGAATCTCACGTTTCTCTTCCGCAAGTAGGTGGCATGTACTTCGGCGACCGCTCAAGGAAAGAAAGCCTCATTGAACACGGTTTTAGACTTCCAACAGCCGCTGATAATCGACCTCTAAAAATCCCTGAATTTCAGCAGTTAGTCCCTCAAATGGTCTATGTTTCTGCAACGCCCGGTGAACGTGAATTGCGGCACTTGTGTGAAATAACCGGCCAAGCACTCCCCAACGGACTCCTCCACGCACAAAGCGGCGGTGGCGCAGGCCCACCTGATCGAGATAAAAAACACCCAGACAGCGAAAGTCTCTACAAGATGGTCCAACATATCGAGGGAATTGCAAAGATGGAAATTCGCCCTACTGGCCTACTCGACCCAGAAATTGAGGTTCGTCCTACCAGCGGTCAAGTTGCTGACCTGCTTTCTGAGATCAACACCAGAACCGAACGAGGCGAGCGAACTCTGGTCACTGTACTGACCATCAAATTCGCAGAGGAAGTAGCAGATTATCTCAATCGGATGGGGGTGAAAGCGCATCACCTGCACTCCGAAATCGACACCATTGAACGAACAGAAATCATCAACGCCCTGCGAATTGGCCACATCGATGTGATTGTTGGAATCAATCTGCTTCGAGAGGGCCTGGACCTCCCCGAAGTGAGTCTGGTCGCCATATTTGATGCTGATCGACAGGGGTTCCTTCGCAATGAACGAAGTCTCCTGCAAACAATTGGGCGAGCAGCACGTAACGTCAACGGTCACGTTCTGCTGTACGCTGATGGCATGTCTCCAGCGATGCGGGCTGCAATTCAACAAACGCTGGAACGAAGAGAACGGCAACAGGCGTACAACGAAAAACACAACATTACGCCAAAAACAATCGTCAAAGCTCTACCTAAAATGAACTCTGACATCGATGACCTCATCGCTGGTACTTCAACCTCGAAAGATGGTTCAAAGCGATTGATTGCCAAAAAAGGTGGACGAAAAGATGGCGATTGGGCGCAGAATCTGAATTTGGGGGCCGGTTCGTGGGCATCGGGGAGCGGGCAGGACGGTTCGAGAGGTGTTTCTTCGAAAAGTTCAATTGAAGATTCAAATATTCAATTGACATATGACGAACCAGATGACGTGTTCAACAACCTCGAACCAAGTCAAATACAGGATTTGCTGAACGAACTACGTTCTGCGATGAAGGTTGCCGCTAAGAACCTCGATTTTGAAGAAGCTGCACGGCTTCGGGATCGAGTGTTCGAACTCGAACAAAGGTTGTGATTCACACACCCTACGGGTGTGACATATCTCGTGGGCAGGTTCTTGAGCAGGTTGTGAATCGGATGCTCATGGCGATTCAACCCGAGGACTTCGACCAGCCAGTCCTCGACTACGCATTTGAGGATATTTCCTCACCCCGCTCCTTGCTGGACCAAATGGTCACTGCTGGTGGTTTTACTGCCACAAAACTGGCCACAGCACGAGATATTCTACTTGAAATGAAGAAGCAAATTGATGCTGAAAACGGCGATGCGTCAAAGATATGCAACTGGCTTTCATTCCCTGCTTGCTTGTGTGCGACTGGAACCCGTGGTTTTTTTGTCGAAGCTCTCAAACAGCGTATGTTTAACGTCGTATCAACCACGTGTGGAATGCTTGATCACGACATCGCTCGAGCACACAAGAACTACTACCATGGCGCCTTTGAACTCGATGACATCGAACTTGGTGAGCATTCATTGATGCGATTAGGGAACGTCATCGTGCCCAATTCGTCCTACGGCGAAATTATTGAGGAAGTTCTAACACCGGTCCTCGAAGAAATGTACCAGGATCGATTGAAAGAGACTGGTAAGACTGGTGCAGACGCTTGGTTGGGATTCGGTTCAATCCATCTCGTCTGGGAACTAGGCAAGCGCATAGGAACACCTGATTCGCTGATATATTGGGCATACAAGCACCAAATTCCAGTCGTCATCCCTGGAATCACCGACGGTTCAATCGGAGCGCAATTGTTCATGCTTCGCCAGAAACACAGAGATTTTCACATTGACACGCTGGCTGACGAACAAGTCATGAGCGACATGACATGGGACGTTGAAGTATCCAATGCCCTGATGGTTGGAGGCGGTATTTCCAAGCATCACGTCATCTGGTGGAATCAATACCGAGGTGGCTTGGATGCAGCGGTGTACATCACAACTGCCCCAGAGCATGATGGAAGCCTTTCGGGTGCACGGTTACGCGAAGCGATTTCGTGGGGAAAAATGCGCCCTGAAGCCCCAAATGTCTGTGTTGAAGGAGATGCAAGTGTCCTCTTGCCTCTTCTTGGAGCGGACCTTTTTCAACGAGGTGAACAACAATGAACAAGAAACAAATAGCCTTTTTTCTGACTGCAATGATGGCACTCATGCCGCTGGCGGGATGCCTTGGAGCAAGTGATACGACTGTGAGCGAGGAAACCGATGGCGGTTTCTTTGCATTTGAGCAGGCCCTCGGCAATACAACATGGTACCACTATCCTGGAGGCATCAACGCCATGAATAACACGTCCGCTCTCGGTGGTACAAACATCCCCTACTTCAGCCAAGGAACATACTACGCAACCGGCTTCTCAACATTTGAGCCAACAATGGGGATTACATCGACTGATAACATCTACTTCACGAGTTATGGTAATGGCCCTGCAGGCTCAACCGCTATCGTACAGTGCACCAACATGATTGAAATGACCAGTCTGTCCGATTTCACTTGTCAGAACGTCTACGGGCCAGTACTACCCGTAGCGAATTCAAACGACCCGTACGTCTATGTTGACCCTTGGACGGACCGAATTATGAAATTCGACATGCACGCTTTACTCGGCATGACCGTTGAATGGAGCGATGATGAGGGTGATTCTTGGTTCGGACCCTCTGTTGCGACATCCTATTCGGTGCAGGATCATCAAACAATTGCTTCCTCTCCATACGGAGGAATCCTGCATGAAACGCTCTGGGTGTTCTGCATCAACGGAAATTATCCAGCCCCGTTGTGTTCTCAAAGTCAAGACGGTGGTCTCACTTGGGGTCCTGAACTCCCGGGAGCACCAGTAGACTGCCAAAGCGGTGGTCTTTCAGCCCACATTATCGGTGCTGATAATGGCAACTTCTATCGAGGACAAACGGGCTGCGATGGAACCGGTTATTCGATGTACAAAACTGAAGACGGGGCAATCACCTGGACCGAGCACATACTACCAACCGAAGAATCCGGTACTGCGGATACGTGGAACGCTGAAGAAGCCCAAGTGGATACTGACAGTGAAAGCAACGTCTATGCCATGTGGATGGGGATTGACAACATGCCGTATTTCTCATATTCAGTCGATGATGCTAACACGTGGTCTGAAGCAATAATGGTCGGTCCAAGCCATCTTGAAGGAACTGGGTTCCCAGTGGTGATTGCTGGAGACCCCGGTCGCGTGGCGTTTGGATACATTGGTACAGAGGGCGACGGTGTATGGCACGGCTACATTTCGGTCATCACCGATGCGTTCAACGCAACACCTCTCATCACTACCGTGCAACTGAATGCACCCAATGACCCTCTCGATGATGCAAGCCCAACCTGTGGTTACGAACGATGCGGAGGCTTTGGCGATTTCATCGACATGCAAATTGATGCCTTTGGACGCCCGTGGCTCTCACTTTCCCACAACCCCAACGGTGACACTGGTATCATGGGGACGTTCATGTCAGGACCAACCTTGGTGGGCAACGTCACCTACTTGTCCACGCTACCTGAAGGTGGGGCTCAGACGCTCGTTTGAGGTCAAAAAAGACCGGCTAAGTGATGCATTAAAGCGGTCCGAATCGGAACCAAGGGACGCCATCCATCGCCGTCTGCCCGGGCTAAAACATCGTGAAGTGGAGCGAGGTCAGGTCGGACCAACGCGTTCTCTTCAACCGACATTGGTGGTTGGTCAGTGACGATTAATGATTGAAGTTCAATGTGTGGAACAGGAGCTGAAGTCAAGTGTTCAACGCTAAATTGTCCACTCATACCTGCTTGAGTGCGGGAAAAAAGCATCTCTAATTCCTCAATGGTTTGTGTTCCGCTCCACTGACGGCGGCCTGATATCTTCAACGTTGGAGGAAAGGCTTCATCGCTCATGAGAATTCGAACCAGTGCATCAGCCACATCAATATCGCTCACCCACCAATACTGATCAGTCGGACCCAACTGCGCAGGGGAATTGGCTTGGATACTGGAAAGCCATTGAGACAACACCGGCCGGTCCCAGACCGAATCATGCGATTGTGCAAGAAGGTCATAGACGCTCACAGTGCTATCAATCCACTCTCCGTCAGCTTCGAATAGACCGTGTCCTGGCACGACAAGCACGACTTCTATTCCATCAAGAGCGAAAGCCCCATCACCGTCACGATCCTCATTAAACGGCCCGGTACCGAAAAGAAGGATTCTGTGACCAGATTCGATTGTAACAGCGTTCGATGATAGGAGTTGGCATTCACCAAAAGCCAATTCATCTGCATATCGAAGGCGCTCATCATGAATGTAACGCTCCGGTATGACAATTGTCGCATCCGTACGGACAAGGCGTTCAATGGTGGTTCTGCACAAGCTCGCTTGAAGCCCACGAAGGTGAATCACGGGGGTTCGGGCCATGATTGACCCTGAAGGTGATGGCACATCAACTTACCACTAGAGGAATTATGCGACATTTCCCAAACGACAGATTCTGCGAAAAAGTCTAAATTCCAATTGAAAATTTCAACAAGAACACCTTGAATCGCCCAAAGCCACGTAGTTTCAGATCTGTTTCGAACGCAGGACTCGCAAAAGAAGCAGCAGAAATAAATCGATCATAAATAGAATCTCTATTGGAAAAAAGGTGAATTTCAACCATTCGGCATGCTCAACGAGTTCTTCTCATCACCAGCAAAAAAATCCGCTCTTCGAATGTGAATTCAATTATAGGAATAAATTATACGACATCCCAAAAAATGAAAATAAATGCGTTTTTCAATTGAAACAGTAGTAAATTATACGACAAATACAATTGGAATTCACATTTAATTTTACGAAGAGTATAAGACCTTTCATGTGAAGCAGAGGGTAAGCCGGACACAGACTGGCCAACGAGATGGGAAAAATGACGAACGACAAATACGACATCCAGGAGTTACTCCAAAGAGATGTATATGTGAATGACAAGAAAGTAGGAACGATCGTAGGTGAACGACATCACCCGAACGAAGCACGGGTGCGCTCAATGCGCCTCCAAGTTGAATCCGACGTAGCTGATGAATTCATGCGGAAGCCCGCTGAATTAGCACCACTACCGAAAGAACTGGTACACAGTATCAGAAACGATGGGACTGTACGACTTTCGAAATCAATGCGAGAATTGCAGCGAAGATGGCGAAACACCGTCCGAATAGATGAAAAACTCTACGCACCAGATGAAATGCTAGACAGAGCAGTGCTTGACAATCAAGGCCAAGAAATCGGCGTAATCACTGACCTGTTCAAGGTTAAGCGCACCTACAAGGGCGTCATCGTAAAGACGCGAACCGGCATCCAAAGCAGCTACGGTGTTGAAGCGACCCTTCGCATCCCGATCACTGCATTCTCACGAACCCGTGAGCGCCTCGACGAAGTCGTTCTCTCACGAACCTTCGACAAAGTATTGACCTTACCCTCCTACATCACCATCAACGCGATGGATGAAGAAGAGTGAATTTCTACTGCCTAATGGTTCCGTCACTCTTATGACGGGGAGGTGAGTCGCACGGACTACAGTTGCGCGGGTGGCTTAGTCGGTTAGAGCACCCGGCTGATAACCGGGAGGTCGCAGGTTCAAGTCCTGCCTCGCGCACTTTCACCTCACCTACGCTTGCTTTGCACTCGCAAAGAACATGAAGGGGCAATGCTTCGGTAGGCACAAGGGACTACCATGGTCGTGCTGTCAGGAAGTAATTCTCGCTCACTCGCCGAGCAATTGGCGAGTACGCTAAACTGGCAGCACCACCCGTTGGAAACGCGCCGATTCCCTGACTCTGAAGGATACATTCGAATCCCCTCTGAAGTGATTCAAGCCGTGCGAAGTGAGCCTGTGGTATTGGTCTCCAACACGTTCCCCGATGCTGGAATTGTTGAAACCTTACTGATGTTGGAAGCCATCAACGATGTCCGCAGAGGCAACATGGATAATCTCAATCAAATCGGACCACAATCGATGGACGATGTCGGCCCAGGCATCCTTCTTGCCATTCCATACTTTGGATATTCAAGGCAAGACAAGCGGTTCAAGCCAGGTGAAGCCGTATCCGCCAAAGCAATCGGCCACCTGTTAGCCTCGCGATGTGATGGAATCATTGTTTTTGACCTGCACGCCCCGTCGGTTTTGCATGATTTGCCAGTCCCTGTCGCTTTCACTTCAGCCATGCCAGAACTCGCCATGCACCTAAAAGAGCACGTCGACCCAGACTTCATCCTCTCTCCTGACAAAGGCGCAATTGAACGTGCGTCTGCAGTAGCGGCCACAATCGATTGTGAATTTTCATACCTCGAAAAAACTCGAATCGATGCGCATACGATAGTTCATCAAGCAAAGGACCTTGATGTTGACGGAAAGATTGTCGCTATTGTCGATGACATGATCGCCACTGGAGGGACAATCTGCCGTGCAGCCGAAGCATTGCGAAGCCAAGGAGCGATTGAAGTCCACGCCGCTTGCTCCCACGGACTTTTCACCGGTGGAGCAATTGCGCGGTTGATTCGATACGTCGATGGAGTTCACGCCACAAGTTCGCTCTCAAACCCTCGCGATGTGATATCCGGCGGTCCGGCGCTGGCTCGAGGAGTGAAAGACCTCTTTGAGCGACTCGAGTGGACTATCTAGACTCGCAGTACATCATTTAAATCGATTTTCTGTAGCGTGAATGAGGCTTTTCGAGATAATTTAGGCTGCTGATTCCTTCCGTCGTGTTTATATCCGCGAGGTTGTGGGCAGGAACGCCTTAACATGAGGAGAGAGTGAAGTCCAATGAGTGTACACGTGCTATTTGAAACCCCAGAAGAAGTATCGAACAAGATTTACGACATGATGTCGGCCAACTCAAACGGTCGAATCAAGAAAGGTAGTAATGAAGTTACCAAGACTGCTGAACGCGGAACTGCCCAGTTCATCATTCTTGCAGAAGACGTCAACCCACCTGAACTGCTCGCTCACATCCCTCTGATCTGTGCAGAAAAAGACATTCCGTTCGGCTATGTACCATCTCAAGAACACCTCGCACAAGCTGCAGGTCTTCCAACCGGTGTCAAAGCGGCATCCATTGCAGTCATGGAAATCACCAAGGGTGCACAAGAAAAATACAACGACGTCGTTGAAGCCATCAAGGGCCTCAAGGCGTGAACCTGATACTTGGAGATGACAAAAATGAGCGAAGAACTCGGTGGATGGCCTGCTGAAGTCGTTGAGATTGTTGGTCGAACCGGCATGACAGGCGAAGCAACTCAAGTAAAGGTGCGTGTTAATGATGCGCCAAACCCTCGTGACGTTGGTCGAATTATTTCTCGCAACGTTCTCGGACCAATTCGTGTCGGCGATATTTTGATGCTGAAGGATACTGGACGAGAAGCCCGTAAATTGAATGCAAGGTGATGAACATGCCAGAACGAAGAATTTGTAATTTCTCAGGAGAAGAAATCGAACCGGGAACCGGTATGATGTACGTGCGCCGAGACGGTAGCGTGCTTTGGTTCAAGAACTCAAAGGCCCGTAAGAACATGGTCAAACTCAAGCGCAATGCTCGACGTGTCAAGTGGACACGCCATTTCGTCAAGGGCGGCGTTTGATTCTTCAGAAAACACCCTGAACATTTTGGAAGCACTGAGTGCTACCGCTGACGCCCTCATTCCGTATTGCTCATAAAGGGGAGTCGGGTGGGCTGATTCAGTGAACATCATGGAAACAACCTATGTAATGATTAAGCCAGACGGCGTACAACGTGGATTGATTGGAGAAATCGTCGGACGATTTGAGCGAAAAGGACTGAAACTTGTCGGTATGAAATCCGTCGTCCCTTCAAAACAAACCGCCGAAACCCACTACGCAGTCCATGCTGAGCGCCCATTCTATCCCGGACTCATTCAATTCGTAACCTCTGGACCTGTCGTCTGCATGGCATGGTCTGGAAAAGACGCAATCAGTGTCGCTCGCACCTTAATCGGTGCAACAAACGGTCGAGAAGCAAATCCTGGCACCATCCGTGGAGATTTCGGAATGGACATGGGGTACAACATGATTCACGGCTCAGACGCTGCAGATACTGCTGCATTTGAACTCGGATTGTGGTTCCCCGAAGGTCTAATGGACTGGGAACAAACCATCACCTCATGGGTCTACGAGTGAGTTCATCACTCTGCATCTGGAGGGAGTTGAATGGAAGACACTTCTGATGATTCAACGCCCACGGATGAACAGGAAGTCATTCGCGGCCACAATCGCCAGCCTATCGTTTCTGTGCTTGGACACGTCGACCACGGTAAAACCAGCGTACTTGATCTGGTTCGAACCCTTGGTTCAAGCAGGCAAGCCAGCGTGATGAATCGTGAGGCCGGCGGCATTACGCAACACATTGGTGCGACTGAAGTTCCAGCCGATGTTTTGAATGAAACCTGTGCAGCGATGTTGGGCGGTAAGAATTTCAAATCGCCCGGTTTGCTGTTCATTGACACTCCTGGCCATCATTCGTTCGTCAGTTTACGGAACCGAGGAGGGGCGGTATCCGATATCGCAATTTTAGTCATCGACATCATGGAAGGTTTGCAGCCTCAAACCATTGAAAGCCTTCATACGCTCAAGGAAACCAAAACTCCGTTCGTAGTTGCTGCCAACAAAATGGACAGAATACATGGATGGAAGACCGTTTCTGGCCGTTCATTCATGGAATCGTTCAAAGACCAGCGAGAAGACGTACGAGATTTGTTCAACGACCGGTACTGGAAGATGCTCGGGCAGTTTTCTGAGCACGGCTTTAACATCGAACGCTACGATCAAATCCGAGATTTTCGCCAAAATGTAGCTGTTGTACCAATGTCTGCCAAAGACGGAGAAGGGTTGCAAGATCTGTTGGCTGTCACCGTTGGTCTTGCTGAGCGCTTTCTTGAAGACCGACTCACGGACACGCTCGGCTCCGCTGAGGGAACTGTCCTTGAAATGCGGGATGAAGTCGGAATGGGCAAAACCATCGATGTAATCCTGTATCGCGGTGAATTGAAGATTGGTGACAGGTTGATGCTTGCTTCCAACAACGGTCCGTTTACAACGCATATCAAAGGTCTCAAGCGACCGAAAGGAATGTCTGAAATGCGGGATGCTGGTAAGCGCTGGGTCAATTTTGAGAAAGTAGAAGCAGCATGCGGTGTGAAAATCGTCGCTCCGAATCTCGAAGATACCATCGCAGGTACAACCTTGTATCGTGCCAACACGCCTGAAGAAAAAGAGTCCTCGAAAAAAGCTATTCGACAGGAATGGCGAACAATTTTTGACAAAATGCCAATGATGTGTTCAAAGTGCAATGAGGTATTTCCACGGAATGAATTCAAAGAGCACACCACTACCAAGGCGTGCAGAGGTGCAGAAGAAGACACCAACGGAGTTGTCATCAAGGCAGACACCGTTGGAGGGCTCGAAGCTCTTGCCTTTGAACTTGGAAAATTGAAAATTCCGGTTCGGCAAGCGACGGTTGGGCCGGTGAACAAACGTGATATTTTGATGGCTAAATCGGCCCAAGACCCGCTCAACAAGGTCATTCTCGGTTTCTCGGTCAAAGGAAATTCAGAGGTAGACGAGCAATTGAACAGCAAGGATGCCGAGATTGCGTTTTTCAGTGGTGAAATTATCTATCACATTCTGGATGCATACGAAGAATGGCGAAATGAAACGAAGGCTGCTCTCGATGCTGCTGCTCGTGAATCGTTGGTTTATCCGGGCCGGCTGTTGTATCTGAAAGACCACACGTTCAGAGCAAAAGGCCCTGCCATTGTCGGAATGCGCGTCGTCGGCGGACGGGTGCACATTGGACAGCGACTGATGAAAATCGACGGGACGCCAGTGGGGCAAATCAAGAGTCTGCGCACACGTGCATCCGAGGATGTCAAAGAAGCAAATCAGGGCGACGAAATTGCAGTCGCAATTCAAGGCCCGACGGTGGGTCGTCACATTGAAGAATTAGATGAATTCTATGTTGATGTCCCTGAGTCGCATGCAAAGAGGCTGAAAAAAATTGAACTTTCACCGATTGAACAGGAGATATTGGACGAACTCATTCGTCTGCATCGCAAGGAAAACCACTTTTGGGGAAGATAACCGTTTTTGGCTCGCTATCTATCGATAAGCGCTTACAGTGCGTGACATATCCACACCTCACATTCATATATGGATAGGCGTGGTTGATGAACTGTCCTTAGGAGGCACACAGCATGGAAGCAGGTTTCAATGAAGCACCCGCAATGGGTCAAAACCCCGCCGCACAAGATTTGATTGGCACAGTATCTGCCATTTCGAACAGTTTGATGAACGAAGTTGGCAAGGTTATTATTGGAAAACCACAGAACCTTCGTCGAGTCACCGTTGGTATTCTCTCCAACGGAAACATGCTTCTCGAAGATTTCCCTGGATTGGCGAAGACCCTTCTCGCCAATACATTTGCTCGAGCACTCGGGTGTAAATTCAAGCGTGTCCAATTCACCCCTGACTTGCTACCGTCTGACATCATGGGAACCTACATGTACGACCAAAAATCAGGAGAATTCAAACTTCGTGCTGGTCCACTGTTCTCAAACATTCTACTGGCTGACGAAATCAACCGTGCACCGCCAAAGACGCAAGCTGCATTGCTTGAAGCGATGGAAGAAAAGCAAGTGACCATTGAAGGAATCACGCACAAACTTCCCGCTCCTTTCGTCGTTCTCGCAACTCAAAACCCAATCGAACAAGAAGGTACATATCCACTTCCAGAAGCGCAGATGGACCGGTTTTTGATGAAAATGAGCATGGGATACCCAGACCGACCGCAAGAAAAAGCAATTCTGGCCCGAAGAAAACTTCGCGGCAAGGACGGTCACGATGTCGAACAAATCACCTCGCCAAAGAAAGTCGTTGCAATGCAAAAAGCACTTGAAACCGTGCACGTTGACCCTGCAATCCTTTCCTATATCGTCGAAATCGTTCAACGCACTCGAGAAGATCACCGTGTCACCAACGGGGCATCACCTCGTGCATCCCAATCACTGTTCAAGACGGGTCGCGCAGCTGCTGCAATCGCCGGACGAAATTACGTCATCCCTGACGACATCAAAGGAATTGCACTGCAGGTCATCTCCCATCGTATCAACATGAAGCCTGAAGCAAAGATACGAGGTATTACTGGAATGCACATTGTCCGGAAAATCCTCTCGGAAGTTCCTGTTCCGGTGATTCAACCTGCTTGATAGTGTCCTTTCGAGGACTGAATTGAAAGAGGAAGACCGTTCTGGTCCACATGTCGGAGAGGTTGCGATATGAATCCTTACAAAATGGTAGTCGCAGTCGCAAATCAAAAAGGTGGCTGTGCGAAAACAACCACTGCTGTAAACCTAGCAGCCGCATTAGCGAAAGGCTCACCCCGACAAGGGCTTCCAAAAGCGAAGGTACTGCTCATCGACCTTGACCCGCAGGGAAATTGTGCAACGTCATTCGGTGTAGAAAAGAAAAATGTCAAAAAAACCTCGTATGATTTACTGACCAATGAATCCGGAGAAGATCTGCCCTTGATGGAAGAATACCTCATTGGCCCTGAAGAACTCACTCGCTCAATGAAAGAAGCGTGGAGCATGAGAAACAATAACAAGAAACCACCAGAGAGCATCTCAGTCGGCCATCTTTGGTTGCTTCCAAGTGACATACACCTCTCGGGTGCTGAAATTGAATTGAGTCATAAAATCGGTCGTGAAACACGTCTGCGTGAAGCGCTGATGCCAATCATCGATCAATTCGATTATATCATCATCGATACGCCACCATCGCTTGGACTGCTGTCCATCAACGCGATGTGTGCAGCCAACTGGGTCATGGTTCCAGTCCAAGCAGAATACTATGCGTTAGAAGGCTTCAGCATGTTGATGAATTCAATCAAGATGATTCAACGACGAATCAACAGAAATCTGAAAATTTTTGGAATCGCTATGACTATGGTGGATGCTCGGTCGAAATTGAGCCGACACGTGTGCGATGAAGTGAATCGGAAAATGCCAAATAAACTGTTCAAGACGACAATTCGAAGGTTGGTCAAGGTTGCTGAAGCCCCCTGGAGTGGTGCACCGACGGTGCTGCTCAACAAGCCAACTAACTCAGGTGCTGGAGCTGGTTCACTTGAGTACTGGACGTTATCGAAAGAATTTCACCAGCGAGTTCAAGAAATGCGTAGAGAGTTCGGCGTCAATGAAGACCCACGGCTACTGCTTGAACGAAAAAATGCATAACATCAGATGCCGGATTTCTATAATCACCGGCTAAATCGGTGTTTTCGAGAAAAAATCCTTCGCGCAGGTTAAGTATCCTATAGAACGGAGCACCATTGGATTGCAATGACAGCAGAAGGGATGACATCGGTGAGCGTGAGTTATGAAGTTCGTAGACAACTCAATACTATGCGCTCGATGAGTGGACATAAAAGCGTGAATGAAATGCTCAGTGACATGGTTCGAGCTCATAAAATTTCAAAGATGAACGGCGAAATAGAAACGCTACGAGAACGAATGAAAGCCGTTGCTGACGTAGAGGTTGAGCATCTCGTAGACCGATTGAATCTCGCTCCATTTAAGGTCTGATCAGTATGATGGAATGGAGACCTAAAGGCTACGAGTTTGGAACCAAGAACTTGGTTCGTGCCCTGTTCAGCCAGGATACCGATGAAGGAAAGCTACTGGAAGCAGCGGCATGTGGAAGGATAGAAATTTTCGCAAAATCGACCGCTTGGAACGGGGTATTGTGGCTCATTATGAACACACTCAAGGATGACGGAAAGCCCGTCTATACCGGTGAAGAACTTGGTGCGCTGCATGCAGCACTTCCAATTGTGTGGCGATAAACCTCACGAATTCTTGTCGAGCCATTCTTGACCGTACCATTTCCATTGGTCCATCGTCCATCCTTCCGGCAGTCCACTTTCGGGTAGCGGTGGAGACGACGGTGTAGGTTCCGTTTCAACGGCAGCAGGTAGTGATACTGGTTCTGCAGGCGGAGCGTCAATTCCAGCAATGGATTCGAGACTGTCTTCATCACCATACAGTTCAGTGGCGTCAGCCACGGTTGAATCGGGAGACACGGCTTCATCGGAATCGGATTGAACCGTGAAGTTGAGTTCCTCAATGTCGTCATCCCATGCCGAATCTGAAACAACACCACCCTGTGCAGAAAGGCCGGCGGTTCCTTCAAGTGCTTCATTTTCAGCAGAATTTTCAGATGGAGGAATGAAAGGTACGCCGTACTGCTTGACAAACGAGTTGGTTTTACGTCGCTTGGCAATGAAACCGACCACCAGGATGATGACGGTCAGGAACAGGAAGGCTCCTCCACCGACGAACACCACTTGCTGTACTGTGCTGGGGTCAACCGAACTTTCATCCAAAAGGCCTGCATTCTTGCTCGCATTCCAACCACTGAAAGAAAGGTCGGTCTCGTTCGCATCTTTTTGCCGGTCCAAGTACGACTGGTACTCCGAATTTCTCCAGCCCTGGCAGGCGAGGGTTTCATCATCAAAGTTCAGCATGCAATGATCTTCTTCAGTTTGAACCAACGGGCGGCTGTCGTCGTAGTCTGCGTTCGAGCCTACACCGTCTTTATCAGCATCAAAATGCTCATCCGGGTTGGTTTCCATGCCGAGCGATTCTGTCTGGTCAACCCAGCCATCACCGTCTTCGTCTTTACAGCCGTATGAAGGGACTTCAACAAATCCAACAGATGCAGATGAATTCACAATCCATGCTTTGGTCGACGTACCTGCTTCCCATGGACAAGCGTCTGCAAGAAGACCAGTCGCGTTGTCACCATAGCCGTCCGAATCTTGGTCAAACCACTGCGTTCCTTGGTTCGGAAGCGAATCTGCACCCTGTAGTATAGTCCAGTTTTCAGTTGGGTTTGAATAACCATCTAGGTCTGAGTCGAGGCATCCGAATCGGTCGAATTTTGAGAAACCATTCACCGTCGGACACGCATCTGGAGTGATTCCGTTAGGATTGTCACCAAAACCGTCTTGATCTGTGTCTGCCCATTGAGTTGGTTCGTTTTTGAATTGGTCGCCATCGATACCTGCTCGGTTATCACCGTATCCATCAGAATCTGAGTCTTGCCACTGATCAGGATTGTTTGGGAACGCATCGCCATCAAACCCGGATGGATTATCCCCATATCCGTCCCCGTCCGTATCCGCATGTTGGCTTGGCTCGTTGGGGAACACATCTGCGAGATACCCGTTTGGATTGTCACCGTACCCATCACCATCTGCATCGACTGATTGCGTGAATTCGAGTGGGAATGCATCGAGTTGGTCGGTAACGCCATCGCCGTCTGTATCCAAATCATACAACCGAATTTTGGTAGATGAAATAAACGTACTTGCAATGTACATTTGGCCCGTGAAGGCTTGAATCGACCCGATGACTGAACCAGAGGAATCAAACGTGTCTCCTTCAGTGAATGCAGTGAAATCTACTTGGGTTAACTTACCGTTCTGTGTGCCGAGGTGGTAGGTTGAATTCCCGTATTCTTCAATCGACACAATCGAAGAGCCGTGACTGATCGACAAGGTTTCAACAGCCCATGAATTGGTGTCATAGCGGTACAGCATTCCGTTTGTCGTACCGACAAGAAGGTTACCGCTGTGGTCTTCGAACACCGATGTGATAATGGCGTTAGGTTCGGTCAACGCCGTGAGACCCACTCCGTCGTTTGAAGAAATGTAGACCTTCTTGTCGTAACTTCCAATGACAATACGTCCATCGGAAAGAACGTCGAAGGCATTGAATCCCATTTGGGCTTGGGGAGATACGACTCCCGTTGAACCCTCGTAGTTGTACTCTTCAGCCCGTCGACGGCCAGCAAAATAGGCGAGCCAGATATCCCCGTCATCATCCCAGTCAGCATCGTTCACGGGGTCGTTGGTTGAGATGTTGAAGTTGGCAATTTGTAAACCGATGTGTACGACAAGAAGTCCAGAATCATGGCATACCAGTGCAAGTTGTTGTGCCGAATCAAGCCGAGCTGAATTGGCGCTGACATTCAAATCCAATGACCACAACGAAAAAACAACCCCGTTGGTGAAGGAATTTACGCTCAAATTACCGGTACTGTCTACGGTCAGAATATTGCCGTCATTCATCACTTCCCAATGCACGAGTTCCGGTTCAATCTCTTGAACAAAACCCGCGTCAACCAGTGTCGGAGTCGAAGCTGCGACTGCTGGAATACAACCTGAAAGTGGGATCATCATTGCCGCAAATAGGATGGCAAAAAATCTCTTCATACCTCCCCGAAGGGCTTGAGCAATATGAAGCGAACGGGTTAAGGCATCAATGAACGACTTTACTCGTCTTCATCGTCATCCGTTTTTTTGGTCTTCAAAACCGGAGGACTGATTTTCAGCGGAGTTAACTTTGCGACCGGTTTCAGCGTCGTTGTTTTACTCGATTTTGGCATTTCTCCAGCGTTCGAAGTTGGTGGAGGACCCCGTTGCTTAACTGGGATCAACTGAGGGGGTTTCGCAGTGAGCGTGGTCGTTGTTTTCGTTTCAGGCGAATCAACGGACTTGAGAACGGTGGTGATTGGTCGAAGAGTGGTTGACATTTCATTCTCTTGCTGTGGTTCATCCAGGACCTCCTCAAGCACTTCTTCGGTGGCTTCTGTGACTGGCTCTACGACTTGTTCCATTTGTGTTTCAGGCTCAGGCACCGCTTCTGCACTGGCCTCATTCACTGGTAGGACTGGTTTACGGACGAGCTTTTGAACCGGTTGAGGGAGGGCAGGCTCGTCACCACTTGAGAGTGGCGCCTTGATTGGTTTAGCTAACGGCACGCCTGCAAGAGGTGAAAGTGGTTTTGAACTGGTCAGAGGTGACCGCATGCCTGCAAGACCCATTCTCGGTTGCGGTGGTTGTTGACCACCAAGAACACCGCGCATTGGGCGTCCAGCTGCTGCAGCAAGTGCGTCGGGGCGCGCACCGAGGGATGCCGGGTTGGACGGGGCTGCTGGGGTCGTTGCATTTTGACCAGAGATGGATTGCATCCACATTTGTCGCTTCTCTGCACGAGTATCCGTAGATTGAAGCTCCCTAAACTCGGCTTCACGTGTACGAAGTTCTGATTCAGCCTCGGTGAGTTCGCCTTCAACCTGCTTGGTAATGGCATCTCGCATCTTGTCTTCAGCCATTTCCTTGAAAGATTCCATCTTCGAAGTTAAACCTTGCAAGCGGTTGCGAATTTCTGCTCGCTTAAGACCCAATTGTGCTTCAATTTCGGCCCGAATATGTGCTTCTCGCTTACGAACATCGATGAGGGCTTTGTTGCGCATGATCTCTTCACGCTTGTCGAGTTGGCGTTCGAGTTGGGTCGCAACTTCGTCTTCCTTCCTGACTTTGAATTCATTGAGGCGCTCTTCCATTTCAACCTCGAGTTCAAGTGAAGTTTCTTCCTTGAGGAGATCCAAATCAGTCTCAAAGGTAAGACGCTCGTTTCGCAAACCTGCATCAACCTCAGACATGATGGCCTTGCGAGCAGAGGCTTCTCGGGATTGGAACTCAAGTTCGAGACGCTCAGACCAATCAGTCTTCTTGGATTCATACTGTTGCTCGAGTTGATCGCGAAGTTCTGCTTCACGCTCGTATCGGAATCGAGCGAGGCGGTTTTGAATCTCTGCCTCTCGTGCGGTGCGATAGCTCGTGAATTCTTCATCCATGCGAACTTCAAGTTCAGTTTCCACATCTGATTTGAGTGAACGAGAAATATCGTCAACTGCTTTGGAGAACGTAATGTCGTATTTTTCTCGCAATCGGGATTTTCGTTCCGAAAGTCTCTCTGAGTGGCGCGTTTCGAGTTGCTGTTCAATCTCAACTCTCAGTTCATCACGACGTCGAGCCAAAGCAAGTTCAACATCTTCGCGCATTTGTTCTTCCAGATCATCAGTTTCTTGTCGAAGACGACCTTCGAGTTCGAGTTGGAGTTGTTCAGCGATATCCTCTTCAAGTCGAAGACTTCGACGTTCATATTCTGCTTTTAATCGAGCCTCACGCTGCTTCAATCGCGTACGAAGTTGTTGTTCAAGACGGGTTCGAATTCCGCGACGAAGTTGTTCTTCTCGTTCTGCGAGGCGAGCTGCATGCCCCTCTTCTAAACGAGAAATTTCACTGACTTCCATCTCTTTGAACCGTTCTTCCATCTCGTGTTCGATGTTTGCTTCAATCTCTCGAACTCGGCGCTGCAATTCTTGATTGTATTCAATGGACAGACGCTCTTTTTGAATATCGAGGCGCTGCCTATGTTCGTCTTGAAGTTGGGTTTCAATTTGCGCTTTCAACTGCGCTTTGTGTTCTTCAAGACGACGCTCTTGTTCAACATCGAGTTGATCTTGCATCGACTCGAGTTGACGGTTGAGGCGTAAATCCAATTCAGCCCGCATGAGTGATTCCTCTCGAGCCAAGGAATCTCTTTCAAGAGTACTCAGATCTCGTTCCATTTCCTCTCGCATCTCTTTTTCAAGTGAATCAAGCGTGAGTTCATGTTGAACTGCCAGATCAGTAGCAAGGGCGTCTTGCATAGCGGAAACTCGCTCTGCAATCGCTTGTTGACGAATCCTACGTTCGCGGCGCAAGTCGGCTCGCAGATGCTCTTCTTGACGGAAGCGAGCACTGGTCATCGTCGCTTGATCGAGCGTGGAATTCGAAGTCGACGTGAACTGTGAACGCAGTGCAGAAAGAGAAACTTTGTCAGCGTTCTCACGCTTTCTTCGAGCAGTATCGAGTGCCTCAGTACTCTTGCTTGCGCTCAGTCCCATAGTATCCCATCCAGTGATTCATGGGCATCTCATCATAGATAAGGTACGCGACAAAACAACGGACGCGAACGACGGTTTTCAGGGGTTTCAGAATCAGCGAAGTATCAATGGAAACGACAGTGAAACGGTGCTTGATTAGAACTTGACCTTGAAGACTGTCGGGCATGCCGGGCAGTCAATCTGGCGCTCACCAGGACGGCGCTTCATCCGAAGCTGACGATCGCAGCCAGGACAGGTCACCTCTACTTTGGCAACGTGTGGCATGAGAGTGAAGTGATGAGAACAAGACGCACATTGAAGATTTGCAGGACGCTTATCAACGCCCGCAATCAGAACCTTACCACATTCAGGGCAACCAACTTTTTCTTTCTTCCATTTCTCTCGAGTGAGTGGATGGTCAATACGAACACGAGCGTCACAAAGTGTACAACTGACGTCTCCCAATTCATTTGGTAGCAATCCATCACATTTGGGACAAGAAAGAGCAGGGATGGCAACACGAGATTCAACGGTTGACTCTTCGCCCATGCGATACGCTCCAGTTCTTGCTTTTTGAGGACTTTGCTTGAAATTGATGAATCACTTTTTCTTAGCAATCAAGACGATACTGTCCGGAAGGAAGTTCCACGGCAAATTCATCTCAATTCCGTGCTGCTGCGCAAGTTGCTCGAGGAGTTTTTTGGCTCCAATTTGATCACGTGAACCGTCGAGTTGAACCATGTGGACTTCATCACCGTTAGATTCTGCACCCGAAAGGACGTCGCTGTTACCGGAGGGAACGCCACCTTGGGGTGATGTAGGAGCAGCATGTGTTTCGTGAACGGGACTGGCTGTCAAGAGTTCTGGTAAGTCTACCTTGGTTGACATCTTCCACCACCGGGCACGCCCAACATCGCGGTGGTTTTCAACCAAATTCAATGATGCGAGTTTTTTCAGATGGTGATAGAGGTTGTAACGATCGACCGCTACATCCTTCTCTAATTGGACCGTACTCATTTCTTCAGATGAGCTTAATGCAACATATACAGCCCTTCGAGTAGGGTGGGCAAGAGCGGATGTAATGGGGTCTACTCTGACTCTAGCCATAGGCGCACCGAATCATCTTGTGAACCACTTAGGTTTAGAGATTACCGCGTCAAATCGGGATTTCAGCCGTATCGGAGCGGAAATATCGTTCGATGAGCAGTGAAAATGATTCCTTCGTATCGTGCCACAATGTGACGGCCATGGATGACAACAGCGAATACCAGCCTCTGCTTCCAGCCAGTCTGGCACCGTTAAGAATCACCAGCAGCACCGAAGCCTCGTGAATCAGTACGCCCACCCAAAGTTCGTCGTACAGTTCAAGAATCACGGCGATGACCAGCGCAAGCGTGATTCCAACAGAAATCAAAAGGTTGCCATTCAAGATGCGTTGAGCCTTGCGTGAGAGGTCGACCAATTCCGTGAGCATTTGTGGGTTATCGCTCGGAATGAGAACGTCAGCAGCCTCAAGGTTAACCGTTTCACCCGTCCCGACAGCAACGCCTACATCTGCAACCGCCAAAGCTGCAGCATCGTTGAAACCATCACCAACCATCATGGTGATGTGGGTTTTCGAACGACTTCGAACCCAGTTGACTTTTTGCTCTGGCGAAAAACCACCGTGAGCCGCTGAGTCTGGAAGGCCAACGCTCTTCGCAAATGCTGAAACTGCAGATTGATGGTCACCAGACAGAATTTCAACGTTGATTGAACGCCTCATCAGAGAAGAAATCAACAGATGACTTCCATCGTGGGTGTCATCATGAATGAATGTGAACAAGGCAATAGCAGTTCCATCTCGAGTCAACAGACTTGCACCATGTCCTTTGTCTTCTGCATCGTTGAATGCTTTCTTGAGTTCTGCGGGAACGTTCACCTTCAGCGACCGAGCACGGTCGAAGCGAATGAACATAACCTCCTTACCTGAAACCAGACCTTTGACACCGGCCTCGATGTCAGTGATACCTGCGACTTGAAGCGGGGTGATCTCATGTTGTTTCAGGTACCCTGAAACAGATAGCGCATACGGATGTGAGGAGCGTGCCTCAAGTCCACCAGCAAGGCGAATTGCGGCATTGCGCTGCTTACCCTTCGCTACGATCACTTCACCGATGCGAGGTTTGCCCGAAGTGAGGGTCCCAGTTTTATCAAGAAGGACGTGATTCACTTTGGACAAGCGTTCAATGACATCTCCTCCACGTGCTATGGCTCCAAAGTGTGCTGCTCGAGCGAGGGCTGCTGCATGAGGGACTGGCGTTGCCAAAAGCAGGGCACAGGGGCAGGCCACAACCCAAATCAACAAAATGATCTTCCAGTCATTCGGGAACAGAATATACCACACTGCAACTGCACCGAACAAGACGATTGGAACCCATATTGCTGTGAACAATTCAATGCTGCTTTGCAGACGAGGTGGGTCTTCTCGGAAAGTGTGAACTGCGTCGATAAGCCCCGAAAGTCTGGTTGAATCTCCAACGGCCGTAACCTCGATGATGACCGGACCGCGTGCTAATACTAAGCCGGCTTGGATTTCATCGCCTTCAGAAATTTCCACAGGAACCGATTCACCAGTGAGCGGCGCCTTATCTAACGCTCCATGTCCATCGACGATGATGCCATCGGCTGGAATTAATTCACCACTGCGTATCTCTAACTTATCGCCGATGTGAACCAGTTCGATGGGAACTGCCTCGATTTCTGCATCCGTGTCCGGTAAAGCACAACCGTCTGAAGAACCCAAGATCGGTTGGGATGGGGCTATCTGCAGCATCATATCCATGCTCGATATTTGAAGAGGACTTAGCCCTTTGATGCCTGTCACTCGTCGAGCGGTTCGTGGTAAACGGTCAAGGCCCCCCTGCATCGCTTCACGTGCTTTAATCAGTGCATCACCTTCGAGGTGAGCCGTGAAAGCAACAAGAATTGCGACGATGAGGGCTTCCTCCCACATGCCTAAAATCGCAGCGCCAATGACAGCTAAACTGGTGAGTACTTGGAACCCCATCTGCCGGTTTTGAAGGCTTGCAAGAGCTTCTTTGAACATTTGAGAACCTCCAACAACCAATCCAGGAAGAGCAATGCATCCCAGTATGAAAGAGGACAGCCCCATGATCTCGCCTAGTATCACCAACAAAAGCAGAGGTAGAGCAATCGCTCCACCCAAAAGTCGCCACTGGTCTGGCCTCAAGCGCATGGATTTAGCAGGAGTATACTGTGCCGCCGTACCCAAAATTTCCTGTAATGCCTCGTCCCTTTTTTTCATCAATTCTGAATTCCCATCAGCGGTTATTTGAACGAGAATTCGATCATCGTCAGTGAATTCTGCATCAAGAATACCGGGTTGCTGACGAAAGAGTTTTCCCAGTTTACGGGAATCGATGTTGTTTCTTTGGGCAGTGGGTTGGACTTTTACTCCGCTTAATTCATGAAATTCAAGATTTGGAGCGTGCCCCAAAGAACGCAGTACAGTGGATACTTCAGCCATCGTTCCGTGTTCAAGGTCAATGGTACACTTCATTGTACCCGCTGTCGCAGAAACGACGGGGTCGGATACTTGCTTCATCGATTTCAAGGCACGCGTTGCTTTCAATGCGCAATCAGGACAGTCCATTCCAAGTAACGGCCAGCCGATTTTATAGGACCCAGTTGCTTGTTGTATGACTGATGTCTGAACGATTTCAGCGTCGATAATAACCGTTTCAGCCAATTTTTTTGCAACTGGAGAAGACCGCGGTTCTGGTTTTTTGGTAGTTCGCAGTTTCGTGTTTTTTCGGCCTGGCTCTTCATCAAGCGAAAGAAAGACCTCATCTTCCCCTTGCTTTGACATATGCATCCGTTGAAGTGGCCCCAATTAATCCCTTCCAAGAAGGCGGCACGATTCCCTCACCGCAAGAGCGAATATTCATGCTCTGTGGACGGTTGGCTGTACCATGGAATGGCTTCCAGAAGGATGGCGACCGAAAGTTGTTGCAGTCGATATTGATGGTACATTAACCGACGGGAAAAAACAAATCAATACCGACGCAATCCACGCCCTTCGAAAATTAGAAGCTGCAGGAATCCCGGTCGTTTTAGCGACTGGAAATGTTCGAGCAATCACCTACGGATTATGGCGTTTCATTGAACTGTCTGGCCCGATATGCTGTGAGAACGGAGGAGTACTCTGGCATCCTTCATGGGGTGATGCGATTGTACGAGCCAATGGTGCAGAAGCAAAACAGGCGGCAGAATGGCTTGCAGACCGTATTCCTGGCCTTGACCCCAAAGGTATCCAAACCAATCAGTGGCGAGAAAGTGAGTGGTGCCTTTTCACCGATGAAGATTTGGAAGCGGTCACACATCACATCAAAAACAGCGAATGGTCGCATCTGTCAGTGGTACGTACTGGTTTCGCGATTCACCTCATGGAACCTCATCTTTCCAAAGGGACTGGAATGCAGCTGCTGCTTGACAAAATGGGTTGGAAGGCTGAAGACTTGCTGTGTGTTGGCGATGCTCCAAACGATCTGCCGATGTTTGAAATGGCACAATGGTCGGTCGCTGTGGGTGGCGCGTTTGATTCTGTCAAAGCTGCGGCAGACGTCTGCTCACCGTTTTTACACGGTGCGACTTTTGAGCCTCTTGTCGATGCGATTCTCCGCGCTTAACAGCAACCTTCTTGGCGAATGGGTGCACTCACAAAAGTGACTTTGTCGATGTTTGCCGTGTTCTGCATTTGTTCCATAACCCTACGGAAAGCCGCAGCCGTCCCAATGCCCTGCATGACGTCAACACATGAATGGCTGTGCTTGAGGCAGTTATGATTGTATGAAGTAAATTCAAGATCGGGAGAATGGCGAATTCCAGCCAATTTATGTTCTACGTCATGTTGGAAATATACGATTAAGTGCCCCTCTATAATCGTATCATCAGCCATCGTAGTTAGTTCTCCACGTTGCTGCATTTCAGCGAAATACAAGGATGCATCTCGGAGAAATTGACTTCGGTTATTATACCCTGATTTTTGAATCATCGCATCAAAATCTTCTGCAAATTTTTGGTCAGCACTGAAGGTAATTATCTTGCTCATATTCAGTCGGTGTAGCACTGGTAATAATAAATATTGGTGAGGATTTTATTAATAGTAATTAAA
>TARA_B100001093_G_scaffold349099_1_pt1 | contig 104235 bp, 93 predicted proteins | sample TARA_B100001093 | Tara Oceans TARA_B100001093 (sample SAMEA2623116) | marine metagenome | biome: marine biome (ENVO:00000447); feature: surface water layer (ENVO:00002042); material: "saline water (ENVO:00002010), including plankton (ENVO:xxxxxxxx)" | depth 5 m | reverse complement strand
GACGATTTGGTTGCCACGGTTGTAGAAGTAGTCGTCAATCATACGGGGTATCCTGCAGACTTTGTCGAATTAGAACAAGACTTGGAAGGTGAATTAGGTATTGACACCGTTAAGCAAGCGGAAATCATGGCTGAAATCCGAGAAAAGTTCTCACTTCCAGTCGATGAAGAGTTCATTCTTTCAGACTATCCGACCCTTAATCACATGATTGCGTACATCGAACGAATGACATCTGGTTCGCCAGTTGCTGCACCTTCACAATCCGCTGAAATCCCTGTAGTACCCGAATCACCAGTCAAAGAAGTACCAACGACGGAAACCATTCCTCAAACCGGGCCCAGGCCCTCAGTCGATGATTCTCAACTCATCGCTACAGTTGTAGAAGTCGTTGTCAATCATACGGGCTATCCGAGTGACTTCATTGAATTAGACCAAGATCTCGAAGGCGAATTAGGTATTGATACGGTCAAACAAGCAGAAATCATGGCAGAGATCAGGGAACGGTTTTCTCTTCCCGTCGATGAAGCATTTGTTCTCTCAGACTATCCGACGCTGAACCACATGATTGCGTACATTCAAACCATGACGGGGGGCAAATCAACAGTCCAAGCAGTCGTCGAACCAGCAGCAGAACCACAACCCGTCAAGACCGATTCACCTCCCGAACCAGTATCTGCTCCGGTAGGCGTTCATACCGATGAAGCGATTGTGGAACAATTGGTTTCAATCGTTGTCAAGCACACCGGTTACCCAAGCGATTTCATCGAGTTGGACCAAGACCTTGAGGGTGAATTGGGAATTGATACGGTCAAGCAAGCCGAAATCATGGGCGATGTACGCGATGCATTCGAACTTCCTATCGATGAAGAATTTATTCTGTCTGACCATCCAACATTGAATCATTTCATCGCTTACATCGTTCTTATGAGGGGAGGTTCAGCGACTGAAATTTCTATCGCACCCGTTGAACATGCTCAACCAAGCGACTTCGCGGTTGCTGAAACGCTGCTGCTGGATGATTCACCCGATCCGTGCCGACGCTGGCAAGTTGAGGTCGAGGAGTGCCAAGGTACCAGTTCGCCACTCTCGCTGGAAGGCACCATCGTGGTGACCGACGATGGCTGGGGCATCGCAGAGGCACTATGTCAGAAAATAGAAGCCCGCGGACTTGCAGCTGTTCGAGTTGGGTTTGAAAGCGATATCCGTGACATGTCAACACAAATGGAGGGTCAACGAACGGTCTTCCGTGCAGATCCTGCCAACCCCGAACACATTGCGAAAGTATGCAGTGAACTTTCCTCTCACAATGTGGCTGGAATTGTCCACATGGCCCCTCTCAAGCTGGCCGGTGCATCGTGGGTTGAAGATACCATTCCTTCCTCTCAAATCGCTTTAGCAGCACACGGTTACTTCGGGCTGTTGAAAGGCTTCGATGCCGCCCTTTCAACCCGCAATGATGGCTTGGTTGCATCAGTTACGGCCCTTGATGGACGGCACGGAAATATTGGTGAGCGATTCAATGCCGTTCAATGTGCCGCATCTGGCGTGACCAAATCGTATTCCTTTGAACGGCAGCATGTCCGTTCACGCGCACTGGACCTTCATCCTGAATTGATTCTTGATGCAGACGAGGCGGCGCTACAAGTTGAACACGACTTGTTCAATATCGGAGGTGAGGTCGAAATCGGTCTTGATAGAGATGGACGTCGTTGGACGCTTGTCGCCTTCGCCGAGGATTCGTCGAACGTCGAAACGCCTCTCAAGTCCGACGATACGTGGATTGTTTCAGGAGGCGGGTCTGGTGTTACCGCTGCTTCAATAATTGGCGTTGCTCAGCAGTCTTCAAACATCGGAGCACACTTTGCATTGCTTGGACGATCACACCTCATCGAAGAAACCAACGAATGGCTTGCTTGGTCTGATGAACAACTATCAGACCGCAAAAACGCTCTTCGTAGTTCTATGATTGATGCCAAAAACGGTGATAAGGTCACTATGGTTGAATGGAACAACGCTTGGCAGAACTTCACCCGAAGCCGAGACGTGCACCTCACCATCAAGACCATCGAGGATACGGGTAATACTGCATCCTATCATTCAGTGAATGTAACTGATGTTGACGGGTTGAAGAAGGTTGGAAGTCAACTTGGTCGCCCAATCACAGGCATAGTGCACGGCGCAGGTCTTGAAGATTCGAAACTCGTCGCTGACAAGGACAATCAAGTGTTCGACAACGTGGTTCGAGTGAAGGTCGATGGATGGCAGGCCTTGATAGCGGCAGTAGAAGCATCCCAAAGCGATGGATTACGCTTTGCTGCATGTTTCACCAGCGTAGCTGGGCGATTTGGTAACAATGGACAGACCGATTATGCTGCTGCGAACAGCGTACTTGATGCAGAGATGGCCCGCCTTACAGCAACTGGAACGTGCAGAGCAGTATCCATTGCATGGACGGGATGGCGCGATGTTGGAATGGCAACACGAGGGTCGTTCCAAGCCGTTTTCGATGCAGCAGGTATCGATACTATTTCAGTAGAAAAAGGCGTTGAAATATTCGTTGACGAGGCTCTGAAAGGTGGGAAGCGCCGGGTTCTGGGATGTGGGCGACTTGGTCTCATGGACGTTCACGATGTGTTCCGTGAATCACCACTTCGATTACCTGCTGAAATGGCAGCAATACTGGCAGACCCTTACAGGTTCCCATTCATCGATAAGGTTCTAGATTATTCGGAGGGCACGACACTGACCACTCAATCTACTCTCTCTGTGGCTGACCATCCATTCTTGTCAGACCACGCCATCGATGGCGTGCCCTACCATCCTGGTGTAATGGCACTGGAGATGTTTGCAGAGGGGGCTTTACTCCTGCGTCCTTCCGCATGCTTGGCTGGATTTGAAGAAGTCACTTTTGGTTTGCCAGTAAAGTTGCTAAGGGGTGCGATGACGGTACGCGTACAATGTGATTTACTCCGCAGTGAAGGTGGCATGAGTTGGGTTTCATGCCAGCTTCTTTCGGATCTCACCAACTCGAAAGGGGAGGTGTTCGGACAACGGGAACATCATGTCGCTGTTGTACGTCTCGTTGAACTGCACGACGACCTTGGACCTTTCCTACAATCTGAGGTTGATGCGCTGCCTCACATTGGTACTCCAGCCATGGGTGAACTTTCCGAGTTGCCGTCCTTCATTTACAGGCGATACTTCCACGGACCTCGATTCCAATCACACGGAGGTGTCCTTCGCGGTGTTGGGGATGTGGAGACGCCCGGAGCAGATGGAATTGCCCTCATGCGGCACCAACTCCCAGTTCTCGACCAGTTTGCTTTGGAGACTCAGGGCGAGGTCGTGTTGTTGGAAGCTTTACCGATGTTGATCGAGGCTGGTTTCCAGAACGCTGGCTTGGTGGCGATGGAATCTGAAGGTTTCTCGTCACTGCCTGTTGGGATTGAGTGGTCGTCGATGCTTCGGGTTCCTGAACGCGATGAAGTACTCCGCATGCGAAGTCTACGCACATCGGTGGAAGATGCCGGTATCACAGTACACGATGTTGTGATTATCGGGGACGACGACGCTCCAGTCATCGCAATGAAGGGGCTGCGGCTCAAGAGTATGGCTCCAGTGCCTGATGAACAAGCGTTCACGCTTGAACGCTGAGGTGGTACTATGACAGTCGAGGAAGTGTTTCCTCCGTTTTCTATTCCAATACAGATGCGACTTTTTAGGACCCGTGTTCGTACAGTCGCGGTCGAACTCGTAGGACTGGCCCAGATTGATGAAGTGGCAACCTTCGCCACAGCCAAGCGTATGAATGAACATCTCAGTGGGCGTTGGCTATTGGGTGAAGCACTGCGAGAATGGGGTCTTGAAGTCTCTGCGATTGAAGTCCTTCGTACGTCACAGCGGGCTCCAGTGCTTTCGTATCTACCTGGTGTGTGGCTTAATTCACCTTTGCCTGCAATGAGCGTATGCCATTCCAGTGGATGGGCGTATGTGGCTTTGGCAGAACATGGCTGGTCGGTCGGTTTTGATGCAGAAGATGCTCAGCGAGGTATCGCTGCCAATGCATTTGACATGATGGCTAAGGGGGAGGAGTTGCGGTGGCTTCGTTCTAATTCTGACCGGGCTATTGAGCTATGGACTTCGAAAGAAGCTGTCCAAAAAGCCATGCAGTTAGGGATGCATCTCAACCCTCGCTTAATTAAAATTCCAATTGAAGAGAGAAATGAGGAAATATCAATTGAAAAATCAAAAATTCAATTGAAAAGTTGGAGTTTTGATGGAGTTCAAATGGCGCTTGCTTGGAAGAAGGGGAGCGAGCGTGTATACTCGGCAGAAGATGAGTTACTCGATGCGACACGTTCTGCAATGCAGGAACAGGAATGGGGCGTGGGTTGCAAGACGGTCAGAGGGAATGTGTGATTATTTCCAGAACATGTAACTGTCCCTGCTTGATTCCCAAGGCAATCCGAGTGCAATACCGAGCTCGGTTAAAATCACGTAGTTGAATACGAGATACATCAAATAACTGACACTGATCACAAGTAATGACGTGTTGATGATTTTCCGACGATTTCGCTTCGCCTGGTCCAATGTGCAGATTCCCTGATTTCGAAAGAAGAACACCAATCCGATGACCGAACAAAGTAGAGCAACCAGCAACATGCCTTCTCTAAACCAGCCGTATCCGTCTTCACCCCAATACAGGGTGTTGGACAGTGCTGCACCCGTCGAAACAGTAGCCAAGCCCAGCATGACCATTACTACCGAGGGGAGGCAACACATCGAAGCGATAAGAGTGGAGCCAGCGATGTACTTCCACAATGCTTTGAGAGGTTTTTCGTTGCTTTCAACAACTTCGTCAACCTCCTCCATAGCCCTAAACCAGTGCTTCGGCTTTTGAAACCATGCATTGGGCCACGGCGATTATGCTCAAACCGTATCCCAGAAATTTTCTTTCTCCACATCGCCGACTTCTTGGAGTGCGGCTTGCTCAAAAGCGGAGATATCCTTGGTCGCATCCTGCACCACGTGTTCAAGTTCCTTCGCTTTAGGGAACAGTCCGTTGCGAATAGATTGGAATCCCGTAAACTGAACAGCAAGTCCAGCAAACAAGAACGGTAACGAAAAAGCAATCAGAAATATTTGCATGAACAGGCCGTTTTCAGCGTCAATAAAAGCGATTGGGACAAGCATGAGTGGAACCAGTGTGAACGGTAATCCAAAGCACACCGCAAACAGGCCACCAACGATTTCTGATACTCGAGTAGTGCTCTCAGATTCAGCCGATTCCACGAACTCAGTCATGTGCCTTGGAGTTGGCATTGACATGAAAGACTTTCCACAACATAACCACTTGAAAGGAGTCTTAAGTTGGTGCTCGTTGCCATTTTCTTACAGGGTGTGGGATTGGTAAGCGTGTTTTCGTGACATTGATATAGGGTGACTCCCACGGCATTATGTAACCGATGGTTCAGTAGTGGGGATTTGCAATGTCAAATAAAGACGATTGGGAAGAAAAATTAATTGAGCAGCTCGCTGAAATGTTTCGAAACATGGGTATGAATCTCGATAAGAAGCAAATACGTGCTCTAATGGAACAGTTTCGTTCGCAATTTGAAAGTCTCGGCCTCGATGCTGAAAAAATTGCTAAGGGCGACGTAAACTTCAACTTCGACCTCTCACAAATCGGAAAGATGTTTGAAAAAGGAAAGTCGATTGAAGACATTCTCCAAAATTTTGGTATGGACATCCAGGTCGATGCAAATCCAATCGAAGTCAATGCACCAGAACTTAGCGATTCTTCTGACGAAGTGATGAAACTTCCAACTGATGACATTTATCTCGACGGATGGAACATGGCTGTGACCATCGATTTCACTCTCAAAGGCGATGTTGAAGAAAGCGAAGTCGAACTCTCTCTAGTGAAGGATGGAAATCAACTTGAAATCATGAAGCAGACACAATCTTCTCCTCTGGCTCGAGTCGAACTCCCTCATCCCTGTGACGATGTTGTCGATTGGAGCCTGAACAATGGTATTCTTGACATCACGCTCAAGTTGACTCCTCAAGGCTCAGCAGTAGAAACAGCTTCAACCGACGAAGACGAAGGCGATGACACCCCCCTCCCCTCAACAGATGTTCACATTGAAGTTGGAGATGATTCAAGTGACGATGATGAAGACGATGGTGGAATCCCCATCTTTTGATAAAATATGGAAGTGAAAAAAATGAGTAAAGTAATCGGAATAGATCTAGGAACAACAAACAGCTGTGTGGCGACGATAGAAAACGGAGAACCCGTTGTTATTGCCAATGCAGAAGGCGCACGAACGACCCCTTCCGTTGTGGCATTTGCCAAAGACGGCAGCGAACGAATGATTGGTGTCACGGCAAAACGTCAAGCCGTCACCAATACCGACCGAACAATGCTTTCTGTCAAGCGCCACATGGGAACTGATTGGAACACGGAAATTGATGGAACCAATTACACGCCTCAAGAAATTTCGGCATTCATTCTGCAAAAGCTGAAAGCTGATGCAGAGGCTTACCTCGGCCATGAAGTGAAGCAAGCGGTCATCACCTGTCCTGCCTATTTCACTGACGCCCAACGAACTGCAACCAAGGACGCTGGACGAATTGCCGGTTTGGAAGTTCTCCGAATCATCAACGAACCGACTGCTGCTGCACTCGCATACGGCGTTGATAAGGGCGAAGACCAAACAATTCTCGTGTACGATTTAGGTGGCGGAACGTTTGACGTATCCGTTCTTGAAATCTACCAGGTCGATGGCCAACCCCAAATCGAAGTAAAGGCAACCGCAGGTAACAACAAACTGGGTGGCGATGATTTCGACGACCACGTCATTGATTGGATGGTCTCGGAGTTTAAGCGTGATACGGGCATTGATCTATCCAAGGACGCACAAGCCATGTCTCGTCTCAAGGAAGCTGCTGAAAAGGCCAAGATCGAACTTTCTGGAACGCAACAAACCCAAATCAACCTCCCGTTCATTACAATGCGGGACGGTCAACCGGAGCACATGGACATGACACTAAGCCGTGCAAAGTTCGAAGACCTGATTTCGAAACTCATCGAAGCGACCATGGGCCCGACGCGCCAAGCAATGAAAGATGCTGGTGTCAAGAAAGGCGATGTCGACAAAGTTATCTTAGTCGGTGGTTCAACTCGCGTTCCTGCCGTGCAAGAAGCCGTTGAGAAGGAAGCTGGTAAGGCACCTTACAAGGGCATCAATCCTGACGAAGCAGTGGCAATGGGCGCCGCACTTCAAGCAGGAATCATCGCCGGCGACGAGGGTGTTTCAGACATCCTCCTGCTCGACGTCACACCGTTGACACTCGGGATTGAGACCCTCGGAGGTGTCATGACGACCATGATTGAGCGCAACACGACTATCCCTGCTCGCCGTTCTGAAATCTATTCAACTGCGAGCGACAATCAACCTGCAGTCACCATCCACGTGCTTCAAGGAGAACGTAATTTCGCCAAGGACAACGTAACGCTAGGTGAATTCACTTTGATGGGAATTCCTGCAGCACCACGGGGCGTACCACAAATCGAAGTCACCTTCGACATCGATGCAAACGGCATCGTCAATGTGAGTGCTAAGGACATGGGGACTGGAACCGAGCAATCGGTCAAGATTGAGTCACAAACCTCGCTTTCCGAAGACGAAATCCAAGCAAAGATTGCTGAAGCCGAAAAGTTTGCCGAAGAAGACCAACTTCGCAAAGCAAAGGTAGAATTGCGAAACATGGCAGACCAAGTGGTCTACCAAACTCGTCGAACCCTTGACGAATCGGCAGACAAACTCGATGATGCTGATGTTGACCCTGTGAAGGCCTTCCTCGATGAACTTGAAAAGATGGTTCAAGACGATGATGGTAAGCCTCTTGACATCGATGAAATTGACGACGCTGCAATCCAAGCAAAGGTCAAGGAAATCGAAGAATCCATGCATGCAGTTTCTGCTAAGCTCTACGAAGCGGCCGCTGCCGAAATGGCAGAACAAGACGGATCATCTGAAGACGGGGACATTGAAGTTGGAGGCGACGATGTCGTCGACGCTGACTTTGAAGTCGTTGAAGATGACGAAGATTGAGCACTGTCTGCCATAGTTGAACTTATGGCGAAGTGATTGGTGGACATGCTATGAGCGATGTTCCACTTCTCAGGGATACCGAGCGTACCACGGGTCGCTCTGCCCTTCAGAATAACATCCAAGCAGCCATGGCTTTGGCCAGTGCTGTACGCTCAACACTTGGACCGTCGGGCTTGGATAAACTTCTCATCGATGATGACGGCCGTACACTGGTCACAAACGATGGTGTAACAGTTCTTGAATCTGCGAAGGTCGAACATCCAGTTGCCAGAATGATGATCAACGCCTCGTCGATTCAAGATAAAATTGCTCGTGACGGGACCACTTCGACCGTTTTACTGTCAGCAGAAATGCTTCAAAATTCGTGGCATTTGGTCACCCAAGGTGTTCATCCAGCTATCATCGCTCGTGGCTTTCGTATGGCAGAAGAACACGTTCGAGAACTCCTTGGTAGCCTGGCATTGAATTCTTCAAGGGAACAACTGCTTCAGGCAACCAAGACCTCATTATCTGGAAAGGGGCATGAAGCGATGCAGTCTCTTCTGGCAACGCTTGCTCTGGATGCTGCACAAGCTGTTCGCTTTGACGATGCATCGGGTACTTCAGCCGACCCGACACGAGTGAAAGTTTTGCCTCAAGCGGGCGGAAGTATCCAAGATACCCGTCTTGTTACTGGCTTGGTTTTAGCTAAAAATCGAATACATCAAGAAATGCCGCGCAGCATCGGGTCTGGAAAAATCCTGTTGATTGATGGAGGAATCGAACGAAGGGCACTAATGAGCGACATGAAAATCAATGTTACCTCAACCGGGGTGCTTGATTCGTTCCGTAAGAAGGAAATCGAACTTCTCCAGCAACAGGTGGAGCATATCAAATCTCTGGGTGTGTCTCTTCTTGCATGCAAAGAGGGTGTCGATGATGAAGCCCGAGTACTCTTGAACGAAGCCGGTATCCAAGCCTTCCGTCGCGTTGCCCGCTCCGACCTCGATTTACTTGCTCGTGGCTGTGGCGCTACTCTAGTTCACGATGTTCAACGCTCTACTTCGAAAGATTTGGGCGCATTCATCTCGAGTAAAAACGAGAATTGGGCAGGTGTCGTTCATTGGATTGTTGAGACAGAAGAAGGCGGTGCGACACTCATTGCGTGTGGAAGCACTGAAACAATTGTTGGAGAAGTCGAGAGAAGTTTTGCAGATGCACTTGGAGTAGCGTGCCGATTGGTCGAAGACGACCGATTATTACCTGGCGGTGGGGCAACGCACGTTGCGCTTGCTCGACGACTTCGCCGTTTTGCTGAATCAATTCCAGGTCGCGAACAACTCGGAGCAGAGGCATTTGCCGACGCACTAGAAGTCATTCCGCGAGTTCTTGCCGAAAACGCCGGACTTGACCCGATTGATACCTTGCTGAAACTTGTTGCTGCTCAATCAAACGGCGGAGCAGATGCAGACCAAATAGGATTGAATGTACTTGCTCGCAATCCATCTAACATGGTCGAAAGCGGCGTTTTGGAACCGTATGGGATCGCCTTCCAGTCAATTGCAGGTGCTACCGAGGCTGCAATTTCAATACTGAGAATCGATGATGTTCTTTGGGCACGGCAAGACCCAGCAATGGCAGAGGTCCCAGAAATGGATTAATGTTCTGAAACGATGAATTGTTTTTTTTTTCATGATGCTCTTTCAAATAGGGGGCCGATACGAGTAGTGTTGATGAGTGACAACGGTGAAGCGACTGTCGGTATCGATGATATTGCAATTCATTTCCCTCGTCTTTACATGGACATGAAGGATTTTGCAGAACTGCGAGGTGCAGATTTTGGTAAGCTGAACAAGGGCTTGGGCCTTGAAGCGATGGCGATTCCTGACGTGCACGAAGACACCGCCACAATGGGTGCTATGGCCGTCATGCAAATCATCGATCGCAACGGCCTTGACCCAAACACGATTGGACGAATGTATCTCGGTACAGAATCAGCCCTTGACGGCGCGAAGCCGACTGCGACCTACATTGTCGATATGCTCACTCAACGTTATTCAGAACGATTTGGTGCAGACTGTTTTAGAAATTGTGACGTAGTTGACATGACGTTTGCCTGTATTGGAGCGGTTGACGCTCTTCACACAACCCTCGACTGGGTCGCTCGCTCCACTGAATCCGATGAGCGGACAGGTATTGTCATTTTTTCAGACAACGCCAAGTATGCACTTGAATCGTCTGGAGAATACACGCAAGGAGCCGGTGGTGGCGCTTTGTTGATTCGCCGAAACCCACGCTTGCTCGAAATACCAGACTGTATCGGTGTTTCAACGACACCCGTCCATGATTTCTTCAAACCACGACGAGAAGTCAGTATTCGATCTGTAATCTCAAACGTGCTACAGCTTGCCCAAGAAACCGGTCAAACGATGAAAAAGGGCTTGATTGAGCGCATGATCCGGCACCTTCCAGAATCGACTGTTCGCAAACTCGGTATTTTTGCTCATGGTGAAGAGAAAGTGAGCGTTCATCGTGACGACCCAATCTTCGACGGACAATTCTCAAACCGATGCTACCAAGATGCAGTCCGACAGGCATTCCATAATTTTTCCAAGAAGGCCGAAAAACAGGGTCGATATTCCCATGAAAACGATGAGAGGTTCACTGAACAATGGTCTCGAATTATCATGCATCTCCCCTATGCCTTCCAAGCAAAGCGTATGTTCCCCGACATCTTTAGGCACGACCGGCAGGATACCGAAATTTGGCAATCAATCGCAGAGCAACTCGGTCCAATGCCTGAAGAGCACAACTCAGACGACCCCCAAATCATCGAGATCTGGGAGAAAGCCATGGACGGCTATCGACGAGCTATCTCAAAGACACCTGAGTACATTGATTTTCACGCCAGTCGCATCGAAAAAGGACAGCGTGCGAGCAGTTTGATTGGAAACCAATACACCGGTTCGATTTTCCTCGCCTTGATGTCAACGTTCGAATCTGATTTGGAAGAAAACTGCAATCTCGACAATGCCTTGTTTGGACTTTGCGGATATGGTTCTGGAGCAAAAGCCAAGGTGTTCGAGGGCAAAGTGAGTCCACGTTGGAGAGAAGTCGTTTCTCGCTGGCATTTGTTTGAGCGTCTAGCTGGACGTATTGCTATTGACCATGTCACCTATGAGAACCTCCACAAGGGCCTTCAAGACGACAGCGTTGTTACGCCACAAGGTGAATTTGCGCTGGTTGAAATCGGAGATGAAGGTGTTGATGAAGGTGCACGGCGCTACAAGTGGGTCGGCATCAACGGTTGAAATCAACTACGATTTTTTCGGGACTCGAGATTGGTAATCATTTCATCTACGATTCGATCGAGATTGAATCGTGGACTCCATCTCCATTCGTTCATTGCAATTCCATCGTCGATTTCTTCTGGCCAAGAATCTGCATACTGCTGTCGAATATCTGGATTGAACGTGCAGGTGAAATCTGGTAAATGGCGTTGAATACTTCGTACTAATTCTCCTGCTGTAAACGAACATCCGGCGATATTATATCCACCCCTTGAATCACTTAATCTTTCAAAAGGGATATCCATTAATTCGATAGTAGCCCGTATTGCATCGTCCATGTACATCATAGGCAATTTTGTGTCCTCGCGAACAAAACAGTCGTAATGTCCATTTTCGAGAGCATTGTGAAAAATTTCTACCGCATAATCCGTTGTTCCGCCACCGGCAGGGGCTTTGTATGAGATGAGACCTGGATATCGAATTCCTCTCATGTCAATTCCTGAACTCACTGCTAATTGTTCGCCAACCACCTTGGTTTTTCCATAAATCGTGGTGGGGTTCAGGGGAGTGATTTGTGGTGCAACCTTCGGACAATCTGGGCCAAAAACAGCAATTGACGATGGGGAAAACAATCTTGCTCCGTGCTCTTTAGCAGCAGCAATCATATTTTCTAATCCCGTAACGTTGATGTCCCAGCACAAGTGTGGGTTTTTTTCTCCAGTAGCCGACAGCAATGCCGCCAAGTGATAGATTTCTGTAATGTGCTGTTCGACCATCACTTTCTTGATTTCATCAGTATTCATTACATCAAGAATTTGACAGCCTTCTGCTTTTCGAAGATCAGTGGCTATAACTGCCTCAGGTCCATGTTTTTGCCGCAGTGCTTCAACCAGTTCAGTCCCAATTTGACCTAATGCTCCAGTGACTAGAATTCGTCCACTTGGTAGGTCCATGAACATAGACATCGAACCCACCATTTGATTCTTCGCTCATTTCATCATGGACTTCGATTATGAGTTTTCAGAGGTATGTTGATATGGGAGGCGCGACGGCCTAAAAGCCCGTTGATGTGCATGAAGTACGTTGTTGTTAGCGGAGGCGTCCTTTCTGGATTAGGGAAAGGAGTAACTGCCAGCAGTATCGGCGTACTCCTGAAAAGCGCAGGGCTGCGAGTCACTTCTTTGAAAATTGATCCCTATCTCAACAGCGATGCCGGTACAATGTCGCCGTTTGAACACGGTGAAGTATTTGTTCTCGACGATGGTGGCGAAGTCGATTTAGATCTTGGAAACTATGAACGCTTCCTCGATATCAATCTCGGGCGGAATAATAACTTGACAACCGGAAAAATATATTCCAAAGTGCTTGAAGCAGAACGCCGCGGTGACTACCTTGGTAAAACGGTTCAAGTCATTCCCCACATCACCGATGCGGTACAAGATTGGTTGGAAGAGGTCGCCCACCTTCCTGCAGACGGTAGTGACCAATCTCCTGACGCCTGCATTATCGAACTTGGTGGTACGGTTGGTGATATTGAATCTGCGCCTTACATTGAAGCCCTACGTCAGTTTCAATTCAGGGTTGGAAGGGAGAACGTCACCTTCGTTCACGTTTCACTGGTACCTGTCATGGGCCCCGTGGGTGAACAGAAGACGAAGCCAACACAGCACACGGTGAAAGAATTACGTGGCTTGGGGATTACTCCAGATATTCTTGTTTGCCGTTCAACCGCTCCACTGACCGTAGAAACACGGCAAAAATTAGCTGCATTTTGTCACGTCTCTCCCGAGGCAGTCATGTCTACGCACGACGTACCAAACATCTACCATGTTCCGTTGATGCTCCATGAGCAAGGCTTGTGCAACATTCTCGATGTCGATTGCGAATCAACGGATTTACTCGAACAGTGGAGAGTCATGGCCTTCCACTTGGATACATTGGACAAAGAAGTTCACATCGCTATGGTTGGAAAGTACACCGATCTTTCCGATGCTTACCTCTCGGTGATCAAGAGTCTGCAACACGCTGCAATGGCGGTCGACCATAAATTGGTTATCGATTGGATTGAAGCCAGTCACTTAGAAAACGACTGGGGCGACTCTGACGAATACGATGCTGCATGGACCATGCTCAAAGAATCGGCTGGCGTTCTTGTTCCCGGTGGATTTGGTGACCGTGGTGTGGAGGGAAAAATCCTCGCAGCCCAGTATGCCCGTTCCAGCCGTACGCCTTACCTTGGGATCTGCCTTGGTTTGCAAGTTGCTACAATTGAATTCTGCCGCAATGTATTGGGTCTGGAAGGCGCAAACTCAACAGAGTTTGACGAGAATTGTAAGCATCCTGCAGTCGTGTTCATGCCTGAGATTTCAAAAACACATCTCGGAGGAACCATGCGTTTGGGTAGCCGTCCAACAATCTGGCAAGTTGATGAATGCACGATTCGTACGCTTTACGGCGGGGGTGAGGAAGTCCATGAACGACATCGTCATCGATATGAAGTCAATCCTGATCTAATCGAGTCCATCGAATCGGCAGGCTTGGTTTTCGTTGGAAAAGACGAAACTGGACAGCGGTGTGAAATCTTCGAACTCAACGACCATCCGTATTACATTGGCGTCCAGTATCATCCAGAATTCAAGAGCCGTCCAGGGCGTCCAAGCCCTCCATTCCTCGGATTGTTGAAAGCAGCTACTGGACAATTGTGAAATGGTCTACGCCATCTCAATTCTGATGAGTCGCGTTGTTCGGAACCCCTGCAATATCTTCATGAATCGCTTGGTTTGGAACACATCATCCAATGACGGGTCGCCGGTATCAATTCGTACAGCACTCAGTCCGATGAGTTTCGCAGGGGTTGCAACACCCAATATATTGTCAATTCCGATGATTCGAAGGACGTCTGGTGAAAGTTGGAGATTGCCTCTACCGATTAAGAATCCTTGACCACCCATAGGTGAGAGTAACAGTAGGCGAGGTCGAGGGTTCCCCTCAGAATCAACGTGTTGTAACAGAATTTCGATCAATTGTTGTTCATTCAAGTCAGCGTGCAGTTGACGACCGTCCACGCTATCGGGGCCCAAAATGTCGATTCCGAGAAGCGTAAGTTGGTGGTCGCAGTGTTCTCCAATCCGACGAATTGTACCGCCACTGCCCCAAATAATCAGCAAATCAGGCTGTTCCTCGATCAGTGTTTCAACGTGCTTGGCAAGTCCCTCGATGGTATCCGATTCACTGGTTCGTTCCACTTGTTCTTTGGCTCCCTGCATAAATCGTGGACTGGATGGAGTCCAAGCTTCACCATACATTCGGACTTTCCAAATGCCTTCCTGATAGATTTCTTCATCCAAGTCCATGACTTCGGTAATGGCGCACCGAAGGTCACCAAGCAGGAACGCCAAGACCACTTCTGCGGCTGCTTTAGGAGTGGTTGCAAAGCAGCCAGAATGCATCTTCACACCGCCTGGAACACCAATCAGCGGGATTTCTTGTGCTTCCTTTCCAATCGTTTCCAGTGCTTTCACGATATCACGAGTCGTACCGTCACCGCCGGCGTACACAATCGCTTCCACCTGTGCATCGACCAGATCCTTTACCAGTTCTGCTGTGTCCTTGTGTGAGGTCTCTTCGGGTGTCGTACCTATTGATTCAAAGGGCAATGTTTCGGTTTCTTGCAGGCACCATGAACCGCCCATCCTCCCATTCCATCCGACGCAAATTGCCGTTGCATTAGTGCGGTTAAGGGAACTGTTCATGAGTTCATGAAGTGCGTTTAGAGATTGATGCATTCGTGGCCCTGCTCGGTCCTGTGCACCAGCAGCACGTGCTTCTGCAGCTCGCCCATCGCTGCCCTTGAAGCCGAGTCTGCCTCCGAGACCTGCATCTGGATTTACGACGATGCCGATGCGCATGCCCATGCGAGGAGTTTCCCCTTCAAGAAGACCTGCATTCGCTGAATAGAATCGATGCCATCAAAAAGAGTGGATTACAGCCCGCAGCATGGAGACTACGCAGCGACGTCGTACAGCCATCTTGCTCATGGTCGTGTTCACGATGGTGTGGCTTATCGCGGGTTACGCTACATGGCTAATGAACGGATGCAAAGCTTACATGCCGTTCATCTCTGATTTTGACTTGTACGAGCCTGGCGACACCATTTTCACCGTCGGAACATTCGTTTCAGGTTTTCTCGTTTTTTGGATTATCATGGAAATTCATTCGATGAACATGAAACGAATCACGGAAGGACAGCATCACAATATCTGGCACGGCTTGAATCACTTGGCCGTATTTCCCGGTTTAATCGGTGCATTTTCATGTATTCGAATCGGTAGCGTACCTTGGGATACCGACGGTCCGATGCACGGCCATTATGCGTTTGATATATTCAACAACGGTGTGTATTGGTGCCTTATTGTGACAGCAGTAACGGCGCGAATTTGGTGGAATCACAACAAGTTTCGTACCGTTTTGGGTCTTCGATTTTTTGCCGCCTTGTCAGCATTCGTCGGTCTGTTTCAAATGATTTCATATCAGCAACAGGTTTGGGGCCCAAACTTTGATTGGGATTCATACAACGCTATGACGTCTGATATGCTCGCATTTTGTACCAGTACAAGCGACCCACTACTGAACATTGCAGCGGTGTGGGAATACGTGTTGGTGTTTGGAATTCTCGGTACGATCTTGTCCTTCCTACCTGAAGTGATTTTTGACGATTCGACCGATGATGAAGAAGAATGAATCACTACGAGCAAGGTTTGATGTGGTGGTCGTCCTCTGGTTGGAGTATGAGCAAGCTCGACTCAACCACGCCAAGTTTGGAAGATGCACTCGCCGCTGGCTTTGCTGAACTCAAAGCTGGTGAAGAGACCTTTGAACAACCTCAACCTGCAGAAGTTCTACCTCAGTCAGAACAACAAATCGCTTCAAGCCCCGATTACGGCCAACAAATTCGCCATGTCGAAGACCGCAAATCCTTCACCGTAACGCCCACTAAACCTTCTCCAGTAAAACAAGAACCAACCAGTGAGAGGAAGTCACCAGCAATTCTGGATGCTCCGTCCAGTGGATTGGGTGAAGATTTCGATGTCGAATGGTAGGCCTCGACACAGGTACTTATCAGTACGAACTTGTACCACGCTTCATGGTAGTTACTCGAGGTTTTCTTCGCTTGTTCGTTCTTATCTTCGGGACATTGGTGTTAGTATCGTACGTGTACGGCGTCTCACATGCCCCCAGCGCAGAGGCGTTGTGGGGTGGAATTCCCTGGTCGCAAGCCAAATTTATCGTTCCGTTCATGTTCCTCGCTGCTGCTGGTTTTTTGATGTACTGGTGGACTATTTTGTATCAGAATGATGTTTCAGACCTCGCTAGTTTGCGATGGCCTTGGGCCGAATCTGATGGTGGTGGAGGTGCTCGACTGTTACTGGCATTCGCACTACTGGTCATTCCTTCTGCGCTGTGGTTAGAAGCGACCATCTACCACATTGAACACGAATACAGCTGGACACCGTTCTTGGTTATCGGAATATTATTGCTGGCATGCTTAGGGAATGTCATGATGATTTTGCTCGGTTATTCCGCGTACACCGATGGGATGTCCGGTGGAGGAAAGATGTTGCTTGGCTCGATTCTACTCGGAATTCAATGCATTCTTTTTGACGGAATCTATTGGAATCTCAAGTTTCCATGGTGACGGAGATTTCGCAGTGTTGAACGCCGTTCTTTGATTACAATCAAGTGATGGTTTGATGAAGTACGGCCAACCCCGTAGGGGTTGAAGGAGAGGACCAAATGGCATTGATTCAAGTCACGTTACCCGACGGAACAATCAACGAATACGCCCCTGGCATCACCTGCGCAGAAGTAATTACTGATGCTTTAGGACGGAAGCATGGCTGCTTAGCAGCCCGAATTGACGGGGCCGAGTGCGACCTTTCTCGAGAACTGGAACAGGATTGCTCCGTTGAAGGAATCCTCACACAATCCGATGAAGGAATGTACATTTTACGTCACAGTGCCGCTCACTTGCTTGCTCAGGCAGTAATGTCCTTGTATCCAGATGCTAAACCAACCATCGGGCCAGCCATCGACCGAGGCTTCTACTATGATTTTGCAATGAAGTCAATCAGCGAGTCAGACCTCAAGCCAATTCAAAAGAAAATGCAGGAACTCGCCCGCAAAAACTTCACTGTTGAGCGAATTGAAATGAGCGAACCTGAATTGAAAGAACTGTTTTCTTCCAATCCATACAAGCTTGAAATCATTGAGCAGCGCATCGAAGAAGGCAGTGGTTCGACCATCTACAAGCAGGATGACTGGTCAGACTTGTGCCTCGGGCCGCACGTTCCAAACACTTCTCGTTTGATGAACGTTAAACTCACCAGCATCTCTTCTGCGTATTGGCGCGGTGATCAAAACCGTGAACAACTGGTCCGAATCTACGGCATTGTCGAACCCAGCAAGGAAGCGTTACGGGCAACCATCACTCGTCTTGAAGAAGCCAAAAAACGTGATCATCGCAAACTTGGTAAGGACCTCCAACTCTTTCACATCGATGAAGAAGTTGGTCAAGGCCTGATTCTGTGGACCCCCCGCGGTGCTATTCTTCGTCAAGAATTACAAGATTTCATTTCCCACCATTTACGACGACAAGGATATTCGCAAGTGTTCACACCCCACGTTGGAAAACTTGACCTCTACCGCACATCCGGGCATTTCCCTTACTACCAAGATTCCCAGTATCCTCCACTGGTCGAACGCGATTTGATGAAGAAATTGGCTGATGAGGGATGTACTTGTGGTGAACTGTCCAACCTCATGGAACTCGGCGAGATTGACGGGTACATGCTCAAGCCGATGAACTGCCCGCATCACGTCAAAATCTATGCATCACAAATGCGCTCGTATCGAGACTTGCCACTGCGATTGGCAGAATTTGGAACGGTCTATCGCTGGGAACAGTCCGGTGAAATCTCGGGTATGACGCGCGTCAGAGGGTTCACACAAGACGATGCACACCTGTTCGTGACTGAAGACCAAATCGCCTCGGAAGTTCTTGGATGCATTGAACTGGTGCAAATCATCTTTGAGAAACTCGGCATGACTGACTATCGCGTCCGTGTCGGTCTTCGAGACGCAGATTCGGACAAGTATGTCGGCAGTCCAGACCGCTGGGATAAAGCCGAAGACGCTTGTCGTGCAGCAGCAGAATCGCTTGGAGTCAATTGGTCAGAAGAACCAGGTGAGGCTGCGTTTTACGGCCCAAAAATTGACTTCGTGGTAAAAGACGTCATTGGCCGAGAGTGGCAACTCGGCACCGTCCAAGTGGACTACAACCTTCCTGAGCGGTTCGAATTAGAATACAAGGGCAGTGATGGAGAAATTCACCGACCCGTGATGATTCATCGTGCACCGTTCGGCTCGATGGAACGATTCTGCGGCGTCTTAATCGAACACTTCGCTGGTAAGTTCCCGACGTGGCTCACCCCAACGCAGTGCCACATTATCACTATTTCTGAGAAGCACAAGGGCTATGCACATGAAGTGGCAAGCCTCCTTCGAGATAACAATATCCGCGTCGAAATCGATGACGGAGATGACACGATTGGGAAGAAGATTCGCACTCACAGAAAAATGCAACCTGCTTACATGGTTATTCTGGGTGATGGAGAGGCCGAAGGTAGAACCGTGAGTCTGCGGGCTCGAAACGGTGATCAAGTCAGTGGAATTCCACTTGACCAATTCCTCAAGGACCTTCGCTCTGAAATCGATCAGAAGGTCGCACAACCAAATCTAGCAGTAACCGAAGCCGAGGAATGAGCACATGGCGGATATGAACATCATCGATGGCTGGAGTATGGCAGCCTTGGTACCGTTCGTTCTTGCTGCCGCTACGGCGTGGCTGTTTTGGAATCGCGTTGTTCCACGCCAACTACGCGGACTTCAAGTCGCTTTTGAGACTGGAGAAAAACGGTATGAGGTCCATCAAGTAACCACGTCATCGCAAGATGTTCGCGACCTTTTGAGCTCTCAGAGCATGAGGTTTGGTGTCATGACCTACATCTTTGCTTTGGTTGGTGCCCTTCTGCTGTTCTTTGAATTCATTATGATCCAGATGAATTTCGCAGAGGGCTACCACACCTATACACTGTCCATCGCCTTGGTTTTCATCGCCCTTCCAGCCATGATATCAGCTGGGACCTCTTTGGGCGCCCAAGCGATTAAGCCCATCGGAAGAGACCGGGCGACCCTCCAAGATTCAAATTCATGGCGAACCTATACTTTTGTCATCTTGATGATGCTGTGGGCTGGAGTTGTCTTCTCGGTCTATTTCTGGCTTGACTCGACCGACATTTCAAAATCCAGAAAACTCAGTCTCACAGCTTTCACCCTGTTCTCACCCTCCGTTCTCGCCTACGGCCGTATTCTCGGTTCATCTTGGCAAGCATTGCGCCAATCATCCAAACAAATCGCTCGTGGCGAACCTTCGCCTTTCCACAACCACAAACCCAATGCAAAACAGCAAGCAGTGGCTCAAATCGTCAATTTCAACCTCATAGCAATGCCCTATGTCGCCTTCAATACATTCATCTCGTTAGCTGTTTTGATGTACGACCCATCGATGTTTACACATTCGGACAGAGTGCTCGAACTTCCTGAATACCGACCACAAAGCACCTTCATGGAAGAGGGCGGCTTACTCGGATTTGGACTCATTGAGTTGTTTTCTTTCATCCCTCAACCGGGAATTCGCGTGCCAATCGTAACCTTCGTTCTTTTGTTCCTGCTCCTGAACGTAGCAGTAATCGGATTTTTGTTCGTTTATGAGGTCGCTCGCATTCTCTTCCTCGATGTTCAAGCTGTATCCGGTAAGGGCGGTATTACCCTTGCTGACAGCCGTTTGTTGCGAGCAGAACGCTCTCAGCAGGCCAAGGTGCTCAATTTCTGCTTTACGGGCTTTGCAGGCCAATCGATGCTTCTGCTCGCTCTAGCAATGATCACGTTTTGGGACTCGAGTTTCCTTCCGCAAGGTGCAAGTTGCGGAGTTTGGGAAAACAACGTTTGTGCTACACTTCAGAAGGATACCCTTGAAGAATTGACCTGGATGCTTGCCTCAGGTGGTCAAGTTGCTTTCCTGCTAATATGGCTCCAGTCTCGCAAGATTGGTCTCAAGTTAGAAGACATCACGTTCGATGCAGCCGCTGGAGAGAACCGTGAACGACTTACCGGATTAGAAGATATGATTTATCTCAAGCAGAAGTCTTTCACATTGTTAATTTCTGAAGACCAGTGGACCAAGGCACTGTATCGTCTTGATGAGACAATCGAAGCGCAGGGGTCGCAACTTCATGGCCTTTCAATGGTGCGAAACGGTGAGGGTATGATGCAACTCTATGCGGCGATGGGCCTGTGGAATGAGGCGGAAGAAGAAGCGATTTCACTGCTTGCTTTACGTGGTGGCAGAGAAGCTCAAGTCGCTCGTTTGATTTTGACAGGCGCAAGCTTAGCGCAACGAGACTACGCCGAAGCTAAGCCACGCCTCGCCTTGCTCGATAACCACGACATCGAAGGAGCTCGCATGCAGTGGGCTGCCGCATTGTTCAACCCTCGACATCGAACCCTCCAACCGGAATACAAGGCGCTGCTTGCTATTGATCCTGTTACGAAGCGAAACATCGAACTTGTCCGCAGGTTCCAGTCCGGTCAAGCAACCAGTGAATTACCCTATCTCGACACGCCTGCTGGTCGTGCATTCCTCATCGGCGACGTTGCTCGGCTTCGGTTGGAAGGTCGTCCAGATGATGGACTCAACCTGATTGAAGGCTTCATCAAGACACACGAAGTGGTTGATTGGACACACGGTGAAGTCGTTCGTGCTCTGCTCCATATCGATGCGGGGCGCCTCAACACGGGTGTAGATTTGGTTGAGCGTCTCGCAAAGCAGTATCCACGCCATCCCCACGTCCGTAATCTGATGGGAATCATGGCGCTTGCAGGTCAAACCCAAATGATGGCAAACGAACCATCACCGATACAATGGATGAACGATTCGGGTCTGGATTGGATTGAAGCATGGGGTCGTAAGCATCCAGTGTCTCCTTCACCTTCCTTTGGAAAGAAATTCCTCATACAGCATTCTTGGTTTTCCAATGGTTGGTCTGCGCACGATGGTAAAGGCAACCTTGAGGAGGCAATTTCGAAGAAAGAGAACGGTTGGAAGACCCTCACGAAGGCATGGCCTAACGGACTGCCTATATGCCTTCATACGCATTTGAAAGGCATCATCATGACTGTCGGGGGCATGCCTGTTGACCTCGGATTGCCTGGGAACCTCGACTTCAAGAACATCGAAAAGAAGGGCTTACTTGACCTCGATTAGATTCGTCGTCGCAATCGTTCCATTGCAGTGTCAGCTTGCGATAAATGATTCAAGCATGCTTCAATTCGTCCTACGCCAAGTGTTTCACCAGCGAGTGCGATTGCCTTTTCAGCTGAACGTCGGTCGTCATCTTCGAGCGTGATGTTCGCCGAATCGCACTGGTTGCGAAGTATCTTCCATTCATCTACAACAAAGTCGAACAGTTCCAGTGCTTCGTCACTGGCTTGACCTTCATTGTCGAGGTCCGTTGTCATTCGATTGAGTAGTTCAGATGCGTGCAACCACTTCTTATCATCGGCGGCTGTTTCAATAGATGTGAGGCGGTCGTCCCACTCGGTTTTATCGTCACGATTTTGGTACTGTGAAACAAGTTTGTTACGTTGTTTCAGTGCTCGACGGACCGTGTCCATCGCTTCACGTTCTGACTCAAGAGATCGAACAACACCGTCAGCAAGTCCGATGGCTTGGCTCGGGCTTCCTGCTTCGATTGCTTGTTCTGCTTGAGCCAATCGATTTTCCATGTCTGCAGTATCAAGGCCGTCGGTTTGTTTGAGTTGCTTCTTTGCTTCGTTGACAGCGTCCAATGCGCGGTCTTGAGCTCCTTCATCAGCGAGCAACTGGTCGGGAATCACAACGGCGAACTGGTAAGCCTTTTCGGGAGATTCATTGGCCAATTTCTTCTTAGCGTCAAGCAACATTTCTTTCAAATGTTGGACGCTTTCTCCATCATTATCCTTGAGTTGAAGGCTTGCTTCTGCAATGGCTTGCTCGGCTTTTAGCCACCATTGAATGATTTCATTTGCGAGTTTTTTGGATTGTCTGAAGAGCATCTCTCCCTCTCGAAGAGAACCAAGTTTAACCTCACGTATGCCCATTTCGTAAGACTTCCGTGGGCGCTTAACTACCGGAGCGATTGACTCTGCGGCTTGTATCGCTTCTAGTGCGTCTCCTTGAATCACTTCAACGTCGCCGCTGAGGGACAATGAGCGCTCAATGTCCTCTTCGGCTTCATCCAAGAGTTTCATCCCTTGCAATGGATCCACATGCCCCTCTTCCTTCGCCGTCATGACCAAACTTGCAGCTTGATCGACGGCTGAGCCGTTTGCTTTCAATTCTAAAAGTCGAGATTCCAATGCGTCCAATCGCTTGACGAAGATTCTTCGCTCACCACGATGCTCGTCGCCAACGAACCAAATATAGCCGGTTGCAAACGAGGAGGTTGCTAATATCGTCATGGAAAGCAACCATTTCACTGACAACGTTTCAGGTATGCTTCCTGCCAGAAGCGAGAATGCTCCTACGGTCCCCAAACCGGTCATAATCGCTCTCCATCGAAGGACGTCAAGACCTCCGCGAAGTATACTTTTGGAGGTGCGGTAGGATGCGAACGCAACGATTCCTAAGCAGACCATTGCAGCGAGAATTGACGCATTCGAAACATCGACATTGAGTCCTGCTACCATCAGAAGGACGGGCCATGCAATGCTTGCTAAGGAACCAATTCTCGTTCTCGACTGCGGATTGTCGATGACCAAGTCTTGAATGATGAGTCCGTAAGCGATGACAACCAGTGGGTAGCCAAGCCCTCCAAGTAAGCCTGATTCACCTCGGATTGCAGATTGAAGATTTGGCCACATTAACCAAATTGCTCCACCGAGAATAAGCAAAGCAGAGAAGGTTGTCAGTCGGTCTATACGGTTCTGTTGCGCTTCTTTCGCTGCTGCAATTGCTGCATCAACGTCCGCCCAAGCATCGAGAGCCATGGCGCAAGACCAATGCTCTCGCTTGATAATCACTCCGCCGTTTCGTTTGCTTCTGAGTGCTGCTTTTCATCGGTTCAGTAGCACCATTCAGCCACCAGTTCCGACGGGAATGTTCATGGGTGTCATTCGCTGCCTCCATGTGAACTGAGGGTGAACTATGGCTGGACTCATTACAATGGACGACCTGACAAACGATGAAATCCTGAGCATTTTGGATGATGCAGAACGACTTTTACCGGTCGCTCGAGGTGAACTGTACCTCCCTTTGCTTCGAGGTAGAATTCTTGGAAATTTATTCTTTGAACCCAGTACGAGGACTCGAATGTCGTTTGAGACTGCCATGAAGCGTTTAGGCGGCGACGTAGTGAATCTCGGTGACGTCAAGACCTCATCGGTCGTCAAAGGTGAAACCCTGTTCGATACCATTCAGATGGTCGATGGCTACACAGATATTATTGCAATGCGACATCCTCGCCAAGGTGCCGCCCAGTACGCACAAGACGCCGCTCGTGTGCCCATTCTGAACGGTGGAGACGGTGCTGGACATCACCCTACACAGACGATGCTTGACCTGTTTACCATTCAACAAGCACACGGTCGACTCGATGGATTGAAGGTTGTTCTGGCAGGAGATCTTCGCTATGGCCGAACTGTACACTCCCTTTCACATGCTCTTACACGCTTCGGTTGTGAACTGATTTTCGCAAGCCCGGAGTTGCTGCGGATGCCGGAAGAAATCGTCTCAGATCTCCAAGAACACGGGGCAAACGTAATCGAAACCGAAGACTTGTACGGTTCTATCAATGATGCAGATGTGGTGTACATGACACGTATTCAGAAGGAAAGATTCGCTGACGAAGATGAATACGCACGATGCGCAGGAGCGTACAAACTCCATGCCCGCCATCTCGCTGATGTAAAGCAAGACATGATCGTCATGCACCCTCTTCCACGTGTTGATGAAATCGACCCGAGCGTTGATGCAACTCGCCACGCACGATATTTTGAGCAAGCCTTCAACGGCGTTGTCGCTCGAATGGCCTTGTTATGCCGTTTGCTGCATGTTGAAGTGCCTGCAGATGTTTCTGGCGCAGGGGGTGAGTTTTGATGTCCAATGAACACAGCATGCGACGAGTCACTGCCATCCGTAATGGTACGGTCATCGACCACATCCCTTCAGGTCAAGCAATGCGAGTACTCGAGATGCTCGGCATAGTTGGTGACACCTCTGTCCCAGTCTCGCTGGTCATGAATGTCCCTTCGAAAAAGATGGGTTCGAAAGACATCATCAAAGTCGAAGACAGAGAACTTACTCAATCTGAGCTTGACCGGTTAGCGTTGGTTGCCCCCGAAGCCCATGTCGCCATCATACGTGCTTATGCAGTTGCCGAGAAACTGAACATTAACTTGGGTGATGAAGTTGTGAACGTGGTGCGGTGCACCTTTTCGAACTGCATCACAATCAATTCACGTGAACCTCTACCCCACCGACTAAAGGTTGTTCAACGAGACCCCCTGCAACTTCGATGCCACTACTGTGGCCGCCCTCAAGATTTGAACGACCTAGCCAACAACGTTCTGTGATCAGTCACTCATGAGTGCTCGTAGGTCACAAGCCTTGCATTGATTGCCCGAAGTGATTTGACCGCAGTTTGGACACAGAGTTGGCGGATCGGGCCGTGCTTCAAATCCACCAAGATCGATGACTTGGTCTCGAAGCACTTTGATGTTGTCCGCCATGCGGAGTAAGCCATGTCGCGTCCCAGGGACGTCTTCTTCCATAGTTGCCACCATCTCGCGATGCCTCCAACGCAGAGCGCCTTTGGCGTGCGGGCATTCTTCATGATGGATTGGAAGGTTTTTGTGAAGAGCATACAAATGGACTTCCTGTTCGGGAATCCACCGCAGCGGGACTATGCGAGGTGCTAATCCGTCTACAGGAGTCGTGGTGTGTGGTGCAAGTCGCAGCGTTCGTTCGAGGTCGCCGTTTGTCATGTTCATCAGAACAGTTTGTGCCATATCATCGAGGTTGTGTCCAAGGGCGATAAAGTCCGCATTGACCTTTTGAGCAAGGTGATTTATCCCTTGTCGACGGAATACTCCGCAGTATGAACACGGCATTCGAGGAGCATTTTTGCCTTCTTTGACAAGCGCAGGTATTCGCTCGACCACTTCATCCATTTCTTTGAAACTGAGCTCAGGGTAACTGACGGTGATGAATTCAACACCCAGGGTGTCGCACAATTCTTGAGCACAAATCAGTGACGGGGGGCGATATCCTTCGATTCCCTCGTCAACGGTTCCTGCAATGATTGTAACATCGGGGCGATCGCCAACCAGATCGACCAGTGACTCGAGAAGAACCGCTGAATCCTTTCCTCCAGAAATCGCCACAAAGATGGTAGTTTCACTGTTTTTTGGAAGTTTCAACTGTTGTCGAAGTTCTTTGGCGATTTTCTTACGAACTGACTTCGCCATGTGTTCTCCACACAAAACACGCCCTGAATAGGCCTGTTCGAGTATGGCCGGGCGAGAACAACTGTCGCATTGGGGTATCGAAAATACACCCGCTCCCTCGTTCGCCATGGCATACGGGAGTGACGCTTAGGTTTGAGTCCACCGCTTTCAGGTGGCAGGCGTTTCTTAATCGAAGCGCTCAATGGTATTTTTTTTCCAATTGAATATTTGATTTTGCAATTGAAATATATGTGTTGCAATATTGTTCGCCGAAGGAGTATTTGGTCGTTTTTTAGCCGTGTATTGGCGCGGAAAACAGAGCGACTCACTTTGTCCGCGTGGACGGATTTTTAGAAATTCAGTTGGAAAATCAATTTAGGTCTGCAAATCCCCCTTTAGGGGGATAGAAGCGCAAAACTACTTGAAGGCTACAGCGCTGACAGGAAGATTGAGCACCATGCTACAACGAGTTCTTGCAGGTTTATGTCGTCTAGAAGGCGTAAACCAAGCAATGCTCATCGATGATTCTGGCCAGTTGCTGGCCAGCGTTGGAAACGAGGGAGAAATTCCTCCGTTTGAAGACGCCATTGAAATGATAGAAGTTGCCCGAGAAACCGGTCATGCACTTGGTTTGGGTAACGTTCACGAAGTATGGTGCGAGAGTGAGGACAGAATGTTGATTGATGTTGCATTGCCCAACAGAATCATGGTTTTGAGCGGTAGGGGTGGACGCTTAGCCCGATGGCGTCATGCGCTTGATCGTGACCGACGAATTCTCACCACCACCCATAGAATGTGAGTTGATACAATGTTTAGCCTACCAGAAGGAACAGCAATTGAAGACACAATTAGCGTCGAAGAAGGAGCCGTACAAAGCTTCGACAACGGGGCGATTACCACGTGGGTTGGTCGAAGAAAAACTCCTGCTGGCCATCGATTGGTCCGAGATGGGCGCTTCGTTGGATGGTTGGCTGAATCCGGAAAAGGGAAGCTTTTGCTCGGTGGGAAAGAGGCTCGTGAACGGCTCACTGAACTTGAATCCAAAGGCAGCATTCGGCATACCGCTACATCCTATTCACTGTCCGCATTGGGCAGTGTTGCCGAAGCAGTTCCGGAAGCATTTGAATTCGCCATCGAGCGGCAAGGTCTCTTAGCCCGCGGAGATGCACTTGAGCGACTCATGTCCCGAGACCTTTCTGCAGTCCTCAATGAGCTTGCCAAACAAGACACTGTTCGAGGAGCAATCGCAGTTGACCAAGGTATGCTCATCGATTCAGTAGGGGACCTTCCCGCACAATCCGAACAATTAGCTGCTCAACTTCATACGATTCTTTCAGATGTAAGAATGGATGAACTGAATGAAGGATTCGGAATTTCAGGTTCGAGTCATTGGACTCTGCACTCAAAAGACGGTGCACTGCTGCTTGCAGAATCTGGTGATATTTGCATCGGCGTATGGACTGAAGCAAACGCCAACCACGCTCGTCTTCTTTCAGCTACGGCTGCAGTTCTGGATGGCGAACTGGGCGCCATCGGTTCGCAAGGCGGACAAATTCCGGCTGGTTTCGTTCTCCGTGAAGGTCGAGGAGGCCCTGATGCCATTTTGTCGATGTTGAGCGCTGGAGTGACTGAACAGGTGACCGGTCATATACAGGCAGGCCAGTCCGAAAACGCTGTTTCGCTGTTGTTGTCCCGCGGAGTACCTGTTGGTCTTTCTGCGCCAAGCAGCGAGACGTTTGAAGAAGCGATGCTCAGATTCACCGATTCCAGTTGGGTCGTCAAACTGCACCGTTTACCGGCTGGAACCATCGTGTCTCGTGAATCCGGCTCTTTTGATGAATTTACACTCAGTCATTTCCAAGACCTGTTGGTCACGTTGCGCACTCGATCTGAAAGCCGTCGAGCGAACTTGAAATCCAAACTGAAAGAAATGTTCGGCTTCGAGGTCGGAATGGAAGCTCTGCGAATTGGTCGGGCGTCGGCAGAATTTTCTCTAACCGTTGATGAAGTAGGAGAAGGACTTGATGCAGTACCAACGGACAGTTTAGCGATTGATTCAGGATTGCGCCGTCGCCTCGAGACTTCGCAGAACGAGGTCGCTGAACTGATCAAAGAAAAAGCGGCACTTGCCAGCCGCCTTGAAGAAGCGCATGCTGCGAAAAATTCAGCGGATATCCTAGTTCGTGAAGCAACTGAATCTCGAATGGCGCAAACAGCAACGTTAGAGTCCAGTAATGCGGATATGAATTCCTTACAGTTGGATTTAGCAGAAGCACGGGCCACGGCTGAACAAGCAGAAAACAGAGCTGAACGACTGGTGAAACGCGTCAACGAATTGGAACACCAAGTCAGCACCCGTGCAGCTGAACTGGCGAAAGCACTTGGTGACTCTACTTCCAGTGAAGCCCTTCAATCTGCGATTGAAGAAATGTCTCTTAAAGAGGCTGAATTGAACAGTGAACTTTCAGCAGCCAGTGAACGTTTGGCAACCATTCGACAGCAGTCGGATGATGATGAACGCCGTTTACGAGTGCTCCAAGAGCAAGTTGAAGCAACTCGTGAACGCCATACACGTGCTCAGGCAGAAGTCATGTTGCTCGATGAAAAAATTCATTCAAATCAATCTGAATTGGAATCCATTGACGCTGAAGCCAAAGCGGCTCGTCGTCGTGCGGAAGAAGACCGCACCCGTCTTGCGAATGATGAGACTCGACAAGCTCAGGTACATGCCGAAATACGAGAACTGATGGGAGAACGTCGACAAATATTGCGTGAACTTGGAGACTTGGGCGCCCGCCGCGGTCATGCTGAGGCAGAATTAATGTCGCTGATTGAGCGAGCAGAAGCGCTTTCTCAAGCCCATGAGGATGCACTTTCAGATATCCAAGAAGCCGAACGACTTCGTGCGCGCTTGGCAGAGGAGCCGCTGGCACAAGCATTGCTTGATGACGCTACAACATTCGAAGGACTCGGGCCAGTACTTGAAAGGCTCGAGCATGCACGCGCCCTTGGCTATTCAGTTACGCTTCTCGACCGTGCAGTCGAGCGCGGCCTCCAGGTCATCCAATCGACAGTCGATCACGTTGCTGCGACGCCTCGTCATCTTTTGTCAAGTGAAGTAATGACGCTTCTTGAGCGCCAAGTACCGCAAACAGCAGGCGCAGTTCGTGGCCTTGCACGTTGGTCGGTTCAACAACGTCTTGAACATCAACTCGGTGAGACGGTGGGCCATGTTGTCATCGATTTAGAGCACCTTCTGGAAGACTTCGATCGCTCCATTACGATGCTACGCCGACTGCGCAATGTATTGGAACAATTGACTCGATTAGGCGCACCGCCTCATGAAGTTGAAGCACTGCTAAACAACTGCACTCGTCCAGAAGCACTACCTAGTATCGCCAAGGCAACCAGAAAATTGATTCAAGTCGCACTCGATGACATCTACCTTGAGGCAGATCAGCGTGATGCTGGTGAAGCGATTGCACTTGAGGAGACTGCTCGCGTTCTTGAAGAGTTGATCACACAACTCGATGCATCAGGACTCGCAGATGGTGTCCCGAGAGGGATGATTTGGGAATTCCAACGAGATGGATTGTTGCCTTATGAGCGAAATACTGTACCTGACGCCCAACGCACACCTGTGGAAGAAACGATGCTCGTTACCATGGAACCATCATTGGCTGGCCCAGTGCCTGTTTCTCTAGATGCTCCAACCGAAACGCCCGTTGTCGACGAAGACGGATGGGAACCGCTTCCCCTTCCAGTCGATGAGGAGCCAGAGCCCGTTGAGTCTTCAACTGCGGTTTCATCAGATATTCCATCTGTCGATCAAAGCGACGAGCGCGCGGTTCTTGAAGATGAATTAGCCCGACTCGACGCTGCTTGGAATCATCGTAAAGAGCCGGTTGATGAACAATCAGAAGACCCCGCTCTTGCTGCCCTCTCAGCTCGCCTTTCAGGCTTGGATCTATGAGGTGATTTGAGTGAGTGATGCAACGCCCTTCCTCGGCCGTCAAGAAGAACAAGGCCGAAGATATCCACTGTTTCTGGAACGCTTTCTTTTGTTGATGGTTCTTGTCGCCATGTGGTTGTTGGTTCCAACGGTGAGCGACACGAGCGTAGTGCTTGCCTATTGCGGTCTTCCAGTAGTCTTGCTCATGGCTGCAGAGTTGATTGGACGAATGATTCAATCAATTCGAAGCGACGCCTAACTCGATATCGACAACTTCCTTACCTTTCTGTTCCACTTGGTCTTTCGCTGTTCGGGCATAAATGAGGCCCCACATTCGTTCCCATGGAACGAAGAATCGCAACAGTGCCATGATGCTAAGGAACATTGCCGCTGAAATGACCAGTCCATACGTCAGTGACAGTTCAATCGATTCCGAAATTTGTCCAGCCCACTGACTTCCAGTCGAGCCTTCCACGATGTCGAGTAAGACACTGTGGAAACCGAGAGCCACCATCGTCGCGATTCCAGTTAATCCGAGGAATCCAAAGGTGTGTTTGAGGTGTGTGTTGAGGATGTTGTCCATTTGACGAACATATTCCGGGTCTCGCTTACACGACTCTGGAAGTCGATATGCGTATTCCAAGTAACGAATTACCCCGTATGATGACTCTTGGAATACCATGATTAGGATCGCAATCATAATCAAAGCAAACTGCTCTTCAGTGACCAGCATCAATCCGAAAATTCCGATGGTTGGGTCTGAGAACTGTGCTCCAATGACGTTGACAGAATTACCGTAAGAGCCGAGTTGCCCATTGATGAGGGGGAAGGCGAGAATTGCATGTATTCCCAAGAACAGCAGTGTGAAACCGATTGCCCAAGCGATAGAACGACGAGATAAGCCCCAAATGCCACGAGCACCCATGATGACAGGAAGGAGATACATGAACAGAATCGTCATTGATAGAATCATCAGCAGAGGCCATTCTAGCGTCCCCAATTCCTCCGAATTTGGCAGTCGGAGTTCGAAGTTGAAGAGCATACCCGTGAGCCAAGAAAGAACGAGTTGTCCAACTAGAACGACAATCATTGTGATGATGAATCCGAGTTTGACTCGCTGTTGAACCGTCGGAGTTTGGAACGCTAACAGGGCCATTCCTCCACCAATAGTAAGCCCCAATACGAGGGGTACAAAGAAACGAGACAAACCGCTTCGCCCTTCACCCGTCAGCCAATCACCGATTGGGAGTTGGTCGCCAATGAGAACCTCGATTGTGTCGAACAGCATGGTATGGTCGATTGAACCCACAACGTAGGTTGACACAACTTCGAGGTACATTCCGACAAGTGCCACAGTAGCAATGATTTGAAGTGCGATAATTTGCCACTGCCTTCGCAGTAACTTGAGATGGAGCGTTCGAGGGCGCACCTCTCCCCCCACGGTCACGTCGCCTTGGAGTCCAACATCTTCTGCCATCTCAGTACCCCCTCACTTGCATCAAAGCTTGTGACAAGTCCATGTCTGGCATCCAATCAATCACTTGAGCCCCTGAACCAGCAAGGGTTGTGAGACGGTTCTGGCGTTCAAGTTTGAGTACTTCATATGACATTCGAGGAATACGACTGACCAATCGTTCAAAGTCGATACTTGATGGAGATAGGACGGTGACTTCGTGACCTCGCCCAACCAAGTCACGTACCGCAGCAGGAACTGTCCCATCACCTTCGCACGATGAAATGACGAACACTGGGCTCCCTCTACTGAACCGTCCACTCAATGAGTTGGTCACTGCTTGGAGCGGCATGGAACCTTTTGGAGCGACACCAGCAAGTGCGCTGAGGATCTTGAAGTACTGCTTGTCACCGGTATCTGGTGGGAGATACGCAAGGCTTTCATCGTAAATTGCTAAGGCAACTGAATCACGTCGCTTGAGGAAGAACGCTGCGAGGCTTGCAGCAGAAACGGTGCCCATCTCGAGTGGATTTTTCAACACCGTACCAATCCGTGCAATGTCTCGACTGTCCAGCAATATGTACAAGTCAGTAACCGCATCTCGGCACTTTTCGTTGACCATCAGTTCACCGGTTCGAGCGAATGCCTTCCAGTTGATGTTCTTGAACGGGTCGCCCGGAACATATTCTCGAAGGGAGTAGAACTCTGAACCTTGTCCGGGTGTTCGCAACGTTGTGGCACCCGTGTACATCTTCGGTGTCCGTGAACGGAGAAACGCTTCTTCAACTTCTTTGATTTGCGGGAAGATGACGATGTCACTGTGATGGTCGACGTACATTTCATCGACACCGAGATTGAAGGTGTTTCGGGAACGCAACGAGACCGGTCCGATGGAGTAGTGCCCGCGAAGTGGGCATCGCAGAACGTAGCGAATCCGTGCACTTTCACCAGGTCGGAGGTTGAGACGCATTTGGTTTAGGCCGCTTCGCAACTTCATTTCATGCGGTATGTTATCGTAGACTTCCAGTAACTGCGTATTGCGGTTTGAGCGGTTGGTCACCAGTAACTCGACATAAAGGTCGTCACCTTTGTACAGATTGTCAGCTGAGAGCGTTCGTTGGACTTCCACGTCACCGTGGCCTGATATCCATGAATTGACGACGATGAATGCAACGAATGAAAGTCCGAGAATCATCATCTGCAGGTTTGCGATCATCATTCCAATCAGAATCAGAGCGATGCCACCAGTGAAGGTGAAGGATGCCTTTCGTGTCCACATACGCTCACCTCACGTGCGTCCCCACGCTTTGATACGTTTCACAACAGCAACGGTTTGTTCAAGAGAATACTTGGTTGGTTCAATCGCAAATTTGGCCAAGACGGGGTCGTTGATCAGCCCGACCAACTCACGGGCAGGCATGGCGTGGAATTCTTCTCGAGTCAAACCATTTTGGTTTCGAACCTTGGAAAGGAAGACTTGGCGGATTTTATCGGTCTTTGCGTAGTAAGTGTATCGGTTTGCATCTCCGAATCCGTAGTAGATGATGCTGAACACGTGGCGCCATGGTTCGGGGTCACGCTTCTTGATTAAAACCGCTTCAAAGGTGATGAACAGCAACAAGAACAGCAGAAGCATTGCGAGTCCTTCTCCAGTGAAGTAGACCAACAGGAAGTACACCGTATTGTATGAATCAGCAAGTATTGCGTTTTGAGGGTGGCGGGATTCATCGAAAATGACCATAGCATTCTCTGCAGGCTGTCCAAGTTCATCCACTTTGGACGACATCAACGATTCGGCGATAAAGTCCAATGCCCATTTTCTATTGTCGTTTTCGGGAATGCATTTTGTGTTGTTCGTCACGCAATCATTGTTACCATACTTCGGATTCTGCCGATCGTTGAACCCTTCGTAGTCGTACAGAGCATTGATGAGCGCTGAACCATCGGCCATGAAGACAATTCGGCCACCGTCGTCAGGGCTGCAGGATTTGCGAGCGCATGCTTCGATACTGAGGTTGAATTGTCCCCACAAGTCTGGCGTTTCTGAGGTCTGTTCGTTGCCGACCCAAATCTCACCGTCTCCGTTGACGTCTACGGTTGCTTCGTTACTGGTGACCGCCCGGATGGACACCTCGGACAGTGCACCGCTGACACCCGGGATTATTTCCAGAGCAGTGATGTTGTTGAGGAGCATTTGGTAGGTGGCATTGTATTGAATCTCGCCGTTGGTCCAGTGTTGGGCGCACAAGCCGGCATCTTCCAGTGGCATGCTTTGTCCGTCCAAAAGACTGCAAGGATGTGCCCCGTCGCCGTTGTTACCACTCCAGCGTTCGTGGACTGAGATTGTCTCAGGGTCGACTTCGGACCCATTCATGCCACATGGTGTCGCTTGCACGCACATCCAAATGTAGTTGTAATCCAGTTCTTGCACGTAGGTCGTGTCATACAACTGGAATCCGGTGTAGCGAACACCGTAAGCCTGGGCGATACTACCGGCAAATCCGTAATCGTCCAGTACCAATGCCGTTCCACCTGCATCGACAAATTCGACGATTGCGTCGATTTCAGACGGAGAATAGCCGTCATCAGATGCGATAGTGATGAATCCATCACTGTCAAACTGGGGCAAGCTGAGTGTGTCTCGTTCAACACCAGCTAAGATGTAGGTTGTGTTCCGAGGGTCTTCTATATCTGAAAGAAGCAGTGGGCTGCTCACAAGTGAACTGGTTTTGATGCCCATTTCATTGATGTCTTGTCGGAATGCTGACATGTCGTTCCAATCATCGTCGTAAGCTGACAGTTGGTTTGTGTTAGAAATATTGACGAAATTAATCAGGATACTCATCAGTAGCAGCGTCATCACGAACCAAAATGCGGCTTGGAGGCCGATTCTGCGATAGTTGATGTTACGCTCGCTTTCCAATTTATCACCAAGTGGAGCACTGTTCCGACAAGCCTACGCATTCCATTGGGTTTAGAAGGTTGTTATCCTGTGGTCGAGGAATGCTCGGTCAAGGTGACGCTCGTGACGGTCCGAAATATGTGAATTATCGCTTTAAGTGAACTTTTGTAGCGATTCTCGATACTTCTTCAACGGGTATTTGCATCAGTCCTCCAAGAAGCTCCCAAGGCAGTGCGGATGGGTCCAAGTTTTTTTCAATTTTAACTTGAATGAGGGTGATTGAGCCCGACTGTTTGTCAAATGAAACATCACGCAGGACTCCGAGAAGTTGTGCGTGAGAGTCAACCACTTCTCGGCCGAGTATTTCACGTGCAAAGACTGCCATTCATACCACGCTCACTGCGATTCACCATTACGGTTCAGCACATCAATGCGTCGATTCAAACTACGACCTCACATCGATTCCATTCCGAATCCAGTATCACGGTTACGCTTGATGTTCGACAGTCCGGAGGTCAGGGTTGTTTCCATCTTCTGATAGTAACTCAACATCTCGGCAGTGACGGTTGGGCGAACTCGTTTAATCGCTTCTTCAAAGTGCTTTTTGGTGACTTTCTTCTTGTCCGCACGCATGCAGATGAGTGCAGCTTCTCTGCACACTGCTTCGATGTCCGCACCTGTGAATCCATCCAATCCTCCAATCACGTCTTTGAGAGAGAACTTCGACAACGGCATACCTTCGCTGTGGATGTTGAAGATGGCTTCACGGGCACCAGCGTCCGGTGGTGGGATGTGGAGAACACGCTCAAAGCGTCCGCTTCGTAGTAGTGCAGGGTCGATCATTTCCGGCCGATTCGTAGCAGCGACAACGATGACGCCATCGAGGGAATCTACACCGTCCATACTTGCCAGCAATTGATTCACGACTCGGTTTCCAACATCGCTTCCTTCAGAACTCGAAGATGAGCGCATGCTGGCAATCGATTCAAACTCATCGAGGAAGATGATGGCTGGTGAGGATTGCTTTGCTTTCTTGAAAATCTCGCGGATTCCTCGTTCGGATTCTCCAACCCACTTGGAAATCATTTCTGGACCCTTTATACTGATGAAGTTCGCTTGAGCTTCATTTGCGATGGCTTTAGCAAGCAACGTTTTCCCAGTACCCGGCGCACCGAACAAAACGATACCACGTGGGGGTTTAATTCCGAAGTGCTCAAACAATTCAGGTTTAGTGAGTGGCCATTCTACAGATTCTTTCAGTCGGTCTTTCACTTCTTCAAGTCCACCAACTTCATCCCACGTCACTTCTGGGATTTCAACGTAGATTTCACGCAATGCAGACGGTTCAACGTCCTTGATTGCTTCACGGAAATCATCCATTCGAACTTCCATCTTTTCGAGAACTTCCGGAGGTATGCTCTCTTCATCCAAGTCGATTTCGGGAAGGTACCTACGCAGTGCCTTCATAGCTGACTCACGAACCAATGCAGCAAGGTCTGCTCCAACAAACCCGTAGGTGTTGTCGAGAACCCAGTTGATTTCAAAGTCATCTGAGATCGGCATTTGACGAGTGTGGACGTCCATGATTTCACTGCGACCATCACGGTCAGGTACCCCGATTTCGATTTCTCGATCGAATCGACCGGGTCGGCGAAGAGCAGGGTCAAGCGCATCTCGGCGGTTTGTAGCACCGATGACTACGACGTTGTCGCGACCTTGCATTCCGTCCATCAACGTCAGCATTTGTGCAACGACTCTCCGCTCTACCTCGCCGCTCACGTCTTCTCGCTTCGGGCAGATTGAATCGATTTCATCAATGAAGATGATTGCAGGAGCGTTTTCAGCAGCCTCGTCAAAAATTTCTCGCAGTTGTTTTTCAGATTCGCCGTAGTACTTCGAAATAATTTCGGGACCATTGATGATTTTGAAGTGGGAATTCACTTCTGTGGCGACTGCTTTGGCGATCATGGTCTTTCCAGTTCCCGGTGGACCGTGGAGCAAGACACCCTTGGGTGGGTCGATACCGAGACGACGGAATAATTCTGGATGCTTGAGGGGTAGTTCAATCATTTCACGGACTTTTTGCAACTGTTGACCAATTCCACCGACGTCCTCGTACGTGATTCCTTCAGACTGACCAGCATCGACGTCATCAACGGCTTCGTCCTTGATTACGATGTCAGTGTCGTTCGTGACTTTCACGATGCCTTTGGGAGTCGTCTGAACCACTGCAAACGGCAGTGCCTCAGCAAACAGTGTCATTCCCGGAATGAAAATTCGGTCACCTTGAACGACCGGCCGCTTCGAGAGGCCTCTGCGAGCAAAGCCTTCAATCCCTGGACCGAACTTGACTTTTTGCTTGTTGGCCATTACCGGTGAAAGGATGAGTTTCGTGCATTCCTTAGCATCGACTTTGCTTACCGTGACGCGGTCTCCTAGACTCACGCCAGCGTTTTTGCGAATGATACCGTCGACTCGAATGATTTCCATTTTTGCGTCTTCAGGGCGACTGCGCCAGTAAATCGCGGCAGTTGAGCGCTTTTCACCTTTGATTTCTACGATGTCACCAGGCTTGAGCCCCAAATCGTTTTCCCCAGATATGCGAGCTCTTCCGTGCCCGACATCCGAAGGTATTGCTTTTGATACGCGTAGTGACATTGTGTTTTCATCCCCGGCCATGCTTTCACTTCCTACAGATTTATCGAGCCTATTTAATCATGGGCTCGTTGCCTCTCTCTTCTATCTTCCCGCCGACCCCCTTTTAACCTTAAGTTGTGATTCGATGAGATTATACGAGTCCTTTTTCTTTCAAAAGCATCCATCAATTTGAAGAGGGGCGTTTTGTTGGAGGGGTCATGGTTCACGTACTGGAAACCGGACTCGAATTTCTCGCGATAGAGAATCCAAATGGAAAACCCGCTGTTAAAGGGTACAATATCATCAACGGGCAATTGAAATCTGCCAGCGACGGTGCATCATTTACATCGATTAACCCTGCGATTTTGGCCGACACGCTTGGTGAATTTCCCTTGTCGAACAAAGCCGATGTCAATGAAGCGTTGGATGCTGCTCACGCGGCATTCCCGGCTTGGGCCGCAACCCCGGCTCCGACCCGAGGGCAAATCATTGGAAACATGGGACGACTATTGATGGAGCACAAGGACGCTATTGTTGCGCTTGAGACTCGTGAAATCGGAAAGACGCTCAAAGAATCCGCAGGTTCTGTGCAAGAAGCAATCGATACCTGCCTGTTTTTCCAATCCGAAGGCCGACGATTATACGGTCAAACCGTGAACTCGGAATTGCCTGACAAGGAATTGTTCACCTATCGACGCCCTCTAGGCGTATGTGGCATCATCAATGCTTGCAACTTCCCTGCAGCCGTACCCTTCTGGAAGATGATTCCAGCAATCATGTGCGGTAACACATGCGTGTGGAAGAGCCCACAAGATGCACCACTCTTGTCCTTTGCTTTAGCACGAATCATGCACGAATCGGGATTGCCCGACGGTGTCATCAATTTGGTTCATGGAAAGGGCAGTGGTGCAGGCCAGCACCTCATAGATGCAGTCGATGAAGGTCGAGTCAACAAAATCTCGTTCACCGGTTCTACCGAAGTTGGTAAGATGATTGGTGAAGTATGCGGCAGAAACTTGGTTTCATGCTCGCTTGAACTTGGGGGCAAGAATCCACTTGTCGTCATGCCGAGTGCGAACTTGGACAACGCAGTTGAAGGTGCTTACTGGGGAGCTTTTGGTACCGCAGGTCAGCGTTGCACCTCACTTGGAAACCTTATCATCCATGAAGATATTTACGACGAATTCATGTCGAAGTTCATGTCAAAGGTCGAATCAACGACCATTGGTGATTCATTAGCACATGACGGTGTTTTGTACGGGCCGATGCTTTCAGAAAAATACGCAAAGGATTTCCTCAAAGGCTTAGAGATGTGTAACGCTTCAGGCGCTAAGCAAATTTTCGGCAAGGGTCGAATTTCAAGTGATAACAGGCCGACCAACTTCCTCGGAACTGCAGAAGACGGTGTTTACATGTGGCCACACGTGTTCACTGAAGTGACAGAAGACATGGAATGTTTCCATGAAGAAGTGTTTGGCCCCGCTGTCACAATTTGCAAAGCGAAAGATTTCGATCACGCCCTTCACCTCGCCAATGCCAGCCCATACGGTCTCTCATCGGCAATTTACACCAACGATCGTTTGGAAGCCTACCGGTACAAGACTGGAATTAAAGCAGGAATGACCGGTATTAACAATTCTACCACAGGAGCTGAAGCTCACCTTCCGTTTGGTGGAGTAAAGGGGTCTGGAAACGGCACTCGTGAATCCGGAATTTGGGTCATTGAAGCCTACTCATACTGGCATGCAGTCAACGACGAACTGTCCGGAAAACTCCAGCTCGCTCAGATGGATGTCGACGAGGTTGAAATGGCTGAAGCAGAAGTCGATTGGACGAAACTTGCTTGATTGAAACCGTGAGTAAAACCATACTTCAAATATGAACAGATGGAAAGAAAATTGTTGGGTGGTAGTTTGACGTCGAGTTTCCTGTATAATGAGCAAGCAGACCAAAAGGCGGTCGAGCGAGTCGAACTTGCTTACCTTGAATGCGAAACGATTGCTCGAAGCTCTTCTTCCTCCTTCTTCCGGTCGTTCCGGCATCTTCCTGACTCGAAGCGCAAGGCGGTGAATGCACTGTATGCATTTTGCCGACGAGTTGACGATATCGTCGATGGTGACTGGCTACCGACCGCTGACCTCAAGCATCTCGATGAAAAAACTCGACTCTACCGGTCCCAACTGCTTGATGAGCGCAACTTCAATCCAATTTTTACGGATGAAGAGCACTTCCAAAGGCTGCGAGCGCTAAATTCATTCCGAGAATCACTCGACAACATTGAGCAGGGTGTACAGATGAACGAACCAATCTTCATTGCCCTTGCAGATACGTTAAATCGTTTTCCGATTGAAATTGTCCACCTTCGTGAACTGATTAATGGCATGGAAGACGATTTATTTGAAACCAATTACGAACGCTTCGAAGACCTTCGTCGATATTGTTACCGAGTCGCTTCCACGGTTGGACTGTGCCTCATCGAGATTTACGGCTACTCCGACCCAAACGCTCGCCGTCACGCCATCGACATGGGGATTTTTCTTCAACTCGTCAACGTTTTACGGGACGTACAGGAAGACCTCGACCGGAACCGAATTTACATTCCATCAGAAGAACTTGCCAAGTTCGGAATTCGTCAAGATCAACTCAGAGATAATTCACTTGCTGGCCAAAAATCGTGGCAAAATTTCATGCGCCACTACATCGACTACATCCACGCTCACAGAAAGAATGCACTTGGGCTGATTCCGTTGCTGGATAAAGATGCACGTCGAACACCCCGCATGATGTGCATGGCATACAATGCAATCCTAAGTGAGGCAGTCCGTCGTAACGGCGACGTTCTTTCCCGCCGCTTAACACTGAATTTCTATCGCAAGATGCAAGTGGTTTTTTCAAATCTCTTATCTGTTTCATCCGACTGATTCGCCGAACAAACCCGCCTCTCTTGCAACGACACTCGTCTGGACGTTTAACCTCATCCTCAAATTACCTCAGCATGAGCATTTTGACGCTCAGAGGGCCACACAATCCATTTTTGTAAGCGCATTCGATAGGCCAAAAACCAACAGAACGCCGGTAGGGTGGAGTAGGTGAAAATTTGTCGTAAGTTCCACGCCCATGCATCAAACCACCCTTCTGCTAACCAACCATAGGGCCAAATTGGTTGAACCGACCAGATCCCAGAATGGGATGGAAGGTCGAGAATTAAGTGAGATAAATAGGCAATACCGAACAAAGGCGTCCATTTAGAACGAATCACCAGTGGCATAATTATCAGCCCCCAGAACAGAAAACTGTGGCTCATGTTCCAGCACAACCAGGTCCAGTGTTCAGTAATCCACGGGTTCTGATAAAAAGCATCAGGTTGTGGATACCACAGTGTGCTGTTGGTTTTGATTCCAAGGTAGAGGTAACTCGGAATGTTCATCAAATCAGGGCTCATTGCAGCAAGGGCACCTTTGAGTCTTCGTCGCTTGATACTCTTTGGAGCAATCTCTCCGATCATAGCACCAACCAGTGCATGGAAGAGTGAATCCATACAGCGAAACTGCAGCATTCAGTACTTGTTATTTACTTCTGTTTGAAAAGAATTACTTCTTCTTCCACAGGCCGAGAGAATCTCTCAGTGCGGGTTCGAGTTCATCATGTTCGAACTTGTATCCAATTTCCTTGAGTCGTTGTGGCAGTACCTTGTTGCTGTCGGTTGTTAGAGCGACACCCATCTTTCCAAACAGCACCCAAATTGCCAGTGGTGGGGTGGGAATGAATCCGGGACGTCGAAGCACCCGACCGAGCACTCTTGCGAATGTTTTCTGTTGAACAGGGTTTGGTGCTGTGAGATTAAACGCACCTTCGCAGGTATCGCTCATGACCAAATGATGGATGGCGTAGACTTGGTCTTCCATTGAAATCCATGGGTACCACTGCCGGCCTCGCCCGATTGGCCCCCCTGCTCCAAGCTTTGCGGGAAGCAGCATTTTCCCCAACGCTCCGCCAGTTGCATCAAGCACCAGTCCAGTTCGAGCGTGAACGGTTCGAATACCTGCATCTTCAGCAGGTTTTGATGCCTCTTCCCAGGCTTTGCATACCTCGGGAAGGTAGCCTTCGCCAGCAGGGGAATCTTCAGTGAGTTCTTTATCACCTTGATGGCCGTAAAAACCTACGGCGCTTGAGACAAGAAAAACGTCCGGCTTACTGGTCAGGTTCGCAAGTGTTGAGGCGAGCAGGTTGGTGGTTTCGGTACGACTGGTGCGAATCAATTCCATTCGCTTCTTTGACCATCGTTTGTCACCGATTCCAGCACCGCCAAGATGGATGACGATGTCGAAGTTTTCAATTTCCGTAGGGTTGATTTTTCCTTTCGAAGGGCGCCATTCGATTTCGTTAGAGTCAGGTTTCGGTGTCCTGCGAACGAGGCGCCAAACATCGTGATGGCCGGTATCGAGAAAGGCGACCAGTTGCCGGCCGATTAATCCAGAAGATCCCGCAACCAAGATTCGCTTTCGTGGGAGGTGTGAAAAATCGTTGTGGCGCTTGATGTCACGCATCAAACGAAGTTCTCTCCCGCGGAACATGCGAGTCAATCTGTTGGTGATGCTACGGCCAGCGACGAGGTTCCCCAGCCCCCCCATTGGCAGCGTATACTCGACTTTATCCTCGATGCGACACATCCCATTACCAGATTCGACAAAGGCATGTTTATGGTGCCATGTTTTGAACGGTCCTTTGACCATGATATCTTCAAACGCTTGTGGAGGATTGTATCCCATATGACGAGCAACCCATGACATCTTGAAAGGCCCCATTGGAAATCGAAACACTCGCTCCGCGCCATCTTCCAGCGTGGGGTCGGCTCGGACTTCTTCGGCGACTTCCCATGCTGGCATAAGGCGGCGGAATGAGCCGGTACGTTCGTGCCACGCAAAGGCATCTTCAACTTTTGCTTCGACCTCGGTTGTGTGTTCAAATTTCATGAAACTGCCTCAGTTTTTGTACTCTTGTAGATAAGGCTTGATATTGAACTTTCGTTGGGTGTTGGCTGAGGACATGTACCGGATTTTACCGAAGATGGCTCGTTCAGGGCCCCATGCTCTGTCGTGACGTCCTAGGACCCAGAAAATTCCGGTGTACGAATTCGGATCTCGACCATCGAGGGCATAGCGATCGTTGAGTTCAATCATCCAGTCTGCAGCGATTTGCGGTGTAGGTGCCCACTCCAAAATTCGCTTACCCCACAGCATGCGGAGGTAGTTGTGGATGATGCCGTCTCTGACCAGCTGACGTTGAGCAGCATTCCATATGTCATCATGGGTGTCAGCCTGTTCAATCTGCGTCAGCGTATATTGAACTCGCTCATCACTGGCGTGTTCCATGAGCGTGGTCTTTGCCCAACCTGGTAGCGATTCGTACTTGTTGTGTTCGGGGCTGTGGAATGCATTGTTGAATCCAAGTTCTCTCCAAGTGATAATTTGGTCGAGGAAACTTTCTGTAGAACGTTCTAAGTTCCACCATCCTTCACGAGCACCTTTCCGGTCCATTTGTATGGTTTCGGGATCCCAGCCACCCATATCCAAGATTCGTTGGACAACTTCGATGGTTGAGATGTGACCGAAGTGGAACCATGGGGATAAGCCACTTGTGGCAGGTTTCGTCACCTCGTTTCGGTCGTCTGCATACCTGTACAACCGGTTGGCAAGGAATTCTCGCAGCATACGAACTGCGGTATCCCGTCCTCCACGAGCACGGGGGACTGGGGGAACAGAATGGTCAATGTCGATGGTTGAGAGGGCATTACGCCCCGAGCTTCCAGGTTCACTGGCGCGCCACAACCACTCAAAAGGCGTGACATTGAATTTCCATTGGCTAGAAAGTTGCAGGTAATCTTCATCTTCCATCCATAGTGAGTGGTGTTTAGGAATAGGATTAGCTCGAGGCCACGTTTCAAGACATTCAACGAAACGCTGATGCACGAATCGTCGGAAGCTGTGAGCAGTCGTGTAGATACGGTCGGTCCATGACATGGGGAATACACCGTTTGAATCAACAGCTACCATTCGTCGGTGGATTGATTTACTGGCGTACTTGACTGCTTTGAGAGGAAAGTATGTTGGAAAGTCGTCGGTTACGACCATAACAGCGTCTTGTGAAAGTTCGTGCAGTTTGCCGCTCGGTCCGCTGAGCGGTGTCTCAACCCATGGAATAAAGCGGATGTTGTGTTCCCTGAACGTTCGAATGTTGTCGAGCATACCTTGTATCATGAACGTACATATGCGGTCATTCGCAAATCGGTGGCTGGTGGAAATTTCTTCCAGTACCAACAACGGTACTTCGTGTTGCTTCGCCATCTCGGCTGCGTACTCAAGGGAGGCGTTGTAGTTGAGACGACGGTTGGAAATCATCCAGTAAAGAACATACTTCCCTTCGAGATTGACGGGTTGTTCATTGCATGACCGTACTCGGTCAATGAGTCTCGGGTTCACGCTTCTCCACCCCATGATTTTGGCAAGGTGTGAAGCATGTAGGGGTGGCCACGTTGGCGTTCGTAGTCGATGGTTCGCAGTGATTGATTGGAATTGACTGCAGAAATTGCCATGGAGTGCATGGCGTCGCTGATCCACTCCAATGAACTAAATTCGTTGGCATTGACAAATCGTGTTTGGAGAACTTCTTCTCCTGCAGTTGGCGTAGCACTGGAATCCAACTCGACAAGATAAGCGATAAAAATGGCGGGAGTACCATCTTGGAGTCGTTCGCGAATTGACTGCACACCAGTGACGGTTCCTTGGACGTTGCATTCTTCTTTCAGCTCGCGAAGAACTGCTTTGCTCGGCATTTCGTCATCGTTGACATACCCCTTAGGGAGTCCCCAGTGACCCTTGTAGCGGCCATGGGCTTCCTGCACGAGGAGAACCGTGCGTGCCCTGCGTACTATTGCAGCGACTCCAAGGTCACAGTTCACGGTGTGCATGACCAACCACCAAATTTAGAAGGTTATAAAGAAGTGTTTTGAAAATTCAAGGTTTCATACAGTTCTTTATATCAACTATCAACAAATTCGTGATATGTCTAATCACAAGACCCTCGCCAATGATGTAAAATCAGATGCAGTACTTCCAACCGAACACGGCAATTTCAGAATGCGCGTTTTTGTCGATAAATTTGGAGCAGAACACTCCGTTCTCTCTGTGGGCCTGGGTGACAGCACCGCTCCACCTTTGGTTCGAATTCACTCCGAATGCCTAACTGGAGATGCCTTCGGATCGCTCAAGTGTGATTGTGGGCCGCAACTGCAAGCCTCCATGGCGCGTATACAAGAAGAAGGAAACGGCGCCATTGTTTACATGCGCCAGGAAGGACGTGGTATTGGACTTGAGGCCAAGATTCGTGCATACGCTCTGCAAGACCAAGGCCTTGACACTCTCGATGCGAATCTCGCCCTCAACCTCCCTGCTGACGCTCGCCAGTACGACTTTAGCGCCCACATGCTCAAACAAGTCGGGGTGTCCACGGTTCGATTGATGACCAACAATCCTCTCAAAATTGAAGGCCTTCGTACCAACGGAATCGACGTACATGAACGACTGACTCACATTGCGGGTCGATGCCAACTAAACAACCACTATCTGTCAACCAAAGCCAAGCGGATGGGGCACATGATACCAGAGCAAGTATAGTCATGACTATACCAAAGAAGTCGGAGGGTGCACCATGGTAAGCCAACTTGTAGGCCAGAAAGCCCCAAACTTCACGCTCCCTTCGACCAGCGGTGAGCCCGTTTCTCTTGCTGAATACGACGGTAAGTGGAAGGTCTTGTTTTTTTACGCTAAAGATGGCTCTCCTACCTGTAAGCGTGGATGCTTGAACTTCAAGGAACAGTACGACCTTTTTCAATCCCTCACGCCTCCAGTCGAAGTCATCGGTATCAGTCAGGATATGATGGAAGACCACCAGAGATTCAAGGAAGAACTTGGGCTACCTTTCTCCCTTTTGAGCGACCCAGAACGCGAAGTAGCCGATGCGTACGGTGTACCGGTTCATTTGGGGATTTTTCCAGCAAAATCTTCATTTTTAATCGGCCCAGACCGCACAGTCCACTACTGCTATGACTGGCTGTTTCGACCACGTCGTCACGTCGCTCGGATTCTTGACGCATTCAGCAACCTCTCCGCTGGAGGCAAGATGGTATGAACTGGATCGAATTGTTCCAAGACGCCGGGCTGTCTGAGAGAGAAGCTCGTTCGGTCGTCATTCTCTCAAGCTCGAAGGAGCTCAAGGCCAGCGAACTTGCAAAGCAGCTTGGTACCAATCGACTCGACGCCTATAATTCGCTCTCCAGGCTCACTGAGATCGGTTTAGTGAGCGTTACTGCCGACCGTCCAATGCGTTTCTCATGCTCTTCTCTTCCGGTGCTGTTCAAACGCCTGATTAAAGACCAGCGGGAACGTATTGACCGTACCAGTCAAGCATTTGACAAGTTGATGTCGGGGGCGAATCCCGATTTTGCTGAAGATGATTCTTCCTCGCTCGAAACCAACGCTAAGTTTGCCGTGCTAAAAGGAAGAGAACATATCCACAAAAAAATCGCTGACTTCTCTGAAAACGCCGAAGAGCGACTCACGCTGTTACTCGGTCGCTTCGGCATCCTCCACCTTTGTCGCTCTTCTGGACTGGATGAAGTAAATTCCGCAGCCAAGCGTGGCGTTGTTGTCACCGTTCTTGCACAACTTGACCGTCGAACACTTCGTTTCTTTGATCAACTTGACGAACTCGTTGAAGTCCGCCACACTGATGAAATCAGCTCTCTTGGTGTGCTACAAGATTCAGCCAACGTCATTCAGTTCCTGCACGTTGAAGAAAATCCCGTTGGACGAGGGCGTGAAGATGCAGCTCTTGTGATCAGTTCGGATGTGTTCAGTAGTTCGCATTCAGATTTTGTTTCAGCAATTTGGAATGAAGCAGTTGACTTTGACAGTGCCAAAAAGCGTTTCACTGAAGAACGGATCGTTGACCCGTTGCGCCTCACAGTTGGTAAAGGGTCCTTCCTCGACCAATTCCGAGACGCACTCGAAGTCAGTACTGAACTTCCTGACAAAGATACTCCATTCAATCCTGAATCGTTTTTGGCTTCGACCAAAGGCATCAATCAAGCCCGCTCCGCACTGCAAGATGGTACCGTTCTGAGTCTAAATCAACTCGGTATCGATATCGGCACTATGCTGCGCCAAGTAGGTCAACGAATTGGCGAAGAACTCACATTCAGCTTGAGGAAAATCGATGGTCATGTAGAATTTCTCAGCGAACTCATGGATTGGTGGGAGCACGCTGGCCTCGGTGAACTGGATTATGACAGCGACCCGTTTTTCCACATCATCGTCAACCTCGCCCATCCTGTCAGTTCTCAAGAAAAAGACGTCCTACCACTTTGGGAACTCGATGACGGAATTATTGAAGGGGCCCTGCTTGCCCGCTATCCCGTTGACGGAAACGTACGAATCCGCCGTGAGCCACAAGACAAAAACGCTCCCTCAACTTTCCGCTACACCCTCATTTTTATTGAAGACCAAGAACCTGAAGACGACGAATAAGAAAACATGTCTTCTTAAGGTGTACCCCTGAATCTAATTTATGCGAATGCTGACGTTTCTGCGCTTCATGCGTCAAATCATGCGCAAAAAACCGGCAGATTTGGATTGGATACAACGACAGGGGCTTATCGCTGTCAAATTAGCGCAGATTTTTGCACTTCGTCCAGACTTACTGGGGACCGAAAAATGCCAACAATTGCAACAGTTGTACCAGCATGCCGCCTCCATTGATTCAGAGAATCTTCACGTTACGATTGAGCAGAAAGCCCCATCAGGATTCTCCGATGCGTTTGAGTACATTGATGACGAACCGCTTGCAGCTGCTTCGGTTGGACAAGTACACCGTGCCCGGTTGAAAACTGGAGAAGAAGTTGTTATCAAATTCATCAAGCAAACCAATGCCGTCGAATTCAAGAAAGAAGTTGTTCGAATGCGAAGGTGGTTACGTATTTTCCTCGTGTTCGCCCCACGCCTCCGCAAAGTCGGGAACCCAATGGCCCTGATCAATCACGTTGCTGATTATACGCTTCGTGAACTCGACCTGCGGAATGAAATCAAAGGAGCAGACGAGTTGAAAGCCATTCAAGACTCCATCGCAGAGAATTTTGATATGTCGCTTCTTCGCTTTCCTATTTACTACCCTGAACTCTCCAATCAGGACATTTTAGTTTCAGAGTTCATCGAAGGAATGTCACTTGAAGAAGGTATTGAAACCAAGTCCCTGAGTTGGGATTTCCTGTTGCAGTTTTTCAGAATTCACGGGGCGTATCTGTTTGGTATCGGTACTTTCCACGGAGATTTGCATCCTGGAAACTGCATCGTGGACAAGCAAGGCAAGTTTGTGTTTATCGATAACGGTGCAATTTGTCACGCTCCCAAGAACGTTGCACATTCCCTGTTCACGTTCTTTGACCACCTTTCTCGACAAGAACGCCATGATGCATTTACGGCCCTGTTGTCAATGACCGAACTTCCCCCGAAGCAAAAAAAGTTGGACAAGTACTACGAAACCATGGGTGAAATCTACAAGGATTTCGAACTCAAGCCAGTTGGTGAACAGAGTCTTACGCGCATCATGATGGATACAGTGAAAGCGGCGGTAATCCATGCTGGTGCAAATTTCGGAGAGGAAGCCTTCCCGATAATTCGCGCACTGATGTATCTTGACGGATTGGTCATTCGTACACACCCCGATGCTCTGCTGATTCAATCAATGGGGCCCTATCTTGAAGAATTTAAATCTAAATTAGATTTGTAGGTGGGTGTATGTCAAGTCGAATCGCCGTCATCGGAGCTGGATTGGCTGGCCTTCGTTGTGCTGAATTGTTGTGTGATGCCGGCTTTGATGCCCATGTTTACGAGCGAGAGAACCGTGTAGGCGGGCGAATGGCAACCGATTCAATTGACGGCTTTCTCGTCGATCATGGTTTCCATGTCATGCAGACTGCCTACCCTACTTCAAAGCGAACTTTTGACTTTACACAACTCGGCGCTAAAGCATTCGAACCCGGAGCCATTGTTGTTCAACAGCGCTCGTCGAAGCCGAAATTTTGGCGACTTGCAGACCCTTTTCGTCGTCCGTTTCAAGGGGTCGCATCAGGCCTGAATCGCTTTGCATCACCGTTTGACTTACTACGCGTAGCTCGACTGAGGTTTTCGGCTGGAAAGGGCGCGATTGAAACCGTCTATGATGGTGGAAACGATTCAACAAGTGCATATCTCTCAAAGCGAGGTTTCTCGTCATCAATGGTCGACCGATTTTTTCATCCTCTGTTCTCAGGTATTTTTCTTGAAGATGAATTGAAGACCAATGAACGAATGTTCCGATTCGTATTCCGAATGATGTCGAAAGGAGATATGGTACTTCCTCGCAACGGTATTCAGGCCGCCCCAGAATCTGTCGCTCAGCGGATTGGATACGGTCGCATTCACCTCTCCTCGAAGGTTGAAGTCAGAGACGACAACACCCTCCTCATCAACGGTAAAGAACACTCCTTCGCCGCCGTCGTCCACGCATACACCACATCACCAGCAGAGAACGACCGTCATGTTTGGACACTGCATTTTGATGCGCAACATTCACCGTTGGGTTCAAACCACATTCTTTTGAATGGCGATGTAAAACTCAAGAAGCAACTCATTGCTCACGTTGCCGTTCCGTCGGACATACAACCTTCCTACGCCCCTGAAGGGCGGTCACTGGTTACGGTGACCGTTGTGGGTTCAAACGCTGATTCTCTCGGTTTCTCCACTCGTGATGATGTTCTTTCTCAAGTTCAGACTGAACTCGCATCATGGTTTGGTGAACAAAGCAGCGAGTGGCGATGTCTTGCAGTGCAGCACATCCGACACGCACTCCCTGAACCATTGGATGACCTCGGCGACACTCCATCACTCGGTACTGACAGGTTTGAGTGCGGCGACCACATGATGCATGGCAGTGCTGAAGGAGCACTTCTTTCAGCAGAGCATACTGCACAAGCGGTCATTCAATCCCTTCGCCAATGAACCGATGCAAACAAGAATCAGGTCAGATTAGGCCTGTTATGGCGCAGGAGGTGAGAATGCTTGGTACCGGCAATGCCTTTCTACCATACGGCCGTCTTCACTCCTTTGCGATGATTGATGGAAAACACATCATCGATTGCCCTCCAACTGCCTTGGCCAGTCTCCGTAGAGAGGGAATCGTTCTTTCAGATATTGAGACCATCTTCATCACGCATGTTCACGCAGACCACGTGTTTGGATTTCCGTTCTTTCTGTTGGAACGGCGGTACATTTCAGACCGTGGACAGGAGAAGCCGCTAACCGTGGTTGCTGCCCCAGGCGTCAAAGAACATCTTCTTCACTTGTGCCAACTCGCATATCCTGGGAGTTTGGATGAGGTGTTTTCAACGATACAGTGGCGTGAAGAAAGCGAAGGAACCCTACAAAGTGGCCTCACATGGAAGCGTTTCAGAGTCCTGCACGACGAATCAGTGGACCCGTTTGGCTATCACTTCGATGCAGGAACTGATGGAAGTTTTGTTCACAGTGGAGACTCAGGTCCCTGCCGAACTCTCTACGATGAACTTGAAGCGACGAACATGGCAATCATCGAGATGGGAATCCCAGATTGGGTTGATTCACCTCATCATCACACACCTACAGAACTACGTACATTGGCCCAAAGCAATCCATCTTTACTGATGGTGGTCACGCACACGTTCATCGATCAGCCAGGGATTCACCCCGTGCCAACGGTCACCGACGTCTATCCGGAGCATCCCAGCAACGTCGTTCACGCAGAAGACGGGCTTCTTATACAACAGAGTTCATCATCGTGGTCGGTAGTTTAGACAAACTTCACAGTTGACCATATCTCGGTAAAATTACTGATATTTTTGTCGATTTCCCCCTATAAACTCTGACCCTTTATAATAATCAAATTGAATTTCATTCATCTATGAAACATCGGTACCCATCGGGGGGAACGGTCATACTTATGAGGGGGACTCGGACTAACCCACATTATCGCGCATCGGCTCAATTGGGTCATGTCCGAACATGATAAAAGGAGGTTCAAAAAATGAGTGAAAATATTTTTGACGCCGTCCTTTCGCGTCAAACACTGTTTTTGAACAAGGAAATCCTTCGACATGAGCACTTACCAAAGCAACTCCCGCATCGAATGAAGGAAATTGAAGCAATTTCCTTCAATCTGGTCGAGGCTCTAAACGGGCACATCCCATCCAACATGACGCTGTACGGTGTGACGGGTGCAGGAAAAACTGCTGTGACCTCATTTGTCTGCAATCAACTTGAGGAGAAGGGTAAGCAAATGGGCCGACATGTCCGCTCTATCATGGTTAACTGCCGTCAAATCGACACACAATATCGCGTCCTCAGCCGTCTCGGAAATTCACTGCTTGAAGAACATGAAATTGATGAAATTCCGTTCACTGGATGGCCTACAGACCGAGTGTTCGGAGAACTTGTCCGCCGCATGGATGAACGTGGGGGCGTGTACATTCTCGTTCTCGATGAAATTGATCACTTGGTGCGAAAAGCTGGTGACGACCTACTGTACAACTTGACCAGTCTGAACGCCTCTTTGAAGACCGCTCGTACTTGCGTGATTGGAATTTCAAACGACTTGAAGTTCACCGATTTCCTCGATCCTCGAGTGCGTTCCCGATTGGGCCAACTCGATGTTGTGTTCAATCCATACGATGCTCAGCAATTGCAAGACATTCTACTGCAACGTTCTGAAGGCTCTCTCAAAGAGAATATCCTCGACGATGGCGTGATTGGATTGTGTGCTGCCCTTGCGGCTCAGGAACATGGCGACGCCCGATGCGCTCTGGATTTGCTTCGCGTCTCAACCGAGCGTGCTGAACAAAGCGGTGATTCAAAAGTAGGCCAACGGCACGTTCGTATGGCACAACATCAAATCGAACGCGACCAAATGATTCCGGTTATCGCTTCGCTTCCCAGTCAACAAAAACTTGTTCTTGCATCAGTACTCATCAATGAGAAAAATGGATTACGTAATATTCAGACAGGTGAAGTCTATCATGTCTATCAGCAGGCTTGCAGATATGCCGGTCACAATCCCTTGACTCAACGCAGAGTCTCGGGATTAATATCGAATCTTGACATGCTTGGATTGGTCACGGCTCGTATCATGAACAAAGGACGATATGGCCGAACGAAGCAAATCAATTCATGCATACCAAAGAACGTTAATGCACAAGAAATTATGGTGGATTCGGAAGCTCAGATGGAAGAGATATTTGCTCGACCTTACCGCCATCAAGCGCGTCTATGATGCTTAAATTACAGGTTCTTTGCTTCGGTGTGCTTATATCCAAAAGGTAGGTGGCGAGTTCATGAGCAACCAAGAGACCGAGACTTCCACCAGCGTCGTTTCGATGATTATGCACCCATCTCGCGGTCTAGCTAACTGGTATGTGTGCATCGGTATGCTCGGTATTTTCCTTGCCGTACTCAACATTCTCGGACTTGTTCATCCAACCTATCACCTCTCTTGGGGCGGACTTTTCACCTTTGAAGCAACCAACGCTGCATTTGAACTCAAGTCCGATTCAATCGATGTTGTTCTTTCCGATATCGTGTTCATCGGTCTGTGCACTGCTCTGCTCACCATGGGCTTCCGTACAATCGGTAGTTTTGATGATGGAGTCGGTGGATGGTTCACTGCACTTTTCGTCAACGATACTTGGCCGGCTTTGGTCGACCCCGACATTGGCGGATGGAGCAAACTCATGAGTGCTTGGTGTCTCTTGCTCGGGCTTGTGTTCTACCTCTACTACGGTGTCATGCACACCGGATGGATTGACATTGGTGTTTATTCAGTCAGCGTTGCACTGATTGCATTCGGATTTGCTCTAAAGATGGCAGCCGATGCTCCAGAAGGCGAAGACAACTTGGACTGAACTCAGTTGTCCTTCTTTCCAAATAATTTTGGATGTCCATGTGCACCCACAAGTGCATCAATGAATCCCAACAATAGGCCTTGCCATAATGCAACGCTCCAACGTAGAGTCAAGTTTCGTACTTTGAGGATTGAAATTAAGGAACGTTTCCCGGTACTTATTGCACCTCGGTTCACGATTCCTAACGGTCCTCTCCAAAGTATGACTTCATGAACGACCATCAAAACGCCGGTTAGGACCAATACTTTGGTTTGCCACCAAGTTTGTGCAAGCTCCCAAGTCCATTCAGGATAGGATATGAACGAATAGATGAATGGGATGCCGGTGAGAATCACCATCAGCCACAGAGGAAAAACCGTGAGCACGAAGGTTGAACTGCCGATGAAGTCAAGATCAGGCCCGCTTCGTTTTCGTCGGGGGAAGGTACGAACAATCCGCATGTGTGCTCTTGCATCTCGTCGTCGTTTGGATAAAAACCGAGACGCCTTTACTTCAGGGACGTGATGAACTACTGCGTTGGGTGCGTAGACGATGGTACCGCCGTTCTCAATCAGGCGAAGACTGACCTCCATGTCTTCGGCATGGTACCACTCTGGGTTAAATCCTCCAATATCAATCAGGCTTTTTCGGTGAAACATGGAACATGGTCCATTCGCAAGACTTGTTCTGCGAGGCCTAGACCGATACTTCGTGGCGATTTCGACCGAGCGAACCCGACTGACGATGTCCTCAGCATGTTCAAAGACGGTTCGTCCCGTAACGGCTACAACCTGCTCAACGGTATCGACAGGATTCATTTCTTTCACCATGTTAGCAATCCAATCTTGTTCACACCGAACATCGATGTCGGTGATAGCAACCCATTCACCACGCGCTTCAGTGACTGCATATTGCCGTCCAGCAGACAATCCCTTTGCCTCTTGGGTAAGGACTCTTATCGGTATGTCCGCTTTTTCATCATGCCAACGTAGCAGGCGTTCTTTGGAACCGTCTGTAGAACCGTCGTCAACCGCGATGATTTCCATTGGTCGGTATGTTTGTTCGCTGAGTGCTTTCAGACAACCATCGACCCAATCAAGACCATCACGAACGCAGACGGTCACGCTAACCAGTGGATTTTCTGTCATTTCTTCACCTCGAACATTGAAATCAAGTTCCGACATCGTTGTTTCACATCAATCGATGTAATTTGGACAACAACGCCTGTCTTGGGTTGACCGTACATCACGACGGTTCCAAGCGGTGCATGGCAATGAATGTGTAAGGGTGCTAAATCCTCTTCTCCTTCAACTTCAATCACAACTGTTTGATCAGAATGGAGCGCTTGTTCAATCGCTTGATTGAGCGAGGCTGTGAGTACTCCAGCGGGATTCACGGCCCGTATCCTGTTCTGGAATAGATTGGTATCAACTTTGAATTCATCATCCAGTTCGGTTCGTTTTGTTTGTCCATCAATGAGAGCAATATCAGGCGTGTACCCCATGTCGAGCAAGGTCTTGGTAGTTACATCGCCAACTGCAACGATGATTCCGTGTGGTTCGGGTAGACCGTCGAGCGCAGCAGACATTCCAACTTCGGGATCGTCTTCTGGACCCTCAAACAATTCTCCCATTGGAGTTTTCAGTTCATCATTCAGTGATGCAACCATTGCAAGGGTTGCGTTACGCTGTTCCTTTGTGATCCATGGATGACCTTCTGGGTCGATGGAACCGTTGCGAATAGCCGAGGAACTGATGATTCCTCCTTCGATTGATTCGAGGTGCTGCACCTCAATGACGTGCAACGGTTGGAGGCCATTGTTTTCACGCTGTTCGTTGATTGTATGGCACATTCCAATCGTTTCGGGCGTTCCAACTATTGCATCTGCAAAGTCATGGCTTCGAGCAGGTCCATAAGCGTCGGTCAATACGTGAACAGTGAGTTTTGCAGATGCATGGTGCTCTGCCCAATTCAACAATCCATCCATTCGATCTTGATAGGATTGAACAAACGAAGATTTAGCCTGCGCTATTTCATCAGATGTGATGTGGACTTCGACTCGTTCAGCATCACTGCAGGCTGCATCGAGAAGTAAACGATGACCTGCGTGAAGCCGGTCAAAGGTGCCGCCAACAAGGCAGCAGCGAAAACGCCGGTTGAGGGTCATCGTTTGCGGTGTTCTCTACTGCTCTTTGATAGCATCGCTTGAGAAGAAGAGAAAGTATCGATTTGTGCAACATCGAAAAAGAGCGGACTGTACCCCGACGCGTAACGGCCCTTTTCATAGCGAAGCTCGAGGGCCTGACCCAGCGTCAGGGTTTGTCTGTCCGGTTGGGTGGTTGTCTCGTGTTCATCCTATCGTCGCACGAGGACCCATAACCTACCGGTTGGTTTACCGCTTTTGCACCAAAGTTCATTCCCCGAAGGGTCCCTTCAGTCTTCGATAGCGGACCGCACCATTGGTATCGGACTTCACAGCAATTTTCACAGTAGCTCTGCCAGATGTTGCGGGTACGGCAGACAATCCACTGGCCCACCCCTCTTAAATCATCGAGTCATTCCAATTTTGCAGCAAACCAGCGAGCAAACAACAGAGCACCCACTTCTCTGTCGCCTTGTTGAAGGACGTCGATTTCCATGGCGGGCCACATTTCAACGGGACGTGGTAGCCACCCTACAAGTGGGTGAATTCGACCGTAGTGAACCGGTTCGTTTCGCTCAGCATTCGCCAGCATATCGTAAGCGTCCAACAGCGATGGTTTTCCAATACCGTCCTCAAGCAGAAGTATGTTGAGCAACTCATCCACATTTGTACGTGCATTCGGATAGGGTACTGGCCATGCGGGCATCCCTGAGCGTTCACCTGGTGGGCGGGTTAGAAGTGCGGGCCAGGGCAGTTCGACCGAGACCAACCAGCGTCGTCCCGAGGCCGATGAGAGTTGAACTTGCAACCATTCGCCTGCCCAAGGACGCCACCACTGGTGTGGAAGAATCGACATCACTTGGCGCAAAAATTCCGGTGAAAGAGGTTCATTCGACTCCATGCGCTTCAGTAGCACCCCCCAAACATAGAGCATTGAGTTGCGAGGGTGGCTTGGTGCAGCCAGTTTGCATTTTGATAAACATGCTTCGATATGGCTTGGCAGTGCGTCGCCGAGAGGAAACAGTGCCTGTAAAACCTTAGCTGTTTGGCGTGGAGCATCCAGCCACAGTCCACAGGCTTGTTCAATTAAAGCGTGGAACTCTTCTGGCAGTTGACTTGCTGCTAACAGTACGGAAGTCGCCATCCACTGTCCAACTTCTTCGTCTTGGAAAAGGTGTTCATAGCGTACAATTGAATCGACGTTGTGCGTGAAACGCTGTCGAACTTTTTCGATGGCGGCAATACTCCATTGTTCAGAGGCTTTGGGCATGGCACTGATCAGCGTCGCCGTTTCACAATCCTCGATGGGTAGCAAATCAGCCCACCCCGGAGGAAGTTTGTTTCGTAATCGAATCCAGCGCGAGGTTCTGTTGGAGGTAGGAGTTGCAATCCATGAGGCCAAAGGATGTGTGCTCTCATTGAGATTGGCCCATGTTTCATCCCCTTCAGGATATGCGGACAAGGCCTGCCACAGCGCCTTCCGTTTCTCTACATCGGGTTCTCTCAACGTAAACAGTGATGCATCCAATTCACCGTCTTTCCAAGATGCCGTGAGTTCATCAGCACTCTCAGGGACGACTTCATGTGTCACATGGAACGTACGTTCACCTGATTGAGGGAGCGTGAGAGGGATACGTTTTCCACGACCGAGATAGAGGCTTGCCTTCATCAATTCATTGGATGAACGCAGAACTGTAGAGGCACTGGGTAGAGGATAATATTCTCCAGCAGATGTAATCAGTAGCCTGCATCGTCCTGATGTAAGGAGCCGTTCAAGCAGCAAAGTATAGTTTGGGATTTCAAACGGCCATTCTACGATACACTCTTCTGTGGATTGATTGAGAAACCATTCCATTAATGCGGTTGCGCCGTTACTTGAAACTCCTGAGAGGTTGATACTTGATACAGCACTTCCATGCGTCCACTCTACCTTTCCAAAATCAGAGAGGAGCTCTCTGTGGAGCGTTCGAGATACAGCTTGACTGGATTCCGAAGTGAGGGCTGTACTTAATTCGCTAATCTTAGCGATGAGTTTCTGTTCACTCAAGCGAGGGTGGCGAGACCGTATCCACGGTTCAAGTGCCTCTACGGGGAGATATCCTGCTGCAGTATGCTGGCGTTGCTCTTCAAAGCAAATAGCGTTCCTTCGAAATGCGTTCATGATCAGTGTTCGATTCACGGGTAACGTGAAGTGGGCATGAATGCCCGTCTGTGGTGAAACCGATACATCTGTACCGGTTGCCGTTCCTATCACAAATGCTCCATTTGTCAACGACTCTGGAAGTTGAGGGGTCGACGCTGGTTCACTGTACCAGGTGCCGGGACTTATGCTCCATTCGCGAGTTGCATCCAAAAGGCGTGCGTGAACAATTCCGATTCGGTCCATTTCTTCTGACCAATTACCCAAAGTGCCTTGCGTGGCTTCGTTTGGTGCCTGCGATGTTTCAAGTTTGGGAAACGAGTACCATCGAATTGGTTCGTCACGCTGAATTGCATACCGCCCCCCTTTCTTTCCGGTGGAAAAATAGCCTTGCTCTGTCTCTCCAGATAAACCTCGTTCAGGGAGTGAAAGAAGCCGGGAACGAGGTGGTTTCAGATAACCAAGTATGAGATTGGGGCCGTCCCGGCCCAGTACGACTGCGTCAGCAAGCGGGTGTATTTTTTTGACAAACTTCCTGACACGGGCGACTGCATCTCCTGCAATTCTTCTTCTCCCTACAGCGTTTATTCGGTGAATGGCCCCACGGATGCTCCCGTGATCGTCGCGGACAACTTCTTCACGTTCACGCAATTGGCGTAAGGCCAGTGATGCGTGTGGCATTCGCAACTGGAGTGATTCAGCAATAACTGAAACCGTGCCACCGCCATCCAGTAGCCAATCCAACACGCGGCGCTGATGGCTGCTGCGAATCCTTTCTGCTGACATCAAAAGACACCTTGTTTCTGCCGAGATGGTACTTCTTGTTAATACTTGCACATAAAATGCTAATTAAGTTACATTTAGTTACACATTTCCACTGGAGAAAGTTTGTTTCTACTTACTTCTAGACAGAGGGGTGTGATATTTACACTGAAATGTGACATCAATTGTAACTATCAAGTAATTTCAACGGCAAGGGTTATATCAGCACCCTCGGTCATCTGTTTTAGTGGCCGAATCCCCGAGCGGGAAACGGCTTCATGACAGGAGGCAAAAACCATGAAAACAACCAGAATCAGAGAAAAAATCAAGAAATTCTTAGGCGACCGACCGCGGAACACCGCCGAGATTTTGGAACACATCAACAGTACTATGCGTCATGGAACCACCAGCCAACAACTCGGTAACGTGCTCTCGAAAGACAAAGATATCGTTAAGGTCGGTTACATCAAGCGATCTGGAATCCTCTCTGGTGGATACGACATTTGTGAATGGGCAACTCGTAACTGGGTTTCCTCCAACTGCCCTGGCTGGCAAGAAGGAACTCCAATCATCATCGACAATGACGGAAACGTCACTTCTGGAACCAATCCAGCAGACCGTCTTTGATTGACTCGGACAACTCCGAGTCGTCGGATTCAATAACCATCAGTATCTGGCGAAAGCATGGATACCTTGGACAAGACTGAGAGATATACCGTTCGCGACATGAGTTTGGCTGAACAAGGCGCCCTCCGCGTCGACTGGGCACGAGCCCGAATGCCTGTCATGGCTAAACTCAAGTCGGAAGCCGAGAAAACTCAACCCCTTGCAGGGATGCGCGTAGCGGGGTGCCTTCACGTCACGAAAGAAACCGCAGTTTTGATTGAAACTATCCGCGCAGCCGGAGCAGAAATCTCATGGTCGGGATGCAATCCTCTCTCGACTCAAGATGATGTTGCCGCTTGGTTGGCTGCTGAAGGATATTCAGTTCACGCTTGGCACGGACAATCCAACGACGATTTCTACTGGTGCATCGACCGCACTCTAGAGTTCAAGCCGACGCTCACCTTGGACGATGGTGCAGATTTGATTGTACGCGTGCACGGTGAGAAATCAGAATTTGCGTCTGGAGTCATTGGCGGGACTGAGGAAACTACAACTGGCGTTCATCGACTTCGAGCAATGGCTGCAGCAGGTGATTTGCGTTATCCTGTTCTTGCCGTGAACGATGCGGTCACAAAGTGGGATTTCGATAACGTGTACGGGACCGGTCAATCAACCATTGACGGTATTCTTCGGGCGACTTCAGTTCTCATTGCCGGGAAGACGTTTGTCGTAGCTGGCTTTGGCCATTGTGGCAGTGGACTGGCCATGCGTGCCCGAGGAATGGGTGCGAATGTAATCATCACAGAAGTCGATCCACTCCCTGCACTTCGAGCTGTAATGGAAGGTTACAGTGTCATGCCGATGGAAGAGGCAGCAAAAATCGGTGACATCTTCTGCACCGCAACAGGAATGGAAGATGTCATCTTCGGCCCTCACTTCGATTCAATGAAAGATGGCGCCATAATTGCGAACACAGGTCACTATGATTGTGAGATCAAAATATCTGACCTCGAAGAACGAGCGACTTCAGTGCGAACAATCCGTCCGAACAATGAGGAGTTCCTCATGCCCGACGGGCGTCGAATATTCCTGCTTGCTCGAGGCCGATTGGTCAATCTTGCAGCAGCAGAGGGTCACCCTTCCGAAGTGATGGACATGTCTTTTGCAAATCAATTCCTTTCGCTTTGTCGTTTGGCAAAAGAAGGTGCTTCGATGGGCAAAGAAGTTTACGACATTACCAAGGAGCAAGACCAAGACTTGGCGACTACCAAACTTGAGACACTCGGTTTCAGTATTGATGTATTGACCGATGCACAACTTGCTTATCTTGACGACTACACTGTAGGAACGTGATTTTGAACGCATGGTTCAACTGCATTCCAACGCTAAAAAACTAGCCGAACAGGAATGCGATATTGAGAAGCAATACGATAACAGTGAGGTAGACGCTCACCTTGTGGAGTACCTTGAACAGTTTTTGGTTTCCCTCATCAGTTGCACGGTTCGTGGCAGGAATGATGGCATAGCAGATGAACGCAAACACGGTGGTCGAACCCGCAATCCCGTAATGATACACGCTTGGATCGTCGTGGAAGTACAAGGTCACCAGAGTTGCAGCACCGAAAACGCTCAAACAGAGAAAGAATTTCGGCCAGAGGGCACGAATGACGGTGCCGAAATCTTTGATATCTAATTTTTTGAACAGCGTTGGTGCAACAATGGCTGTTTGTAAAAGAATGAATCCAACGATCATGCCGGGGAAATAGTAGTGCATGGGACTGTCCAGGTAAGCCTAGCATAAAAATTAGGCTGGCCTAAAAATTGAAAGTTCGAAGAGAGATTGGGAAAGGCCAATTATCGATTTCGAACATCATTGATGTCCACGTCGCTCTTCAATGAATTCAGAAGTAACTCAGTTGCCTTGAAAGATGTCCATGGCTTGTTCCACTGATGCGTCTTCGCAAATGATTGCGTGGCATGCAGCTGTCATACGAACTGCAGATTCCGTTTCGCGCTGGTGAATATTTCGTCCAGTTGCAGCACCCATGCAGTTACCAACAGCCATTTGTGCGTGAAGTCGTTCAAGGAATTCTCGGGCGGGAAGAGAGCCTCCGCCAGAGCAAATGATTCCGGTTCTTCCTGCAGCCTGGGCTGCCACGGCAAGGGATTGCGGCTGCGTCATACCATCAAAGGCACGAGGGTAGTTGACTTTTGCAAAGTCAGCTCCAATACAGGCCGCAACACCGGCAGCTCCGGAGATGAGTTGCGGGTCCTTTTCATCGGACACTGCTTGTCCTCGCGGATACATCCAAACTACAGCAATCATGCCGAGTTCGTGTGCTTGGCGAATGAACTGTGCAGCTTCTGTCAGCATGTCATGTTCGTATTCGCTGCCGATGTAAACGGTATAACCGATCCCAACGACGTTGATGCCGTTGTGAGTTAAGGCCATCACATCGTCCATTTCCCACATAGCCTGGGATACGGGGTCTCGTTGGCTGGTTTTCACCATGTGAGATTTGGAATTAAGTTTCACGAGGTAGGGCAAATCTGGATAGTCACGAGCGTACTGTGAGATGAGGCCCAGTTGGCCAGCAAGAACTCCAATGGTCCCCGCATCGTGGCAGCGCTGACCGATTTCAAAGAGGTGGCCAGGGTCGTTTGAAGTAAGCGGTATCGTGTTGCCGCTATCGAAGAAATCATCGTTCAAATGTTCGATTTTTTGATCGCATGCAAACAGGTTCATTTTTCCCGTTCCTGCAGTCGCAGCATCCATGTTTTGGATGTATGTGTCAATCAAATCGTTAGGGACATCTGCGGGGACATTGTACTTGGCCATGCGCTCACCTTGATTTGGGCGAAACACACTGAGGACTTCAAGACTACGGCCAAGAATTTCGCAATGAGGCGACGATTTTAGCAGGTAAAGTCCGAAGTGTAGACCGATACCTATCGTCGCGTCAGTAAAAAAACCGACAGACTGCACCGACTAAATTCTCGTTGTTCTTCGAGCGTTAAATCAGTGAACTGCAACCTCTGAATCTCAAAGAACGGCGAAAAGAGTGATTCTACTTCACTGTCGGGTAAAGCAAACGGCGGCCCCTGCATCTCGTGCTGTGGATAATCAAAAGTGATCATCAATCCCTTTGCGTCCGAAGAAGTCAAGGCCACCAATTGCTCGACGTATGCTTCTCGGATTGATGATGGTAGAGCAACCAGTGCAGCCCGGTCGTACCACGCTTCAAACGGGGCTTCATCAGGATGAACTTCAAAGAAATCTGCATGATAGAGATGGAATGGTACGGAACTGTATTTTGTTTCAGTATCTCTGCGTTCAATGTGCGGGGTTCGAGCGCTGTCTTGGAAAAACTCCAGAACGGCTTTTTCCACCATATCGATGCCAACTACAGTGAGACCCTGTTCTGCTAACCAGTGCATGTCGAGTGACTTACCACACAACGGTACCATGACGGTAGAGCCAATAGGTAGGTCTAGATGGCAGAAGTGGTCGACCAATGCATCATTTGCTTCAAGGCGATGAAAGCCGATTCGACCTTCATCCCATCGCTGTTGCCAAACGTTCATTCAATCACTGGCCGGTAAAGTTTGCAACACGCTTTTCGACGTATGCTGCAATTCCTTCCTTAGCATCGCTGCTGTTGAACAGCGATGCTTGTAATTCACGCTCAAGCGCCAAGTGGTATTCGAATGGAATCTCGGGACCGGTTTGGCACGAGCGCTTGATGTTTCCAACAGCCTTGACAGCCTTGTTTGGGAGGGTGAATTGTGTGCACCAATCGAGGACATCTCGGCGGAAATCATCAGCAGAACCTTCCCAGATATGGTTGATGAGGTTGCATCCATGTGCGTCCTCAAACGACATGAGTTCTCCAGTAACCATCATTTCAAGGGCCTTTGCCTTTCCAATCAAGCGGGTCAATCGAGCGGTTCCACCTGTTCCAGCGAGTACACCAAGGTTGATTTCAGGGAGTCCAACCTTTCCAGCGTTCTTTCGAGCGATTCGGATGTCAGCAGCCATGGCGATTTCTAGTCCGCCACCGACAGCGTGACCGTTGATTGCACAAATCACGAGTTTCGATGTTTGTTCGAGCCGGGAGAGTGTTTCGTTGGCGTGAAGACAAAAGTTGTACTTGAAACCAGGCGTTACGCTGTTCAACATTTGGATGGATGCACCAGCGGAAAAGAAAGAAGCTCCATTTCCAGTCAGCACGATGCACGTCACATCGTCGTTGAAGCGAGCCTTCACGATTGCATCGTCGATGTCGCACATCATTTCGTGCGTGTAGGTGTTCGGTGAGCGGTCGTTTTCTCCCTGCAATGGTGCTCCAGCAGAATCGGAGGTTAGTTCAATCACTGCAATGCCGTTGGTGGTGACACCGTAATTGACAAGGCCGTTGGTCATAGGTTCGAGTTTGAGTCCATACAAGTCGCTCATAGCACAACCCAACGGTACTGGCATTATGAACAAATCGCCGCCGCTTACTGCGACTTCAGATCCGTTTCGCTGTCTTTCGTGAACGAGACTTTGGCTCCGCCTCGGCGAATATCGTTCCACTGCGTGGCGATTGCCTTGGCTTCTGCGGTTGGTTCCCATTCGTCTCGCTTGAGGGCTTTACGGAACGGCATTCGTCGCACACCCCGTCCAAGTGCCTTCGGATCTTTTTGGAGCATGAACGGACTGGTAACACGGTAGATGATTGATTTATACCACGTTGGACGGAATAATTTACCTATCCAAATCAACCCGTCCCCACGCTTTTTCTGATCCTTCATCCATCGTTTGCACATCATTTTGAATGTTCGGTCACCCACACGATTCATCAGCCAACGATTGGCGACACTGGTTCGAACATACGGCATCAAATGCTTGCGAACATCCTCTTCGTAGTCGCTTTTACCAAGAATATCATTGGCTGCTAAAACCCCAGACCAGACTGCCATTCGCATTCCAAAGCCCCACATGAAGTCTTGAAGTCCACCTGATTCGCCTACGTAGTAGCGTCCATCCTGTTTGTAGTTGCGATTGATCGTGAAATCTCCTTTTCCACCGACACGCTTGATTGGAGTGCGGTTGAGTTCAGGATAGTGCTGTTCATACCATGCGATAGTCTGGTTGAGGAAACGATCGCTTTTCTTTTGCTTGCGCCAAAGGCAGGTACAAATCAATCCAACCCCGTCAATGATGATGAGGTAGGAGTACGAACCGGGAGCCAATTTATCGTTGAGTTGGAACCCTATGTGGTTCGGATGGTCGGTGTGAAATATTTCTCCATAGGCGACTGCTGATGTGCCTTTAGGCCCACAGGCGATGATGGTACAATCTTCTTCCTTAACCCTCGATTTGTAGTGTATCTGTGCCCCTGCGGCGAGAGCTTGTCGCTTGAATCCCTGGTCGATAGTGTGGTCGGAAGTGCCGCGTTCAACGATTCGATAAGCGACACTTGGTGTGGTGGCTTGCGTGATAACATCATCAGGATGAATCAGGTCGACTGTGTCAAACTCAGTGGCTTTGAATTCGCTGAGGTCGAATCCCCACAGTTTCAGCTGTTCAAAGAAGTCGACGCCCATGCTCCAGTTTTCTAATGCTTGAAAATCTCCGTCAAACCGGGCACCGGAATCGTCTCGGATATCGTGTACGTGGACTTCTTTTCCAGCCTTCGCCAGCACCGTTGCGGCAGCGAGTCCAGAAAGACCCGCTCCCATGATGTGGATGGCTGAATCGTCGCCCATACCTCAACCCATACATGCGTGAGGTTTGAATGATGCGTTGCATTCGTGTAGTCATGTCGGGCTTCATTCACATCGAAGAAGCGCTTGATACTCTCGACGAGGTCGCCCTCAAGTCGACACTACCGCTTGATGGATGTGGCGCAGTTGTCTCTTTTCTCGGAATCACTCGGGCCCAGGAAGGTGACGCTGAAGTTCTGCGTCTGGAGTTTGATGCATGGCAAGCGCAACTGTCGCCCGTTCTTCACTCTCTTGCCGAGCAAGCAATTCTCACTTTCGGGGTTCGAGCCGTTGCCATGGCGCACCGCGTTGGTAGTGTCGGCCCTCAAGATCCAATTGTCTCTATCCACGTCGGTAGCCCTCATCGAAAAGAGGCCTTCCAAGCGTGTGAATGGCTCATCGACGAACTCAAGAAGCAGGCCCCCCTGTGGAAGAAAGAAGTCACCAACAAAGGTGAGTCTTGGAAAGCTGGATTAGGCTAGGAGTGGAGTATATGGACAAAGAAATTGAAGGCATTGTGGAGATTGGAGCGAAACCCGTCATAGCACGTCGAGCGAAGGCAACCGGTTTGCTCAATCTTAGCGCACAGTCAGCCCAAGCAATTCAAAACAAAGCCGTCAAGAAAGGCGATGTACTTGAAGCATCAACCATCGCAGCAATCCAAGCGGTCAAAGAAACACCTCGAATTGTGCCGCACTGCCATCCCGTTCCACTCGAAGGCTGTACTGTGAATTGGTCGTGGGAAGGAAGTTCTCTTCGCTGCACTGTTTCAGTCAGTGCACACTACAAAACTGGAATTGAAATGGAAGCCCTCACCGGCGTCACTGCCGGACTTCTCTGCGCCCTTGACATGGTCAAATCACTCGAAAAAGACGACCAAGGGCAGTACCCGAACACCTCGATTTCAGACATTGTAGTGGTTGAAAAGTTCAAAGGTCAATGACGGCTATTCCATGGCGAGGACATCGCTAACGCACTGAATGATGCGCTGATTTTCTTCACTGGAGCGAATCGCAAATCTAACTGCATTATCTTTGAGTAAGACTCCCATATTTTGGGCGTCTCGGATGAACACGCCTCTGTCTTTACAGGCTTCAATGAAACTTGCAGAAGTGTGGTTTGTTTGGTCGGGTAGGAAGGTTAGAAGGAAGTTCGCAACTCCGGGCAGAACGCTGAATTCTTGCTGCTTCAATTGTTCACTCATCACCACTCTCTGTTCGTGAATGGTTTGGTACTGCTCTGCGTAGTAGTGAGGATTCTTCAATGCTGCAATGGCTGCTAATTGACCCGGTAGGCTCACCGCCCACGGGGGTATGAAACGCCGCAACTGCTCGACCATCTGGCTAACGGTGTAGGCTACTCGAAGTCCAGATAAAGCGTAGCATTTGCTCATGCTTTTGCAGACGATCAAACTCGGTGTGGTCGCCACCAATGCTTCCAACGAATGTCCATCGGGTATGTAGTCGATGTAGGTTTCATCAACCCAAATCATCTTGCATCGAGTTGGTGCGTCTTTCTCGTCTTGAATTCGGTGAACGATGTCACTCATTTCCTCACAATGAACACCTGTCGGACTGTTTGGATTGACGAAGATGACAGCGTCATGTTCACGGGACTGCTTGACAAGTTCATCAGCATCGATTCGAAACCCGTCTTCTTGGTGAAGAATGAAGTTCGTCATTTTACAGCCAATAACATGCGTGAGAATATGGCTGTATTCGCCATACATAGGTGACAGCACCAGCACTTTCGACTCTTTGTTCAACAATTGCGGCAGGAACGAAAACATGAGTGAAGAAGAACCCGATGAAACCGCCACATGTTGAGAATCGACGCCTCGAACTGAAGCGATGGTTTCAATCAACTCCTCACACTGCGTTGGGGGTGATTCTTGGCAGCATCGGGCCAACTGTTCACCGAGCACTTCAAGCGCTTCGGGACAAGGTGGGAACGGGCTGTCAAGAACGTCAGCGACCACCAATGAATCTCGAACTTCAAAATCAAATTTTGATGCATCCCAGGATTTACCTCCGTGATAGCATACGTCCTCTTCTGGTTCATCAGTGGTTTGAGGCGCTTTTGAATTATTTTCTATGGCTCCCTTGGGATTAATGTGCATAGGGTAGTACACTGTTTCGCCATGCTTGATGGCGTGTCCATCAAACACGGTCATGCCTACTTTCCGATACAGTTCGATGACGTCTGAATGGCCCATTGCAATGATGTCTGTGCCTTGCTTTTGGAGGACGAATTCCACGGCATATCGCATTAACTTTAAGGAAATATGTTGGCCCCGAAATTCAGGTGCAATGGTCAACGCCCTCACTTCATATGTTGAGTGGAGTCGGTTTTCACAGTCTGAAAAAATCGTCTTTTCGAGGGTTTTGGTAGAGAAATAGTCCTCAACTCGGTAGCCTTTTCCAGTTGGTGGATTCAAGCTGATGTATCCAGCGAGTTTGCCATCGATCATGCAGGCTACAAAGTGATGTCCAGGGTCTTCAATTCGTCCTTGGTGGTTTGTATCGTACTGCTGTAATTCAGCAGCATAGACATCGTGACGAAGGGAGGAAATCTGTTCCCAAATCATGTGAATTTCCGAATCGTTTGGGATTGGATAATCAAACAAAATAAATTCTTTCATGAGAGGAAATACTCGTTCCCTCATTTCAATTGTTCGCCGGACAGACGGGAATACTGCACGGTAAAGACATTATTCTGGAGCTGAGTGGGCGTTCCATGCGAGCCAAAGCCACGCTACTTGTCCTACTCATCATAACCGTGCCACTGGCCGGATGTTTTGGGAATGAAGAAGGTGAAAAAGTGGTCGAAATTGAACCAGAAGTAGACCCACGTGTCTTCGTTACCGATGGAATGGGTATGCCTGTCGATGAATCACCGATTCCGATGGATTTTGTTTTCAGTGACGTTGGTGAAACCGGTAAGGAGCCCAGTATTGGAATAACTTCAACAGGTTGCATGTTTTTCATCGCTATGGAGAAACCAATGCGGTCATGTGATTATGGAGAAAGTTGGGAAAATACCGCAGATATCACCCAAGCCCCATTCACCAGTGACCCGTATGGATGGGTTGACCCAGCAACTGATAGAATTTTCAATATTCACATGATGGGACTTGCAACAACCTGGATTGGTTGGTCTGATGATGACGGAGAGTCATGGTTGGGTAACCCGTATGACAGCGGTCCTATACCACTGAATGATCACATAAAATTGGGTTCTGGACCATGGACTGATTCTGGTTATGGTGGATTAGGCCAACTCAGTCCACTTTACTCTGAAGCTGTGTATTTCTGTTACAATAAGTTGGCTGGAATCTTTTGCTACACCAGTTATGACGGAGGAGCTACTTTCCCAACTGGAGGCCAAATTTACGGTCTCGCAACCAGCGATGGAGGCTTGCACGGTGCCATTACGACTGCTCCAGATGGGACCGTTTATGTGACTCCAAGAGTCGAAATACCTGCAATAATCTTCTCCAAGGATAACGGCCTTACTTGGGATACCAGGGAGATGGGCCAGGACGTGTTAACTCCAAACCCGCGCAAAAATTCCGAAGTCGCTACCGACAGTGAATCCAACGCATACCACGTGTGGACTGGGGGCGACCAAGGTATCTACATGGCTCGAAGTACCGATTCAGGTGATACTTGGGATTCAGAGAGTATCCGAATCAGTCCAGCGGGGGTCATATCAACGACCTTCCCTCAAACCGATGCTGGTGACCCTGGAAGAATTGCGGTCACCTACCTGGGAAGCGAAAACGTATCGCTGCTCAACACAACCGACATCGACGGCAATAATTGGAACGGAAATGGGCACTATGCACCAAGTGGAGTACATTACCACATTTACGTTACATACAGTTTGAACGCACTGGATGAAAATCCAACGTTCCACACCTATCGATTGTCAGATGATCCGGTCCAAATCGGTTCAATGTGTCTAAACAGCGGTGATTGTCGCACCGATGACGGGGGTTCAAATCGAAACCTCTTAGATTTCAACGACCTAACCATCGATCTTGATGGAAGAGTCTACATTGCATTCGCAGACGGATGCATCGATGCTTGTGCTACAGGAAACAATTCCCAACCTGAAGATTCTCGAGCCGGTCGTGGTTCGGTATACTTCATGACCAACGGGCCTAGTTTGTATGTCGACAAAGGAGAACTTACCTCACCAATCACTCCACCCGCAACAGCAGTCGACCCCTCCTCACTCCCACTGATTTGTGAAGCAGAACAATGCCGAATCGAAGACAGCGAAGTCGTGATGGATGAAACCGCATGACGGTGTCTCTATCACCGTGTATCTGGAATTCACGGGTAAGAGCTCTCACAGAAGTTAACAGGTTTGATTCACCACTTTCAACTTGAATTTTGTCGAATCGCCGTTTATGTTCTACCGTTTCATTCATGGATGGGGCGCGCCCGTCGTGTTTCATGGGCAGCGTTGGCGACCTTTACCACCACTTCTTAGAAGCCGTTGACCAAGCAGCAATCTCGAGTGCTGCCTGGCGAGGTCTTGGTGAAAAAGACAAGGCGGATGAAGCTGCAGTTGAAGCCATGCGACGGACATTCGACCACGTGCCTTTTGACGGACGAGTCGCTATTGGCGAGGGTGAACGAGATGAAGCACCTATGCTCTACATCGGGGAAGAGATTGGCAGCATGGTCGGCGTTGCAGGCGCTGCACAAATCGACATTGCCGTAGATCCTCTGGAATGCACCAATAATTGCGCCTCGAATTCCCCCAATTCAATTGCCGTGCTTGCTGCCGCTCCTCGCGGAACTCTCTTGCACGCACCGGATTGTTACATGGACAAAATTGCTGGCGGACCTGATTTGGTAGGCCACATAAGTTTGGACGGCGGGGTCGCTTACAACCTCGAACAAACCGCAGCAGTATTGGACAAGCCCGTTTCAGAAGTACGCGTAGTCGCACTTGACCGGGAACGTCACACCGACCTTTTCAAGAAAATTCGTTCAACTGGGGCTCAGTTAGAACTCATGGGTGATGGTGATGTCTCCGCAGCTATTTGGGCCGCAAGACCCGATGGACCGTTCGACTTGTTGATGGGTATTGGGGCCGCTCCTGAAGGTGTTATTTCTGCTGCAGCAATTCGCGGCCTTGGTGGCGTTTTTGAAGGGCGTCTCGTGTTTCGTTCTCCCGAAGAGGAGGCTCGGGCTGAAAAGATGGTTGGTGACGACTTGACGAGGCTCTGGGAAGCACACGACTTGTGCAAGAGTGAAAATGCAATTTTCGCCGCCTCTGGGGTGTGCGATGGATACCTTCCTGCAGCGGTTCTCGGCCAGACTCACACCACGACATTTGGCGAAGTTATCGACGTTGAAACCGGGACCGTTCGCCGAATTGAAACGACCCGACGTCTTTGAAATTTGATTCTGGGGACGAACCATCACAGTGTAGTTTCGTGACATTCAAGTGGGGCGATGCATCCACATCATCATGGCCGCTCAACAAATCCGACTTGAAGTTCGGTTGCCAGAAGGTCATTGGGCAGGTGACGTGACCCGAAGTCATCCTTCTGCCGTTCTTCGTATCGAAGAACACATGCCTCTGCAAAAAGGTCGAGGTACTGCCCGGGCATCATGCAGTGAACCTATCAACGCTACAGTGGGTCACCACCCTGGCGTGGAGGAGGTTCGCAGTTTTGGTAAGCAAAGTTTTGTTGTTGATATTATCGCAGGCGGTGGTGGATTTCTCAAACCCCTGCTCAAAGTAGGCGTCATCCCTCAAACCCCTTTCGAAGTCCGAGACGGATGGGTTGATTGGACTATTTCGTGCGCTGGCACCAAGGTGCGGGACCTGCTCAACGAATTCAAAGCCGCCGAAATCCCACACAGGCTGGTTTCGACACGGGGTGTGACTGAACGATTGTTGACGCCTCGGCAACGTTTTGTCTTCGATACTGCTACTCAGTCCGGATTCTATGACGTGCCCCGAAGAATCAATCTGACACAATTAGCTGCGCAACTCAATGTTGCGAAATCAACCCTTTCTGCACAACTTCAGCGCATTGAGTCTACGGTTGTTCACGCCTTCGCAGATGAAGTTCGCAAACGTAGCCCCTGACGTTCTTACGAACATGTTCGCAAAGTCAATAAGCACGACCCAGCATAGAAGATTGCATGGACAACCTACCGAGCACATGGGAAGACTGGATTTCAAACTTTCACGACTGGCAAGTACGCGTCGGATTCAATCCGGATTGGTTGGGAGACTACGACCTCTCAATCCAGTTCGACTGGGACCGAGCGGGCGACGTAATCGAATTCGGCGATTATGCCGGACGACCAAAGTGGGAGCGAATCCTCCAAGTTCCACAGCAAACCATGCGTGACGCCCTTGTCAGTATGATTACTGTGCAAGGAGACACCGAGTTTGCGTCTGTCGAACAGCAACGCCACCTACTCGCCTCTGCTCCAACTGCATACGACCGGTATGCAGCAGCTCGTATCATGGCTGAAGAACAGCGCCACGGATGGCAAATGGCTTACCTCCTGATGACATACTTTGGACAACAAGGACGTCGTGAGGCACAAAAGTTGCTTGAACGAAATGCGCAAGACGGTGACCGACTTTTGGGCGCATTCAACCGTCCAATGCCGCACTGGCTCGATTTCTTCTGCTACACCATGTTCGTTGATCGAGACGGCAAGTTCCAACTTGGAATGTTGTCCACTTCGGCATTCAAGCCGTTGGCGGCTTCCATGGGCCCAATGCTCAAAGAAGAATCATTCCACCTTGGAACGGGTTCGAATGGGCTGCGCCGAGTCATTAAAGCCGGTGTAATTCCACTCGACCTTCTCCAACGTTACATGAACAAGTGGGTATCCACCGCTCACGACCTGTTTGGTGTGGATGCATCATCATCCGCTCACTGGTCATATGTTTGGGGAGTGAAAGGCCGTTGGGACGAGCGTAAGAAACTCGAAGCAGGTCTTGAAGTGGACAAGGAAACTCTCAATGAAGAAGCACGAGGCCACTATCACGACGAGATCGTTGCGGAAGTAGAAAAATTGTGCGGCTATCTTCCTGAAGGAGCGGCTCCTCTCTATGTTCCTCACGAAAACTTCCAACGAAGCATTGGTGCATTCAAGAACAAGCGATGCACCGTTGAAGGTGATGAATTCACTGGCTCTGATGAAGAGTGGGATCAGTACATGTACAACCATTTCCCTCGCCCGGAAGACGAAGGAGCCCTCAAGGAACTGTTCAAGCAACAATGGGTTGTTGACAAACCACTGTCTCCACGACTCATTGCCTCCGGTATCGGCGGCAAAGCTTGAGATTCTCTCGGAGGAGTGTTACGATGATTCCAGTTTCTTTGTACGGTATAGATGTAGAACAGTGTGAGGCCTTCTACGAGGCTCTCCCTGGTTTAGTTGCGGATACAGTCGATGACGAACCCTATGCTCGAGCACTGTTCGCTATTCAGTCGGATGCTTCCTTGAATCACGTTCGTGTGGCCGATGGATGGTCGAAGCGCGACCCGTTTGCGTGGCCTGAAGACATCACCAACGAAGTGGAGATGACACTACGCACAATCGCCTATCCAGATGTAGGGCTGCTCGAACATTTGCTCACTCTCGACCATGTTGATGCGCAGCGCGTATCCGAATGGATGCACTTTGCCACCAACATCTATCCAATCTACTCACAAGGTGCGTGTGATGCTTTGACTCGAATGGGTGTTCCGACTCCTTACAACCCCACTGACATTGCGAGCTACGGATTGTACGTATCTCGTCTTGAGGGATTGAAGATTTATGCTCCGGCAGCTGGTCTTCCTGAAATTGGCCTACCGCGCTCTCGCATGCTCCAACTTGGATTGGAGCGGTTTGGATGAAGCACCTTTGGGTGCACTGTAAACTGATTTTTGTTGTCGCTGTCTGGGGCTTTGGATGGCCCGCAGGACGGGTTATTGCTCAAGACATGGCGCCTTTTGCAGCATCGTGGATTCGTTACATCATTGCAGTGGCTATGTTCTTGGTGTATCTTCGGATGTCAGACCAGTGGAATATTCCAACCCGTCAGGAATGGAAACGCATCGCGTGGATTGGTTTTTTCGCAACGTGTCTGTATCAAGCGTTTTTCATGATTGGAATGAAGTATACTGCAGCGGGCGATGCTTCGTTAATGATTACCTTCAATCCCTTTTTCACAGCACTTCTCGCCATCGTATTTCTCAACGAAGCAATGCACTGGCGTCTGGGCGTGGGCCTCAGCCTCGGCATTGCTGGTGTCTTTGTGCTGTTTGTGTATTCTCCAAACGTCGACATTCCTTTCGCAGAACGGGCGCTTGGCGACATACTGATCGCCGGCGCTGCATTTGCTTGGGCGTGCAACACCATTCAGATGAAGACTGCCATGACGGTTCCAGCGTCTGATGCAACATCGTGTTTGACACCGCTTCAGCTGACAGTTTGGTCGTCTGTTATCGGCTTGGTGATGTTAACGCCGATTGCAGCGGTTGAAACGTGGATGGTAGGAATGCCAACTCCATCGAACGAAGCTTGGGTCAGCATCGTCTTTTTAGCAGTTTTTTCAACCGTGATTTCCTATGTATGGTTTGCAGACGGAATTCTAGCGATTGGTGCCGGGAAAGCAGCTCTGTATGTGTATCTCGTTCCAATTTTTGGAATCTTTAGCGGGTATCTCTTGCTGGATGAGAAACTTGGTGCTTCCCTCGTATTCGCATTCATCCTCATCGTCGGTGGTGTTGCTCTGGCACAAAGTAAGCAAGCGATGGCCGAGCAATCATCATGAAGTTGAACTCCGTGGACTGATTCATGGAGATTCGATGCGTCGCCGTAATTGGAGCAGGGACCATGGGTGCTGGAATTGCACAAGTCTGTGCGCAAAGTGGATGGAAAACGAACCTCTTTGATGCATTCCCCGAAGGATTGGAACGCGGAATGCAACGCATTGACGCTTTTTGGGACAAGGGGATTGCCCGAGGTAAAACGACGCTTGAGCAAAAAGTTGAGTGGTCAGCCAATCTTCACGCGGTATCTGAAATGGCTGAAGCAGTGGGTCAAGCAGACTTGGTTATCGAAGCGGTTCCAGAAATACCGGACCTCAAGCAATCCATTTTTGCAGACCTCGACCGCCTCGCTCCCCCACACGCCATTTTGGGGACCAACACTTCTTCGTTGTCCATCGCAGACATCGCAGCAGCGACCAATCGACCCGAAAGCGTCGTTGGGATGCATTTTTTCAACCCAGTTCCAATCATGAAACTTCTTGAATTGGTCCGACATTCAACCACCGGCGAACGTGCGATTGCCGTAGCGGAAGCAGCAGGAAAGGCAATGGGGAAGACCACGATTCTGGTCAAAGACATTCCAGGTTTTGCAACCTCTCGCCTTGGTGTCGTACTTGGAAATGAAGCAATTCGAATGCTTGCGGATGGAGTTGCCAGTGCAAAAGACATCGATACAGCAATGGTTCTTGGCTACAAACATCCGATGGGACCGCTTGCATTGACTGATTTAGTAGGGCTTGACGTGAGGCGAGATATTCTCAAGAACTTGCAATCTTCGTTCGATGACGATTCGTATGCCCCTCATCCGCTACTAGAGAAAATGGTTGAATCGGGTCGCCTCGGTAAGAAGACCGGAAAGGGGATTTACGACTGGACAAGCGGCGAAGCAGTCGAAACTGAACTTCCTGAGTGAAGTTCACTGAAATGTTGGTTTACGCTTCTCGATGAAAGCAGTGACGCCTTCTTTGAACGCGTCCGTCGTTCCTGCAGCCTCGATCAGCGTTCGTTCATGCTTGAGATGCGTTTCAAAGTCGTTGACCGATTGGACATCGAGTAAGTGTTTTGTCGCTTCTTTGGTGTGCTGGCCCCACTGACTCCATCGTGCGGCTATTTGGCACGCTGCTTCGATCAATTCCTCTTCGCTAACCAATGCATCAACAGCGCCAACTTCGACACATTGCTTTGCATTCCAAATCTCATTTTCAAAAAAGAACCGACGACTGACTTGGTCCCCAACCAATCGAGGGAGCAACCAAGTCGTTCCTCCATCGGGCGAAAGTCCCATGCTGGAGTAGGATGCTGCCATCTTGGCACCCGGTGAAGCAATTCGTGCATCGCAAGCGAGTGCGAGTCCAAGTCCGCCTCCTGCACACGCGCCGTTAATCGCAGCAATCGACATGGTTGAAGACTGTCGCATTCGCATCAGCAGCGGATGCAATACACCGGTTAAATCTCGAATCAATTGCGGAGCATCTTGGTCCAGAATCGATTGAGCAAAAGCGTTGATGTCAGCACCTGCGGAGAAGAACTTGCCTTCACCGGTTAGGACGATAGCCCGAATGTCCGGATGAATCAATCCGGCATCGATTGCCTGTGCGATTTGCGGCAAAAATTCTCGAGAAAACGATTGTGTCGCGGACTGCCCTGAGAGCTGAATCAAGCGAATGCCGTCATCCAGGTCGGTAGAAGTAACTGCCATTGTAATTCCTCAAAGTTTGATGTTAACGTTCTTGATTTTAGTGTAAAATCGCATCGCATCTTGACTCTGTTCAATCCCGATACCCGACTGCTTCCAGCCAGTGAACGCCGTTTGTGGGAAGGTGATTGGATACTCGTTAATTGAAACCATCCCACTTTCTAGGTCCCGTGCCATGGAGTGTGCACGGCTGAGGTTGTTGGTCCAAATTCCGTTGAGCAGACCGAACGGTGAATCGTTGGCGAGTGACAGTGCTTCGGCATCATCGCTGAATGAGGTGACGGATAAAACGGGTCCAAACAATTCATCACTGAACAAGAGGTTCTCGCTGGTAACACCGGTCACAACGGTTGCTTCCATGAACGCTCCTTCACCTTCGATAGCGTTTCCACCACACGCTACCTTGCCACCCATGGCAAGTCCTGCAGCGAGTTTCTCAAGCACTTCTGTTCGATGGTTTTCATGGACTAAACTTCCGATTCGAACGCCTTCTTCCATTCCCGGTCCGACCTTCCACTTACTGACTTCTGTAACGACGGCTTCGACCAGTTCATCATGAATGTCTTCGTGAACGATGAGTCTTGAACCAGCCCAGCACATTTGACCTGCATTCATGAAGATTCCAAAGCAAATCGCTTTGGCAGCGTAGCGCAGGTTGGCATCGGGGAAGACAATATTAGCGCCTTTTCCACCGAGTTCAAGCGTGACTGGTGTGAGGTTTTCACTCGCTTTAGCCATCACCGCTTGGCCGGTTGGTACGCCACCGGTGAGAACGACTCCGTCGACGCCTTTGTGACCAGCTAGCGCATCTCCGATGAGTCCTCCGGACCCGGTAATGACCTGCAGAACGCTGGTTGGAAGCCCTGTTTTTGCTTCTTCCATAGCTTTGGCCCATGCAATCAAGGAAAGAGGTGTCCATGATGCTGGCTTGGCAATAACGGTGCATCCAGCAGCAAGAGCCGGTGCGATGGAACGGAGCGCAAGTTGCAGCGGGAAGTTCCAAGGAACGATGTGAACGCTGACTCCGAGAGGTTGTCGCAACGTGTAGTTCAAGCGGTTTCCAGGAACAGGAATGGTACTTCCTTCGATTTTATCAGAAAGACCTGCAAAGTATTCCAAAGTCCAAGCACCGTAACGAATCTCGGAAAGCGCCTCACGGAAGGTCTTTCCGTTGTTGTTGGATTCAATGACTGCCAGCTCCTTAGCCTTAGCATAGGTCGCTTGCGCCATCTTGTTCATGATGCGTCCGCGTTGAGCAGGGTCCATGTTTTTCCACGATGAATCGTTGAAAGCAGCTCGGGACGCTTCGACACATCGGTTCACATCGCCAATTGTTGCCTTTGGTACGGTTGCCATGACTTCGCCCGATGCTGGATTGAGTACTTCAGCACTCGCACCGTCTTCAGCGTTGCACCATTCTCCAGCAATCCACATTTGTTCTTCGCTCATGTCTCCTCCGATGCACCGTCCCCTCAAAGGTATTCGCTTGTTCAAAGATGGTTGCAAACGAGGTGAGAGTCGCCCATGCAAGCGGGAAGACTCTTGAAGCGGGTTGAGTGTGAACGGGCATGGCTCAGAAGGTTGGTCTCGCAGAGGTTGCTGCTCGAACCATTGCTGACCGAGCGCCTCGACTTTTGGTCATTGCAGGTGCGACTGGGACTGGAAAGTCAACGGCTTCGGTTCAAATTGCTGCTGAACGAGGTTTTTCACGATTGCTTTCTACCGATGCAGTTCGTGAAATAATGCGGGCTTGTGACCCTGAGCGAACCCAACCTTCTCTTCACCGCTCATCGTTCTCTCGCGGCACATCCGGAGAACCAGTGTTGGATTGGATGGAAACATGCCAATCTGTGGAAGAAGGCATCGTCGCCACCATCGATCGAGCCCGACGAGAAGGCATTGATCTTCTCATTGAAGGTGTCCACATCAACCCGAGTGAACGACTGCTTCGAAGTTGGAGAGAAGCAGGTGGAATTGCACTCGGCTTGGTCATGTCAGTGAGCGAGGAAGACCGACATCAATCGATGATTCGCTCACGAGATGCGCATTCATTTCGGCGAGCAGACCGTTACTTGGCAGCATTCCCAAGGATTCGTTCAATTCAGGAAGGTCTGCTTGAACGTGCTCGAATCGCTTCATGGCCGGTGGTTGACCTCTCGAGGGTTGGCAAGGATACCGACCGAATCAAACAGTTACTCGACCAAGCATGGGACCAACACACACGCTGAAACTAAGCGTGTGTGACCGTGAAATTGAGTGGAATGGTGAGCATAGCGACTCCATCCGAGACGCCTAGTTCACCCGTGATACGTAAAGTTGAACTATCGGACTGTGTCACTTCAATATCGATCATTTTTATTTCGATTCCTCGGATTTCTCCATGGTGCAAAAGGTCGTCATGGACGCTTGAAATTGCGAGTTCGCCCGCTTCCAACGGACCGACTCCTCCATCAATCCATATTTGGGTTCGAGCGCTGGTCAATTCTGGAATGGAATCACCGACTTCTCCTGAGGTGACAATGACTCCATCTGATGCGGTGTCGTGCGGCAGCGTAAGTCCAGCAACCTTGACACCAAAAATGGCCATTGAGAGCAACGACATGAGAAGGACAACTCCGGTTGCCAGCAGCATTTGAGCTGCATCGCGATCGGTATCTGAGTGCTTCTTTGGATGTCGCATCATGCACCACCTCCACGGTTCCACACATCCAGTGTGACCGTCCACGAATGTTCATCGATGGCAAGTAAGTGATGCACGGTGACTGTTTCGCCAGCGGGTGTTCCAGTGGTCCCGTACGGTGCTGAAGTTCCACTGTTTTGTGCCAACCAGCAGTTCGCTTCTTTTCCAGCGATGATTTGATTTTGAAGCAGGAGACAGGCTTCGTCCAACTCACCGTTTTCAAGAAGTTCACTGAGCCGATTTTCTCCCATCACTTCCGCTTCAAGTCCAATCCCGTAGCGAAACGCATCATCTCCGGCAAGTTCCAATGCGGCGTCGTGTGCAACTGACGGTGCGTCAGGGACCTGAACTCGAATCAGAAACGTTGCCGACATGAAAAACAGCCAAAACAGCGTGAGCATCTCGAGGATGTGAATCTGAGCCTCATCGTCTCGGCGCATTTAACCACCTAAGTACAACGGTGATGGGACATACGTTCCTGATGATGGATTGAGTCCTGGCACCTCAGTTACGCCGATCAAATTTGGTGTGAAGGCGAGGAAGTTGAAGACCACGAGTGCGACCAAAATCATCATTCCAGAGTGCTTGAATCCAGTCGTGAATCGTCCAGTCGACATCAATCCGGCCATGGTGCCGTTGCCAACAGCTTGCATGGTAACGCCATAGTAGAACACGGTTAGGAAGAACAGCGGGTCAATGTTACGAATTGTCATGTTTCCAATGGTCTGTCCACCACTATCGCCTCCGCCTTCACCACTCGAGTTGGAGCCAGCAATCGCTGGAATAAAGACAACAGCCAGTGTGACAATGACCCCTAGGAAAACGAAGTACGAGGTCCAAATAACAGCGATGTAAGAACCAATGGCCCGTCTTCGCTCACCTTCAAGGAACTTCAGTTCACGGGAGTCGTTGGCAGCCGTCACGAGAATATCTGAAATTTTACCTCCAGCTCGGTCTGCTTCAGCAATCAGCGCAATTGCACGCTGAACCAGGGGAGTACCAACTCGGTCAGCGAATTGCTTGATGACGTCGCTGAATTTGATACCCCAACTGAGTTGGTCTGACATTTTCTTAACTTCGTTATTGAGTGCGCCATATTCTGAAGTCGCAAGCGTTTGGACCGCCACGGTCATCGAAAGACCTCCCTTCCAATATTCTGCGAGGTCACGCAAAAAGTCGGGGAACTTTTCTTCAACTTCGTTCTGTGCTTCTTGAACACGTTCCCAATAGAACGATGCGGGGTAGAGCAAGAAGAAGAACATCAATCCGAAGAAGTTGAGGAAAATCAGCGGACGAATCGACACTGGCCCCATTTCAACTTCGGGGCCAATCCAAAACGACATGTTGTTCATGTTGCTTGGAATCCCGTCAAAGTAGTGAACGGTCATTTCAAACTGAACAACGGAGAGGTACTTCCCTTCTTCCAATGAATACACGAGGAATTCATAGCGGTTATCAGGCGGTATGTTGCCCATCTCAATGCCGCATCCATCGTTGGTTGGGTCGTTATCGGTGTCCGTGGTTCCATCATGCGTCGCCATAATTTCACCGTCTTGTGAGCGGATGGCCACAATATAGTCGGTTGGAGTATCAGCATTGACACTGCAATTCACCCATAAGGGTTGGAGAACGGTTTGCCCCCCAGTTGCGGTTGGATCGACTCCAGGAACGTCGAAGTTCTTGCCTCGCTTCGATACAGACTTCCATTCTTCGTCTTCCCACGTGACTCTGTCTGGAGCATCTTGCAAAATTGAGCAGGATTCATTTGCAGCATAGTCAGGTTGGATGTTGGTACTGAATTCTTGCCCCATCGAATTGCCTTGAGAGTCTTGCGCAGTCACGCCACAGTAAAGATTGGTGAACATGGGTTCGCCATTGGTGGTCGGAATGAATCCGGAATTTGTAGCCCAGACGGTTCCAGCGCACAAGCCGAGGAAAATAGAGACAAAGAGAATAGCGTAGAGTTTGGTGAGTGTCGTGTCGTCCTTCGGGAGGTCGAGTTTGACAGTGATCTTACCTTTCTTTGCCATACACTCACCTCCTACATTTCTTGCTCTTTGCTGCTGGTGTACACCAATACGGCGTAAGCGATGTGAATCATCGGAATGAATCCAAGAACAATTCCGTACAGCATTCCTTCTGACATTTGCGCCCCAGAACCAGATACCCAGAACATAATGACCAGCATGACAATCAGGAACAGAGGCATTGCCACTGCGACAACAATGTAGGATTCAGCGAGCAATGCGATGGATTCGAGGAACATTTGCAGGCGAGTTCTGTTCTCACGCATGTAGTGTTCAGCTCGATTCAAGAAGTACAATTTCAATTGTCCTCCTGCGGTTAAAGTACCGACCATGCCTTGGAAGAATTCTGTGAGCCACACCGATGCTGCACGATCAACACTCATTTTCATTGCAGTGATGAGGTCATAGCCGAGCAGTGTGACGTCACGGTACACCATCGCAGCATCGTCTGCGACGTCTCCGTAGATGTCTTTGTTCATGGCTAATGATCTAAAAATCTTCGATGGTGTAGCGTTAGCAGCAGACATTGCAGCGGTGTAGGAAGCAGCATATGGGAGGTACTTCTCAATCATTGCGCCACGGCGGTCAGCTTCTCGCTTAGGGCCATTCTTGTTGTATCGGAAAGCGAGGAAAGGAAGCAGTAATCCTCCGATGAAGATGATGATAGCCTTGAGGAATACTGGGAACACCTGGTAGGCGAATTGGTCACACCCGTTTCCGGGCTTTGTTGGGTCGATGAGGTCTTGATTCCAATATTCCCATTCGAAGCAGTACTGAACGGTTGCTGGGTCTTGAATTCCTTCCCAGTAGGCAATGATTCCAAGGTCCGGAATGAAGAACAGCGAGACAAATCCCCAACAGACCAACGTGATAGCCAAAGTAGTCATCAGTGCGGTTGCCAGATAGACTTCAGGCATCATGGGCATTGAGCCCTTGACCAAATTGTCGGACAGGGTTTTGTCACGGCGAGCACGTTTGCGTAACAAACGTCCGAGAATCCGATTGCAAATCCTCTGCCATGTGGTCAAGTCCATCGAATCACTTCCGGCATGCTTCAGCGTAGCCCGTCAACACGCGCCATAATTTCAGTCGGTCGTACGTAGTATTCCGTGACGATTTGCGATACTTGGTCTGCCTTTCTGATATCGTTCAATACCATCCATTCAAGGATTCGCTTGCGGGTTCGTAATTCCCTTCGCATGTCGTCTTGTGAATAGTTGAGTTTCACCATGATCTTTTCCAAAACGTATGATTTGCCACTAAAGATGAAATCGTCCGTTGTAACGTCCCATCGAAACACTTCATTGGTGATGATTTCGAGCGAATTCGGATCGATACCAACAATTTCAACCAGTTGCTTGGTTCGTCGAACACGCTTTCCATTAATACGGGTTTGAATCTGAATTGCACAGGCTTCCAGAGCAGGTAGAAGAACACGCGGGATGTCGATCGGTTTGTTTTCCAATCGGTGAACCAGAGAAGGCACAGAATCTGCGTGAACCGTCGAGTATGCGCAGTGGCCCGTGGCCATGGCTTGGAACAGAACATATGCTTCCGCACCACGAATCTCACCCACGATGATGTATTCTGGTCGTTCACGAAGTGCTGCTTTGAGCAACTCGAATTCTCCGATCACACCATCGGTTGATTCTCCACCAAACCCTTGACGAGTGAGTCCGGGAACCCAGTTTGGCTGAGGGATGTTGACTTCACGGGTTGATTCGATTGAGACAATCTTCATCTGCCACGGGATAAAGATACACATGGCGTTGAGCGTTGTTGTTTTTCCGGACGCAGTACCGCCGACGAACAGCATCGGTACTTCGTTCTGGAATCCAATCCAAAGATAGGCTACCATGAGGGATGACATGGTTCGGAAAGCAACGATGTCGGCAGGCGAGAACGGGTCGTCCTTGAACCGTCGAATACAGAATGCAGAACCACGTGTTGAGATTTCATGGCCGAGTTTCATGACAATTCTCGAACCGTCCATCAGCGTAGCATCCAGCAGCGGGTCGGCAACTGAAATGTGCTTGCCACAGCGTTGGGCGAGCTTGATAACATAGGATTCCAGTTCGTCATCAGTGTTCCAAACACACGTTGTTTCCACCGATTCGAACTTGCGGTGGTATGCAAAAATAGGAACGCCAGTTCCGTCGAGCGAGATATCTTCGACGTTGGCATCATTCATCAAGACGTCCATTTGTCCATATCCGATGAGATCACGGCGGAGGTAGTAGAAAATTTTCGATTTTGATTTTTTGTTGATTTTCATCGAATAAGCCTTGATGACTTTGTCCATAGCGGTGCGAATGTACGCTTCCGGGTTTGCGTCAATTTCTTCGATGTTGGCAGTCAGTGAGCGAATGAAGATGTCGAGGATTTCATCTCGGTATTGCTGCTCTTTTTTGGTCATCGGAGGTTCGATGATTTGGTAGATAATGTTGAGAGTTTGCTTGTCACGAACGATGCGCGCAAAGGCATGTGGTGGCAAGACTGGGTACTTGTCAAGTTCGTCATACTGAGCACGTTGTTTCGCTCGCTGACGCTTGCCTCCACCTTTGTTGTTTTTTCTCGCCATGTGCGCACCCTCTGCCGAAGCAATTTATCACACCATATGGCTGACTATAACACTTGGGTGGAATTCACCCATTAAATCGCCACCCTGCGCTCCAAACTCATTTTCGGAAAAAAAGCCTTAGAACGGGGAAAAGACTCATTTTGTAAACTCGAAATGCCACGTATTTGCGGATTCAATGAATGTGTTTAAATCGACGTTATTATCGAGCATAAAATCGGCTTCAGCCATGATGTCTTCAAGTCCCCAACCGCGTTCACGCGTGTCGCGAATTTCGAATGCAGCTCTGTTTCCGTCTTCTGAGCGTCCTCGACTTTGAATTCGTTGAAATCGGACATCGGCTGATGCGATGACTGCAAGTGAGTAGAATCGTTCACCCCATCGGTGCTTGAAAACAGTCCTTTCTGCAGTCCCCCGCATTCCTTCGATTAACACGACTTCATTGGTCTCTAGGAGCGCATCAACCGCATCAGCCAATCGGACTGCAAGTACATCTTCTCCGTGCTTAGCACGTAATTGTGCTGCGATTTCTCCAAAGATTCCTGGAGATTCATCCAATTCCAATCGAGTGACTTCCGCACGAACCATGTCGCCCATTGATAGAACTGGGATGCCATGTGATTGCACGACATCGGCGAATTCACCCTTGCCTGAGCCGGGCATTCCGCATACCGCAACCACCCGTGCCATGCTTCAATGGCAAAGCCATCCACTCATCAAGATACCTCCAATTGCGCGGCAGAACCAGCGATTCAATTGGAAAACTCAGCGTTGCCCCAGCGTCTGTCCATCAGTTTCCACAATAAACCCGATGCGAAAATCAACAGTACGGAAACCGACAACATTCCCTTATAGCCCTGTTCGACAACGCTTTGGTCATAGATGGACGCCGTAGCAGCAAGCCCTTCTTCAGATGCTCGCTCCCACCAATTCCCGTACAAGGAAACGTCACCTTGGGTGAACGAAAGCAGGAACAATATGAGCAGGGGTATCACGGTTCCAATCCAAAACCAAATCATGATCGAAGCGTCAAAGATGGCTTTATTTGGACGTAGGCCCATCAAAAACGCTGTTAATGCGACGATGTAAATCGAGTTGGCGAACATCACAATGATGCTTGTAGGAAGTGAATTCCATTCATCCAATCTCCAAGCCATGAGAACGATAAAGGTTAGAGAAATCCACGAGGTGGCGAGGAAATACACAATCACCTTTGCACGGATGAGTTGTGGAACTCCAAGCGGAAGACCATTCATGAATTCAGGGGAATCTAAGATGGTTAACCAAGAGTAAAAATTGAATCCAAAGAATCCCAAAAATGGAGCATAGGAGAGGAGATTAATCGGAATCGGTGCTTCAGCGAAGTCAACCAGCCACGCCATTCCAAGCAGTACCAAGAGGGGGATGGAATAGGAGACGGTCATTTTTTTGATGGAGCCAGAGCGGAATAAATCGACGAACTCCTTCGCTACAATGAGCCGAATTTGGCCTTTTCCGAGGAATCCAAGTCGGTTGTACATTGGAATGAACATTTCTTTTCGTTCGACCACAGAGACGTCAAAATCATCGATGATCAGTGCTGATGAAACCAGTCCAATTCCGATGCAGGCGCCCAGTGCGGTTATTGCGATGGGAATACTTTGAGAACTTTGTACGGCAAGTCCCCACAGCATGGTGTTGATATCAAATGCTCCAATTCCAATGCCGACACCAACAGCAACCACCACCATAGGTCCGACAACGGTGTAGGGTCTGCCGCGCATCCACAACGAGGATGCCAGGAAAGCAACAGCGAGTCCCTGTGCAAGTGTGACAATCATCGCCAGCCACGTCCAAGGTAAACTGGACCAATGCAGCGGCGTACTGATGCTGGCAATTGACTCAAGTAGAATGCCGAGTGCCATTCCAGCAACGACTGGGGAAAGAATGAGCATGACGTAGAAGCAAAGGTCCTTGATGAAGTAGGCGAAGTGGGCTACGGAGTTCGGTAATGGTTGGAGTGCTGGGGCCGCTAAGAGGTAGTTTTTGGTTCCAGCACGATGCACGATGGCATCGTGCCCCATGAAGGCAAATGTCCCCATTCCGAGACTGAACATCAGCAGTGGAAGGTGAAGAGCAAACCTCAATTCTTGCCACGTGAATGTCTTCGATTCAATGTCGGAGGCTTGAGCAGCTGAATCGCCGACCAAAAACTGAAGGCCGACGGTTGTCAATGCGGTCACCAGCGTAAGCAGCAACGGGAAGAGAACAATTTGGCGCTTTTTGGCGAATTCTATACTCTTTCGACCTTCTTCTTTGAACATCACTCGGAAAGTCGCAGTGAAAGCATCCCAACCTCGCAGCGGTTCGTGCAACACCTGTCCGTGCGATGAAGTTCCAAGCGAAGTGCTGCGTGAGAAATCAGTCGCCTCCACTTCATCCCAATCGCGAGACTCTACGGTTGCTCCGGGCACGGTTATTCCTCCTCGTGGTCTCCATCGGTGCGAGTTTGACGCTCAGCGTCCTCAATGGAATGCCCTACTAATCGGATAAAGACATCTTCCAAGGTTTCCTCATCGGCTTGCTTGAGGCCCTTCACAGTCCCAGCAGCCAACACTTTGCCGTTGTTGATAATCGCCATTCGATTGCACATTCGTTCAGCCATCTCTAGCACGTGTGAACAGAGGAAGATTGTCCCTCCTTGTTTGACGTGATCAAGCAACCACTGTCGGCATTTACGCTGGTAAATTGGGTCGAGGTTTGCGAACGGTTCGTCCAAAAACATCAGCTTCGGCTTGTGGATAAACGCAGCTGCTAGCATCACTTTTTGTCGCTGACCTTTGGAGAGATCTTTGCACATTGTGTCTCGTTTTTCTTCCAAGCCGAACCACTCAATCCAATGTTCGACTTCGTTTTTCATGTCGGGGACTGTACGAAGTTTCGCCACGAATTCAAGGAATTCAACTGGGGTGAGAAACGAAGGAGGTGATTCAGATTCGGGGACAATACCGATGTTGGCTTTGACTTTCTGTGGGTCAGCCACAGCATCAACGCCCAGCACTTCAATGCTGCCTTTACTAGGGCGTAGTTGGCCGGTTAGGAGTTTGATAAAGGTCGATTTTCCGGCCCCATTCGGACCAAATACGCCGAAAAACTCCCCGGAATGAACTTCTACATTCAATGGGTGAAGGGCGATGAAATCACCGTACTTCTTCGCCATGTCCTCGGCTTTGACCAGTGGGGCATCACCGACTTCCATAGTGCGAGGGCGAGGTCGTGGGATTTGAGTTCTTGGTTTTACTGAGATGAACTTCGAGCAGGCACGGTCGGTGAAATCATGAACTCTCAACGGTTGGAACGCGCATGAGCGCACCTGCATCTGATGTCGTAACCGTTGAAGAAGTCCCAATTGATGAATCCAAGGATTTGGGTTCAATCGCTCTTGTGACGATTAATCGGCCAAATAAACTGAATTCGCTGAATGCTGAAGTCATGGACGACCTCAAAGCGATTGTAGCGTGGATTCAATCAACCAATTCCATACGGGTTGCTGTCATCACCGGTGCCAAACCGAACCCGCCACCGGAGGGTAAAAGAGCGAAACCAAACGCCTTTGTTGCCGGTGCAGACATCACCGAATTTGTCGGCATGAATCCCGAACAAATCCGCACTAAGTTCACCGATAATGCAGTCGAAGCATTGTGGAATCTTAACAAGCCAACCATCGCCATGGTCGATGGGTTCGCCCTCGGTGGGGGATGTGAAGTGGCGTGCTCATGTGATATTCGGGTATCGAGTGACCGCTCGAAATTTGGCACACCCGAAATCAATCTCGGATTGATACCTGGCTATGGTGCAACCCAACGCTTGGTTCACTTGGTTGGATACGGGAAAACTATGGAAATGATCATGACTGGTGAAATGATAGACGCCGCAGAAGCCCATCGAATAGGTCTTGTCAACCACGTTTGTTCACCGGATGAACTCCACGACTTCACCCTCAACATGGCTCGCTTAATCGGTTCGAAATCATCCATGGTACTCGGCGTTGGGAAGACGGCGATTCGTGCGGCTTTGGACGTCGGACTTACCGAAGGTATTGGGGTTGAACTCGAGCATTTCGCAAACTTATTCGGTTCCAAGGACCAAATCATTGGTGTCAATGCTTTCATCAACCGAGAAACGGCAGAATGGCAGCACGAATGAATCGTTTCAGTCTGTCGACACAGCAGCATCCGGGCCATCCCGGTGTGGTCGGAAGCGTCACTGTTCAGGATCGGCGGTAGCCATTTTCGCGAGCGAACTCAACGAAGTGTGGCATGTGGCGCAGGTTTTTCTGGATGAAGCGGCGAGGCATGATGCCCTGCCAGCATCCAAGTTCATTGTTCCAAACGCGGTTGCAGACGGTTGACTGCAATTCAGCAAGTAACTTCTGATTGGTCTCTTGAACCGCCTTTTGACTTGCACAGCACGGACCATCGGCTTTCATTGCCTTGGCTTTCTCGCGCTGCTCGATCTTTTCAGCAACCCATGCTTGGCGAATCATTTCAGCACGGTCGCTGTTCGAACGTGGAGCTTTCGCTGCGCGGTTCTTGTTCGCAAGGGGTCGTCGATGACGGCGGCTCTTACCGTTGTGTGGCTTCAGGTATCTGTTGGTTTTCATGTATCTTTTTCCTCCGATATTGTTGTTCAGTCTATGGCTTTGCCTTCCGGCTCGTCCATTTGACTGGCTTCAATTTCGGATTCAAATATTCATGATTTCACATTCCTCTGCAGTAGCCGTACGACCTACAAACTACCATTACGCCCACAGTATATAAGAGGAAAAACGGGATGACCCACTGCAGGATTGAATTGCTCTAAAATCCTATCACGATGTTCCATGCGATGGCGAAGATCGCTACATCGGCCATGGCGTGGGCCAGCCATGCAACCCATATGCTGCGGTACTCGAGGTAAATCCAAGAGAAGACCGCCCCTCCAATGTAGACTCCTATTGAGGCGATAAGAGCACCAGTGATGTCAAGGAAAAACAGCAGCGCAATCGAGTGATGCAATGTGAAGACGAGAGCAGAGAGCAATATTGGACGCCATTTCCCGCCAATTATTTCTTCGATTTTGGAGGTCACGAACCATCGAAATACGTATTCTTCTAACACCGAGTTGATGAACACCCAAAACACAATTGCTGCAGCTAGCTTCCACGGAGTAGTCAGCCCGACAGGATCCAGAATTGCTTTCAGTGCTTCGGGTTGGAGCATCTTTTCTCCAAGTAAGAAGTACGCACCACCAATCACGACCATCATACCAAGTCCAAGCAGTGCCGAAACCCCCCATCCACCGTTGTTCGGCTTCGACCATGAGATTTCTTGACCGTCGACCCAAACGTGCCATGCCACGGGAAGACCGAACATCCACGCCTTGGTGAAGAGAAACACGACCGTTGCCATCGCACCAACTTGGAAGACAAACCCTGTCGTGACCGATACACTGGGAGCTATGGCGACAAGAAGTAATCCTATGATGGCCAATCGGCGCTGCTGGTCAGTCAATTCCAGAGAAAGAGCGTTCTTGCGTTCCATGTAATCATCAACCAATCGTTGCAATAGGTAATGAACGTTGAGGAGGAAAGTGAATCAATCATCCATTTCGTCTTTTAGTGCCGCTAATGCGCTGCTTGCAGTAGGCATAGGTAGCGGCATAGGTAGAGGGTTTCCATCCGGGCCCAGAAGCGCTGGAAGCGGGTTTCCATCCGGACCGACAAGTGCTGGAAGCGGATTTCCATCAGGTCCAAGGAGGGGTGCAGGTTCCGGTTTTTCCGGTTTGACGACCTGTTCAAACCCTTCATCAAGTGGAGTACGGAGTTTGAGAATTCTCGCTTCATCAATGCGAATGAAAGTCGCACCGTAGATGTGGCCTGGTGGGGGGTTTTCCGGTGCATCTAAGACGGTGTGTCCGTGTCCCGGAGTTTGCAAAACAGCGACCAAATCTTCTCCAGCCGTTTGGTCCTCCCACATGCGAGCGGTCGATGCACGAATTTCAGCCATCTGTCCACGTCGTCGCAATTCAATGCGTTTTCGGATTTCATCATGTTGAACTCTTCGTTGGGATACCGTCATTTCAATATCAGCGTTTTCGACCGATTCGGGACTTACCTCGACTACGAATTCATCGGCCACATGAACATCTTCCATTTCGACTGTGACTTCGACGAGTTCTTCTTCACTGGATTCTTCATCGGCCACTTCGGCCTCAAGCGCAGCCTTTTTCTTGTCTTCAGCAGCCTGAATTTTTGCCAACTTTCGCTCTCGAAGTGATGCCCCATCTAGGGTTTCTTCGGTCACTACTTCTGGAATATCGAGCGACGACTCTTCTTCGACTTCTTCGTCTTCTTCTTGCTCCTCGGTGCTGGCAGCAACACTGACTTTTTTCGGTATGCTCGACGCTTTAGGACTTCCCATTATGATCCAAATCAAGGCGCACAACAAAATACCAGCAATCAAAATCCAGTTGAGATTTTCAGCCCCACTTCCTGAATTACTTCCTGCAGTGAGTAAATAGAAAAAACTGAGAGTCACTCCACAAAGTCCAACAACTGACCGTGCGAATCCCATGTCCCTCACCTCACGCCAACTGGTTTTGACTTATCATGCTGATGGCATTTGATGAAGCAAGTCATTCAATGCCTTTTGACGATGACTGAACTTTTGCTTTTCTTCAAGGGAAATGGCTCCAAAAGTCTTGCCGTGCGTGCTGATTGGGCCGTAATTGCCGGGTTTGAGGGGTTCATCGAATTCATCTAAATCATAGGGGGTAAAGATTGGGTCGAACCCAAATCCTTCTCCTTCAGTGGCGTTCAATGCAATCCATCCTTGACAAACACCGTGACCAAACATCAGTTCACCCTTGTGCCACAGTGCAGCCACGGCTTGAAATTGAGCAGAACGAAGTTGCGCACATTGAACCGTATCTTCTGACTCGAGATGATTGAGTAACCGCAGAACACCGGTGCAGCCGATTGTGTTGAGAGCGTAGGAAGAATAGACACCAGGGAATCCTTGCAGAGCGTCGATGAACAAGCCAGCATCTTCAACCAGCAGCAAATCCTCGGTCTCTGTTCCGCCCGGTACGTGTGCCAGTGCTTGCTCAATTTTCGATTGAGCTACTTCTTCAAGCGTATCGACCTGTGGCTCGACAATCGTACCATTGGGGACCTCCAGTTGTTTCACATCGTAGCCCAAGGGGGCAAGATGGTGGGCTGCTTCACGTACTTTCCCAGGGTTTCCTGTGAGAAACCATACCGTCCGATTCATGGTTCTGCTAGGGGGTGAGCGTATTGAAATATGTGGCGGAAAGGTTCGGTCCCACTCTCTTTTATGACAGTATTGAAAGGCATGAGGGTGGAGGCATATCCATGTTGCAGCACGTGGGCCTTGTAGCGGTAGGCGGTGCGATTGGAGCGACGTTACGGTACCTTCTTGGCGTATGGTTTTCAACAGACTCGTTTCCGTATTCGACCCTTTCTGTTAACCTCATTGGTTCGTTTTTACTCGGTGTTCTTACCGTTGCAGCATCGCACAACTTCGTATCGACAAACGTAGCACTGCTGCTTGGAACGGGAATCTTAGGCGCCTTTACTACCATGTCCACCTTCTCGGTTGAAACCATCCAGATGTTCGACCAAGGCCACACGGTATCAGCGTTCCTCTACGTTGGATTGACCATGCTGTTTTGTCCGCTTTTGGCTCTGCTTGGTTGGGTGTTTGGAGAAAGTTACTGGCCGTAGTCAAATGGCTTTATGTAGGCTGTCTTGCTTGGTGGTAATGAGGGCAGGGAGAGACATTCGTTTTCGGTTGCCCTAAGAGATGAGACCATGGATACATCAAATTTAATCGATAAATTGAACATCGCACTCGGATGGGAATTGCGAGCAGCCAACATGTATGCACATTACGCTGCGAACATTCGCGGGATTCACCGTCTGCAACTTTCTCCTATGTTCACGACTGAAGCGACGGAGTCAAACGAACATGCAGACTTGGTTCGTAAAGCGGTCGTCAAACTTGGAGGTATTCCCGTCACTGAACGCAACCCACATCCAATCATTCACACCACTGATTATGTTGAGATGCTCCAACTTTCACTCGAAACGGAGACCAAAGCGGCTTCCGTATACGGAGATATCATTGCCGTAATTGAAGGGCAAGGCGACCAGGAACTGTATGACGCTATCGAGCAGATTTATCTTGCAGAACTTCGGAGTTTGGAAGAACTTCGTCTCCTGATGTAAGTTATCCGTGATAACGCACTCGACTGCGAACATCTTCGAGTCGTCGAAGTACTTCAGTAGCGGTTGGTACCGCACCACCGGAAAGTTCAGCAGGTGCTCCGAGCCGTTCTTCTTCCGCAGCGTATCCTTTGATCAATTGTTCGATTGCATCGATATGTTCAGGATGCGAAGCTCCGAGAATTTCATCGATGACGTGGAGGTCAATTCCGAATCGTTCGACCTCGTAATCGATGACGGCCAAACCGAAATCAATCAGCGAAGCATTGCCATTTGTATCCACCAGGATATTGTTGGTCGAGAGGTCGCCGTGCGTGATGGCTTGACGGTGCAACTGACGAATGACAGCACCGGTGTTAATCAACGCAGTTTCGATGAACGATTCGGTGTATGTGGCGTCTCGGAGTACTTCGATGAGTGGTCTTCCGGGTATTCGTTCCAGAATCATTCGCCCAGCCTCAGGGTCTAAATCCCACAGCGCTGGAACGGGTAACCCAGCGTTTTTCAATCGAATCAGTAAACGTGCTTCGCTCATCATCCTGCGATGACCGAGTCTGTGGTCCAAGTCTGGATGTCGCCATTTTCGTGGTCGACGAAGTTTGCTCACCGCATCCCTGCCCATCCAAGAACCGGACCAGACTTCCGCTTCGGCACCGAGGTGCATCTGGCGTGATGGTTTGAAGGACATGAGTGACGCATTTGGTCCACATTTATCAATTCTACAGCATAGGTTTGGTTCAAAAAGGAAGACTTTCTGCAAGAGATGAGGACCATGACCGTATCACTGCCGATGTGTTCTGTGGATTTCACGGATTCTTCGCTTTCGATTGAAGAACAGGCGATTGCCGATAGAATCGAGGAGTTGCGTGCTCACCTAGGGGACGAGCTCCTCATTCTCGGCCATCACTATCAGCGTGACAGTATTGTGATGCACGCAGACTTTCTCGGCGACTCATTCATGCTGAGTCAAATGGCTGCTGATTCCAAAGCCAAGTACATCGTTTTTTGTGGTGTGCATTTCATGGCAGAATCCGCAGATATTCTCACCGGTGAGGACCAGTATGTTGTTCTGCCAAACATGCGTGCAGGATGTTCAATGGCAGATATGGCTACCCTTTCTGAAGTCGAAGTCGCTTGGCAAGAAATCCTTGAAAGTGCTGAACTCGAAGACCCAATTCATCGTCCAGATCCGACAGCTCTTGCTGGTCAAGATGACCGGTTCCTTGTCCCTGTAACCTACATGAACAGCAGTGCTGATTTGAAAGATTTCGTCGGTCGGCATGGTGGAATTGTCTGTACTTCAAGCAATGCTGTGGGTGTGCTCAATTGGGCATTTGAGCGGGCAGGTACCAACGGTGCAGTTCTGTTTTTCCCGGATCAACATCTCGGACGAAACACCGGCCATGCGATGGGGATTTCGACTGACTTGATGCCGACATGGGTTCCGAAGATGGGTGCCGTTGGTGAAGTCAAAGGAAGCCGGATCATTCTCTGGCACGGGTTCTGCTCGGTGCACAAGCGATTCACTGTTGCTCAGATTGACGAATTCCGAAACCAGCATTCTGACGGACTTGTCGTGGTCCACCCTGAGTGCCCTATTGAAACGGTTATGGCCAGTGATGCAAACGGTTCAACACAGTACATTCGAAATTATGTTGCTCAACAAGTACCGGGTTCCAAGATTGCAATAGGTACTGAAATCAACATGGTTGCTCGACTTGCTGAAGAACATCCCGACAAACATATCGAATGTCTTGATGACGAAATTTGTCCATGTTCGACGATGTACATGATTCACCCCGCTTACCTCATGGATGTCCTTGAACGAATCGTAGATGGAGAGATTCCCAATCAAATTACCGTGCCAAGTTCAATTCAAGAAGGTTCTTTGCTGGCGCTTGAGCGAATGCTGAGCATCAAGAAGTGATTACTCCTCTTCAAACGTCTTGTTTTTTGTCTGGAATTCAGATTGCCTCTGTACGACGTGAGTGAACACGAGTACAAACCCGAGTACCATACCTATCTGCAGTATGATGTTGGAATAAATGGTGATTTCAGGTGTCCAGGAATGAATCTGAATCGTGACGACGCCATCAGTAGATTGTTCAAAGTACACCAGATGATTCTGAAGAACCTGTGGACCCCATTGGTCCACGTCATCAGATGTGAGCAATTGTGTGTGGTTATTGGTGAGATTGACGTACTGAATTTCCCGATCCATGTACTTCTCAACCGGGTTGGTAGGGTCGAGATGGTCTCTGATTGACCACGCCAAGATGCCGTGCTTCATCGACGGGTCGCTCACAGCGTATTTTGCGTCACTGGCTAACCACTGTAGGTCGGTTGTTCTGTTGTACACGACCAAACGGTCGGTGGCTGAAACATTGACTGTGGCCGCTAAAAATTCATCATTGAAGACAAACTCTACGATGCTGGCATTTTCAAGGTCGACGGGTGTTTCCCACGATTCCAAGATTGCGTCTTGCTCCGGTGTGGAGGAGGCGTTGATTTCCTTGATTGCTATCGAGCCTGTAGTACCTATTCGCGAAAAGTGGACAGTTGTGGGGGATTCCTCCATCACAACAGCGACATCAAGACCGTTCGATTTCACCAATTTGACATCGCTGGTTCCAAATCCGAGTTCGACTTCTTGACCGTGTACGTCAAATCCAGTGAGTACGCCAGCATGCTTCAAAAGAATAAATTCTGCTTGTTCAGAACCCGTGAGTAAAATCGAATCTGGTGCTTCAATATCGAGTGTTAACATCGGAGCAGATGATTCTGAAAGCGAGCTGAGGTTGATGAGTGAAACCGTCGATTCGTTGGCAACCGCAAGCATGTCACCAAACAGCGTATATGGCGAGGAAGATGATATGTTGAGATCGTCAAGTTCCCAATTCTCCGTCAAGTCTCCAATGTCGTAAACGATCATCACTGGACCTTCTGAGCGATTGTCGATGGTTACCATCCACCCATCTCCAGCAGCTACACCCTGTGGTTCTTCAATTCCACCAGCGGGCAGCGATTGATGACTCAATTCCCACGTAATGATGGAGAACAAAATGACAAACACTGCTAGCGCCATGATTCCAGTCTCCCTGCTGGTGGGCGTCTTGAATTTCCGAACAAAGCTTACAGTTCGCCCACTGACAACTTCATACGCTCGTTTTGGGTTGGTGAGCAGCGTCACAATTCGTGCATTCATGGTGCGTTCATCGAACAACTTCCACCAAGAGTCGGATGTTCGTCCGGCTAATGAAACCGCCAAAGCGGCGATGAGCATTCCTCCAACGATGTCAGAAAACCAGTGAATTCCAAGGTAAATAATCGCAAAAGCCGTCACGGTCGTATAGGTCAACACCAGTGCACGGTATCTGTTCCATCGGCGGTCTTCATCAAAACGAGTGAGGCACAACCATACGGCGAATGGAATGCCGATGTGCAGCGATGGCATTCCGTTGGTGAACGGGTCAATTCTACGAAACCAATCGCTAATTTCGGGCGTTAAGTCGTAGGCTAATGTTTTCATTCCGGGAACATAATCTCCCGTGACTCGAACGTTGAAAAACAGATAGAACGGGATTGCTAACAGATACACGTAAGCGATGGTCAGTGTCATTCGATCGGTAATCCATCGGTCGTCAAAGTATGCGAAGTAGAAGATTGAGACGTAGCAAATAAACATGAATCCAGAGACGTAAAAGTGGGTTAAGGACACAGTAAGCCAATGCGCTTCAAACAGTTGTTGAACTTCAAGAACCAAGCTTCCCTCGATGGCGTAAATGTACGGTGTCATGTCAAGACCGGTGTTGGCGATGATGAGTCTGTCCAATTCATCGAGCAGGTCTTTGGAATTGTAAATGATGAACACGATGGCAATGTGAATCCAGTACCGTCGAAAAAAGTCAACGAAGGTCGGTAACGTGATTTTGGACCAGGGCGGTTTGAAAACGGGAAGTAACAGGACGCCGAGCGCCAATGCGCTCACCATCCAGGTAAGATAAATTCCGTCCATTCCTCAACCCCAATGCATTGGTGGACGGGCTTTGCTGATGAACTTCTCGCAACCCGTGTTCGATTCCAGAAAGTTTCGAGGGTTACCACGCGCCGTGGACGTATGGCTTTCCGTTGTCGGGGTCCAGACGGTTGGCTAAGAGCCACAGCCGTTCAAATCGATAAATTCCACTTGAACATCCAGCGACCCATTCAAAACCAAGAGCGTACTTGCCAACTTTGCGAATCTTCGGTTTCTCGGCTGGCAATTTTTCGATATCTCTGCGCAGTGATTTACTCGATTCGTCATCGTTGCGCAGGGGTGAACACTTTGCGCACGGACAAGCGTGACGCAAATCATCGTACGAAACTACAAATTCAGACCTGTCCTCATAGGTTAGAGTGAAGTCAAGTTCGTTGCGTTCAAGGCGAACCATGGTTGGCATATCGTCGGTCATCTTTTCACACTCAGATGATTTCTAAACTCGTTCCGTCATCGACCTTAATTTGGTCTTGAACGGCAGAAACAACTGCTGCAAAAGCAATCGCAGAAGCGCCTTCGGGTTCGCTGACAATCCGGTGAACGCCGTCATCGCCGCCCCGCACGAAACCGGGGTCAAACGGTAGGGCACCCAAGAACGGTACGTCAAATTCTTCAGCGGTTAACTTACCTCCACCCTTCTTGAATATATCCAATGTGACGCTGAAGTTACCGTCTTTATCTGCTGTTGTTTTTTCAGTTCGTCCTGCAGGTGCTGAGATTTCGACTTCAGAGCCAGGAGCAGTCGTTCCCTTGATTGTGAAGCCACTCATGTTTTCAATCACGCCCAGAACGGGAACTTTGATTGATTCTGAGAAGGTAATCGATTTGCGACTGTCAAGCAGTGCCACGTCTTGGGGAGTGGTGACAATGACCATTCCGTCGATATCGGGCAGAGATTGAGCGACGGTAAGTGGCTCATCGGACGTGCCTGGGGGGAAGTCGATGATGAGGTAGTCAAGGTTCCCCCATTCGACATCAGCGATGAATTGCTGAATAGCCCCTAGCTTGATTGGTCCACGCCATACCACGGGGGTGTCTTCATTGTCCAACAAGAAAGCCATCGAGATGACCTTGACACCGAGGTGTCCCTGAGCGGGGTGAATTCTTCCTTCCTCAACATGGAGTCGGCGACCTTCAAGGCCCATCATTTTGGGAACGTTTGGTCCGGTGATATCGATGTCAAGAATTCCAACGGCCATGCCCTGTTGAGCGAGTGATAATGCCAGTCCGGTGGCGACCGTAGATTTTCCGACACCACCCTTTCCAGAGAGAACCATCACTTTGTGCTTGATTTTCTTACTGATGTCCTGCATCGACATTTTCCGCTTCATTTGAGCGTAAGCCTGTTCCATTTTCTTTTGGTCTTGCGGCGTCGGCCCCTCGACCGAATCGCTGGCAACCTTTGGGTCGTGAGTTGACACTGGAGAATCCGACATGAACATAGGAACATAGGGCTGTACTTCAATCCATCTTTTTATCCATGATACGTTTCACTCGTGAGCGATGGGCTAAATGAATGACTGCGGTGAACAACACGAAACTGAGGGTCAACCCAAAGTCAAACGACCGTTCTGCGTATGCCCAAGCTAAACCGCATGCCAGAAGACAACCGATTCCAAACCCGATGGTGTTCGCTTGAAGTTGTTCTTTCGGAACGGAAATGTTGCCTAAGAGAACGCTGCTTGGACCGACGCTAAAGGTAAGAATGGACAGCATGACTGCGACAGCATTGAATGCCCAGTCGAAGTTCAGTGCTGCTGCTATGATGTGACTGATAAAAAGTACGGCATACAGGGTTGCAGAAACACAGATGCCCATGGTGGCCTTGTTCCAACCATCATCCATGGTAGATAGAAGAGGATGGAGTATGAAAACTATCGCCTAAAATTGTATTAATACCCTCGATGCTTAGAACAGTCATGCGCCTCTTGTTCGTTTGTGTCGGAAACTCCTGCCGTTCTCAAATGGCTGAAGGAATCGCCCGTTCCATGGGTCACATTGCAGATTCAGCGGGCACTCATCCGGCCTCGAGTATCGCTCAAAACGCAGTTGTCGTTCTCGAAAAGCGCGGCATATCCGCGCAGGGAATGCAACCGAAAAGCGTCGATTTATTTTCTGCAGACACGTATGATATGGTGATCTCAATGGGTTGCGGAGTTTCGTGTCCTGCAATGAGGATTGACCAAGATTGGGGGCTTGAAGACCCGGTTGGCCACCCGTTGTCAGTGTATGAGTCAACTGCCGATGAAATCGAACGCAGGCTCAAGTTGCTCGAATCGTGAGTCACTCTTCTTCCTGCACAGGTACTTCACCAATACCGTCGAGTTCGATGCTTAGAACACTCACGGTTCTGTCTCGACCGTCGTCTTGAGGTAAGGTTTCTGAAAAACAAGCAATTTCGCCAATGCGTATTTCGGAAGGAAGGCCTTGAGCAATGATTCCATTTCGACGGCGACATACTTCTGCGACATCGACTGCTCGGCCGATTGTAGCCCCACGAGCAACAAGCTTCAATTCACGGTTTCCTTCTTCCATCGCCATCACAACGGCTCGGACGTATGCATGCAGTGGTTTTTTTCCAATGAAGATGGAACGGCGTTCGGTCATGTGGCTCCCTACAAGTTGCTGTAACGCTATCAATGGATAACTTTTCGCCTCTAAAAAGCGAAGTAATACAGTGAATCACGACCAGAAAGGTGTGAAGATACGGACGCCGGGATTTGAACCCGGGTTCAAGCGTTGGCAACGCTCGGTGATAACCACTACACTACGTCCGTAGGTGTAATCTACCCCAAAGTACAGCAGTATAAACGCTTGTCGGCCCGAGGGTTTGGTCATTGAAATCCGAATCTGTCTTTACCGTCCTCTGATTCTGGCCGATTCCGAATTGAAACGACGATAACCACTCCGACACCCACTGCGAACAGGGCGAGAACACCCACCATTACACCGGTGGAAAGAAGCGAGCCACTCACACCTGCAATCGGCTGGTTTTCTTCAGATAGTTGCACTGTAATCGATTCAGTAGGACTGACCGCACCGTACACGTCAGACGCTTGAATCAGAATGTTATGGGTTCCAAGAGGAATGCTTGCTCGGATGTGCAACTCGGTAGTATAGATCCCGTCGTTGGCGACTCTGTCCCCGTTTGAACCATCATCGTACAAGGTTTGCCACGTGTCTTGTGAAGTCAAGGGACGAAAGACCCCTACGTCGGCACGGGCAACCTGAATACCGTCGTAATCTTGAATCGAAACTTCCAGCAGCTCAACTGACCCATCTGGGATTCGCTCAAGTGCAAGTGCTTCACTCGCAACGATGGTTGGAGGCGTATTGAGGACGAACAGTTTGGTTTCTTTCATCGTGGAGTCTGAAACGTGGTGTGGTCCATAGAGGGATTGGAGAGAGGTCTCAAACCCATCAACGCTCCACAGGCTCGTGTAGTGTTTGGCTCCTTGAACATCGGTCAGAATGAATTGAAGCAGGTACTCGCCTGGCATCATCGATTCAGGGAGGGTTAGCGCTGTAGACCAAATTCCGTTTGGACTGTCATCGAGGCTCACCAATTCGCCACCGGATTCTCGCATGTCGATTTCGACTGATGCTACGCCGTGACCGTCGTAGGCGCGAGTATTGATAATCGTCGTTGAACCTCGAGCGAGAGAGGAGGGTAGAATTTCATAGTCATACATTCGTGGGCCTTGGTTCATGATTTCGATGTCATCATAGCCGGTTGTAGACAGGCCCCATGTATCGGTGGCAGTCACTTGCAAGGAAACGTTACCGATCTCAAGTCCCTGAACCATCACCATGGTCGTGAATCGATTATCACCGACTATGGAATCTCCATCCAGTCCTCTGTCGTTCATGATGACAACTTCTCCACCAATCGGGGATAAGTCAACAACGACGGAATCAATGTTGAATTCAGCATCGGTGAAGTGGGCAACCAGAGTACCAGTACTTCCACCTTCACCGTAGATGAGGCCTTCTTCAAGAATCATCTCGATTAACTGGGGCGCAGAGTTATTCTCAGCGGTAATCACCGATGGAGAAAGGATTCGTTCGACCACTTGTTGTTCGGTAAAGTTTGCAGTTTCATTCCCTTCACCGTACGGGAGTTCCAGCGTTCTCTGTACGCTTGAAAGCAGTCCCATCAACGGCCCTTGATCAACGATTGAACCCGAGGCCGTGCCGCCTTCAAAGTAACTACCAACCCAGTTGACGACGTGAAGGTTGAATCCATCTCGGAGGTCGTTACCTGTTGAAACGGCGGTTGCAGTCATGAACAGACCGTCTTGTCCGCGCAGTTGTACTGAATCACCGGGTATCATCGGAATCGGCATCAGTCCAGTTTCTCTTGAAACGGTGACGTTGCCGAGAATCTCTTCGGTTTCAGGTTGTGAAACGTTGACTTCAATTGGGCTGTTTTCAGGTCGTTCATCTCCGCTTGACGATTCAGCTCCGGTTTCGTCCCAAACCAGTCGAACGGTTCGGTTGTCCCAGTCGGACTGTACGACTTGATAATTCCATGATTCGTTATGGTTTGCTCCAACACCTTGACCGTCGAAGAAGTTTCCACCGTTGATACCGGTGATGTTGAACCACGATTCTTCATGTATGACGTTGACCAAAAACACTTCTTGCGTGGCATTGGCCTGATTTCCAGTTTCTTCGATAGTCCGAACAATACCAAATGAGCCCTGAGCATCACCAGTGATGACGCCATCGACGTGGAAATCGTCGGTCAGCGTGATGCCATCCTCGACCAGTGAATGGAAATCTAGGATGGTTCCGTTCACGACAACACTGGCATTTTCATCTTGTTCGCTGAATCCAAAGGTACCTTGGCCCATCAATTCGTTTTTTTGTTCGGTTCGAACTCCGTCTTCCCATCGTTCAACCAAAACAACACCATCAAGTGAGATATCCATTCTGACATCTTCATCCAGCAAGACCATGTCTGCCATCGCTTCGATTTGCGTGTGCTGCAATCGACGAACGCCGTTTTCATCCCACGTTTCGAGAACCAATACACTGACTTCTCCGCTGATGTCGAGCGTGCTCTGGTTGGTGTCATCAAGAATATCCAGTTGTCCGGTTGCTTCAATTCGAAGTCGTTCAGACACTTCACCGTCGATCATCGAGCGATTGAAGTGACCTTCCGATACATTGGCCACTACCTCGGTTTGAGATGTGCCCTCAAAAGTTACCAAATGCAAAATGCCACTGCCACGAGCATCGAATACTTGTGAAGTGAGAACACCAGAATTGATGGTTTCATTTTTCCAAATAGAGTCCAAGTTCAGCGTGAGGTTGGTAGAACTGTCATTGGTGTTTTCGATTGTAGACAGGGTGCCACTACCGAGTTCCCAGGAATTGAGGACGGTGCCTTCGCGCATCTGCCATCCCTGTCCCTCAAACTGAAGGTAGAACCCTTGCTCGCCTTCACCACTTGCATACGACTGATTCAACTCCCACTCGGTGGAAAGAAGAATTTCATGGTCAGCCATGGGCTGATTCCACGTTCCCACGGTGAAGGTGCGTTCAGAGTTAAGCGGTGAATCAAGCGTCTCACCGTTCCAACCGTTCACCGTCACCTGAACCGAAATTGCATCGTTCCATTCAAGCGAAGTGTTCACCACAGCATGAGCGATCCGGTTATCGTCGAGGGAGTCCCACGATAGAAACACGTTGTTTTCAAGATTGACTCCATTGCGTTGATGAATCACATCGACCACAACATCGTACGACCCATTGTCAGAAAAGGAAAGGAGGTAGGCGTGTTGATTGATGGCATCGAGGCTTGGAAGCCATGCTGCGTTGATGACGGGTGAAGCAGGTTGGTCTTCTGCTGCAGCTAAAAATACCGCAGGCGACAGCATCATCAGGACCAGTACGACGGAGAGTCTAGCCTTGCCACTCATGGTAAAAGGTAGGTTCTACTCCCTTTCAACACTTGTGGTATGCTGCATTTTAATTGTCCTATGTTCACTGATCTAAGACGTAGGCAAACATCAGCGGAACCACGAGCGTCGCATCGCTTTCAATGACAAATTTTGGGGTTTCTTTCGCCAGTTTGCCCCATGAGATTTTTTCATTAGGAGGTGCGCCTGAGTATCCACCGTAGGATGCTGAAGATTCACTGATTTGACAGAACCACGACCATAAAGGGACGTCCCGTTCCAAGTCTTGGTTCAGCATTGGCACCACACAGACTGGGAAATCCCCCGCAATTCCCCCTCCAACTTGGAAAAATGCCAGTGGCGACGTTGCTTCCTGATACCATTGCGAGAGGCCAATCATGTATTCAATTCCATTTTTGACCGTAGAAGCATCAAGGTCGGATTCAATGCAATGTGCAGCGAATATGTTGCCGAGGGTTGAGTCTTCCCAGCCAGGAACAAACAGTGGCAGGTTGGCTTGAGCCGCAGCCAGCAGCCACGAGTCTTGAGGTCGTGCTTCATAGACTGGTTCCAAAACCTTGCTCAACAGCATCTGGTAGAAAAATTCGTGAGGCAGTTGTGGTGTCTTCTCCTCGTTTGCCTTTCTCCAAAGTCCGACGATATGACGTTCAATTCTTCGAAAGGCCTCTTCTTCAGGAATGCAGGTGTCCGTTACTCGGTTGAGGTGGCGACTGAGCAAATCTTCCTCGTCGTTAGGGGAAAGGTCACGCCAGTTTTGAATTCGAACATAGGATGTATGGGCGACGAGATTGAACACGTCTTCTTCCAGATTTGCTCCCGTGCACGAGATGCCTGCAACGTGGCCAGCACGAATCATCGGAGCCAAACTTCGTCCAATTTCGGCCGTACTCATCGCACCAGCGAGGGTGACAAACACTTTGCCACCTTGTGACAAGAAGTCGGTCAATGAACGGCTTGCTGCTGCGAGTTCACCGGCATTGAAATGGCGGTAGTGTTCATCGATAAACGCTCTAATTGACATCTATTCACCTTCGTGTAAAAACCGGTCAACGCGTTCTCTTCGCTGGAGATGAATCGCTGGTATGCTGTGGAGGAGTTGTCGATGAATTTCGTCTGCTATTTGGTCCGGGTTAGTAGTGCCGCAGGTGAAGCAGTCGACCGCCAACCACCCTTTATCGGAGTAGCAGTGGGCCGTGACGTGGCTCTCATCGATGAGCACTACAGCGGCAAAACCGTTGGGGGATACCAGTCCGTCAAATTGCTCAACGTGAGCGTGAACCTTGCGAGCTGAACTTTGGTCGACAACCCGTTCCAATAATTCCAACATCCACTCACCGTCATTCTCATCGGGTCTTGAATACGCAGTGTAATCAAGAAATACGTGGGATCCTTGTGCGTTGATATTGCCCATGCGATCACCCTTGAATTGCTTTCAACTCGACTCTTGTTCTGCTGCGATACGCCGTTGGAAATACGCATCACTCTGGGATGTACGAATTCTGCCTTGTTGTTCGGCAGTTGGCGACCATCGTCCCTGCTCACGGGCCAGCAGATGGCTTCCAATTGTCTTGGTTGCCAACATTGCTGCGGTGAATTCGGTGAGTGGCGTTTCCTCATGGGCTACGATTTCGTTCACATCTGCACTGATGACGGTTGCTTGTGGAGCGCTGAAGACCGCTTCAATGGTTTCAACGACTTGCCAATACGATAGCCCTCCGGGAACGGGTGTACCCGTTGCGGGAACAAGACTGCCATCAAGTCCATCGATGTCGATGGTGAGGTGGACTGGTCCAGACAGTGTGCTAAGCACTTCAATCCACTGCTTCCAAACTTTTTCTCCACCCGTTGCTTGCGTATCTTTGGCAAAAAACGTCGTGATTCGCTCATCGCTGTTGATGAGTTCGCGTTCTTCTCTCGAGTAAGCGCGAATGCCGACCTGCAACAGTTGTCCGATGCCGAGGTCCAAACTGCGGCCAGCAGCGCAGGCGTGCGAATAGGTGTCCCCCGCAAGCTGACGCCGCAAGTCAGCGTGTGCGTCGATTTGTACCACCGTGAGTCGGCTCAAATCGCCATCAATCAACGGATGGTCCTTTGCAGCATGAATCAGCGGTGGAAGCAGTCCGTGCTCTCCACCAAGAACCATCGGAAAGCAATCGCCGACAAACCAAGGTTGTAGGTACGTGGCGATGTTATCCAGTTGTTCGGCAAGACTCCCACCTCCACCATTCCACGGGGTTACAGTGAAGAAATCCCGTCCAGCGGGTAAGTCCTGTGAAAGATGTTCATCAAACAATTCAACCTGCCCGCTGGCTCGAATACAGGCGGCAGGCCCTTCTCCAGTTCCTTGGCCGTATGACGTTGTCAACTCGTATGGAAGCTGAAGAATGGCGACATCGACATCACTGCCTTGTTCGGACAATCCGAGGAAATTCCCCTCGACATATGCTTCGGTCACACCCTTGCCTTTGCCCATGTGTTCTTGAGGATGTTGTTTGATGTTGTTTAAGTCAAGTGGCCTGCTGGCCTGTACGTCGGGGGGGAACCATGGCAGGCCCAGTTTGGAGTCTGCGTGAGATAAATCAGGAATTTTTTATGCATTTCATGAAATTCCAGCGATGAGTCTATATGGGTCGGATGACAATACAATATAGTGTCTGCGGAGTAATTCCGCGCACATGGGTGATGGAAAATGACAATGACATTAGCAGAATTGACCCAAGCCATTCAACAGCACATCGATCTGGAGATGGATGAAGAAGTTGCTCGGGGCATGGCAGAACACGCTCTGGGCTTTTTTGGATTTTACAATCGAATCATCGACAATGCATTGGAACCAACCGACAGAAACCTGTTTTACATGTTCCAAGATTACGACCTTCTAACCACCGAGTCTGAGGAGACAACGCTGTGGGACGGTCGAGAATGGAGAATCCACTACTGGAAGTTTAAGCCAGATCTCCGGGAGCGAGTCGAAGCCTACATGCAACGTAATCTGGAACCGGAAGAGGTCGATCCATTCGCTGACATTTACGGTGGACCAACGCAGATGGGCTCTATTTGGACTCGTGAGTCTGAGAAAGTTTCGAACCCGAATGCTTTCACTTCCGATTGGTAAACAACCCAAGCGTTTTTCATTCTCGCCGATTAGCGCAAGCCATGCGAGTAGCAGTCTGCCTCATCATGTGCATGCTTCTCCCGCTGGTCCCTCTCTCTACCGTACAGGCAGATGAAACGCACGACCAAGCTTGGCCGGGTGAACCTGTCGACAATCACGTTCACATGACGTGGGCTGCCATGACGTTGGAAGTCAACGATTGGGCAGATACGTATCCCGAGATTGTCGATTTAATCAGCATTGGTGAATCTGAACTCGGAAAGGCGTTGTGGGTTGTTCGCCTGTCTGATTGGTCGACAGAGACACAGCCTGACGGTTCGCAAAAGGAAATCATCTACATCGATGGCGGGCATCATGGAAATGAATACCTCGGTACGGCACTTGCATGGTTGTCGGCAAAATGGTACATCAACGGCTGGGCAGAAGGCAATGAAGAAGCCATCAACGTACTACAGAGTTCAGAGGTCCATGTCTTAATCATGCTCAATCCTGACGGAAATGACATCGACACGCGCTGGAACATCAACCAAGTCGACCTCAACAGAAATTACGACCACTATTGGAATACCTGCCCGACAACGCAGCCCGGAAGTGCTGCATTCAGCGAGTCTGAAACGCTGGCAAATTCAGTGTACATGAACACCGTTGTTCCCGAAGCAGACTTGTACGTCACGATGCACACCGGTGTTTGGATCATGCTCTACCCGTGGGGTAAGTGGCCTGAACAACCACCTGACTGGGAATTGTTTCACGGGATTCGCGAAGATGTAAACGGCGGCATTTCAGAAATCCCAATTCAAAACGCCAATCAGGGATTGTACCCAAATTGTGGTACGAGCAGAGACTATGGCTATGGTGCTATGGGATTCCCTACCTTCACTTTTGAAACCGATGATGAACAATTTGTTCCCGGTTCCTTTGAAGATTTGAACGAACGTTTGGGTGAAGAGATGGACGTGATGCGGTACCTCATCAACAACGTGTGGTATTGGCGCGCTCGCCTCGATGTTCAGTCGATTGCAGTTGAAGACGACATGCTTACTTTGGACATCGTCAATCATGGAATGGCTTCAACGGCTAACGCCAGCCTGGAATACATCACTGCCAACGGCGAAGTCTCATGGGCCTCACCGTTGTTTGAAGTGAATGCCAGCAACAGTTCTGTGGTATCATTTGCGGTGAACGATGGCATGTTCGGCGCTGATGGAACGTGGAACTTGAACTATCAAAAGCGCGTCATCAACGCAGCGACATGGGTCAACGAGACGGTGAACGTAACTGCAACCTATGACGACGGTGAACAGGACCGCTTCCTCACAGGATTTGGACTGTTCAATCCACTTTCAGTTCTTGCGACCATCATCGGTGTTGCGGCATTCTCTAACGAGCGCGACCTTCGTCGGAAACCCGACGAAATCGAAGACGATGAACGGAATGCTACGCACGAGAATTGAAGTGCCGAACCGACTTCGAGCGGATAGGTGAACTCATGAAAGTAAGCGTTAGCCCCGGACACAACATCAATGGAACCCTTATTCTGCCCCTGCATCAAGGCGCTGAATCCGTACCCGAATCTCTTCAAGAAGGTCTTCATACATCCTTGAAAACGCAAATTAACAGAATTCTTAGCGAAGGCGACTTCAAGGCAAAAGCAAAATCGACTCTTTCCGTAATCGGTGGAGAAGGCGGAAAAGCAATGCTTGTTGGTCTAGGTAAAGAAGACAAAGCAGACGCTCATGCGTTCCGCAAGGCAGGCGCATCAGT